>Ga0070679_100001431_pt1 | contig 21098 bp, 14 predicted proteins | sample KBSC63BmetaG_FD_65652 | JGI IMG/M metagenome (GOLD analysis project Ga0070679, IMG submission 65652) | Corn rhizosphere microbial communities from Kellogg Biological Station, Michigan, USA - KBS C6-3B metaG | ecosystem: Host-associated > Plants > Roots > Rhizosphere | place: USA: Michigan... | reverse complement strand
CCGAGGCTTCCTCCTACACCTCCACCTCCTACAATCGTGGATGACGCGGTAGTAAGGATATGTGTCAAGCGATAGAGCTGGTTTGCATCGAATGTATAAGCACTCGTAACCCCGTTACCGAATTGTTTTGATGTAATCGCACCTGTCGGCCCGTACTGTATTTGGCTTAATGCAGTTGCGTAGGTAGATGTTGCTTTGCGCAAAATACTGCTCAAGAACCCAGTGTCGTCGTACAGGTATTTTACTGCCGTGCTGTCCGGATACGTTATATCCGTAGTGTTGCCCTGGCGGTCGTAGCTATAAGATGTCGTGTATCCTGTTCCGCCGATAGTCTTACTTTCCGAGGCGACAGCACCATTTGCGTTATACGTGAGGCTCGTCAGTGCATCTGTAGTCGAAGCAGTGCATAGTTTTCCTTTTCCATTGGTGCATGTATCGTACGTGTACGTTACTTCTGTACCACTTCCACCGGTGAAATCTTCCGTCGATGGGCGATTTAACGCGTCATATGTGTAATTAACTGTCTGACTTTTCGGGTCTACTTGCTGGGTGAGATTATTCGCATCATCGTAGGTATAGGTCCAGGTGCCGAATGTGCCATCTCCCGATGCATGCAAATCCTGTGCAGTCAGTTGGCGTGACAAGCCATCGTACGTAAAGTTACGCACGTTCCCCATTGAGTCGGTGATAGAGAGAAGGTTGTTATTTTGGTCCCATGCATAGGTAGTGGTCGCAGTAGACGTGCTTATATGCTCAACAATATTCGTAAGATTTCCGAAACCGTCATTTATTGCATCTTTGATTTTGCCATCCTTATCAGTAGTTGTCGTCTTCCAGTTGGCGTAGGCGTTTGTCGTTGTACCAAGTGCGTCGTTAACGTATATCGGACGAAGAAGAGTATCGTAGGTAAAGGTTTTAAATAGTGCAGAAGACGTGGTCGCGCTCGTCTTTGAGGAACCTGAGGAGAAATACGGCAAAGACTGTCGTTGCAGCGACCCTCGGAAATCATATATGGAATCAGTCACAGCGTAGTTATTAGTACCCTGTGCGGATGCTCTTACTTGGATTGGCCTGTTCATTCCATCATAGTAAGTATAGAGATTTGTAGAAGTGGCACCGTTTAGAAAGCTCGTCTTTTGTACAGAAACAGCTAGTGCCGTATCTGTATAGGTATAAGAATTCTTAGTATCTAGCGTCGAGGGTGTCGTTAAATCGGGCTCCTTTTCTGTAAGCGGGCGATCCAGGCCATCAAAAACGGTCTGGTATACGAGACCGTTTACATCTGTTGTCTGCTTCGTCTTTCCTGACGTGTAGTCGTAAAGAGTTCCGGTTACCTGCCCGAGTGCGTTTGTGCTCGTGGAGGGATAAAGGTTGAATGTATCATAAGAAAGTGTCGTGGTGGCACCGCGGCCGTCTGTCGTTTTATTTACGAGACCGAACGCATTGTACGATTTCGTTGTGCTGGCGTAGCTGCTTCCACTCTTAAAGAACTCTTGCCGTGTCGCATTTCCTGTCGTCGCCATGCCGAACGACAAGCCATCATAATACGTTTTAACGTCGCTAACTTTAGTCCCAAGATAATCGGACAATAGCTGCTCTGCGGGCAAACTTAGTGTCGAGTTTGTACTAGTTGAACTACTCGTCGCATAACTGAATGTGGTGATTCGATTGTCTATATTCGTGAGATCAGTAAATGTACCGTCATCATTTCCTGATACTTCTCCATATTCAGTCTTGGAAAGTACATTCCCCGTGGTCGTCGAGTAGTCATACGCGACTGCCGTATCTCTATGAGTACTCAAACCATCCTTACTCAGGGTAAGTTTATCTGCAGGGAAGACAAAAGTCCTACCATTACCAAGATCTTTCGAATCCCATTTTGTAATTTCTGTCTTCAGGAGAGTTCCTGTGCCAAAGAAGGTATCAGTGCGATACGGATGGTACATTTTAGCTTCGATATCGTTGTATTCGCCTTTCAAAGCGGAGAAGTTTTGATTTCCATCGCCCTGGTGGTAATAAGTAACCGTGTAATTGTTTTGAGAATCGTGAGTGGAGATTTGAAAAAAGCCGGCAAATTTTCTATCCTGATAAATTGTCTGGTATTCGCCTCCCTGAAAATCGTAATTTGTGATTATTGGTGTTCCTCCCAAGCCCGGGTCATTTGTGATTGATTTTACCGTCTGAAGAATACCGCCATTAATTTGCATCCCATTATACGTAACCGATATCGTCCCCCCTGTAGGTAGCGTCACGGTATTTAGTACATCAACAGGATGCCCGCTACTGAAGTAATTAGATTTAAACCAAAAGCCGCCTTCTACGAAATCAGGTATGCCGTCGCTATTGGCCATTATTATTCTAGTGCCAATGTCAGTGCTGCTCGCATCTAAGAAAAAAGGTATCGTGCCTGTAGCGTAGCTCGTATCGGTAAATGTCTTACCATCTCCCTTGTTTACATAGAAATGAATACCTCGCGCCGGCGTCGAAACAATAAAGTCCGGGAGTCCGTCGCCGTCGATATCTGTAATGCGTGTTCCGATATCCGCACCACTTGTCCCAGCTATGAGGGGTATGCCAGAGAGTCCTGAGGTAACTACAGACCAATGGACGCCATCGCCGCTGTTTAGGTAGACAGTCGGTCCTGTGTCGCCACTAAGATATTTAATGACGTCATCAACCCCGTCACCATTTACATCCAAAACTCGTGCGCCGTTGTCATTTCCAGATGCATCGACGAAGCTAAAGGAAACACTTGTCGATGCACCTGCCTGCCAGCCTGTTCCATTCGCTTTGCTGAAATAGACTGCCGTTCCCGAAGTATTTGCAATGAGATAATCCGGATATCCGTCCCCATTGAAATCGCCGAATCTCACTCCTAGATCATTCCCTGTCGTATCTAATATGTCAGGGATATTCGACATAGATGTCGTACCTACCAGAAATGGTCGCAGCCACACATCATGATAAGAATTTTGGCGGCCTCTAATAATATCCACGAACCCATCGCCATCTACATCGGCAAACCCGACTCCTATATCTAATCTGGAACTATCTACCAATGCAGGCATATTGTTCACTTGCGCGGAGATGTTCGACCAACTATTGCTCCAATCATAGGCTACGGGAGTATTACTCGCGACTGATAGAGCGAAAGCGTTGCCATCATTGGAAATAATTTGAAGTACTCGCCAGCCCCAATCCTTACCATTCGGATCAGTTAGGTCAGGTAGCGTAAATGGTGAAGGTACTGTTCCTGGCCACGTGGCGTCCTGGGTCTGATACGAGAAGCTCAACGCTGGAAGCGTCGTGCCTGTTCCCGATTCGTCATACCCGGTTTCGGTAACTGATTGCAGCAAGCTACGGACCCCGTTATTACCTGTAGCGTAAGCCAGTGCATACTTATGTACGATGTTCCCATTGAATTTTATGTCGATCTCCTTAACGCGTTTTGCCGTTATGACTTGGAATCCACTTTCATCAGAGACATTCGTGTCAGATCTCGCCTCTGTTACAAAATCTACCTCAAATGCGGCACTTGTCGTTCCATTTGAAGTATATTGAATTATCGACGGATATATTTGCCCTTGATCCTGGGCGTAGTTGTAAGTCATTACATTGCCGTTTGTATCTTGAACGCTAGCTAGCATCCAGCGGTATACATCCGGGGAAGATGTTCCAGAATTGTAAACCCTAGAGGCAGTTGAAGAGCCAAAAATATACTTGGTTCCAGACTTATCAATCATCGTCCATGTTTGAGACGAAGTGGAGAAGGTGTATTGCCTGAAGCTTCCATCATCGAATCTGGCGCCATATTGCGTCGTCGGAGCAGAGGACGAAGTCGTTGCGAGCTCACCATCGAGCGTCGAAGAGAAGTGATATTCGTTGTATATATTATTTATGCCGTCTTTATTTATTCTTTGTATGTAAGGGATATTTATTGACCATCCAAAACCAAAGATATTGTCGTTGCTCTTATCTTGACTGTTATAGCTGATCTTTAGATCCGGCTGTACCCCGTCTCGCCCAGGAGGTGTAACGATCGGAATATTCTGGGTAAATGCACCTGAGACTTCTGATGGTTGGGGCAAATACAGACGGTCTCCATAGCTATTTAGCCACTTATTTGAGGCAATCCCGCTTGGGGTCGCGGGGGCAAATGCAGTCTTAGCTATCGGATCTTTGATGCTTGCTGCACTAACCGGTTGGTTAGACCCCGGATTTTGCGACGCGCCATCTACCTGGTTGGTCGCAGCTGCGGTGTCTGCTGCAGATGTATCTGTATTAGGCGTATTTGAATCGGGTGGTGGAGCTTGAGTTGTGTTATTTGTCGGTGACGGCGATGAATCGACGCCGGAGATAGTGAAGCTATCGGTCTGTCCGCTTGATCCTGACGCATCAGGAGGCGAAGAATTAGTTGAGTTGCCTCCTGTAGTGCTGACAGGGGGTATTGCCTGAGCCGACGCGCTATCACTCTGGGCAAGCGCAATACTAACGGGAGAAAAAACGAAAGAAAATGCCATCCAAATGGCAAATACCTTTCTGACGAGAGGTAGGGTGGTGCGCTTGGTAAGTGCGTATTTATGACCGTTCATGGCCTGACCCCTTGCGTGGGATTATAAAAGCCGCTAAAATGGATTTAGCAAAAGATTTCGATAGTTTTTTATCGAAATTTCTCTAAAAACTTAAAAAACATTTCCCCACTCTTTCCTCATTTGGCAAATCTCGGCTATCCGAGATGGCCATTTCAAATTGTGTTAATTGAGGTTCTCGTCAACCAGAGTTAGTAATTATTTTTTTCTGTTGTGAAATATTTAGAAGATTTTCATTAAGGAAAGTTATCCACAGTTTTCGTATATCCTGATTATGAAGTTTCCGTGAAGATTTTAGGCACTTTAAAACATGGCTTTATCTGTGGATAATTTTGGGTACGTAAAATACTAACAATAGCAAAAATGAGGCCTTGACTCCCCTTTTGTGTTGCGTCATCCCTTGAAGGTATGGAAAATCTAATGCGCAGTACTAATTTTAATAGCCCAAACTCGGTTTCTGAGTCAAAAAAGCAAAATTCTGCCTCTACGCATGTAAAAGCACGGAGTCGGAAGAGCGACAGGTGCTCTCGATCAAGTCACAAATCAAGGAAATGCTACAGATTGCTGAGCGAGAAGGTCTTGAAATCGTGGTGATGAAGCGCGAATCGCACTCGGCAAAGGAGACCGAGCAGCGCCCGGTCTTCAATGAGATTATTGTGGACTTTAAAACCTACGCTAAGCACACTCTCAAAGAGGGTTCGGATCAAGAGAAACGTGAATTGATGGGATGTCTTATATCAAAAATAAAAAATAACTAAAGGAATCCTCACCATCGACTCGACATTGGTGTAAATTGCCAAGCACTATTTAAAACCAATCTCCTTAAACAAGGCAGTGATATTTTCCTTAGTTTCTTCGCTCAACATCAACGAATCTGTACGTGACTTCTGAAGAAACCTGCGTGCAAGTAGTACCTTATCAGGCCGAGGTTTTAGACTTTTCATGTACTCAGAATTTGAGGACTTGTACGTGATTTTCGTGTCTTTGAGAACATATTTCTTAAAATCATCGACACTGAAAATATCGATAATAGTGGAGTTATCTTTCTTCATTACTGCCTTGATGACTTCCGGAAGCACCTTCCAGTCTTTCAGCCGCTTTTCGCCGTCTTTTTTCCCCTGATCGTTATCGAAAAGGTAGTGAACGTCAGCACCCCATCCTTCAAGAATCGCTCCCACTAGTCCCATATTTGGTGCGCCGCCGCCATTGATGAAGTTGGTTCGGAGAGAATTTTGATCCAATTCCTTAAAAGCGCGCAGATAGAAAACGTCTTCTGGCCCCTCCACAACAACGTTATCTTTTTGATCGATGTTGGTGATTGAGTCGTTGATTCCGAGGCCAATGGCAGTGAGAATAGGTGTAAGAGTCTCCTTGTCTGCTGTCGGATGCGTATGAATCTTGCCCAAAATTTTTGTACCCTCAGACGCTTTCTCAATGAGGCGAATATTTTCAAGATTATCCTCAGTTATCAAGTAGGGCGAATGAGTCGAAAAGACGACTGGATTATCATTTGTGTGCTCCATGAGAACCTGCAGGAGGTCCTTCTGCGCTTTCGCATGAAGATAGAGACCGGGTTCGTCTATTAGGATGATATTCGGTTTATCTTCTTGTAAACGAGCGACGATCTTTACGTAAAACGAGAGATACCACTGCTGCCCTTTGCTACGTTGTGAGGGATAGTACAACTTATTATTCTCTACAATCCAGAAGTTAATATCTGTACCGTCCTTTTTAACTTGCAGTTTTATTTTGTCCTGTGTCCAGTATTTCTCAAACTTTTCTGAAAACTCAACATTGACCGAGTTTTCGTGATTGACCTGCTCTTGCTGATTTCCTGACGACATCTTTGTGATGGAAAAGTTGCTTACTTGCTCAAGATCTTGTGCCCATCCATTCTGTGCGAGAGATGCAATTGGAATCGACTTAGGAAACTCGTCATCGAAAGAGGAGAACAGAATAAAATACGGGAGTTTAAGCTCAACGAGCTTCTCGGTGAAAGCCGTTGCGAGAGCTTCTCGCGCATAGTAGTCATCGGCAGCCTTCACGATCTTATCGACTTCGGTGGCCAAGTCCGGAATGTTCGGATTTTGATCTTTGAAAGCGCCCGCTTCGGTCTTATAGTCTTTAAGTTTCTGTTTTTCAGAATTGAAGCGCGGGAATTTAGCGTCGCTTCCGGTCGCTTTTATAGCTGCATCGACTTTCTTTATAGACTCAAGCACATGCTTCTTCGATGTATCGTAGATGTTAAACAGCCCAACTGCCTTGCGCGACTCAATATCGAGCATGTATGTCTTTGAGCCGAAATTTTTTAGTAGCGTGAGAGGTACATCTTTTGAATAGGTCGCCGCCATCTCTATCTCTTCTAGAACCTCATTTATCTCATTTGCCGCGAGAGTAAATGAGACAGATACTTGGGGTTTACCATCTCCCTCGATTGGCTTTGCCTCCTCCCTGATCATCCGATCCTGGTGAAAATCCTCGAGCGCCTCAAGCACAGAGGTTTTGCCTGATTCATTTTTGCCAGCGAGGATAGTCAACTTTTCGCTAAAATAACAATCGCCTGAATCGACGATGGATTTATAGTTTTTTATCCTGAATTTGGTCAGTTTCATGCGCGCGCTAAAAGCGGCTCAATTCTAGCACTTTCTTCATTTTCATGAAAAGAGGGGCTTTTAAACCCTCAGCAACACATCGGAGGGCTATGCGTCCGCATATCTCCGATACTTTTTCTTCGGGCGGAGGGTGAGAGATTCGAACTCTCGGTGGGTTGCCCCACGCACGCTTTCCAAGCGTGTGCACTAGACCACTATGCGAACCCTCCAATCGAGAAAATATAGCAAAAAAGAAGGACGACAGCCATGGCTGTCGTCCAGAATCTCTTTTCAGAAATGGGGTCATTTGCGATCCCTGCGATGCTCTATCACTCTGTGATGTGTATCGCTTTTCTTGAAAAGCCGTTCGGCAAACGCAAGTACATCCGGCGAAGATGAGGTCATGGTATCAGAGTCTTTCTGGGTGAACCGCATTTCCCTCGTGACGGGTTTTCTCTGACCCTTCTTCTTCTCTATCACCTGTATCACGACCGTTCGTTCGTTGACATCATATCCTTTTCGTCTCGGCATCCGCGTAATCCTCCGTTCCTGGAGGAACTACAGCATACAGAGATGAAGCAGGCATGTACGGCCGTTCAAAACAAAAGGCGTCCGAGTCTTGGACGCCTTATGCAACGCAGTGGAAAGTTCAGAACGGCCGCCTCTTAGGGTCTTTGGCAGGTTCGGCCTTGGGCTTACGCTTGCTCGTAAAAAACCTCCCGAGGAAACTCCGCCATCCGGTCTTCTGAGCGCTCGGGCTCTCATCGTTGGACGATACGAGTTTCAATTCAGGCTTCTCCTCCTTATAGAATGACATCGCGACGCGGTCTTCCTTCTGATTTTCTCGGCCCGTGTGAATCCGGCAGCTCATCTTCTCCTCCATGGTAGCGGCTGCAAATGCTGTACCGGGGAGGATTATGCCATTAAACGTTCATTCCCTCAAGTGCTGCGATGCGATCAGGTATAGGCGGATGCGTCGAAAAGAGATTGGCGAGCCACTGTCCTGCCGGATGCGAGCCGAACGGGTTGGAAATAAAGAGGTGTGCGGTTGTGGTGGATGCGCGCTGCATCGGAGCGCCGTATTGTCCGATTTTCTCGAGCGCGGAGGCAAGGCCTTCGGGATAACGCGTAAGAAGAGCGCCGGCGGCGTCGGCCAGGAATTCTCTTTTGCGCGATATAGCAAGCTGTATCAGCTGTGCGGCGATAGGCGCCAAGATGACGGCAAGGATGATCGCGACGAGAACGAGCGGGTTATTGTTGCGTTCACGATCGCCTCCTCCGAAATAGCTCATGTGTATGAAAATATTCGCGAGCGCGGAAATGAACCCGACCAGCACAACCGCGACGGTCATTACTAGTATGTCGCGGTTACCCACATGTGAGAGCTCGTGGGCCAGTACGCCTTCGAGTTCATTCCTATCCATCATGGAAAGCAAGCCCGAAGTTACCGCGATGACTGCGTGATTTTTATCGCGACCGGTCGCAAATGCGTTCGGCGCCGGGTCGTTGATTATATAGACCTTTGGTTTGGGAAGCCCTGCGGTGATGGCGAGATTTTCTACTATGCGGTGCAATTCGCGATATTGGCTTTCATCGGCAGGTGTCGCGCCTACGCTTGCAATAGCGATTTTGTCTGAAAACCAGTATGCGCCGATATTGGAAATAAGCGCAAAGCCTATCGCAAAATACAGCGCCGTGTTATCACCGAAATAGAGCGATGCCGCCTCTCCTACCAGGACGACGATAATGAGAAAAATGCCCATCAAAAGCCAGGTGCGGAAAATATTCTTGCTCTCTTGCGTATATAGGCTTGCCATACGTCATTCACTATACTTCTTTGCCGCCTAATCACAATATAAAAGCGCTATACTGGAGAGCATGAAGGAGTCGTTCAGACCGAAACAGAAAGAAAAGAGTTTCGTAGAGAAGTTAGCGCAGGCCGCGGTCGTGTACGGCGCGCTTGCAGGCGGCGGCGCGGTAATAAAGAAGTCCGTCGACCGCATGACCTCGGAACAATCGATGCAAGACGGTACCATTCAAAAGAACGAGAACGAGCTTTCGCAAATGATCCGAGATGTGCATAATGCGCCAGTACAGGGATTCGACTCGCGTTTTTTCACCAAAGAACAGCTCAAGTGCCTCACGGATAACGTGTATCACGAGGCGCGTGGAGAACCGATAGGCGGGAGATACGCGGTCGTATTCGCGACGCTCGAACGGATGCTGAACAAAAAGAGCAACGAATTTCCGAAGTCCATTTGCGGTGTCGTCCATCAGCCCTGGCAATTTTCATGGACGAAAGACGAAAAGATATTGGCCGCGCCGATAAACCCGAGAGAATATCTCAAAATTGCCGCCGAAGTGTACGGGCTCGTCAAAAACCGGACGCTCGAGGAAGCGTCGGTGGAAGCGGGACTTCTCGCAGGGCTTCCGCGCGGTTCCATCTATTATAAAGACGCGAGATTTACAGGATCGGAGCGGGTGCAGAAATTCTTTGCGACGCTCCATCGAGTCGGGCGGATCGGCACGCATGAATTCTTTATCGTGCCGGAGCACCCACGCGTCGCAAAACAGGAAAAACACGAAGAAAAAGTTCCGCTTCCCCGCCCGCGGCCGAATATCGGTTAGAACTGCACCTTGACCGGCTCTTTGGCAGCGACGTCAGCGTCGCCGAGCTGGAAGAAATCAGCCGGCCTGAAACCGCCGATACTCGCGATTGCGTTGCCCGGGAACATCTGTACGTTTTGGTTGAGGTCCTGCACGACAGAATTGTAGAAGCGGCGCGCGGCCTGCAATTTATTTTCGGTATCTTCGAGTTCGCGCTGGAGCTCGAGGAAGTTTTCGTTGGCCTTAAGGTTCGGATAATTCTCCGACACCGCAAAAAGCGACTTGAGCGCGCCGCTGAGCATATTTTCCGCTTCGGCTTTGTCCGCCGGGGCTGTCGCATTCATTGCGCGCGTGCGCATTTCGGTCACGTTCTCGAGCGTATTGCTTTCGTGCGTTGCGTAGCCTTTGACGGTTTCTACCAGGTTCGGGATGAGGTCATAGCGGCGCTTGAGCTGCACATCGATGTCCGACCACGCTTCTTTTACTCGCGTAGTAAGCCGGACGAAATTATTGAATGCGAATATCGCCCAGAGGATGATAATGACGACTACGGCCAAAATGATATAGGCAATTGTCATATATTTCAATATAGCATAAGTTCAGTATGCGTCAGCGCTTACGCGCCTTTTGCGGGACTCCCGCTCCTCTGCAATTCCCCTCCTGTAGGTATCCGGCGCCGAAAAGAAAAAGGCCGCCGTAGAAGTCTTGCTGTTGAGGTCCGTTATGACCTTTATCGCTGTAGCCGTACCGACGACACCGAAGCCTTCGACGGCGACAGGTCCTCCGGAAGAACCAGCCGCGTTCGTTTTGTCTGTCTCCAGGTTCAACACTCCTTCGCCAAACGGCTTGAAACCCATCATCCAATCCGATGCGCCCAAAAGCGTTAGTTTGCGTAATTCGTCGCTATTCCATACCGACGACAGATTCGTGGGCAGCGGCATTGCAAAAGAAAAATGCACTCTCGGCTTACCGTCGAGACCTTTGCTGAAAGCGGTCACGACTTTTCCTGAAATGGAAAAACGGTCCGCGCGGCGATCTACCTGCGGAACGCTTGAGATATCTTTGACGCCGTTCAGCTCCCATTTTTCTTTCGGAATGAATTTGAGGGCTATATCGGTATATGTTGGGCGGAAATATTCGCCTTCGTGGATAGTATCTTTGATGCAGTGGAAGGCCGTCGCGCTGAACACTTCATCGCCGTCTCGGACATTGAATTTGTTGCAGTATTCCGTCTTTCCGTGCCTCTGCACCTCGAGCACTGATGTAGCTTCGCGCATTTTATCGGCTTCTTTGAAGTGCTCGTCTAGCTCGGGATGTCTTTTTAAGTCCGTGTATGCATAGGTCAAGCGTGCAGAAACATCAGCGGCGAGTTTGTTTATATCCGCTTGCCTCTCTGGCGAGAGCTTCATATCGGAGAGTTGGTGTGCATACGGCCCGTCTTCTCTGAGCGCTTCCTGCATGAATTTCACCTGCAGGTACAACGGCAGTTTGTTGGATTCAATAGCTCCTTCGAGTCTTTTTATTTCTTCCACGGAAAATTTGTGCAGGTCATTGTCTTTCTTAAGGTGCGTTATTTCGGGTGCTTGTACTTCTTGCGAGCGCGCGGCTTCAGCATTTCCTCCTCCGGCAAGATTTGCAAGCATCGCGACTGCCGCCGTGAGACCGAGCTTCATCCTGCTCTTTTCGTTTTTATTGTCGCGGTGCTCTGGATTTTCGCGCATAACAGGGTTATTTATGAGCCAGCGGTGAGCTTAACGGAGGAATTCCGGCTGGCAACGCCACCGAAGGTGTATAGAGTCCCGACGGCCAATTGCTCGGAACCGTCGGCGCCAAGATCTGCGCTTGCTGAACGGCAAGCTGGTTGAATTGATTGGTGTTGGCCGTTATCTGTGATTGTGTGGACTTTATCTGCGCTCCTATTGCATCGCTGTCGAGACTGTCGTTCTTCGCACTTAGATACGAGGTCGCTTGGCTGACCAAAGACTGACCGTTACTTACTGCACTATATGCCTGGCCGAGCAAACTCAAAGATGGCGGTGCAGATGCAAGAGCTTTCATACTGGCCACGTATGAGTCTACTTTGCCCGCAAGGGCAGGATTACCAAGTGCGCGAAGATCATTGGCGAGAGAAGATGCGCTTGAAAGGCCCTTGGACATGGTGGCTTTCTGTTGATCTGTTGCTCCTCCCGCAGTAATGGAACTACTCAAAGCGGAAAGGCCTTTGTGAACGGAGTCGACTTTGCCTTGTGCGGATTCAACTCTATCTTCAGCCTTGACTTCGTTATTGTACTGAGTCTTCAGTTGAGCTAGATCCTTATTTTCCTGATCGATTTTATCCTGCAACGCCTGTTCTTGGTCGGTAAGCGGGCGGGCGCGTGAATCGCCAAGCTCTCCGCCGACGCAGGATTCGCTCGCGCATGTCGTCTCTTTATTTGTGTCGTCTCCCTGGGTATTGGTGTCGGTCTTTTGATCCGTTTGGTCATTTGCAGGTGCTTGTTGCGCTTGCGTGTCATTATTTGGAGCAGTTTCTGTATTAGGACCATTTTGTATAGCGGAACTTACATCGCTAATGCCTTTGTCCTGCGATCCAAGATCTTTTGCACTTACTATCTCGTCCTGTTGTTCATATGTTCCGATCTCTTTGGTAACTTCTTGCATCGCAGCATCCTGAGAACCAAGGTTCTGCGCGCTCACGATATCGCCCGGATAATTTCCGGCTTGCGACTGCACTTCGGGAAACGCCTGACTTATCTGTTGTTGGGTATCTGGAGTAGCAGGTACTGCAGGAGTTTGTGCAACTGTCTGCGCCATTTGTTGCGCGTCTATCTGATTCATCTTCGCGATAGTTTGCGGACCGGCGACGCCGTCGACCGCGATGTTGTTGGCTTTTTGGAATGATTCCACCGCGGCTTCCGTTTTCGGACCATAAATGCCGTCGACCGGAATATTGCTTCCTCCCTGGGTATTGAGGAATTGCTGTATCGCTTTTACATCACCACCAGTGTTGCCCACCTCGCACACGCCACCGCATGACGCGAGATTGATACCGGTCGCTCCTGCTTCGGCCGGTCGTGAGAGCGGAAGCGGCGGATTCTCTACTGGCTCAGCTCTCGGTCCGTTGTCGACAATTTGCTGCTGATCGGGCGAAGTCCCGATGTCGGAGCCTATGCCTTTGCTCGTCTCCACTGTTTGCGGCTGGGACGCCTGAAAATCATTTTCCTGCTGGTCGAGCGCGCCGGTGCTGAGGCTCTGCGAATTGCTGAGGGGACTGAATTGCGGATTTTGCGCGAGGAAATTGTTGAGATTGTCTCTTGCGGTCGCAAGCGCGTTATCTGGCGGGCTCGTCAGGCCAAATGCTTCTTCGAGCCTTTGCTGTGGCGAGAGTTGCGAGGCTTCTTGGGCAGCTTGGAGAATACCTCTCGTTGTCGGGGCGTTCGTCTGGTCGGCTGATTGGTTTGGTTGCGTATCATTAACTTCTTGTGCATTCGTTGGCATTTCCTGTTGTCCTTTGGCATTGCTATCTGCCACTTCTTGCGCAATTTGCTCCGGCGTGACTTGCACCTGCTCCGGCATCGGAATTTTAGATTCTGCGGCGAGAAGATCGGCTTCATACTTTGCGGTCTGCTCATCAGCCAAATCCGATCTAAGAGTAGTGTACGCTTCCGCGTTTGCTCTATTTTCAGCTGCTTGATTCTCAGCTTCTATGTTGGCTTGCGGATTCGTTTGCTCAGCAAGCGGCGTCGGAATACCCGCTTCAATGCGATCGTTTGCGGCTTTCGAAAGTGCTGCTCTCATTTCTTCGTCCAGACTGTCCTGTGCCTGTGCCTGGGCTTCCGCCACTTGATTTTCTGCACCGGTAGCACCCGGCGGCGGTTCGCTTCCCCCGAAACCATCCGATCCAGTTTGCCCCGACTGTTGCTGAAGAAGGGAGATGCCTCTTGAAAGGTTTTGTTGCTGTTCAGCTTGTTGCTGTTGATACGACAAGAAGTCCTCATTCTGCGCATCAATCGCGCTTCCAGGTGTTTCGTTGGACGCGCTCACACTATTGCCGCTGGACGACCATTCAAAAGGCTGCGCGTTGTTGCCCGTATTAAAAATATTGTCGTTCGTCGGCCCTCCGTAGGAAAATTCAGAAGGCAGAGAGCTGCCGAGCGGAACATTTAGCTCAGGAGTAAATATGGAACTGACTTTATCGTAAAAGCTGTTGAGGTTTTCCGCAACCGAATTCTGTGCGTTCTTTAAGGCATCATTCCAAACGCTTTCCTGCGGACTCGTCTCTATCGGTTCCGGAAGCGGAAGACTTTTCAGATACTGCTCGGCAGCGGCTAGATCCGGCGGCGGAGTGTTTTCTATACCGGCGGTAAGCTCTGTAGGCTGCGACGAAAGCCCGCCGGAGCTCGGTGCGAGGCTCGGATAATTGCCGAGGTTCGTTCCACCGTACTGACCACCGGGAAATTGCGATGCATTGAGTTCGGCTATGGTCATCGGATTCGAGAACGAATTCGAATTCGAGTTGTTGAAATCAGCTGCGAGTTGTACCTGCTGATTTCTCCATGTCGGATCGTTAGCCAAATCTCCGTAATGTTCGCCACCTATCACTTGATTGCCGCCGGAACTATCTGGACCTTGGTTGGTGCAGTAATTGCAGATGTTGCTGCCATCCGCGACGGAAGAAATCGCCTTATCAGCATTGGCATAGTCGCCCGCGCTGATGCCTCTATCTACATATGCATCGACTTCTCCGCGATTTGCCGGTCCATAAAAACCATTATCAATCGCTTGGTTGAGCGAGGTATATCCGTTCTTCACCGATTCATTTACCAACCTTTCCATGAAGGCTTTCTGCGCATCCGGCCCCTGGCTGCCGACTTCTTCCGAAATAAGTGCGGCGACTCTATCGCGTAAATCTGGGTCGTATGACGGGCTGTTCGGATCCAGTGTCGCCATTAAAGGCGCGCGCTCCACGGATAAGAAATTCGGCTCGTCGCTTTTGCTGAACGGCACGCCGTTTTTATCCGTACCTCCGAAACCCATCGCCTGCTGCGCTTGGCAGACGAAATCGCAATTGGCGAATTCCGGGCTGTTGTAATAATCAGCGAGGCCGTTCACCGCATTATTTATTTCGTTGCCGAGATTCTGGAAAGTCTGGCCGACATCGTTCCAGAAATTATTTCCCTGCTGCCCGCCCGGTGAATTAAATCCGGTGGTGTCGGAATTAAAATTCGTTGTGTTAACTGGAGTGTTCCCAAGCGTTGTCTGCGGTTCTCCTGAAGGACTGAGGCTCTGTATGGGGCCTAAAGTGTTTTGCCCGTACCCGGCCCATTGCTGGCCAGCTTGATCAATGGTCGTCGGGACCTGTGAATTTTCCGTACTACCAAGCCCGGACTGATTCGCAATTTGTTCGACACCGGAAGCGGCGGGATTTTCTCCGGTAGGCGCCGACGGCCAGTTCACGGGACCTGGGGTCGGCTCGGGTACTCCCGTATACGCGCCGCTTTTGGCAGCATCAAGAATGGATGAGTTCTGGTCGAGCCCTGTACCGGGCAAAGCGGTGTTTTGAATTGTCGGCGTTGTCACCTGCTGTTGCGTGGGCGTGCTGCCGTCACCACCTGAAAAACCTGCTGGCTGTCCGGTGCAAGCCTTACCATCGCAAAGTACGCCTAAACATTTATTCTCTGCAACGCACTTGCCCTTCGTTACGTGGTCATTTGTGTCGTCGAAACAAATGCCGACATCACACTGGTAAGTATTTGCTCCTTTTATGCAAGTTTCTTTGCCATTTTCAGTCTTGGGAACCATTCCGCAGCCGCATTTCGGAATGTACGGATTGCACATCTGGTCTGCCGCGAAGCCTGTCGCAAAAACGGCATTACACGGCGCCAATGTGAGGATTATCGTAATGAGATACGGCGCCGCAGTGCGGAGAGACATGTCCTCTAATTGTAACGCGCGGGCCGGCTAATGCCGGCCCGCGCTGTGGACACTTTTTTGGCTTTAAAACTAGAAATCTCCGCCCATGCCGCCCGGCATGCCCGGAGCTGCAGGTGCGGGATTTTTCTCAGGGATATCCGCTACCGCTGCCTCGGTCGTCAGAAGCACTGCCGCTGCAGAAGCGGCATTTTCGACACCGCTTCGCGTAACTTTCACCGGGTCAATGATGCCAGCTTCATACATGTCGACAATTTCTTCGGTCAAAGCATTCCACCCCGTTTCTTTATCTTTCATTACCGCATCCAATAGCAATGCCGAGTCTTCTCGTCCCGCATTTATGACAATTTGCTTGAACGGCATCGTCAGCGCCTTGGTTAAGACCAAGTAACCGGTCTCCCATTCAACTTCCTTTTTTTCCTTATCGCTCTGATGCATTTTCTTGAGTCTTTCTATGAGCTTGAAATGGACTTTTGCAAGCGCCGCACCTCCGCCGGGGACGATGCCTTCTGCAAGTGCGGCTTTGGTAGCATTGACCGCGTCTTCGATCTTATCTTTAAGATATTTCATTTCCGTCTCGGTGGCTGCGCCGACGCGGATTACCGCGACACCGCCGGTGAGTTTCGCGATACGCTCCTCGAGCTTTTCTTTGTCGAATTTGGAATCCGTCTGTTCGGCTTGTTTCTTGAGCGAGTGCACGCGATCTTCGATGTCTTTCTTCTTGCCCTTGCCGCCGACGATGACAGTCGAATCTTTCGTCGCGACTACGCGCTGTGCGCGGCCAAGCTGGTTTAGTTCCGCCTTTTCAAGCGAGAGTCCGAGTTCTTCTGTGATAACCTGTCCGCCTACCGTGATCGCGAGGTCCTGGAGCATTTCTTTCTTGCGATCGCCATAGCCCGGAGCTTTGACCGCCAGCACATTGAAGCCGCCGCGGAGCTTGTTGAGGATGATGGTCGTCAGCGCTTCGCCATCTACGTCATCCGCAATGATGACCATTTCTTTTTTTCCGCTCTGCGCGACTTTTTCGAGAAGCGGGAGAATTTCTTTGATGGTGGAAATTTTCTTGTCGGTAATAAGGATTGGTGCGTCCTTTACTTCGCTCTCCATCCTCTCGGCGTTCGTTATGAGATATGCGGAAACATAGCCGCGGTCGAATTCCATGCCCTCGACATAATCGGTTTCAATCCCCATAGACTGCGATTCTTCCACGGTGACTACGCCGTCTTTGCCGACTTTCTCCACGATCTCGGCGATTTTCTCGCCGAGCTCTTCGCTTTCGGCAGAAATGGTCGCAACCTGCCGGACATCGTTCTTCCCTTTTATCTCGCGTGCCATCTTTTTCAATTCTTCTACGGCGTCTTTTGCCGCAGCCTCGATGCCGCGGCGCACCATCATCGCATTTGCACCTAGTGCAGTCCGCTTAAGACCTTCGTCGATGATCGCTTGCGTGAGAACTACCGCGGTCGTCGTGCCGTCGCCGGCTTTGTCGTTGGTTTTCGTCGCGACTTCTTTCACTATCGCTGCGCCCATGTCCTCAAACTTATCTTCGAGAGAAATTTCTTTTGCGATCGAAACACCGTCGTTGGTGATGGTAGGCCCCCCCCAGCTTTTGCCGAGCGCGACATTGCGCCCGCGAGGACCGATAGTGACTTTTACCGCGTTAGCGACGACATCAACGCCGCTTTTCAGAGCTTCACGTACGTCCGCATCGAATTTTACTTGTTTCGCCATATGATGTTTATTTAATTATTGCCAATATCTGCGACTCGGAAACGATAAAGTAATCCTGGTCGTCGATCTTTACTTCGTCAAAACCGTATTTCGAGAACACGACCGTGTCGCCGACTTTTACGCGAAGCGGGATGATCTGGCCGTTCTCATTGCGCTTACCTTCCCCTACAGCGATGACTTCGCCGCGCTCCGGCTTGTCTTTTTGCGCAGTTTCGGGAATGTAAATACCCGAAGCACGCTTCTCCGCTTCTTCCGTGTGCGGTTTGATGAGCACGCGGTCAGCGAGCGGCATTACCGAAGTTTTCTTATTGTTTTTCGCCATACTTTCTTTCTTAAGTTGTTAAAATAAGTTTGTTTATAAGTGCGCGAGATTATAGAAAAGAACCACCGTCATGTCAAAATTAGCAAGGTTGTCCACATGACTTCATGCAAAATTGCGCCGCTACAAGAGTATGATTGTTTGATGACTAGGGGTCGCTCTAAAATATCGCTTCCATCTCCATTATGAGTAATCGTCTCGGACGTTTGCTTTTTATCAGTGCTGCGTTTATGTGCGTTTCCATCTTCGGCCTTATGGCCGAAGCGCAAAGTGCAAATCTCATTCCTAATGCTTCGCTTGAAATAGCTAACGGCAGTGCCCCGGCAAATTGGACGAACTCTTATTGGGGCTCTCCGAAGCCGACGTTTTCCTATCCGGTGGCTGGAAACGCCGGCACGAAAGGCGCGTCAGTCACGCTGAGTTCGAATTCTACCGGCGATGCCAACTGGCAACCTTCCGCGCCCGCAGCAGTGACGGGAGGTGCGACATATACATATAGCACGTCGTACAACTCCAACACCGCGACCGAAATAGACGCCGAATACACCAACACGAGCGGGAAACTCTCATACGCATGGATCGCGGACGTGCCGTCTTCCAGCGGAATGTGGAAACAACTCTCCGTGAATTTCACCGTGCCGACGGGCATTACCAAAGCGACCGTCTATCAGCTCATCTTCAACAAAGGCACACTCACTATAGATGATGTGTCTCTCACGCCGGTCGGCTCGCCTGCGACTCCGCCTCCTCCGCCGAGCACACCGCCTTCTCCTAGCCCAACTCCAACACCTCCTCCGCCTCCTGCACCGATACTTAGTTTTTCCGCTTCGCCAACGCTCATTGCGAGTGGACAATCATCAACACTTAGCTGGTCATCTACCAACGCGAGTTCTTGCACTGCTTCGGGAGGTTGGACTGGCACCAAAAATATTTCTGGCTCACAGATAGTTTCTCCGACCGCTACTACTACGTACTCGCTCTTGTGCATGGGCACCGGAGGAAGTATTTCCAAGTCAGCGACGGTTAGCGTTGTGCCGCCACCTGCACCACCGCCTTCGCCTTCTCCGACACCGACTCCTCCGCCATCATCCACTCAATTCTCGCAAGGTATGGTGACGCTTTCTTTCGATGACGCTTGGGCATCGCAGTACACCAATGCGCTGCCGATCCTCCAGGCATCGGGACTTCCGGCGACGTTCTACTTTATTTCCGAAGTCATACAGAACAACTCGAATTTCCCGGATTATATGACGCCCTCGATGGCAACCACCATTGCCAACGACGGCTACGAGATCGGCGACCACACTATCACCCATCCGGACCTCACGACGCTTTCTTCATCCCAGATCACCAACGAGATCACCGCGTCGCGCACATACCTGCAAAATCTCACCGGAAAATCTATCACCACCATTGCTTACCCGTACGGCGCGGTAAACTCGACAGTAAAAAATCTGACCATGCAAGCGGGCTATGCAGCGGGCCGCGGCGTCGATGATGGTTCGCAAAACACCCCGTCGAGCAACAAATACAATCTCCATGCTTCATGCGTCCTGAAATCTGATTCCGTCTCCGGTATTGAAGCTCAGATCGCGCAGGCCAAAGCCAACAAGACGTGGTACATCCTCTGCTTCCATGAGATCCGCGACATCAACGACGATTACTCAATGCCGGCATCGGAACTCCAAACTATCGTGAACTACATCAAACAATCCGGCGTAAAAGTCGTCACCGTCGCCCAAGGTCGTGCGTTGATGGGCAACTAAAGTAAAAAGTGAAGCCCGCGCTGAAAGTTTCGTTCCTGCGTAAACTCGTCCTTCCGCAATTCCTTCGCGAATTGCGGCGGCCTCAAACAGCGCTCCGGCTCGAAACTTTCAGCGCGGGCGCCGCCTCAAAACGTTTGACTCGCTTCCCTATCTTTGTTAAGCTTCCGGCATGGGAATCTTGGGCGTCCTGCCAGTAGTGCAGATCGTCCTCTCCGCTCTCTTGGTGACGTGCATACTCTTGCAGCGCACCGGAGCGAGCCTAGGAGGGGCTTTTGGAGCTGACAACTTCAGTTCCGGTTTCCACACCCGCCGAGGTTTGGAAAGAAATCTCTTCTATGCGACAATAGTCCTTGCGGTGTTGTTCGCCCTCTCGGCACTCTTGAATCTGTTACTCAGTTAGTTATTTAGTTATTAGTTCGTAGTTTCGGCCGGCGCAGCTTTACGAATAAAGTTTTTTGCGCAAGTCCCGAAAAGGACATCCAGCATGGATATCTCTGATATTGAAAATCTACCCGAGCCTCAGATAGTCGCAGACGTGCGGCCCACGGGCACGCTCTATCGCGAATACCAGATAGACTTTCTCGAGCGTCTCGAGGAATTGATGCGTCGCTTCTCTCCTGCGGAGCGTTTGCTTCTGTACGTATTTTCCATACTGCTTGCGCTCTCGACGCTATTTCTCTTGGCACAATTGAATGCAGTTTTCTCCGTGAAAATTCCTACGACCGGCGGCTCATTTGTCGAAGGCGAAACGGGTCCCGCGCGATTCATCAATCCTATACTTGCAGTTTCCGAACCCGATCAGGACATCTCGCAGCTTATTTATTCCGGCCTCATGCGCGCTCTGCCAGACGGCACCTACACGCCCGACCTCGCGGAGAGCTACACCATATCTGCCGACGGCACGGTTTATACGTTTAAGCTCCGCAGGAACGCGACCTTTCATGACGGTACTCCGGTAACCGCAAACGACGTCTTGTACACGATAGGTCTCGCGCAAAATCCTGACATCAAAAGCCCGCATCGCGCCGACTGGGACGGAGTAAACGTTTCTTCGCCGGATGAGAATACGGTCGTATTTACCCTTCCGCATGCCTACGCGCCATTCATTGAAGACACGACGCTCGGGATTTTGCCCAAACATTTGTGGCAGAGCGTACAGCCGGACTCATTCCCGTTCAGCCAGCTCAACACGCATCCGATAGGCAGTGGCCCATATAAAGTCGCAAGCGTTCGTACTGATGCGACTGGCGCACCGACGCGCTATGACCTCGTGCCATTCAACAATTACACCCTCGGCAAAGCATACGTTTCGGATATTTCATTCGCCTTCTTCCCCAGCGACGAGGCGATGCACAAAGCGTACATGATGCACCAGGTGGATGCCGTTGCCGGAATTTCGCCTTCTGAGCTTTCTTCATATCAACGTGAGAGTTCTGCGGTCGTAATCTCCCCGCTTCCGCGCGTCTTTGGCGTCTTCTTCAACCAAAATCATAATTCTGCACTTGCAGATGCGAGCGTACGCGCCGCGCTCACGCAGGCGATAGATAAGCAAACGATAGTCTCTACG
>Ga0070679_100001427_pt1 | contig 21122 bp, 22 predicted proteins | sample KBSC63BmetaG_FD_65652 | JGI IMG/M metagenome (GOLD analysis project Ga0070679, IMG submission 65652) | Corn rhizosphere microbial communities from Kellogg Biological Station, Michigan, USA - KBS C6-3B metaG | ecosystem: Host-associated > Plants > Roots > Rhizosphere | place: USA: Michigan... | reverse complement strand
GGTCAGCGTCAGCAAGGACAACGGCACGACGTGGACCGTCCACCGCGTCCCCGGCGCGCACAACCAGGATGAGAGCGACAACAGCGTCGACACCGACAAGGCCAACCGCCTCTACATGGCGTGGGAGGACGGCACCAACCCGAGCGAGTTCAAGTTCGGCACGCACAGCGCGGCGAAGGTCGCGTACTCGAACGACGAGGGCTCGACGTGGAGCAAGCCGGTCGACCTGTCCAGCGTCGTCGGCGTGCACAACGTGCAGTTCCCGCAGATCGTCGCTGGTGACAAGGGCCGCGCCGCTGTGTCTTTCATCGGGACGAACGCGGTCGGCGACGACCAGCACGACGGCTTCCTCGGGCCGGACAAGAAGCCCGCGGTGTGGCACCTCTACATCTCGATGACGTACGACGGCGGCAGGCACTGGACGACGACGGACGTCACGCCGCACGACCCGGTTCAGCGCGGCTGCGTGCTGATGCAGGGTCTGTCCAACAAGAACGCGACCGACAACACGCTGTGCAGCCAGCGCAACCTGCTCGACTTCAACGACATCACGATGGACAACCAGGGTCGCGTGCTCGCGGCGTGGAGCGACGGCTGCGTCGGCACGTGCATCACCGACGGCAAGCAGCTCGGCAAGGGCGCCGTCGACATGGTGACGCGGCTGTCGGCCGGCAAGGGCCTGATCGCGAGGTACGACGGCAAGCTCGGCCGGGTGCCGCGCGGCACCCGCGGCTACCCGGTGTCGACGGTCCTCGTGCTGCCGCTGTTCGCGAACGCGGCTGTGCTCAGCCGGCGCGGCCCTCACTCACGTCGTCGCTGAGGTCGTCGATCACGACGAGTTTTGGGCCCGCGGACTCCTCGTCCTCGCCGTGCTCGTCGTCGACGCTGAGCTCGCCGAGGTCCTCGACCGGCGGCGTCGGTGGCGGCACGGGGGCGGCGCTGCGCAGCGCCTCGAGGTAGGCGACGGTGGCCTCCTGCAGCGCCTCGTCGTGCGCGGCGGTGATCTCCTTGAGGCGCTCGCTGCGGGCGTGCGCCGCATCGCGCAGCGCTGTGTCGTAGCTGCCGGCGACGTCCTTGAGCAGCTGCGCCCGCTTCGCCCCGGCGGTGCGGATCGACTCGGCTCGGGCGATGCCGGCCTCGCGGATCGCCTGGGCCCGGGCGAGCGCCGTCTGGGCGGCGATTTCCGCGGCCCGCAGCGCCTCCTCGTGGGCGCGAGCCGCCGCGGCGACCTCTTCCTGGTAGGCGGTGTCGGCCGCTGCGGCGGCTTCCGCCTCGGCGGCCGAGAGGTGCTTGGTGTACTCCTCCTCGGCTGCGCGCTGCTTCGCGGACCGCTGCTCCTCGGCGGTGCGCAGCGCGGCGTCGTGGTCGGCGGTCACCTGGCGCAGCGCCTCGGCCCGGGCGACCGTAGCCGCGCGCAGCGCCTCCGCACGGGCGACGGTGGCCGCCTGCAGCCGTTCGGCGCGCGACTGCTCGGCCTCGGCCGTGTCGAGCGCGGCTTGCATCGCCTCGTCGTGGACGACCCCGGACGCGCGCAGCGCCTCGTCGTAGGCCATCGACTCGGACCGAACGATCTGCACCTCGGCCATGTCACACTCCATTGATTTCGTGCCTGGGCTCGTGTTGCTGGTGGTGAAGTAGGGGTTATCTAACGCCGATTGCGCCGTAATGGGAAGAGTCCTTTCTGGTGGTTGACGTGCGGTGGGACCCGCAGCAGTACGTCGTCTACGGCGACGAGCGGTCGCGGGCCTTCTTCGAGCTGACGGCGCGGGTGCGGGTGGATGCGCCGGCCGAGGTCGTCGACCTCGGCTGCGGCCCGGGCTCGCTGACGGCGACGCTCGCGCAGCGCTGGCCGCAGGCGCACGTCGTAGGCGTCGACTCGTCGGTCGACATGGTGGAGTCGGCCGCGGCGTACGCCGTGTCTGGCCGGGTCGAGTTCGAGCGCGGCGACGTCGGGTCGTGGTCGCCGTCCGGACCGCTTGATGTCGTCGTGGCGAACGCGGTGCTGCACTGGGTGCCGGATCACCTGGCGTTGCTGTCGCGGTTCGCGTCCTGGCTGCGGCCGGGCGGCGCGCTCGCGTTCCAGGTCCCCGACAACTGGGGTGAGCCGTCGCACGTCCTGCTTCACGACGTGCGGAACTCCGATCGCTGGCGCTCGCAGCTCGGCGGCCCCCTCGAGGCGGGCGTCGAGCGACCGGAGCGCTACCTGAGCCAGTTGCGTGCGCTCGGGCTCGAGGCCGATGTCTGGCAGACGACCTATCTGCACGTGCTGAGCGGTGACGACCCGGTGCTGGGGTGGGTGAAGGGCACGACGCTGCGGCCGGTGCTGTCGATGCTCGACTCCGCCGAGGAGCGCGACGAGTTCCTCGCGGAGTACGCCGCTGCGTTGCGCGCGGCGTACGCACCGTCGGGCGACGGCACGACCGTCTTCCCCTTCCGCCGCACCTTCGCCGTCGCGAAAGCGCCGACTTCGGATGTGGTGTGACCACGACACGCCGTGGGAGACGCCGAAAAGTGGTCGCACGACCTCCGAGGTCGGCGGGTTGTCTAGGACTCGGCGTTGACGAGCATGTCGGCCGCCGTCACGAGGTAGTCCCACAGCACCCGGTCGGCTTCGGGTGCGAGCTCGACGTCGTCGAGTGCTGCACGCATCGCGCCGAGCCACGCGTCGCGCGCAGCCCGGTCGATGTGGAAGTCGACGTGTCGGGCGCGCAGGCGCGGATGCCCGCGCAGCTCCGAGTAGGTGCGCGGCCCGCCCCAGTACTGCTCGAGGAACATTTGGAGCCGTTGCGCGGCGCCGGCGTACTCATGCCCCTCGTAGACCTTCACGAGGATCGGGTCGTGCGCGACGCGCGCGTAGAAACCGCTGACCAGTGCCTCGAACGTCGCATGCCCGCCGACGGCGTCGAAGAACGTCGGCGCCTCCGCGCCTTCGAGCCGGATCGGCTGCGGGTTCGGGCTGGTCACAGGTTCCATTGTCCTGTATTCGTTCGGCGGGCCGCGGCTCAGACGATGCGGCGCGCGCCCCAGTAGTCGGGGAACTGCGACAGCGGCGTGACGCGGACGCTGCTGCCGGTGTGCGGCGCGTGCAGGATCCGGCCGTGCCCGACGTAGATGCCGACGTGGTGGATGCTGCTGCGCCCGCCCGGTCCGAAGAAGACGAGGTCGCCGGGCCGCAACGCGTGGCGACCGACCGGCCGGCCGACGCGTGACTGGTCCGCCGCGTCCCGAGGCAGTCGTACGCCGACCGCTTCCGCGGCGAGGTAGGTCAGGCCGGAGCAGTCGATTCCCAGGTGGGTCATCCCACCGAAGATGTACGTCGTGCCGCGGTAGGCCCGGGCCGCCGCGATTACCGACGCGGCGCGGTGCGGCAGCTTCTTCGTCCGTGCGGCCGCCACCGGCGCCGCGGACAGCTGGCTCTTGTCGACCCAGCCCACGATGCCGAGCGGGTAGACGCTGCCTCGCTGGTTGACCACCTGGACCTTGTCGTAACGCCCGCGCGTTCCGAGCAGGACCACCTGCTCACCCTTGAGCGCCTGCGTCATCAGGTTGTTGCCGAGCTGCAGCCGCTGCGCGTAGGTCTGACGCTGCACCCATCGCCGCAGATCCGGATGCGCGCCGAGCGACGAGCGGTCGACGTGGCGAACCCACGCGACCTTGAACCACACGTTCGCTGCCGGGACCCGCACCCACAACGTGATCGGCGTCGGTGCCGGAGCAGGCGCTGCCTTGGCCGGCGCGGGCTTGGCTGCGGCCGGGGCCGAGTGCGCGGCCGAGGCCGACGAGGCCGCCGGCAGAACGGTGCCCGTCGTTGCCGCCGCCGTCACGCCACCGGCGGCCACGGCGAGCGTGGCGAGGCCGAGGATCCACGTGCGGGGGCGGGGCATGCACCTACGCTAGGCAACGCCCGAGCCGGGCGCCGGGTTTTCGCCCGAATGTCACTTTCTTACCAACCGAACAGCCGACCCTCAGCCCGATGACCGGACCCCTGGCGGCTGGGGCCGGCGGGAGGCAGGGGCCGGGCGCTCGAGCAGGTCCGGACCGGGCGGGGCGAACCCGAGCTTGGCGTAGAGCCCGTGGGCGTCGAGGGTGTGCAGCGCCCACCGGAAGGTGTCCGCTCCGTTGCCCTCCACGAGCTCGCGTACGACGGCCAGGCCGAGCCCGTGGCCACGGTGCGAAGGATCGACGTACACGTCGGCGAGGTAGGCGTAGGCGACACCGTCGGAGACGGCCCGCGCAAACCCGACCATCTTCGACCCCTGGTAGGCCGCGACGATCCGCCACGCCGAGTGCAGCTGCGCCTCGATCTCAGTGCGTCCGCGCCAACGTCCCCAGTAGGCCTCGGTGGTGAGGAACGTGACCAACGCGTCGACGTCAACGCGCTCGACGTCGTCGTCGAGCTCGTATCCGTCGTCGAGCGTCTTGCGCACGCGGGACATGTTGACATGCAAGTTGCGTGCGAATTCGGCGTAGATCATGGACACTGAGCCTCAAGGAGGGCCTGGTGGCGCACGCGCTTGTACTCAACGCGACGTACGAGCCGCTGTGCGTGGTCTCCTCCCGGCGCGCCCTCGTGCTGGTTCTCGCCGGCAAGGCGATCCCCGTCGAGTCCGGCGACTCGGTGCTGCACAGCGAACGGATCGCGATGCACGTCCCGGTCGTCGTGAAGCTGACGAGGTTCGTTCGCGTGCCCTACCGCGGCGCGGTGCCGCTCACGCGCCGCGCGGTGTTCGCCCGCGACGGCGGCCGCTGCGTCTACTGCGCGGCGCCCGCGACGAGCATCGACCACGTCGTGCCGCGCAGTCGCGGCGGCAAGCACGTCTGGGACAACGTCGTGTCGTGTTGCCGGCGCTGCAACCACGCGAAAGCCGACCGCCAGATCGCCGAGCTGGGCTGGCGGCTGCGGCGGCTGCCGCAGGCACCGACCGGTCCCGCGTGGCGTGTGCTCGGCACCGGACGGATGCACCCGACGTGGCGCGCCTACCTGCCCGGCAGCGAGCCGTTCCTCGACAGCGAGGTCGACGTCGTGGAGCCCGCCAGCGCGTGACCTATCGTTTCGCAGCATGGCTGAACTCCACGACCTGACCATGCTCGAGCAGGCGGCCGCGATCCGCCGCCGCGAGGTCTCCCCGGTCGAGCTCGTCGACCACTACCTCGCGCGCATCGACCGGCTCAACGAGACCGTCGGCGCCTTCGTCCACCTCGCCCCGGACCAGGCGCGGGCCGCGGCGAAGGACGCCGAGAGCGCGGTCACCAGCAGCGCCGACCTGCCGCCGCTGCACGGCGTGCCGACTGCCATCAAGGACCTCTACCTCACCGCGGACATGCCGACCGGCTTCGGGTCAGGTGCCATCCCGCCGCAGGAGCTCGGCATCGACGAGGCGTTCGTCACGAAGCTCAAGGCAGCGGGCACGATCAGCCTGGGCAAGACGGCGACGCCGGAGTTCGGCGCGCCGTGCTACACCGAGCCGGAGGGGCACAACCCGGCCCGCACGCCGTGGGACCTCAGCCGCTCCGCCGGCGGTTCCAGCGGTGGTGCCGGTACGGCGGTCGCGAGCGGGCTCGTCCCCGCGGCGCCGGGCAGCGACGGCGGCGGGTCGATCCGCATCCCGTCCGCCGTCAACGGTCTGTTCGGCATCAAGACCAGCCGCGGCCGCGTGTCGACGGCGCCGGTGTCGAGCGAGATCAGCGGCCTGTCCGTCCACGGTCCGCTGGCGCGCACGGTGCGCGACGCGGCGGCGCTGCTCGACGCGATGGCCGGCCCGACGTCGCAGGACTGGATCTGGCACGGCCCGCCGCAGACCGGATCGTTCCTCGCCGCCTGCGACGACGAGCCGCGCGGCCTGCGCATCGGCCGCTACATCACCCCGGCGGTGCCTGGGGCCGAGGTGCATCCCGACTGCGTGGCCGCATATGAGCACGCGTCGCAGCTGCTCGAAAGCCTCGGCCACACGGTCGAGGACCACGACACGACGTTCGAGCCCGCGCTCATCCCGCTGTTCGAGCAGGTGTGGGCCGCGGAGTTCGCGTCGCTGCCGTTCCCCGTAGAGCTCGACCCGCAGATGCGACCGCTCACCCGCTGGCTGCGCGAGCGCGGCCGCGGGCTGTCCGCCACCGACTTCTACGCCGCGCTCGGCGGTCTGCGTTCGCGCGCCCGCGTCGAGCTCGAGCGCAGTGCGGCGTACGACGCGATCCTCACGCCGACACTCGCACAGCCCCCCGCGAAGGTCGGTGGCCTGCGCAACGACGACGACCCGGCAAGCGACTTCGAGAACCAGAAGCGCTACACGCCCTTCACGGCGCCCTACAACATGAGCGGCCAGCCGGCGGTCAACGTCCCGCTGCACTGGAACGACGAGGGCCTCCCGATCGGTATCCACCTGATCGGACGGCCGGGCGACGAGGTCACGCTGCTGCGCATCGCGGCGCAGATCGAAGCAGCGGAGCCGTGGGCGCAGCGCAAGCCGGAGATTTGGTAGCCGTTGCGGCGGTAACACCGTCGCGGTGACCGTCGACCCGGACCTCGCCCGTCTCGCTTCTGCGCACGGCGTCGCGACCGACTACAAGGACCAGCTCGAACGCACCGTCGCGGTGTCGCGCGAGTCGGTGGTCGCGGTGCTTGCCGCGCTCGGTGTCGATGCGTCGACGCCGTCCGCGGTGCGCGACGGGCTCGTCGAGGTGACCGCGCGCCCGGCCATGCCGCCGGTCGTCGTCATGCGGCAGTCGGAGCGGCGTGAGCTTTCCGTGCCGTCGTCGGCGGCGCTCGTCTTGGAGAGCGGCGAGGAGGTCGACGTCGGTGCGGGCGGCACCGCAACGCTCGCCGGGCTGCCGCTCGGTTGGCACGCGTTGCACAGCGACGAGGGCGTCATCCCGGTCGTGGTCGCACCGGACCGGCTGACGAACCCGCGCGGCCGGCACTGGGGACTGATGGTGCAGCTGTATGCGCTGCGATCCGGCAATTCCTGGGGGATCGGCGACCTGCACGACCTGTCCGGGCTGTGCCGATGGACCGCGGACAACGGTGGCGACCTGGTGCTCGTGAACCCGCTGCACGCGACCGCGCCCACGTTGCCGGTGCAGGACTCGCCGTACTACCCGGCGAGTCGACGCTGGACGAACCCGATCTATCTCAACCCGTTCGACCTGCCGGCCTTCGACGCGGCGACCGAGGACGTGACGTCGCACGTCGGTGAGTTCTGGGGCCAGTCGTTCTGCGCCGGGCACATCGACCGCAACGCCGTGTGGGCTGCGAAGCGCCGCGCCTTCGAGATCCTCTACGACGACCTGCGCCCGCAGATCGACCTGACCGCGCTTGACCCGTCGCTGCGCGACTGGGCGACGTGGTGCGCACTCGCCGAGGTGCACGGGCCCGACTGGCGGGTGTGGCCGGAGCCGTTGCGCCGGCCGGACGCGCCTGCAGTCGAGAAGGCGCGGCACGAGCTCGCCGACGCCGTCCGCTTCCATGTATGGCTGCAACAGCAGTGCGACGAGCAGCTCGCGCGGGTGCAGGACGACGCGACGGCCCGCGGCATGACGATCGGCGTCGTGCACGACCTCGCCGTCGGCACCGACCCCGCCGGCGCGGATGCCTGGGCGTTGCAGGACGTGCTGGCACTCGGTGCGCGCATCGGTGCGCCGCCGGACACGTTCAACCAGCAGGGTCAGGACTGGGGCATGCCGCCGTGGCATCCGCGCCGGCTCGCCGAGCTCGGCTATGCACCGCTGCGCGACATGGTGCGCGGCCTGCTCCACCACGCCGGTGGAGTGCGGATCGACCACGTGCTCGGGTTGTTCCGCATGTGGTGGGTGCCGGCCGACGGCACGGCGCGCGACGGCACCTACGTGTCGTACGACGTCGACGCGCTTCTGGGCGTCGTCACGCTCGAGGCGGAACGCGCCGGCGCGATCGTCATCGGCGAGGATCTCGGCACGGTCACCCCCGTCGTACGCCGCGAGCTCGCGTCGCGCGGCGTCCTCGGCAGCTCGGTGCTCTGGTTCGAACGTGAGGACCCGGTGGGGGGCGAGCCCGGACCGCTGCGGCCTTTGTCGGAGTGGCGCGAGCAGGCAGCGGCGAGCATCACCACCCACGACCTGCCGACGGCGCTCGGCTGGCTGCGCGGTGAGCACGTCCGGGTCCGGGCGGAGCTCGGGCTGCTCGACGACCCGACGGCGGAGGAGCGGTCGTGGCGGCGCGAGCGGGGCGAGGTCGTCGCGCTGTTGCGTGACGCCGGACTCGTCGGCGACACGCCCGCGGACGAGGAGCTGGTGGCGGCGCTGCATGACGCCGTGATGCAGACCCCGTCGCGGGTGGTGCTGGTCGCTCCAGGTGACGTGGTCGGCGACCTGCGCCAGCCCAACCTTCCGGGCACCACCGATCAGTACCCCAACTGGCGGCTGCCGGTCGCCGACGAGCACGGCAACGAGCTCGCGCTCGAGGACGTGCTCGCCGACGCGCGGATGGCGCGCCTCGCCGCCATGCTCCGCGAGCGGGTCCGATAGTTTCTGTCGTCGTGACGACACGACACGGACGCCTCGCCGCGCGTCTGGCGGCCATCGCCGTCGGCGTACTGGTCCCGCTTGCCCCGTTCACACCGGCGCTGGCGCTCGACGACGGTGAGGTGCCCGGCAAGTCGCTCGGGATCGGCCTGACGATCCTTTACTACGTCGTGATCCCGCTCGGCATCTTCGCGGTCATCGCGGCACTCGCCGTGCTGCCGTCGATGCTCCGCCGCCCCCGCTACCGCCCGGGGCGTGCGTGGACGTTCGACCCGCTGTGGTTCAACGGGCCGGACGACCCGGAGCGCGCACTGACCGGCGCCCGTCCGGGCGCGACCGCACGAGGAGGCGCAAGTGCCGAGTGGTGACCCGTTCAGCGACGCGCAGATCCGCGAGGTCAGCCGTGCCTGCTCGACGGCGAGCCAGGAGACCGGGCTGCACTACTCCGTCTACGTCGGCGCCGTCGAAGGCGACATCCGCGACCACGCCGAGCGGCTGCACGCGGCACTCGGCGTCCGCGCGACCAATGGCGTTCTCGTGCTCGTCGCGCCGGGCGACCGGCAGCTGGAGATCGTGACCGGCAAGGAGTCGACCCGGCGCTTGTCGGACCGCTCCTGCGCCCTCGCTGCGCTGTCGATGACCACGGCGTTCTCCGGCGGTGACCTCGTCGGCGGCATCGTCACCGGCGTACGCATGCTCGCCGAGTCAGCGGGCCGCGAGCTGGCGCCCGGCCGCGCCTAGCCCTCACCGCTGACTTCGGATGTCGCAGGACCAGTTTTCGCGCCGTCCCACGGCGTGTCGTGGTCGCACGACATCCGAAGTCGGCTGTTAGCTGCGGTCGAAGGCCTGGGTGCGTAGCGCGCGCGCCATCTGGTCGCGGTTCTCCGTGATCAGCCGGCGCAGCGCGGGCGCCGGCTCCTTCGTGCGCAGGTAGTCGTCGGTGCGGTCGACGACCGCCGCCTCGACGATCTGGTGCGGGAACAGCCCGACCGCGACCTGCTCGGCCATCTCATGCGTACGCCGGCCCCAGATCGGCCCGACGACCTCGAAGTAGCGCGCGACGTAGGGCCGCAGCAGCGCGCGGTGCTCCGGCTGCTGGAACCCGGCGATGATGGCGGACTGCTCCGCGTTGGGCAGCGTGTCGTCCTCGGTCGCGAGCCGCCACGCCTCCTCCTTGGCGTCGGCGGTCGGCATCGCGGCGCGCAGCCGCAACGCGTGCCGTCGCCCGGCCGCGGTGTCATCGCGGTCGCGCTCGGCGACGATGGCGTCCTCGCCGGCACGCCCGACGATGACGAGCCGGGCGAGCAGCGCCCAGCGCAGCTCGGCGTCGACGCTGAGGCCCTCGACCGTCTGCGTGCCCGCGAGCAGGCCTTCGAGCAACGACAGGTGCTCCTCGCTGACGGCGTTGGTGGCGAGCGCGCGCGCAGCAGCAAGCTGGATGTCGCCGCCCGGCTCCGCCGTGCGCATCAGCTCGTGCGCCTGCTGCGCCAACCGCGCGATCCGCTCCGGCGCGCGTGCAGGGTCGCCGTGCGGGTCGATCGCCGAGCGGGCGCGCAGGAGCAGTGACTGCACCGTCTGCACGCCGCTCTCCTGGTCGACGCCGGCGATGACGAGGTCGACGAAGTCGCCGGCCCGCATCTCGGCATCGCGGGTCATGTCCCACGCCGCCCCCCAGCACAGCGCCCGAGCGAGCGGCTCGCGCAGCTCGCCGATGTGCGCGACGAGGTTGTGCAGGCAGGTGTCGTCGAGGCGCACCTTCGCGTAGGTGAGGTCGTCGTCGTTGACCAGCACGAGGTCCGGACGACGTCGGCCGACCAGCTGCGGCACCTCGGTCGAGGCGCCGACGACGTCGAGCTCCACCGACTCGCGGCGCAGCAGCCCTTCGCTGGTGCGGTCGTAGAGCCCGACCCGCAGCCGGTGCGCACGAAGCGTCGGGTAGTCCTCCGGCGCCTCCTGCACCACCTCGAACGACGTGAACGCGCCGGCGTCGTCGACCTCGAACCGCGGCCGCAGCGTGTTGACGCCGGCGGTCTGCAGCCACTCCTTCGACCACGACGACAGGTCACGGCCGCTCGCCTCCGCGAGCGCGTCGAGGAGGTCCTGCAGCGTCGTGTTGGCGTATTCGTGCCGCTGAAAATAGCCGCGTACGGCGGAGAAGAACGGCTCGATGCCGACGTAGGCGACGAGCTGCTTGAGGACCGACGCGCCCTTGGCGTAGGTGATGCCGTCGAAGTTGACGGCGACCGCTTCGATGTCAGGGATGTCCGCGGCGATCGGGTGTGTCGTCGGCAGCTGGTCCTGGCGGTAGGCCCACGCCTTCTCGACGTTGCAGAACGTCGCCCACGCCTGCGGCCACTTCGTGACCTCGGCGGTCGCGTAGGTCGAGACGAACTCGGCGAACGACTCGTTGAGCCACAGGTCGTCCCACCAGCGCATCGTCACGAGGTCGCCGAACCACATGTGCGCCATCTCGTGCAGGATCGTGACCGCGCGCCGCTCGTAGGAGACGTCGGTGACCTTCGACCGGAAGACGTAGTCCTCGAGGAACGTCACGCAGCCGGCGTTCTCCATCGCGCCCGCGTTGAACTCGGGGACGAACAGCTGGTCGTACTTCGGCCACGGGTAGCGGTAGCCGAACACCTCGTGGAAGAAGTCGAAGCCCTGCTTGGTGATCGTGAAGATCTCGTCCGCGTCGAGATGCTGCGCGAGTGACTGCCGGCAGTAGATCCCGAGCGGGATGCCGTCGTGCTCGTCGTGCACCTCGTAGTAAGGCCCCGCGACCATCGCGGTGATGTAGGACGACTGGCGCGGCGTCGGCTCGAACTCCCACCGCTTGCCGACGTCGAGCTTGCTCTGCTGCGCGGGCATGTTCGACACGACGTGCCAGTGCGAGGGCGCGTCGACGGTGAAGCGGAACGACGCCTTCAGGTCCGGCTGGTCGAAGCACGCATACATCCGGTGCGCGTCGAACGTCTCGAACTGCGTGTAGAGGTAGGTCTCCTTGTCCACCGGGTCGGTGAACCGGTGCAAGCCCTCACCGGTGCGCATGTAGACGCAGTCGGCGACGATCTTCAGCTCGTTGCTCTCGGCCAGCCCCGTCAGCGCCAGTCGCTTGCCGGTGAAGCCGTCGAGATCTATCGGGTTGCCGTTGAGCGTCGCCTCGACGATCTCGTCGGCGGTTATGTCGATGTGGCTCGTCGCGCCGGGCTCGGCGCACGTGAACGTCGCCACCGATGTCGATCGGAACGTCGGCGCGTCCGTGATCGCTGAGTTGAGGTCGAGGTGCACGTCGTACGACGAGACGTCGACCAGTCTCGCCCGCTCCCGGGCTTCCTCACGGGTCAGGTTCTCGGCGGACACGCGTGCCAGTTTCGCACGGAGTGGGTGCGAGTGGGCGATCGACGATCGGGCAGGATGCTTGCCATGGCAAGTGCAGACTTCTGGTTCGATCCGATCTGCCCGTGGGCGTGGATCTCCAGCCGGTGGATCCTCGAGGTCGAGAAGGTTCGCGAGATCGACGTGCGCTGGCACGTCATGTCATTGGCTGTGCTCAACGAGGGCCGGGACATGCCGGAGAACTACCGGCAGGCGATGGAGCGCGCGTGGGGTCCGGTGCGCATGTGCATCGCGGCGGCGCAGCAGCACGGCGACGACGTCCTGCTGCCGCTCTACACGGCGTTAGGCAACCGTTACCACCACGACAAGGCCGAGAAGGACCGCCAGACCCTGGTCGAGGCGCTGAAAGAGGTCGGCCTGCCGCTCGAGCTCGCCGACGCCGCCGAGTCGACCGACTACGACGAAGCCTTGCGCAAGTCCCACCACGCCGGCATGGACCCGGTCGGCATGGACGTCGGCACGCCGGTGATCCACGTGGAGGGCGTCGCCTTCTTCGGACCGGTGGTCACGCCGATTCCGCGCGGCGAAGCGGCGGGCAAGCTGTGGGACGGCGTACTGCTCGTCGCCGGCACGGACGGCTTCTACGAGCTCAAGCGCACCCGGGATCGGCCGCCCATATTCGACTAGGCCATCTTCGATTAGCCGGATTTGTTCCCGAAACGGCTGCGGCCGGGCCCGGACAGGTCCACACTGCTCACATGGGGGAGAAGCAGGACAGGTACTGGGACCTCAACGAGTGCCGCTGGGTCAAGGTCGAGCCGGCGCCGGCCGTCGAGGTGCCCGAGCAGCCAACGGGCGTAGAGACGCCGCAGGAGGCCGACGTACGCTCCGGGTGACAGCGTCACATTCCCCCGGAGGCTCATCGTGGCTGACCTGATCGTTCGCGACTCGATCTACATCGACGGCGCGTGGGTGCCGTCGGACGGCAAGGACACGATCGACGTCGAGAACCCCGCGACCGAAGAGGTCATCGGACGGATTCCGTCCGGCACCGCCTCCGACGTCGACCGCGCCGTCAAGGCCGCGCGCGCCGCGCAGGACGCGTGGGCGGCGACGTCGCCCGAGGAGCGAGGCAAGTTCCTCACCCGCCTGCAGGAAGCGGTCACCGCTCGCCACGGTGAGATCGCGCAGACCATCACCAAGGAGATGGGCGCGCCGATCAAGATGTCGGAGATGATCCAGGCGGGTCTGCCGATCGCCGACATCGCAACCGCCGCGCAGCTGGCCACGACGTTCGAGTGGGAGCGCCAGATCGGCAACTCCACCGTCGTCATGGAGCCGCTCGGTGTCGTCGGCTGCATCACGCCGTGGAACTACCCGCTGCACCAGATCACGGCGAAGATCGGCTACGCGCTCGCCGCGGGCTGCACCGTCGTGCTCAAGCCGAGTGAGGTCGCGCCGCTGTGCGCATTCGTGCTCTTCGACGCGATCCACGAGATCGGCCTGCCGCCGGGAGTCGTCAACCTCGTCCCCGGCTACGGCAACACCGTCGGCGAGGCGATCGCCGCGCACCCCGACATCGACATGGTGTCGTTCACCGGCTCGACCCGCGCCGGCAAGCGCGTTGCGGAGCTCGGTGCGCAGACGGTGAAGAAGGTCGCGCTCGAGCTCGGTGGCAAGTCGGCCAACGTGATCCTTCCGGACGCGGACCTCGCGAAGGCCGTGAAGGTCGGCGTCGGCAACTGCTACCTCAACTCGGGTCAGACCTGCACCGCGTGGACGCGGATGCTCGTGCACTCGTCGCAGTACGACGAGGCCGTGAAGATCGCCGCCGAGACCGCCGAGGGCTACACGATCGGTGACCCGTACGACGAGAACACTCGCCTCGGCCCGCTCGTCAGCAAGGCGCAGCGCGACCGCGTCGCGTCGTACATCGAGAAGGGCAAGTCCGAAGGCGCTCGCGTCGTCGCCGGCGGTGACACGCAACCGCTGGAGAAGGGCTACTTCGTCTCGCCGACCGTCTTCGCCGACGTCACGACCGACATGACGATCGCGCAGGAGGAGATCTTCGGCCCGGTGCTGTCGATCCTCTCCTACGACGACGAGGACGAGGCGCTGCGCATCGCCAACGACTCCATCTACGGTCTCGCCGGCGGTGTCTGGTCCGGCGACGCGGAGAAGGCCAAGGCCTTCGCGCGGAAGATGAAGACCGGCCAGATCGACATCAACGGCGGCTCGTTCAACGTCGCTGCTCCGTTCGGTGGGTTCAAGCAGAGCGGTGTCGGCCGTGAGCTCGGGCCGTTCGGCCTCGAAGAGTTCACTCAGCCCAAGTCGCTGCAGCTGTAGACGTAACGCAACCAGACGAGGTCGGTACGGCCTGCTTCGCTCGGCTCGCTCGCAGGGCTCGCTCGGCTCGCTAGGCAGGCCTTCCACCGACCTCGTCTGGTTGCGATGACTTTTGGGTTCGCGTCTCGTCTTCGTTCATGGCGATGGAAACTCGAGTTCTGGAGGTTCGCCATGACTGATATCCGCACTTTCCTCTGGTTCGACTCGGAGGCGGAGGAGGCGGCGAAGTTCTATACGGCGGTGTTTCCGAACTCGTCGATCTCTGGGATCTCGCACTACGGGGAGGCGGGGCCCGGCGAGGCGGGCTCGGTCATGACGGTCGAGTTCACCGTCGACGGTCGGCCGTTCATCGCGTTGAACGGCGGGCCGGAGTACAAGTTCTCCGAAGCGATCTCGTTCCAGATCCACTGTGCGGACCAGGCCGAGGTGGACCGGTATTGGGACGCGCTCACCGGCGATGGCGGTGAGGAAGGGCCCTGCGGGTGGTGCAAGGACCGGTTCGGTGTGTCCTGGCAGGTCGTGCCGGCGGCGCTGTTCGAGCTGTTGCAGGACCCTGACGCGGGTCGCAGTCAGCGGGCGATGCAGGCGATGTTCGGCATGAAGCGCCTCGACATCGCGGCGCTGCAGGCAGCCGCCGACGCGGGCTGACCCGTCAATCGCCACAATGCGCGGGTGGCGATAGAGGCGGTCAGCAAGACGGCGATCGGTGTAGCTCGGGTGCGGGCCTATGAGAGCTCGCGCGAGGGCGCATTGTTCGACGACCCGTACGCCGCGGCGTTCGTGACGGCCGCGGGCCCAGATGGTGCGTCGCAGGAGGAGCCGACCGAGCAGCGCCGACGGCTCGCGTTCCACGTCATCATCCGTACGCGCTACTACGACGACTACCTGCGCGACGCGGTCACGGCTGGCTGCCGGCAGGTCGTGCTCCTCGCTGCCGGCCTCGACACTCGCGCGTTCCGGCTCGACTGGCCGGCGGGCACGCGGCTGTTCGAGATCGACCTGCCGGCGTTGCTCGAGGTCAAGGAAACCGTTCTGCGGGAGCAGGGCGCGCAGCCGCGTTGTGATCGCCACGTCGTAGCGGCCGACCTCACCGGCGACTGGCTCGCCGCGCTTACTGACGCTGGGTTCGACCCGACGGCGCGCACCGCCTGGCTGGTCGAAGGCCTGCTCGTCTACCTCGCGCGTGACGACGCGCGGCAGGTGCTGACGACGATCACGAACGCGTCCGCGCCCGGCAGCACCTTGGCGTTCGAGCGAGGCAGTGGGGCCGCCGCCGCCGTCACCGCGGCTGACACCGAAGCGGTGACGAGCCTGTGGCGCGGCGGCGCGGGTGACGACGTGGCCCAGTGGGTCGAGGGCCTTGGCTGGGACGTGACGGTCGACAACCTGGGCGAGGTCGCGGCGGCGTACGGCCGGCCGACGTCGCGACCGACCGAGAGCGCCTTCCTTCGACTGTCCAAGCGCTAGACGACGATGCGCATGGGCAGACCGCGCGCGTCGCGCTGACCGTTGCCGAGAGCGGACGCACTCCCGGCCGCCCACCGCCGAGCCACCCATACGCACGCGAGCGCATCGAGCGCGTCGTCGAGCGGCACTCCCGAAGGAACGTCGGCGAGTGCCTTGACCGGGTTTCCCAACGCCGCTTGCAGCCGCGCCAACCGTTGCCCCGCACCGCGTGCCGTCTTCTTCGGGTCGAGCGGCTCTCCGTCACTCATCGCCCAGAACGCGACCTCGGGATGCGCCTCGACGACACGCGACTCGTCCGCAGGCGTCAACGCAGCGTCGACGGCTGCGACGGCGCGGACGATGCCGAAGGCCTGTGCTGACATCGAGGCGCCGCCTCGCGCGGCGAGAACCCGCCGAGCCTCGGCGTACGACGCACATCCGAGCACCGACCGCACCGGCGCCGCGAAGACACTGACACCACGACGGCCGAGCCGGTGACGCGCCTCGACGTCGCACGCCCGCACACCGTCCTCGGGCAACCCGATGGGGATGTCGATCGCCACCGCGTCGACGTCCCGCTCCAGCAGCTTGCGAACATCCGCGACGGCGGCGACGTGGTCCCACCGCACGGTCGTCTCGTCGAGCACGCACGCCAGCCAGCCGCCGCGACAGCCGTCGACGCCCATCACCCGCACATGAGTGATACTGCCTCTCCGTGCGCGTCTACCTCGGATCCGACCATGCCGGCTTCGACTTGAAGCAACGTCTCGTCGAGCACCTGCGCGGCCTCGGCCACGACCCGGTCGACTGCGGACCACCGAGCTTCGACCCGGAGGACGACTACCCGCCCTACGTCCTGCTCGCCGCGAGCCGCACTGCGAGCGATCCGGAGAGCTTCGGCATCGTGCTCGGCGGCAGCGGCAACGGCGAGGCCATCGCCGCCAACAAGGTGCCAGGCGTGCGCTGCGCGCTCGCGTTCAGCGACGACACGGCGCGGCTCGGCCGTGAGCACAACAACGCCAACGTCCTGTCCCTCGGCGCCCGCATGTACGACGAGGAGACCGCGATCCGCTTCGCCGAGCTGTTCCTGTCGACCCCGTTCAGCGACGCACCCCGCCACGTCCGGCGGATCGATCAGCTCAGCGCCTACGAGCGCTCGGGCGAGCTGCCGCCCCTTCCTTCCTGAGAAGCAGGGCTGTCCTGAGGGGCAGAACCGTCCGGGCGAACCGGATGCGGCCGGGACCGCGGCCGGTAGGACACCTGCACGAGGCGTTCCGCCTCGGCGACGTCGTCTTCGTGCGGTCTGGACACGTCGCGCGCCCGCATCGAGCCGGAGATACCGAGCTGCGACGGCCCGCTGCCCGACAGCATCGCCGCGGCAGCCTCCTCGCCGCCCTGCGGGCGCACCCGCCGTTGCTGGCCCACGAGGGGAGAGTAAGGCTTGACTACGGCATTGAGGCGATGTCTTTGGCCGTGCCTGTCCGATAAGTGCCGAAGCCGCTACCCTGCCCGGTGATCATGATCGCCGAGGGACGTACGGCGGCCGGGGGGCCGGTGTCGCGATTGCGCGCTGCTCGTCGGCGTACGGCGCTGTTTGCCGTCCGGGACTCGCGCCGCGCGCGGTTGACGATGCTGACCGCCCTGGTCGCGCTGACCGTCGCGATCTTCCTGCTGACGACGTTCGCGGGCGTCGCCGTCGCGCCGGCACTGGCGCTGGTCGTGCCTGTCGTGCTCGGGGGGATCCTGCTCGACCGCCCGGCGTTGCGTTTCCTGCTGCTCGTCGTCGTCGTCGCCTACATCGGCGAGGTCATCCGCCACGGCTTCGACGTGATCCGGCCCGGCGGCGCCGTCGTGCTCGTCATCGTCGCCGTCGTCGCGGTGGAGCTCGCCCGCGACCGTGAGCGGCTGGGCCTGTCGGTCGGCCGAGGTGAGTCGATCCTGCTCGAGCTGCGCAACCAGCTGCGCCGGCAGGGCGAGCTGCCGCCGCTGCCGACCGGCTGGCACGCCGATGTCGCGCTGCGCTCTGCCGGCGGCGCGGGCTTCGGCGGCGACTTCATCGTGTCGGCGCTGTCGGACCGTGGTCGCCGTCTCGAGCTCGCGGTCGTCGACGTCTCGGGCAAGGGTGTCGACGCGGGCACCCGCGCACTGATGCTCTCCGGCGCGCTCGGTGGCCTGCTCGGTGCGATCGCACCGGATCAGTTCCTGACGGCCGCGAACGACTACCTGCTCCGTCAGGAGGAGGGCGAGGGTTTCGCGACCGCTGTGCACGTCGCGATCGACCTCACGACCGGTGACTACCGCCTGTCGTCGGCCGGCCATCCGCCGGCCGCGCACTACTCCGGCGGCAGCGGCCGCTGGCAGCTCGTCGAGCTCGAGGGGTCGCTGCTGGGTGTGATGCCGTCCCCGGTGTTCGGCGTCGCCACCGGCCGGCTGGCGGCGTACGACGCCCTGCTGCTCTACACCGACGGGCTGATCGAGGCCCGCGGACGCGACCTGGCGGTTGGCATCGACCGGCTCCTCGGCGGCGCCGAGTCGCTGGTCCCGCGCGGGTTCGCCGGCGGCGCGCACGCGATCGTCGACGATGTCGCGCCGGTGGCGGACGACGATCGCGCGGTGGTCCTGCTCTGGCGGGTCTGACCCGGTTGGGCCACGGTCCTACGAAGGGTTGAGGCAGTGGAAACCGGACACCTGATGCCACCTTCGGCCCTGAGCCGCGACGATGGTCAGGTGACTCGCCCGGAGCGCTACGCCGACGACACCCGCGCCGACGTGGTCATCGTCGACGACGAGGCGCTCGTCCGCGTGCACGGCGACCTCGACCTGTTCTCGGTCGAGGTGCTGGAGCAGGCGCTCACGGCGACCCGGACGCTGTCGCGTGTGGTCATCGACCTCAAGCACACGCCGTTCCTCGACCTCGCAGCCATGCGCCGCATCGAGCGCGCCGCCCGCGAATCCGGTGAGCGTGGCCAGCAGCTGCGACTGGAGCACCCGCCGACGATGGTGCTGCGGATGATCGAGCTCATGCGCCTGGGGGACCTGCACCTGTGCTGAGGTAGCGGGCATGGGGTTCTACGACGACCGAGTGTTGCCGCACCTGATAAACGCGGTGATGAACACCAAGACGACCCGCGCCATCCGCCGTCGCGTGTGCGCCGACCTGTCCGGCGACGTCGTCGAGATCGGCTTCGGCACCGGTCACAACCTGCCCTACCTGCCGGCGACGGTGACACGCCTGCACGCCGTCGAACCGTCCGGGCTCGGGGTCAAGCTCGCGCGCGAACGCATCGCCGCGACAACGGTTCCCATCGAGGTGATCGGGCTCGACGGACAACGTCTGCCGTTGCCCGATGCGTCGATGGACGCCGCGCTGTGCACGTGGACGCTGTGCACGATCCCCGACCCCGTCGTTGCCGTGCGCGAGGTGGTGCGGGTCCTCAAGCCGGGCGGCGTGCTGCACTTCGTCGAGCACGGCGCGGCGCCGGACGCGAAGGTGCGACGCTGGCAGGACCGGCTGAACGGCATGCAGCAGCGCCTCGCCGGCGGCTGCAACCTCAACCGGCGCATCGACGCGATCGTGCGCGACGGCGGTCTGCGCGTCGAGCAGCTCGAGAACTTCTACGCCGAAGGCGAGCCGAAACCGTTCGGCTACCTCTACGAAGGCCGCGCCGTCAGCGACTAACCCCTCCGCCGATCATGCACGAACTGCGGTTATGCAGCGGTTATAACCGCAACTTCTGCATGATCGGCGGAGGTTGGTCAGGGGCGGGGGAGCGGGATGACGGTGCGCGGCGGCGCCGCCGCCAGGACGTCGTACGCCGAGTGCACCCAGTCCGTGAGCAGCGGCCGGGTGTCGGCCGGGTCGATCACGTCCTCGACGAGGAACTTCTCCGCGGTGCGATAAGGCGAGCGGACCGCCTCGAGCCGATCGGCGATCTCGGCCTTCAACCGCTCGGCCTCCTCACCGGCCTCGGCGAGCATCCGTTTGAACGCGACTTCCAGACCACCCTCGATCGGCAGCGAGCCCCAGTCGCCGGACGGCCAGGCGACGCGGAACGTGTGCCGGGAGTGCGGCCGATGCGCGGCGCCGGCGACACCGAACACGCGGCGGATCAGCACCGACGCCCACGGCACCGTCGACTGGTAGACGGCGGCCAGCGTGCGTGCGCCATGCCTGATCGTGCCGGCGCGTTCGGCGGCGGTGCCGATGAGGAATCCCGGCTGGTCGACGAGATGCACGACCGGAAGCCGGAACGTCTCCGCCAGATCGACGAAGCGCGTCATCTTGTCGGCGCCGTCGGCGGTCATCCCGGCGCCGTAGAACCGCGGGTCGCTTGCGACGACCGCGACCGGAAAGCCGTCGAGACGAGCGAGCGCGGTCACGGTCGAGCGGCCGAACATCCTGCCGAGCTCGAGCACGGAGTCGCGGTCGAAGACCTCGGCGAGGACGCCGCGGATGTCGTACGGCGCGCGCCGGTCGCGCGGGATGGCATCTCGAAGCGCCTCGCTGCGTCGGTCGACCTCGTCCGTCGGATCGAGTCGTGGCGGAAGCAGGCCGGTGTTCGCCGGCAAGTAGGACAGGACGCGCCGGGTCAGCCCGAACGCCTCGTCTTCCGTGTCGACGACGAGGTCGACGGTGCCGGCCCGCGCGACGACGTCGATGCCGCCGAGGCCTTCCTTGTCGACCGACTCGCCCATGCCGGCTTCGACGACGGCGGGGCCGGCGACGAACACCTGCGCGATGCCGCGCACGCCGATCGCGACGTGCGCCGTGACCAGCCGCGCCGCGCCGAGACCGGCCACGGGTCCGAGCGCGAGCGCCACGACCGGGATCCGCGCCAGGTTGGCGACCACCTCGTCCCAGCCGGGGTTCTGCGGCACGTAGGTGCGGCCGTAGTCCTCGAGACTCTTCACGCTGCCGCCGCCACCGGTGCCGTCGATCAAGCGCACCAGCGGCATGCCCATCTCGCCGGCCATGCGTTCGGCGTAAGTCTGCTTCTCGTGGATCGACGCGTCGGCGGCACCGCCGCGCACGGTGAAGTCGTCGCCGGCGACGACGACGCGACGGCCGTCGATCCGTCCTTCACCGGTGACGAAGTTGGTGGGCACGAAGTCCTTGAGGTTGCCGGCGTCGTCGTAGGTTGCGGAGCCGGTGAGGGCGCCGATCTCGCGGAAGCTGCCGTCGTCGAGCAGGTGCGCGACGCGCTCGCGCACGGTGAGCCGGCCGTTCGAGTGTTGTCTCGCGACCCGCTCCTCGCCGCCCATCTGCGCGGCGAGCTGTTGGCGGCGCAGCCGCTCCTCGAGCTCCTCATCCCACTCGGACATGTCAGCGATCCTCTCCTGTGGGCGCGAGCCCGTGCGACAGGTGTCGCATCGCCTGGTCGAGCAGGTCCGCCAGCGGCGTTCCGGGCTCGGCCAGCCACTGCTCGTACGCCGCGACCGCGGCTGCTAGGGCGGTGTGCCCGACGAGGCGGGGGAGCAGCTCCACCGGCTTGCAGCCGGTG
>Ga0070679_100001426_pt1 | contig 21128 bp, 16 predicted proteins | sample KBSC63BmetaG_FD_65652 | JGI IMG/M metagenome (GOLD analysis project Ga0070679, IMG submission 65652) | Corn rhizosphere microbial communities from Kellogg Biological Station, Michigan, USA - KBS C6-3B metaG | ecosystem: Host-associated > Plants > Roots > Rhizosphere | place: USA: Michigan... | reverse complement strand
CTCCGGGATTTTCTTTGTGAAAAAAATAATTCAATTCTGGATTACAAACTAATAAGAAAGGAAGTGTTCTTAGCTACTGCCAATCTTTTCAGCGCTTTCAACAGGATGTTGTCTGAACCTAAAAATAAACAACGTAACGGGAAAGAAATTTATGAATTTGTGGCTTTGAATAATGTGCTTTCATCAAACATTGCAAGCCTTGCTACTACAATAACAGCTCAAAAAGATACCGATAATAAAAGCATAGCTCTACAGTATGTAAAGCGTTCTATAGCAAAACTTCAGGAAGGCCTTTCTAAACTAGATCGAAATTATGTACCGAAAGATGAAGAACAAAAAAATACCGCAAATAGTAGAATTGACATAAAAGAAAATGACCAGCTAATTGAACAATTGAATTTTGTTTATAAACTAACTGATAAAATTAAAAGAGCCACATACATTATAAGTGGATGAAGTGAAAATACTAAGAGTCAGATTTTATTTGTTCACTGATTATTGTGGCATTTTTAGAGATGATCTTTTTTTCAATCATTTCATCTTTTTCCGCCTTCTTTTCCAGCTTTCCCATTCCCCAGTGAAGTATTATAGGAATTAATAAAAGAGAGCAATAAGCAACTACTGGTGAAATAAAGAAAATAAGCAATGAAATAAGAAATATTATGGGAATTACAAGGCTCCTGTACACCCCAAGTTTTATTCTTGCCTTAGAGATTTGACGGGTAAGCATTTTTCTTTTGGGGTTACTTACATATATCCAGACCCAATAATTCATTATACCCGTTAAGCACATATTAAAGGTATAAATTGCATAGGGAATTTTTATATTGGTATAAGAACTGTATTCCCCAAGCAAGCCAGCCGTAAATGGTAGAGTTACAACGGTTAAGAGGAAGCCAAGATTTATCCAAATTAATGAAGTTGAATTTTTTATTACATAACCAAATATGCGGTGATGTACAGACCAGTAGTGGCCTACTATCCCAAAGCTTATTAAAAAACCTAAAAACCTTAATCCCATTTCTGCTAAAGAATGCCATAATAACTTATCTGTAGGCGCTGCAGGCAGAGGAGGTATTCTTATTTCAATGATCAATAAGGTTATGGAAATAGCAAATACGGCATCGCTAAAATATGTAAATCTTTCTATCTGAAAATATTGTCTCTCTTTGTCGTGTTTTGGTTCCTGCATTTTTTGCGATTTTTTTAAATTGCTTTAATTATAAAGTTATTTAATTCTGCAATGAAAATTGAAATGAAGCCGCAAAATATCTTCTCTATTTTATTTATGTGTTCGTAAGCCTAAGCATCAATATTCTTATTCCTACCAGCCCTAAAGAAACAGCCAGCGCTTTTATAATAAATTTTCCATTCATTTTCCTGGAAAGGAAAGCGCCCATTTGCGCTCCTAATATTACTCCAATTCCCAGCCAAAGCACCATTTTAAAAATAAGCGGGTCATTATAATTTCCATTGTAAATATGAACTATTACGCTTACTGTAGCCATGATAGCTAAAATAAAATGAGAAGTAGCAGTAGCAATATGCACCGGGAAGTTTAACCATTCTGCCATTGCAGGCACATGGATGATGCCTCCGCCAATGCCCAACAAAGGAGAAAAATAGCCCACAAATAAGCTCAATAAACTTCCCTTTCTTATGTCGTACGAATAATCGTAAACCTCATTCCATTTATCCGTAATTCGTTGATGTATCCAACCTTTTTTATGAATGGCAGGTTTGGCATCTTTTGTTTTCTCATCACCTCCCTTAAGAAATAAAAATATTGCCAAACCAAGCAGTACAATTCCGAATATAATATCAAATATTTCACGGGAAATATATTTTGTAGTCAATACACCTAATATAGAACCAGGAATTGTAAATATTGCAAAAATAAATCCGGCTTTAAAATCTACCCGTTTTGACGAAACATACGCAACAGAGCCGGAAATGGCATTACATGCAACAATTGCCATGGAAATAGCAGTAATGGTTTCAGGAGTAAAAGCGGGCTGGATAATTATTAACAGTGGAACCAGTATAAATCCTCCGCCGGCTCCAATCAAAGTGCCAAGCGTTCCCACAACAAATCCGAGAAGTATTAATAAAATCAAATTATCCATGCACCTATATTCAGCGGAAAAATTTATCAGGCAGTATAAAAAATAAAGTTAGTTATAAAAGCCTTGATTTCTTTTTGCATAGAAGATAAAATATTTTGTTTTCAAAGACTTTGCTATTTTACTTTTTTAAATAAAAAAAGGCTTGTCCGAAAACAAACCTTTGTATTCATCATAATCACCAAAATTTCCTTAGTTTCTGTTGCGTTGCGGGCGCAAAGATGCTTCAACATGATCTTTATACTTCTTGTATTGATCGTCAGTAAAAATTGCTTTTAATTTGTCATCGCGATCGTTCATCATTTTTTCAAATTCGCTCCTGTCAGGCCTGTTACCGCTGGCACGGGCATCTTCCCTCATTTTATCCTGCGCAGTATAATAATCCTTAAAAACTGCGGAAGTTTTATCCTGTTCGGATTGGTCGAGTGTGAGTGAATCAGTAAGTTTATCCATTACAGATTTTACCCGCTCTTCAACTGTGCGGCGTTGCATTCCCTGTGCATTTACGCCTATTGTTACTGCAAATAAAAGAGCAACAAGCATTGAGATTTTACTTTTCATACTTTGACGATTTGTTTTTTATTTTGAGAATTTTTGAAAAAGTTTTTTTATTTTTTTTGATCATGGCCGGTTTTACCAGTCATGCGTACGAATACTTTTTTTATGGTGCTGTCAAACTTTTGCAACTGATCTGGTGTGCAAATGTTACGTACCATTTTAAAATGATTGAACATGTGTAGATCAAGTGTTTTTTGTTTTTCAGCAATAACATTTGCTGTATTATTTATAACCGAATCAGAAACATGATCTCCATAAATAAGAGTATAGAAATTCATTTTTGCTTCTCTTATATCGTCAAATAAAATATGCACGCTATCTAATTGTTCCTTCCTTAATGATTGATAAGTATCAAGCTGATCTTTTGTAAAACCGACTTCTTTTTGCAAAATACCAGACATTCCATTTTGGTCTCTGTGTGAATTCTTCTGAATGGGTTTATTCATTAAAAGAAAAAAAATAAGCATAACAATATTTGTTATTAAAAGAAAAACAATAATGGAAACAAGCGACTTATTTTTTGTTGCGGGATTCATGGTTTCACATTTTCAAATTCATAGATTGTAGAGCTTATCTGGCTGTATTCATCTGCAGTTGCCAGCTCGGGGCTTGTTTGCGTTAAGGCATTGCTTTTAGTGTCTGATAGTAAAATAACAGAAGCATTTATAATCAACACCAAACAAATGCACGCAAAAGCCACTATTGGTTTTGCCACGAACGATGATAACTTGTACCACACATTTTTTTCAGTTTGCATTCTTGCTTCAAGCCTTGTAAAAAGAAATGGGCGTGGTGAAGCCTTCTCAATTCCATCAAGGCTATGCATTGCTGCATCAATTTTTTTATTTATGAATTCGTCTTTCATTATATATTATTTAGACGTTAACTTGACTAAAAACCTTTGTTCTCCTTATAAAATTTTACTACTCATTTTTGTTAAATGCACTATAATATTCTTTTAGTATTTTTTTCAGATTTGCTTTTGCACGCTGCAGTAATGCGTCTACTGCCGAATCTGTAATCTGCATTATATTTCCAATTTCAATATAAGATAATCCTTCTACTTTGTTAAGTACAAAAGCAGTTTTTTGATTACCTGGTAATTGTTCTACGGCTTTAAAAAGAACTGCTGCATTTTCTTTATTTTCCATGCCTACGCCCGGGTGAAAAAAATCCGGAGGATCAATTACTGGCTCATCATTTCTACCATACAGGCTTTGTATAAATGCAAATCTTTTTTTTCTTTTTTTCTTTCTGATGTGGTCCCTGGCTTTTGAAACGGTAATACGGTACAGCCATGTTGAAAATTTGGATTCGCCTTTAAAACTTGACACAGATTCAAATACCTGCACAAATGTTTCCTGCGTTACATCTTCTGCATCTTCTGCATTTTGCAAAATGCCGAGTGCTGTGTTGTACACCATATTCTGCCAAGTCTCCACTATATCTTTAAAGGCTGCTCTGTCTTTTTTTTTAAGCAGTTCTATTAGTTCCGTTTCTTCGGTCAAAACAAAATATTTTATTGCTAAAGAGAAGGGCCATCATGTCCTCCGCCACCAAATGGTGGGCCACCACCACCGGGTCCGCCAAATCTGCGAAATTCTCTGTCTCTGTCGTTATTATTGTTTGGTTTCCCTTTACCAAAGGTCTTTAATTTGTAGGTAAATGTGAGCATAAAATATTGCTGCAACACCTGATTTGTCTGATCCTGCACATACGTTTCAGTTACATCACGGGTAATACTTTTATTTTGTTTTAAAAGATCAAATACAGATAATTTTAATTCTCCCATTTGATTCTTCAAAAACTTTTGACCAATAGCCATATTCCACAACCAGTAATTCTGATTAAATCCATCACTTAATCCTTTGTAAGATTCGTTAGATAAATCATTTTGGAAAAACAATCCTTTTTTGGTTAAAATATTGGTATTTACTCCAATTGATTGTGTAAAATAATTGTTGTTCAAATTTGGTTGAAGACTATTTTTTACTGTATTAATATTGGCAGCATAAGAAAGATTAAAATCGATGTACTCGTTGATATTGCTCGATAAAACCGCTCCAAGATTATAATTATATGAATTGGAAATATTTTCTACATTATTGATCATACCGGGTTGTTTTGCATAACTAATTCCCGCATTCCAATTGAGGTTTGATTTCAAAAATTTAATCGGTAAACCAAATGTAAAAAACGACCTGGCGTTGATATAGCCATTCAAGTTTACAGGTTTTGAAATTTGCGAGCCGGGATGAAGGGTAATAGTAGGAGTAAGAACAGAATCTCCTTTTGATGAATAAGAAGCATTGGTTATGTAGTCATTAATTGTCTGGAAGAAAATATTTGCAAAAAAACTTTGGCCTTTAACACTATTAGTATAGTTGTAACGGGCAATAATATTATTGGTGTATTGCTGTTGCAAATCAGGGTTGCCGGTGGTATAAAATAGTGCGTTTGAGTTATTAATTACATTCTGCAATTGAGTTACAGATGGCGGACTTACTGAAGCACGGTAAATTATTCTAAGATTGCTTTTGGCTGAAAGTTTAAACCTTGTAAATGCATTCGCAAGAAAATTGCTGTATGAATTATCTATTTGTGAAGCATGCGGAAAAACCTGGCTGCTTTTTAATTCGCTGTATTGGTAAGAAATGCCGGCAGAAATCATATTATTACGATCGCCGTGACGAAAAGTAATCCCGGTGTTCTGGGTATTATAAGTGTTATTAAATTTATTACTTAAGCCGCTATCAAGCACTGAATATTTTCCAGAGCCATCATCAAAATCAGATGTTTCCTGGTCGGCTTTGCTTGTTTGAAAAGATGGGCTGTAGTTGATCTGCAATTGTGTTTTTTGAGATAAAGGCTCCGTATAAGCAAGATTAAGCCTATATTGATTACTATTACTTTTCTGATCTGAAAATTGTTTTACTGTATCCTTGCTTTCAAGAGGCTTGTAAAAACTGTTATATTGGTTTAAAAAATTTTGCCCATTTTTATTGCTTGATGTTTGATAGATTCCGAGAGAAATACTTCTACCTCTCTTTGTAAAAGCATGACGAAATAAAAGTTCATTACTCAGGCTATTTCCGTTTGTATTGCTGTTGAGATCGTTCTCTGTTTTGCTCAACATATTTTGTTTTGCCGCATCAGTAAAAAAAACGCCATTTACAAAATTTATAGATTTATTATTTTGAAAATTGAGACTGGAAGTGGCGATAATTGTATTGTTTGAATCTATTCTGTAAGTAAGTCTGAAATTGGCTCGGTTGTTATAATTTTTATTATTAGAAACCGTATTCTCATCATAATATTGAGAAGAATCTTTTGTAAGAAAGTTTTGCTGGTTGATTGTTTGATTATTATCTGTATTGCTGTTATTGAAAAAATAGCTTCCGGTTACATCGATTTTCTTTCCCCACGCATCGCTGTAATTTATTCCAAATGCATTTGTTTTTGCAATTCCACTTTGAGGGCCGACCGAAAAATTGTTTGAGCCTCCACGAAAATTACCCCCGCCTCCGCCTCCACGTCTTCCGCCACCACCGCGGTTTCCGGAACTGGTAACGCCCAACAAGTCTTGTGATGAAAAATTTTGCTGATTCACATTATTGAACAATCCTATCAAAGAAATCCTTCTGTCATTATTAAAAAAGCTTACATTACCACCGGCAGTGTAGCGGTTATCTGTTCCATAGCCGGCAAATACACGCCCGAAATTTCCGTTCCGCATATCTTTTTTTGTAACAATATTTATTGACTTTGTTGTATTTCCATCATCAAAACCGGTTAATTGTGCCTGGTCACTTAATTTGTCAAATACCTGTATTTTATCAATAACTTCTGCCGGGAGATTTCGCAAAGTGGCTGTAGCATCATCACCAAAAAAATCACGACCATCAACAGTAACTTTTTTTACAGTCTCCCCCTGTGCTGTAACAGTTCCTGTTTTGTCTACGGTAATTCCCGGCATTTTTTTAATTAAATCTTCGCTGGTAGCATCAGGGTTTAGCTTATATTGGGTGGCTGAATAATCAAGCGTGTCGTTGTTTTGTTTTACAGGAGGCGGAGCCCCATTAACAACAACTGTTTGAAGTGTTTTAGCGGCTTTTGAAATTTTGATAACTCCAAGATCTGTCACTTCACCATTTACCGTAACCACCTGGGCAGCTGTTTGATATCCAACTGAGGTAGCAGTGAGCGTGTAATCACCCGCCGGGACGGAATTGAGTGTAAAATTTCCTTTGCTATCACTTACCGCCGAAAAACCTTTAGCTGGAGAATCTGCTGAATTTAATTTTATAGTTGCATTCGGTACTACCGTATTATCATCGCCATCTTTTAAAACCCCTTTTACTGATTGCGCTTTAACACTAAAGGCAATAAACCCGGTAAAAAATAATGTAAATATGATGCGATACATAAAATGTGTTTAATTAAAGCATTTGACGACATAAGGCAATAAAACCTTCGGCTAATGAGTAATACGCTAAACGAAAAATTCAGGGGTTTTTTATTTCATTAACATTACTGAGAATCATTTCTATTATCTTGCAGTTTTTTAAGTAAAAACTTTTTATGGATTATAATAAAATTATTTCTGTTACAGGATTAGGCGGATTATACGAATTACTCTCTTCAAAATCGGATGGTGCAGTTGTACGATCACTTGAAGATAACTCCACAAAATTTGTAAGTACGAGGCAGCATAATTTTTCTCATCTCGAAAGCATCGAAGTGTTTACCACTAAAGATAACGCCACACTCGCGGATGTTTTTAATGCAATGAAAGAAAGTAAGGAAAAGATACCTAATGTAAAAGACGATGCCAAGGCTTTAAAGGCCTATTTCGAAAAAGTATATCCTCAACTGGATTTTGAAAGAGTATATGCGAGCGATATGAAAAAGATGATAAAATGGCTGGAGATCCTGAATAAGAATAACGTTGAAATTGAATCTAAATCAACAGACATAGCAGGAGAGCCTTTAAATGATAGCAGTTCTAACTCAAAACCTGTACATAAAGAAACACCGCACGTAAAGGATATGAAACCTCAAAAAGCTGCTCCGCGTAAAATTGAAAGCAGAGGAGTGAAGTAATGGATAATTGTCAATTGATAATTTTACCTATGAACTTAATGAAGAATATACAATGATACAAGCATCCGCAGATATTAAAAAAGCAGAAAGAAAATTTATTCCTAAGGATTTAAAGATAATCAATTGGGAATCTGTTGAACCATATTTCAAAGAACTATTAGAAAGAGAAATTACTTCTGTTGATATTTTGGAAGATTGGCTTTTAGATATGAGTGAGCTGGAAGCCGCGATAAATGAAGATGCCTGCTGGCGCCAGATAAAAATGACTTGCGATACAACAGATAAAAAGCTGGAAGATGCATTCAATTATTTCTGCATGGAGATTCAGCCGAAGATTCAGCCTTATGCAGATGCATTAAATAAAAAACTGGTTGGTTCTCCTTTTATTAGTAGCCTCGATGCGAAGGAATATTTTACTTATCTGCGTTCTGTAAAAAAAAGTATTGAACTTTTCCGCGAAGAAAATATTCCGATACAGGCGCAGCTTTCCGTGCTGCAACAGCAATACGGAATGATCACGGGAAAAATGCAGGTAGAAGTTAATGGTAAAGAGTATACGCTGCAGCAGGCCGCTAAATTTTTAGAAAGTCATATCAGGCAATTGCGTGAAGAAGTGTATAGAAAAATAAATGCGAGAAGGCTGGAGGATAAAGACATTTTAAATAAGCTTTTTTCACAACTTATTGAAAAGCGCCAGCAGGTGGCGCTGAATGCAGGATTTGAAAACTATCGGGATTATAAGTTTAAAGAATTGGGAAGATTTGATTATACAAAAGAAGATTGTTTTCACTTCCATGATTCTGTAAAACAATATGTGCTGCCGTTAGTCAATAAAATTTATGAAAACAAAAGGAAAAAATTGCAGTTAGATAGTCTTCGTCCATGGGATACAGAAGCCGAACCTGAAGGCACTAAACCGCTCACTCCCTTTGAAACGGGAGGCGAGTTATTAAATAAATCAATAGAATGTTTTACGCAACTTCGGCCTTTCTTCGGTGATTGTTTAAAAAAAATGAATACCATGCAGCACCTTGACCTGGAAAGCAGGAATGGCAAGGCTCCCGGAGGATATAATTGTCCGCTTCCTGAAAGCGGCGCTCCTTTTATTTTTATGAATGCTGCTGGACAAATGCATGATGTAACAACCATGGTTCATGAAGGCGGTCATGCGGTGCAATCATTCCTTACACACAGTCTTAAGTTGAATGCATTTAAAGAGTATCCTATGGAAATTGCGGAAGTGGCCAGCATGTCAATGGAACTCTTTACAATGGATTACTGGGACGTATTTTTTGATAATAAAGAAGATCTAAAAAGAGCCAAAGAACACCAATTGGAAAGAGTGATTACTATTTTTCCATGGATAGCAATTATAGACAAATTCCAGCACTGGATATATGAAAACCCGTCTCATACTTTAGAAGAAAGATCAGAAAATTGGATGAGAATTTTGAGTGAATTTTCTGATTCAATAATTGATTACAATGGCCTTGAAAATTTCCGGGAAAATGGCTGGCAAAAGCAATTACATTTGTTTGAAGTTCCGTTTTATTACATCGAATATGGCATTGCGCAACTGGGTGCTATCGGGCTTTGGATGCAATACAAAAAAAATCCCGAACAAGCTCTGGATAACTATATGAAAGCATTGAGCCTTGGTGGCACAAGAACACTGCCAGAATTATATGAAGCGGCTGGACTTAAGTTTGATTTTTCTCCTGAAAACATTAAGATACTAATGGACTTTGTAAATGAAGAAATGGGAAAGCTTCTATAATTCAATTACCTATTTTTTGTTGCTTATTCAATCCGGGATTTGTTGTTCAATAAATGATGTTGTCCATCAATAATATTTACCTTATTACGGTGAAATGTACAAGCGTTGCATGAACTCGCAGTTTAATTTTATACAATAAGAAAGCTGTTTGGATTCCATAATTTTATTTAGGCAATCTCATTATCTTCATCTTTTTTAATAAATGCTATGAAAAAATATGACGCTGTTATTATTGGCTCCGGCCAGGCCGGTGTACCTCTTGCAAAAAAAATTGCACACAAAGGCCTGAAGGTTGCAATAATTGAGAGCAGGCTTATTGGGGGCACATGCATTAACTATGGATGCACACCTACCAAGGCGATGGTTGCTTCCGCACGTGTAATGCATTTGGCAAATACCGCAGCTGAAGTTGGCGTTAATATAAAGGGTGTGGAGGTAAATCTTAGATCAGTTATAAAACGAAAAAATAAGATTGTAAAAGAATCAAGAAGTGGCGCCGAAGATTCCTTACTTAAAACAAAAAATCTGGATGTAACTTATGGAGAAGCGAGTTTTTTAAGTAATAAACTGGTACAAATTATTTTAAAAAATGGCGCTAAAAAAATTATTACTGGTGAAAAGATTTTTATCAATACCGGCGCGAGGCCACTGATTCCGGAGATTAAAGGACTTAATGGAATTGGTTATCTTGACTCAACAACAATAATGGAATTAAAGGAAGTGCCTGAGCACTTACTGATTGTTGGCGCGGGCTATATCGCTCTTGAATTTGGGCAAATGTTCAGAAGATTTGGTAGTAGGGTTACTATCCTGGAACATGCTGATATTTTTTTGTCAAAAGAAGACACAGATGTTGCCAATGAGATAAAAGAAATCCTTCAGGATGAAAAAATTGTAATTCACACAAATGCTACAGTACAAAGCTTTTCAATAAAGAATAAGAAAATTATCGCAGCAATAAAAATTGGAAATAATAATAAGAAGATAAGTTGTTCGCATGTGTTGATGGCAACAGGCAGAACGCCCAACACAGAGGCATTGCACCTTGACAATACGGAAATTCAAATGCATAAAGGTTATATTAAAGTGAATGATAAACTCGAAACCTCTGTGCCTGATATTTACGCTTTAGGCGATGTGAAAGGCGGCCCGGCTTTTACGCATATTTCTTACAATGATTATATAATAGTTTGCGGAAATATTTATGAAGGCGCTGATGAATCTATAAAAGACAGAATGGTTCCTTATACAATGTTTACCGATCCGCAATTTGCAAGAATTGGATTGAATGAAAAAGAAGCCACACAAAACAAACAACTGAATTATAAAGTGGTGCGCCTTTCGATGAACCATGTTGCCCGAGGTATAGAAACAAATGAAATTACAGGTTTTATAAAAGCTATTGTTGATCTGGACACCAGGCAAATTCTGGGTGCTGCAGTAACCGGAGAGCAGGGCGGTGAAATCATGAGCATGTTGCAACTTGCTATGATGGGGAAAATAACTTATGATGTATTGCGATGCACTGTGTTTGCACATCCTTTGTATGCAGAAGCATTAAACAATTTGTTCCTGTCTCTTGATGAAAATAAATAGTTACTAAAAGTTTTTATATTATAACATATCTGTCATAGGTAAACTGGGTGGGGCAACTACAAAAGAGGTTTTTTAGAAAGATTAAACATATTAGTCTTCTCTTAATCGTTTACGCATTTTTTAGTTTCTTTGCGCAATCCTGATTAATACTATTTAAAAATGTGGAAGCGCCTTGCGAAGTTTGTTTTAAAAAATCGTTTAGTTCTTTTAATTCTATTGTTTGCTTGTACCGGTTTGATGGCTTATTATGCAAGTAAAATAAAACTTAGTTACGAATTTTCGAAAGCTATTCCTACCAATAATTCCAAATACCAGGACTATCTTTCTTTTAAAGAAAAATTTGGTGATGACGGCAATCTTTTGGTTATCGGAATACAAACGGACAGCTTTTTTAATCTCAATAAATTTCAATCTTACAGGCAACTTAATGATGACCTAAAGAAAGTTCCCTTTGTTGAAAATGTATTAAGCGTTTCCAATGCGGCCAATCTTTTAAAAGATACCGCTTCGCAAAAATTGATTGCTGTTCCGGTTTTTTCGCTTCAGTTAAATTCACAACAGCAATTAGATAGCAGCCGGAACTTATTTTACAAACTTCCTTTTTACAGATCACTTTTATATAATCCCGAAACACATGCTTATTTAGCAGCTGTTCGTATTAATAAGGACATACTTAATTCGCCCGGGCGTACCAAAGTAATTGATGATGTTATAAAAGCTGCCAACAACTACACAGGCAAAACAAATATTCAAACTCATATCAGCGGCTTGCCCTTAATACGAACCCAGGTTGCGGACAGGATCGCTCATGAAATGAAATGGTTTATTATCGGGTCACTGGCGCTTTCTGCATTGATATTGCTATTAATGTTCAGGTCAGTAAGCACTATGCTGTTATCACTGCTGGTAGTTGTTATTGGTGTAATATGGAGTGTAGGCATTACTTATTTATTTGGCTATAAAATTACTTTGCTAACGGCGTTGATACCGCCGCTAATTGTAGTGATCGGCATTCCCAATTGCATTTATTTTTTAAATAAATATCACTCTACTTATAAAAAAACAAATGATAAGGAACAGTCGCTTGTTGATATGGTAAGCAAGATGGGAGTTGTTACCTTATTTTGTAACCTTACTGCGGCAATAGGGTTTGCTGTTTTTGCATTAACCAACAGCGCTATTCTTAAAGAATTCGGACAAGTCGCAGGCATCAGCATCATGCTCATTTTTGTAATATCTTTTATATTGCTGCCTTCTGTTTTAAGTTATCTTTCGGTACCCGCCAAACGCCAATTAAATTATTTGGATGTGAAATTCTTCACCAATGTTTTACTTAGAATTGAACAATGGGTACTTCATCATAAAAATATCGTATATGCGATAACGTTAGTAGCTGTTATTTTTTCCATTGCCGGAATATTTAACTTAAAAACAGAAGGTTTTATCGTAGATGATTTGCCCAAAACAGATAAAATATATACCGACCTTAAATTTTTTGAAACGAATTTTCATGGCGTAATGCCTCTTGAAATAATTATAGATTCAAAAAAAAGATATGGCCTTGCAGGAACAAGAATATTGCCCGTACTTGTGAAAATGGATTCACTCTCCGGTTATATAACGAAGCAAAAGGAAATGTCTAAACCCCTTTCAATTGCTGAAGGAATTAAATTTGTTGAACAGGGCTTTTATGAGGGAGATTCATCCGATTATCGTATTCCCGATTCTTATCAGGCGGCTTTCTTAAGCGGATATTTAAAAACAGATTACGATAGTAGTGATAATAAAAATAATCTTTCATCTTTACTAACCAGCTTTATCGACACTGCAAAGGAAAGCACAAGAATGAGCGTTAGTATGGCGGATGTGGGAACCAAAAAACTTCCTGTAATACTTAATAATTTAAGAAAAAGAACTAATGAACTTTTTGATACTTCGAGGTACAAGGTCACTTTTACCGGATCTACAATTACCTTTTTAGAAGGAAGTACTTTTATTATAAACGGGTTAAAGGAAAGTCTTTTATGGGCATTCCTATTTATTACTTTATGCATGTTATACCTGTTTAAGTCGGTAAGAATTTTAGTTTGTTCCTTAATACCAAACCTTATTCCTCTAATAGTAACCGCAGGTATTATGGGCTGGGTTGGAGTGCGCCTAAAACCTTCCACTGTACTAATTTTCAGCGTGGCGCTTGGTATAGCGATTGACGTTACAATAAGATTCCTGGTTAATTATAAACAAGAGCTTGCCTCAAATAATTTTGATATTAAACTAACGGTTTCTGAAACTATAAAGCACACCGGGTTAAGCATTTTATATACTTCTCTTGTTTTAATTGCAGGTTTCATAATTTTTTGTTTCAGTGGTTTTGGCGGCACCCAATCGCTTGGATGGCTTACATCAATTACTCTGTTAACTGCTACCTTAACGAATCTGGTATTACTTCCAGTGTTATTGATTGGTACAAGGAAAAAGAAATGACTTTAATTTCATAAGCAGCAATTACCAATTTTTTCTGTCTATAATAACAAATTCGTAACTGTTTTATATATTTGCAAACTAAAATTTAATGTTCATGAGAAAATTTCTATTGACTTTGTCAGCAATATTCCTATTGCTGGTATCTGGCTTAGCCCAGAAAAGGACAATAACCGGTACGGTAACAGATGAAAAGGGATCTCCCATTCCTAACGCAACGGTTCAGGTTAAAGGAACTTCTATAGGAACCACTACTAATTCAAACGGAGATTATACACTAAGTGTTTCCCAAAATTCGAAAATTCTCGTTTTTTCATCAGTAAATGCGGAAACGCAAGAAATTTCAATCAATGGTCAAAGCCTGATCAACGTAAATTTAAAAACCACCAGTGGCGTACTTACCGAGGTAGTTGTAACTGCCTATGGTACCACAAAGAAAAAAGCTTTTACAGGAACTGCTTCTACTGTGAAATCGGATGAGGTTAAAGATTTACAGGTAAGCAGCATAGGAAATCTGTTGCAAGGTAAAGCCAGTGGAGTTTTAGTGCTTAATGATAATGGTCAGCCGGGTGAAAATCCTGAAATAAGAATCAGGGGAATTGGTTCAATTACGTCAGACGCATCGCCGTTATATGTTGTTGACGGGGCTCCTTATGGTGGCAATATCAACAACATTAACCAAAATGATATTGAAAGTTTTACTGTATTAAAAGATGCCTCTTCAACTGCATTGTATGGATCGAGAGCAGCAAATGGAGTTATACTTATAACTACTAAGTCAGGGCGTGGTAAGCCACGGGTTAATTTATCGGCAGTAACAGGATTTTCTACGAGAGCTGTAAACGACTATCCTTATGTAAATTCTCAGCAAATGTACGAACTAGCCTGGGAAGCTCTGAAAAATGAAGGAACGTTAAACCCTGCTTTAGTTGGTAATTCCGGTGCGGTTTCTCCTCAGGATTATGCGTCTCAGGGGGTAGTTGATCTGTTGGTTTATAATCCTTTTGGCGTGCCGCAGCCCGTTGGTAACGATGGAAAGCTGGTTAGTGGTGCAAAAAGTTTATGGAATCAAAATTGGGAGGATGCCTTGTTAAGAACCGGCATACGTAACGATTTTGATCTTTCTATTTCCGGCGGCAGCGATAAAACAAAATATTATTTTTCCGGCGGTTATCTTGATGATCAGGGATTACCTATAGAATCGGATTTTAAAAGATATACGGGAAGGTTAAACGTAACAACGAAAGTAAACGATTGGCTTGATGCCGGCATGAACACTAACGTTGCTTTTTCAACCCAAAATTATCCATTGCAGGGCGGAAGCGCTTATTCAAATATAGTTGGCTGGATACGTAATGTTTCAAGTATATATCCTGAGTTTGTACTTGATCCTGTAACAGGTCAACCTATTTTAGATGCAAACGGCAAAAAGCAATATGACTATGGGAACAATGGCCCTTTGAACAGGCCAATTTTTAACCCGGGAAATCCTGCAGGGACAACCTCGCAGAATCCTACTACTTATGACCGTTTAACCACTTCAGTAAATGGTTTTGCTGATGCGCAAATAGTAAAGGGTTTAAAGTTCAGAACGCAGTATGCGCTTGATCTTTATCAAATCCAATCAAATACTTATTATAATCCTTTTGTTGGTGATGGCGCTGCTTATCATGGCCGAAGCGATAAATCAAGGAATCAGGCGTCTACGCAAACCTTTACTAATACGCTTACTTATGATAAAAATTTTGGTGAACATCATATAAATCTATTAGGAGGTATGGAAGCATACAGGTATCATCAAAGCATTGTTGAGGCAGAGGCAAGAGGGTTTACCTTTCCCGGAGCTACCGAACTTTCCTACGGAAGCACACCTTATACTGCCACATCTACCTCTTATGATGACAGGCTTGTTAGTTATTTTAGCCGGTTAAATTATGATTACAATGAAAAATATCACCTCTCATTATCTTTAAGAACCGATGGCTCAAGCAGGTTTGCTGATTCTTCAAGATGGGGTGTCTTTTATTCAATAGGCGGTGCCTGGAATATCAATAAAGAAAATATATTGAGCGGAATAAGGTCTTTAAGCGAGCTAAAACTCAGGGCAAGCTACGGAACTACAGGTAATAGGTCTTTGCCAGGATATTTTCCTTATTTAGGTACTTACTCTGCGGGCGCAAATATTGCTGACTACAGTGGTTCTATAATAAGCGCACTCGGGAACGGAAGCCTCCACTGGGAAACTCAAAAAACTCTTGACCTCGGTGTTGATTTCGGTCTCTTCAAAAATAGAATTACCGGGTCTTTTACATATTTTGAAAGAAACTCACAAGACCTTTTATATTACAGGCCTTTACCACCTTCTGTTGGTATAAATGGCATTAACGACAATATTGCTAAAGTGTCTAATAAAGGTGTTGAAATTGATCTAACAACACAAAATATTGTAACACAAAATTTCACCTGGACTACTTCCATTAATGCGACGCATATAAAGAATAAAATAGTATCCCTACCAGGCGAACAATTTGATGGCCCGGGATATAGTAATTTAAAGGTGGGGCAAAGTCTTAATAATTTTTATATAAGGGAATATGCAGGCGTTGATGCCAGCGACGGTAGGCCCATGTGGTACATGGATGTAAAAGATGCTAATGACAAAGTCACAGGTAGAACTGTTACCAAAACCTGGAGCGCCGGCACCCGATATTATAAAGGCACTTCATTGCCAGATTGGACAGGCGGTTTCACCAGTACATTTTCATACAAAAACATTGATTTAACTGTTTTTATTTATGGAAGTATAGGCGGCAAAGTTTACGATGCTGACTATGCAGGTTTAATGTATTCAAGCACAGGTATACAACCTGGTTATCAATGGAGCGTTGATGTGTTAAACAGGTGGCAAAGCCCTTCTAACCCTGGAGATGGAAGAACGCCCAGGTTAACTTCAACAACTGACGATCAGGGTAATTCTACATCTACACGCTTTTTGTATGATGGATCTTATGCAAGGATCAGGAATATTACCTTAGGATATTCTTTTCCCAAAGATCTTTTAAGTAAGATTAATTTTTCAAACGCCCGGTTCTATGTAGACTTTCAAAATCCATTTACATTTTTTGGGCGTAAGGGACTTGATCCTGAGGAAGGACTTCAGGGTATTACCGATAATACCTCGAGCGTATATAAAACAATTTCAGTTGGTGTAAACATTGGCTTTTAATTTTTAAACGTATTTAATTTCATAGAATGAAAACAACAAAATTTTTAATAGGGCTATGTATAAGTGCAATAACGCTTGCATCCTGCTCAAAAAAATATCTGGATGACGTAAAACCGGCTGATGGAACTTTATCTGATGCTGTAATATTTGGGTCTAAAATAGGCGTGGATAATGCTATGACTGGCATCTACTACTTGTTTCAACAATATATAAATGATAACGGAAGGCAGAATATGTATGGACTTAAAACTCTACAATTCAATTTTGACATGAGAGGAGATGATTTGATTTCTGATCCAAGCAACTGGTGGCTATACGAAAACAACTGGTCAGATAATGCATACGGACGAATTGCAACTTCGGCAAGAACTGAACAAATTTGGAATTTATTTTATAAAGCTATAAATAATGCTAATGCAATTATTTTAAATACGCCAAACATTCCCGAATCAGATGCTGTAAAAAATGCGTTAATTGGTGAAGCAAAAGCGCTAAGGGCTTATTCTTATTTTTGGTTAATAAGAATTTACCAGTTTACTTATGCAAAAGATCCTAATGCACCGGGAGTTCCACTTTATACGGAACCGGCAACTTCATCCAGCAATGGGAATCCAAGGGCTTCTGTAAAAGAGGTATATGATTTAATTACAAACGATCTTGAATTTGCCGTTGCTAATTTAACCGCTGACAGAATTGATAAATACAGAATTAATAAAAACGTAGCTGAACTAATTCTTGCAGAAGTTTACCAGGAGCTTGCTATGGCTGATAATTCTTTATGGGCAAAAGCAATTAGTAATGCACAAGCAGCAAGAGTGGGCTATCCCTTAATGACAGGCGCCGAATATGCTTCAGGATTTAATTCGGTAGCAAATGAAGAATGGCTTTGGGGAATACAATTTAATGCCTCACAATCTTTGTCATACGCTTCATTTTTTGGCTACATTGACCCTACAGCAAATAATACCCGTTATAAGGATATTTATGTAAATACATCTTTTGTAGATCAATTCAGTGCTACCGATGTAAGAAATCTTTTTGTGCCCGCTCCCAGCCAAAATGCTTTTTGGCAAGTGTGGATGACAGAAAAATTTGTAGACAATGCTTCTTTCTCGGGAGATTTAGTATTGATGCGTTCTGCTGAAACTTATCTTATAGAAGCCGAAGGCAACGCACAAATGGGCCAGTTAGAAGCAGCAAAAGATGCTTTATACGTATTGCAATTGAAGAGAGACCCCAATGCTGTAAGGTCAACAGCCGCAGATAAGCAAACACTAATAGATGAAATACTTCTTGAACGCCGCAAAGAATTGTATGGTGAAATGGGAGTACAGTATTTTGATTTAAAAAGATACCAGATGCCACTTGTAAGAGACGGTAATCAATGGAGCAGTGTTACAAATGTGCCTGCCAATGATAATAGGTGGAGATGGCAAATCCCACAAGCTGAAATGGATGCTAATAAGAGTTTAACAGCAGCAGACCAAAACCCACTTTAAACTTTAAATTAAAAAAGATGAATATAAACGCTAAATTTTTAATAATAAGTACGCTGCTTTCAATAGGTTTTCTTTCCTGTAAAAAAGATAATACTATCAATACACCTGTTTTATCAGAATTTGCAACTCCCACTTTTGTGGGAACTTATTCTGTGGCGGATGACCCAAGTTCAGTTTATAAAATACCAGTGGGTATTACTACAGTTTCTGATAAGCCAAGAACAATAACTTTTAGTGTTTCTTCACCAACAGGAGCTGTAGAAGGCCAGCAGTATAATCTTGGAACTACTACTATTGTTATACCGGCTGGTACAGCTCAGGATTCAATTTCTTTAAAAGGAATTTTTGCTGGGTATCCTTCAGGAAGAAAAGATACATTAGTTTTTAAAATTACAGGTGGAGATGTGCCTGCATTAGTAGGGGCTGATGTATATAAAGTGGTTTTAAAACAATTTTGCCCGCTGGATATGAGCATTTTTTCTGGCGATTTTGAAGTTATTAAAGATGACTGGCAAGACTATTTACCCGGAGATGTTGTACAATTATCTGTTAGTGGAAATACAGTATCATTTGACTATCCCACAAGCTTTATGCACAAGCCTTTGCTTATTAAAGTAAATCCGACAACTTTTGCTACTTCGGTTTCTGCTACTGCCTTTGGGGGTTATTCTAATGGAGGAACTGTTTATTCTTGTAAAAGTGTTCCAGGTGCCAATAGTGTAGTTGTTCCCTGTGATGAAACAATTAGCGTGCTTTTAGACTTCTATGATGATGCCGGTAACGACTATGGTAATGGCTTACTTAAATTGCAAAAACAATAAATCGAAAATTATAGATAAACATTGGGGCTAAATGTCTCCAATGTTTTTACATATATCTAATAGCCTTTTCATGGCACCGGGTCATGCCCATGTCCTCCCCAGGGATTGCAACTTGCTACTCGTTTTATTGTAAGCCACAAGCCTTTAAAAAGACCATATTTTTTTAAAGCTTCAATGCCATACTGAGAACAGGTAGGTGTATATCTGCATTGAGGCCCGAGCCATGGCGAGATGATCAGTTGATATAACTTAATAAGGCCAATAAATGGCAATGCCAGCAGGCTCATTATATTTTTTAATGAAATATACAATAGAAATTCGTTGATCTGCAGCAAAGATAAGAAGGTAATATTATAGCTCTGTAATCCTATAACGCACCCCAAAAATTTTGTTGTATAAATCATTCTAATCATAAAATCAATTATAAAACACGTTAAAAAATTATATCCATGCTCATTTCATATCCTCAATCAAACCACTTATCTTTGCGCAAAATTTAGAAGAGGTATGGAGTCACAACGGATGAAATCTTTATTGGTAGCGGCTTTCAGCCTTATTATCTTATGTTTTTCCTATAGTGCCTTTGCCCAGGAAAAACTTGCTGAACATAAAGCTTCCGAAGAGAAATTTGATCCTACTACTGTCATTTTAAATCACGTGCAGGATGCTTATGAATTCCATTTTTTCTCAATTGGTGATTTTCATGCCAATATCCATTTGCCTGTTATTCTATATTCTCCACAAAAAGGATGGTCATTTTTTTCATCCGCTAAATTTGGCGAAGAGGGAGCTGAAGAATATGATGGCTATAAGTTAGTGGATGGCAAATCGATAGTGCCGGTTGAGGAAGGAGTGAAGGTATATGATTTGTCTCTTACCAGGAATGTGGTTCAAACTTTTTTTGCAATGGCTCTTTTTATTATTTTAATGTTGAACATTGCAAAAAGATATAAGAAGGGTGAGGGTGTTCTTTCAGCTCCTTCAGGGGCGCAAAACTTTATGGAGCCCATTATTATTTTTATTCGTGAAAACGTTGCAAAAGTAAACTTAGGTAATCGCTGGGAAAGATACATGCCTTACTTGCTTACGCTTTTTTTCTTTATCCTGATCAATACCCTGTTTGGATTGATCCCCGGAGCAGCCAATGTTTCAGGTAATATTGCTTTTACGTTCATCCTGGGAATTATCGCCTTGATCGTAATTTTATTCAGCACTACCAATCATTTTTGGAAACATCTTTTCTGGCCTCCGGGAGTTCCGTTTCTGGTTAAAATAATTTTAGTGCCGGTAGAGCTTTTTGGTGTATTTGTAATAAAACCCGGCGCATTGATCATACGTCTTTTTGCCAATATGATTTCGGGCCATATAGTTATCCTCGCCTTTATTTCGCTCATTTTTATTTTTGGTGAAATGAGTAAAGGTATTGGCTGGGGCTTTTCACCATTCTCAGTACTTTTTATTGTATTCGATTATTTTATAGAATTACTGGTAGCGTTTATCCAGGCATTTATTTTTACAGTACTTACGGCCATATTTATAGGCCAGGGATTTGAAGGAAGCGATCACGATGTACATCCCGGGACTCATGACGGGCTTTTATAAACTTTTTTATTCATAATTAAAACCAGGTATTATGTCATTATTGACCTTGTTAACAGAAGTTGGATACTCTCACATGGGTGGAGCTATCGGTGCTGGCCTTGCTGCTATTGGAGCGGGCATTGGTATTGGCCAGATAGGTAAAGGAGCAGTAGAAGGTATTGCGCGCCAGCCGGAAGCTGCCAACGAAATTCGTGCAAACATGATTCTTGCCGCTGCGTTGGTAGAAGGGGTTGCCCTTTTCGCAGTTATTGCAGGTTTACTGGCCGTTCTTAAAACCGGCTAGGCACAACACATTACTGCATCTGAAGCACAGGGCGGGGGATGCAGTATTTTTTTTAACAC
>Ga0070679_100001425_pt1 | contig 21142 bp, 16 predicted proteins | sample KBSC63BmetaG_FD_65652 | JGI IMG/M metagenome (GOLD analysis project Ga0070679, IMG submission 65652) | Corn rhizosphere microbial communities from Kellogg Biological Station, Michigan, USA - KBS C6-3B metaG | ecosystem: Host-associated > Plants > Roots > Rhizosphere | place: USA: Michigan... | reverse complement strand
CTGAAAAAAGTTCTTTGCCGCTTTCGGCAGTCCCTCAGTGGCTAAAGCCACATTGAAACCAAGCCACTTTATGTACGAGCTAAAGCTCGTACCCTTCAAAGCAAGGATTTTTTCATCAGCCTCAGCCACCCTCACCGGGTGGCCCTTTGACGTGTATAGCGTGCTTCTACTCTTCGCCGACCTTCAACACAGCCAGGAATGCTTCCTGCGGGATGTCGACCTTGCCGATGCGCTTCATCCGCTTCTTGCCTTCCTTCTGCTTGTCGAGCAGCTTGCGCTTGCGGCTGATGTCTCCTCCGTAGCACTTGGCGATGACGTTTTTGCGGATCGCGGTTACCGTCGACCGCGCGATGATCTTCGATCCGATCGCCGCCTGGATCGCCACTTCGAACATCTGCCGCGGGATCAGCTCCCTCATCTTTTCGACGAGCACCTTGCCACGGTCGTACGCTGCGTCCCTGTGCACGATGATCGACAGCGCGTCCACCGGGTCGCCACCGATAAGAATGTCCATCTTCACCATCGGCGAGACCCACATACCCGCGAGATGGTAGTCGAGCGACGCGTAGCCGCGCGAGACAGATTTCAGGCGGTCGTAGAAGTCCAGCACAATTTCATTCAGCGGAAGCTCGTAGGTCAGCATGACGCGGGTCTCGGAGACGTACTCGATGTTCTGCTGCCGTCCGCGCTTGTCTTCCACGAGCTTCAGAATGTTGCCGACATACTCTTCGTTGGTCAGGATCTTCGCCATGATGACCGGCTCTTCAATCTGCTCGATCTCCGAGGGATCGGGCCAGCGCGAAGGATTGTCGACGATCAACTCAGAGCCGTCCGTCATGGTCAGCTTGTACTGCACGCCGGGCGCCGTAATGATCAGGTCGAGATCGTACTCACGCTCCAGCCGCTCCTGGATGATTTCCAGATGCAGCAGGCCAAGAAAACCGCAGCGGAAACCGAAGCCCAACGCGACGGAACTTTCCGGTTCGAAGTTGAAGCTGGCGTCGTTCAACCGCAGCTTTTCGAGGGCATCGCGCAACATGCCATGCGCGTGGGAATCGACCGTGTACAGCCCGGCGAACACCATGCTCTTGATGTCTTCAAAACCAGGCAACGCTTCCGCGCAGGGGCGCACGGCGTCGGTAATGGTATCGCCGACCTTGGTGTCCGCGACGTTCTTGATGGTCGCGACGAAGAAGCCAACCTCACCCGCAGTCAGTTCTTCGAGCACCAGCGGCTTGGGCGTCATCACGCCCATGTTGTCGATGTCGAAGGTCTTGCCGTTCGACATAACTTTGATCTTCTGCCCCTTGTACATGCGACCGTTGATGATGCGGGCCAGCACGATGACACCCTTGTAGGGGTCAAACCACGAATCGAAAATCAGCGCCTGCAGCGGGGCGTCCGCATCGCCCTGCGGAGGCGGCAACAGCGTCACCACGGCCTCGAGAATCTCTGCGACGTTCAGCCCGGTCTTCGCGCTGACGCAAACCGCATCGCTGGCGGGCAGGCCTACCGACTTCTCGATCATCGCCTTGGTACGCTCGATGTCCGCGGACGGGAGGTCGATCTTGTTGATGATTGGAAGTATTTCCAAACCGCCGGCGATCGCCAGATACGCATTCGCCAGCGTCTGCGCTTCGACGCCCTGCGAGGCGTCAACCACCAGCAGCGCGCCTTCACAGCTTGCCAGCGACCGCGAAACTTCATAGGAGAAGTCAACGTGTCCAGGCGTATCGATGAGGTTGAGTTGATAGGTCTCACCATCATGCGCGGTGTACATCATGCGGACCGTATGGGCCTTGATGGTGATGCCGCGTTCGCGTTCGAGGTCCATGGCGTCGAGCACCTGGGCCTGCATTTCACGCGCGGTCACGCTTCCCGTCAGCTCAAGGAGCCGGTCGGAAAGGGTTGATTTACCGTGGTCGATGTGCGCGATGATCGCGAAGTTACGGATGTGACTAGGGTCCATGCTGTCCAGCGAGCGTAAATGCCTCGAACACCTAGGATATCAGTGCTTCTGCGTGGCTGCACTTTGCTCGGCCCTGGCCAGTAGCGCGGCAAGGCTCTCGAAGTGATGTTCGTGCGCGATATCGGCAGCAGCCCGGCCACGCCGATCGCGAATCATGGGGTCGGCGCCCGCTGCGAGGAGAACTTTTACGTCATCGACATGGTTGGCCTCCGCGGCGATCATCAGGGCGGTCCGGCCCAATGTGTCGATCGCATTGATGTCCACACCCTGATCGACCAGATAGCGAATCAGGCCCTTGTTCTCTGGATGTCCAACGGCTTTCATCAACATTGTCTGCTTGTTCTGGAGGAGAACATGTACATCGGCGCCACCGTCAAGCAATGCCGTTATCGTGCTCTGGTGACCGCTGAAGATCGCCCAGGCGAGCGCCGTCAGCCGGTCGCTTCCTATGATGTTAGGGTCCGCTCCTGCCTGGAGCAGCAAGCGGACAGCCACCGTGTTGCCCTTGCGCGCCGCAACGCACAGAGGGGTTTCCCCATAAGAGCTATGGAAGTTGACCTCTGCACCCGCAGCAAGCGCGCTGCGCATCTCGCCAATGTCGCCATCGGCGGCCATGGCGAACAGTGCGTCGGTCGCGCTGGCAAAAACCGCGCCCGCGCTGCGCAGGATAGCGATCAAGTCGTGGTCGTCGTTACTGACGTAAGCTTCCGTCAACAGACTATGCTGCGTCTTCTCGTTCACCGTATTCAGGTCTGCACCGGCGCGCACCAGCAACTCGATCATCGCTTTATCGCGGCGGTTGACCGCGAGACTCAAAGCCGACCATCCGGCCCCGTTCTGCACATCGAGCTTCGGGTGTGCCGCGAGCAGCACGCGCATTACATCGATCTGATCGCTGGACGCCGCTTGAATCACTGGCGCCTCATGGTTGGCATCGACCCCGTCCGGGTCGGCCCCGGCCTGCAATAACGCACGAAAGATAGGCGCATTTCCCTGGGCCGCGGCGGCTACCAAGGGTGTTTCTCCATGTTTTCCGTGCGCGTCGAGTGAAGCTCCATCCGCAAGCGCCGATTGCAAGGCTGCCAGGTTCTCCTGATCGATGGCAGCAAACAGACGCCCGTCTGCGGACGTATCGAGTTGCGTATACGAGAACCCCTGTACCGGCCCGGCTGCGAGCCCCATCAGCAGCATCGACAGTGAAGCCCAAACCCTCCATGAACGCATCATCGTCCTCCGCGCAGAAGCACTACCGGTGTAACTGGCGTAGTGGAATACGTCAGCGTCGTTTCGGCCTTCGCCGTGGCGGTCATCGGGAAATCGACGCTTGCGTTGTCCAGTTTAACGAAATTTCTTTCGCCGGGCTTGACGAGTGTGTTTGCCGCTGGACAGGGAACGTACACCGCCAAACTTCTTGCAGAAGAAATCGCGGGCCGGCAAATGTGTCCCTGGCCCGGACAAACCGGCAACGGGGCGCGTCCAACCCGTACAATGACAAGGTTGATGACGACCTCCCGAACCACGACTGCGTTGCGGCGAATTTTCCTGACGGCGGCCTGTGTCCCAGTGCTGCTTGTGCTCGCCGGATGCCCCGGAGATACCACCACGGCGTCGGCCGCCTCTCCCGGGAGTGTGGCCCCGAACGTTACCGCTCCTCCCAGCCCGGAGGTTGTAGCCGCGCAGCAGGCCCAGGCGCAGGAAGCCCAGAAACAGGCCGCCGCCAACCAGCAGGCTGAGAAGGTGCAGCAGCTTATCAATCAGGCCGAGGCCCGGTATAAGTCCGGCGTCAGCAACTACAACGCCAACCGTCTCGACGCCGCGCGCATGGACTTCGACTCCGCCGTGGACACCATGCTCTCCAGCAACATGGACCTCAAGTCAGACCCACAGCTTTCCGACGAATTCGAGCGCTTGCTTTCGGCTATCAATTCGCTCGAAATGCTCGCCCTGAAAGAGGGCAACGGTTTCAGCCCGAAGATCGAAGAGGCGCCGCTCGAAGCTGTCACCGACATGACGTTCGCGCCCAACCCCGAACTCGTCGCCCGCCTCAAGAAGGAACTCGATACCACCTCCGACCTCCCGCTCGTCATCAATGACCAGGTCGCGGGCTACATCAACGTGTTCGCTGAGTCCAACAGTTTCCGCAATCACATGTCCGCGTCGATGCAGCGGCTCGGCAAATACCGCACCCTGATCCAGAACGTACTCAAGGAAGAAGGCGTACCGCAGGACCTGATCTATCTTGCGGTCGCGGAATCCGGCTTCCAGGCCCAGGTCGTCAATACGAAGTCAGGCGCGGGCGGCATGTGGCAGTTCATGACCTACACCGCGCCCCAGTTCAACCTCACCCGCAACGGCTACTTCGACTACCGCTTCGATCCTGAAAAGTCCACCCACGCGTACGCCCGCTACATGAAGCAACTGCACGCGCTGCTGGGCGACTGGTACCTGGCCATGGCCGCCTACGACTGGGGCCCGGGAAACATTCAACGTGTCGTAAGCCGTACCGGCTACGCCGACTTCTGGGAACTCTATCGCCAGAACGTCATGCCTGCAGAGACGCGCGCGTACGTGCCCCAGATTCTCGCCGCCGTCATCATGGCGAAGAACCCTGAGAAGTACGGCCTCAACAAGCTGCCTCCCAGCCCGCCCGTCATCTACGAAACCGTGCCGGTCGATTACGCGATCAGCCTCAATCTTGTCGCCGATGTCACCAACTCCACCGTACCCGAGATCATCGCGCTCAACCCGGCGATGATGCGTCTCTCCACGCCGGCCGATATCTCCTACGACCTGCACATTCCTCCCGGCACGCTGCAACTGTTCAACGATCGCCTGAAAGATATTCCCGAAAACAAGCGGACAAGCTGGCGCTTCCATGTGGTGCGTGCCGGCGAGACCCTGGAGTCGATCGCGGCCTCCTTCCACGCGCGGCCAGCGGAAATTGCCACATACAACGAAGTTTCCGCCGCCAAGCCGCTGGCGCTCAATGATGAAGTCGTCATACCGGTTGCGGCGCCCAGCAGCACCGCTGGACAGCAGCGTTACACCACCCGGCGTTCCGACACTCTCGTTACCGTCGCCGACCGCTTCGGCGTTACGGTGGAGCAGTTGCGCTCCTGGAACCACCTCACCGACAGCCGCATCATGGCAGGGCGCTCGCTCTACGTTGCTGAGCCGGTGCGGCTCGCACCCGGCACCCATGCGACGCGTGGCCGCAGCAAGCGTGGCGCAACTTCAAGCCAACGCGGCAGGACTGTCGCCACCGGGAGAGGCAGAACAACACACACTTCTACGCCAGCAAAAACGACTTCAAAAACTCCGTCCAAAAAGCATACGCACTGAGAACCTCAGACCCGAAAGGTTCTCGACGCGACGCAGTTGATTTCACACGGTTGTAAAAAAAACACTTGCACCAAAAAAGGTGCTTGCTATTTAAGTGCAGCGCGCGTAATCCTGTTGGTAGAATTTGCGACGAGAAAGTTTTCATGCTCTCGTGTTTTGCAAATGGATGTTGAAACGATTCGCGACGGAAGCGCAGTCGCACGGAGAGATGGTCATGATGCTTGAGGATGAAATGTTCAAACTGCACGCATCCGCCGAAGAAGACTTCGACGGCGAAGACACGGAAGACCACGTCGGTCTCGATGAAGACGACGAAGAAGATGAGGACGACGAGGAAGAAGAGTTCAGCTCCTCCCGCGACGACGAAGACGACACCACACCTCACGACACGACCCATGCCGAAGATGCCGAGTTGTTCAGCTCTCCGTCCACGCCGGTTGATCCCTACGAGCCGCCCACACGCGAGTCGGTCCAACCGGTAGAGAACGCAGCCGAGACGAGTCTCGGAGAGACGCTGAAGACCACAGCGACGAAGACGCCAGCGAAGAAAGCTCCCGCAAAGAAAGCCGCAGCGAAGAAAGCTCCCGTGAAGGCTGCACCGGTAAAGAAGACCGCAGCGAAAAAGGCACCGGCGAAAAAGGCGGTAGCCGCAAAGAAAACCGCAGCAAAGAAGGCAGCAGCAAAGAAGGCCGTAGCCGCGAAGGCGCCGGCAAAGAAGGTTGCGGCGAAGAAAGCTCCGGCGAAGAAAGCCGCGGCGAAAAAGGCAGTGGCAAAGAAGGTGGCTGCCAAGAAAGCGCCCGCGAAGAAAGCTGCGGGCAAAAAGAGTTTGAAATCTGCCGCGAAGTCTGTACGTGCTCTGCGCGGCGGTAAGGCTGCCCCTAAAAAGGCGGTTGGCAACAAGAGCACAAAAAAATCAACAACGAGAGGTAACACCTTGGCAACTAAGAAAGCAGCAGCAAAGAAGGCACCGGCAAAGAAGGCAGCGGCAAAGAAGGCTCCTGCAAAGAAGGTAGCGGCGAAGAAGGCCCCTGCTAAGAAGGCAGCAGCAAAGAAGGCACCTGCAAAGAAGACAGCAGCAAAGAAGTAAGCTGTCCCACGCCGTACCTACAAGGCAAGCAAAAGAGCCCGGCACCTCTCACGAGGCCCGGGCTTTTTTGCGTCTGTACTTTGCGTTGTCATCCCGCAGCGCAGCGGAGGGATCTGCTTCTGTTCCTGTCACTTTTTCGAGGCTTCGATGGTCGCGAGGATGTCCGCGCTGTGTCCAGCGATGTCCTTGACCTCCCACATCTTCACCACCTTGCCTTCGGGCGAGATGAGGAACGTGTCGCGCATCGCAATACTCATCGGGGCGCCGCCATCCTTTCCTGGGAAAGTCTTCACCGGCACGCCGTAGGCATCGACCACCTTGTGGTCCGGATCGGCCAGCAGCTTGAACGAGAATCCGTCCTTGGTGCACCAGGTCTTATGGCTTTCTACCGTGTCGAGACTCACGCCCAGCACCACGGCATGAAGCGCTTCGTACTTCGGCAGATCGCGCTGGAAGTTGTGCGCTTCTAGCGAACAGCCGCTGGTCTGGTCCTTCGGGTAGAAGTACAGCACGACCCACTTACCCTTGTAGTCAGAGAGCGAGACGGGCGTGTTTTCCTGCGAGGGCAGGGTGAAGTTGGGCGCTGATGCGCCGGCCGAAAGGGTGTCGGCCGCAAACGCCATCGGGGACACCAGCAACGAGCCGCAGAGAGCGGCAGCAAACATCTTTGAACGCAACATGAGAAGTCTCCTGAGGGCGGGCCCGCTCAATTGCCGCGCACGCCGATAAGTGCAATCTTACGCCCTCGTTGTCATAAGTTTGTCATCGGCACGTGGCTCGGCGACGACCGAAATTCCGGCCTCGTCGGCCGCCGCGATCATCGCCTCACGGTCGAATAAGAGCGTGCGGCCAGCCTCTACACAGAGGCAGGTGGCGCCCGCTACGCGCATCGCCTGGATCGTCGGCAGACCGACCACCGGTACATCAAACCGCATGTCCTGATTTGGCTTCGCAACCTTGACCACGGTCAGCCGGCGCTCCAGCGTGCTCGCGGAATCCTCCAGCGTGCGAAACAACGCCCCGGCGCGTGCGATGGTCGCGTCAGTGCCTTCCATCGCTTCGACTGCAACGCAGGCGCCGGCAGCAATCACGACGGTCTGTCCCAGATCGAAACCGGCTATTCCGCGGGCCACGGTCAATCCGTAGGCGATATCGCCGCGCTCCGTCTCGTCCGGCGAACGCTTCGTCAGGACGCCTTCCGCCGCGAGCATCGGCTCCAGGAACTGCGTCGACGAAATCAGCTCGATGCCCTCATCGCCAAGAACTTTTGCCACCGCTCCGAGCAGCATGTCGGTATTCCGCGTACGCAGGTTGAGCAGCAGCTTCGCGAGCCGCCAATCAGGACGGATGCTCGAAAAAATCTGCTTGTGCTTCACCTGTCCGGCCATCACGGCGCGCGTTACGCCTTCGCGCTGGAACGTCTCGATCAACTTTGACAGCTCGCCCAGCGACATCCAGTGCACTCGCACCTGCTCTGGTTCGCGAGCTGCACGGTCGTTCATTTCGGGCGAGGTTTCTTCCTTGATTGCAGCGACCACTACGTCGAGCCCATGTGCTCGCGCGGCATCGAGCAGCAGGAACGGGAAGCGTCCATTACCGGCGATGAGGCCGAGAGTATTCACAACGCACGTCGCTTCTGTAAAGTGACGTTGGGGCGGTAACCAAGACATGCAGCCATGTGTAGCAAGTCTGTCAGCGAGAAGTCATTGAATCCATGTTTCAGAAAGCGGCGCATCCGTGGCAGCGGGATACCGCATCGGCGTGCAGCCTCTGCCGGCTTCCAGGTATTTTCGTTGATGATTTTTTCTATTGCCATCATGACGTCGGATCGTGCTCGCAACTCATTCGCTTCTTGCGGCGTCTTGCAGATAGCATCCCACGCGCATTCAAAACTTTCCGATTGAAATTCAACATCTGTATTAGTCATGGGCGGCCACAAAGGATTCGTTTAAAGATGCGATTCGCGCATTGATCTTGAAACAGTGACAATTCAATTTGTTCAGTGAGCTGATTGCTATGCTGGTGAACTTTCGCTTGTTGAAAGTTCTTGTCTTGATAAATTCCGTTGGAAAGGGGCCTGCGTAAATCTCTTCAAATAAACGCCCCTCGACCAGTCTAAGAACAATGAGCACATCTGCGTACGCGTCTTGTTCTGAAATATTGATTTGGATTCCGGAAGTGAGCTTTACCTCTACAGTTTCACCTGAAGAACGGATTCGGGCATCGAACCCGGGATTTGAGCAGCGCTCAAGTTGGAGGTCGTATAGGTAGGCAGCCACAACTTCTCCAATGCTTCCGACCAAATGTCCGTCGGGAGTAAATGGACGATCTGGAAACAACGAGTTCAACTCGTTCACCGTGGCGTACAGTTTCGTGATGAGCCGAGGGACTTGATGAATTGACATCTTTACTTGATCACTCCACGCTCACTCGCCGCCACGAAGTCCGCGAATTACGACACGTGCTCCCGCTTACTCTTTACCGACCTGCTCCGTTTACGCGACCCAATCAAGCCCATTGCGTTCTACCAGCGTCAGCAGTTTCAGTGAAGCGCCTCGAGGCTTCTTCTTCCCGCGCTCCCATTGCGATATCAGGTTGGTCGACAGACCGAGATGCCTCGCAAATACGGCTTGACTCGCGTCCTCACGCTTTCTAAGCTCCTCGATCTGCTTCGCGTCGAACGGTTTGATTGGTGTCAGGCAAAGCTCATCGAACTCGCGCATGGTCTTTTTAGACATGACCCCCGACCGATGAAAGTCCTCTGCGGTCTGATGCACTGCTGCGGATATCTTGGAGCGATAGGTCCTACCCGTCGACGCAGATTTCTTCAAGCGCGCCGGTGTTGAGGAGACTGTCGATGTCTTTTTCGCCATACTGGAAAACCTCCTTCGCTAGCTTGCGGAATTTAAGAAGTTCAGTGCCATCGATATTGTCGCGCTCGTTCTTTGCGAAACCATAGGCGAACATCGAAATAGTCTGCCTGCGCAACAGGATGATCGAGCGAAAGCCGCCCGATTTTCCCTGACCTTTTCGTCGAAGCCGCTGTTTGAATACGCCCCCTCCGAGGTCCGCATCCACCGTACCGGCCAGCATATCTTCGATTGCTGCACACAAGTCGGCATCCGCAATCTGACTCTTGCGGCTAAACTGCGCAAAAATTCGGCTCTTGAAGACGCGCACGGAGAAACTATAGCACAGAGTCCTATAGATCTACTTGATCACGCCACGCTCGCTCGCCGCCACAAAATCCGCCAGATAGCGAACATGCTCGCCACCGCCGCCCTGTTCCAGCATCTCGTGGATGACTTCCAGAGCCTGGGTGGTGTTGCGCTTGCCGGAAGTGAGAGCGCGCATGGCGGTGCCGAGGTCGCGGAGCTGTTCTGGCGTGAAGCCACGGCGCTGCAGGCCAACTTTGTTGATGCCGTAGGCATGGTTGTTGCGCTCGATGGAGGTGAGCGAGTAGGGCAGCACGTCCTGGGTGATCGTCGTTCCACCGCCAATGTACGCATACCTCCCGATCCGGCAGAACTGATGCACCGGCGCGTTCGCGCTCAATGTAGCGTAATCCTCTACTGTCACATGTCCCGCCAGCGTTGCACCATTCGGCAGGATGCATCCATTGCCAATCGACGAGTCATGCCCAATGTGCACGTAGGCCATGATCAGGGAGTCCGAGCCGATGCGCGTTACTCCGCCTCCGCCGACGGTCCCGCGGGAGATGGTGACGTACTCGCGGATGGAGTTGTTGTCGCCGACCTCCAGACGCGTCGGCTCGCCGGCGTACTTCAGGTCCTGCGGCGCGATGCCGAGGCACGCGAAGGAGAAGATGCGGTTGCCGCGACCGAAGGTCGTGTGGCCGTCAAGCACGACGTGCGAGACCAGCTCGCAGTCTTCGCCCAGCACGACGTTTGGGCCGATGGTGCAGAATGGCCCGACCCGGCAGCTCGCCGGGACGACCGCGCCTTCGGCCACAATCGACGTGGGATGAATGCTCATTCGGCTGAGGCCTCAGCGGGTTTCGGCTGGCGGACACGCGGCACAAGCTGGCAGGTAATGATGGCGTCAGCGACGATCTTGCCGTCGACCGTGCATTCGCCGCGCATCTTGACCGCGCGCGAACGCCAGTTGACCACGGTGACTTCGATGCGCAGTTGATCGCCAGGCAGCACCGGACGGCGGAAGCGGGCTTCTTCGATGCCGGTGAAAACCATCAGCTTGCCGGCGCGTTCTTCTTCCGAAAACTCGGTGAGCAGCAACGCTCCTCCGGCCTGCGCCATGGCTTCGATGGTCAGTACGCCGGGCATGATGGGGTAGTCGGGGAAGTGGCCGATGAAATGGGGCTCGTTGACCGTGACGTTCTTGATCGCGACGATCCGCACCTTGCGCTCCATGTCGATCACGCGGTCGATAAGGAGGAACGGATAGCGATGCGGAAGGATCGCCATGATCTCGACGATGTCGAGGGTGGTCTTCTGTGGGGGCGTAGCGGGCGTGCTTTCAGGGGTCGTGCTTTCAGGGATCGTGGACTCTGGGTTCTCGCTCATGACAGCGCTCAGAATATCACCGCAGCCGCAGGGCTTACCTCTTGGGCGGCTTGCCGCTCAACGGCACGTCCGGATCGAACAGCTTGGTGTCCAGCACCTGGTTGTAACGAATGTCGGCGATGAACCTCTGCGCCACCATGTCGCCGTTCTTATAGCGCGTCACCGTGAACGGCGTCATCACGCCGTCGCGCAGTTGGTAATTGTCATACTCCTCACGGTCGACATCGATATCTTTGAACACCGGATCGCGATAACGGAACTCGCGGGCCACCGGCAGGTGGGTGTTCACATCGATCTCAAAGGTGACGGTGTCGTTGGCCGCATTCGAAACGGATACACGCTCCGCCAGCCGTCTCGCCACACTTACCGTGCCTTCGTAAAAAACTCCGGTCCCCGACTGTTTGAGCCAGCCCAGGACGGCATCCAGTGAGTGCTCGCGTTGTCGCAGTTGTTCCGTGACGATGTCCTTGGGAAGCTCGTGCTTGCCTTTATATGTAATCTCGTACGAGGTACCGCCTGTCATCAGCTCCACGATGTCGCGATGGTCCTTGCCAACCGGAACCCCCAGCAGTTCGCCCACGTTGCTGCCGATGTGCGAAATCACGACAAAACGCGTCGCAAACGGCTCTGTCTGGTGAAGCTCTTCAAACTTCATGGCCGCATCGTTGGGTGTGCCTTTGTAAAACAGGCCAAAGTTTCCGGTAGCCTTCCAGTTGCGGCGGCCGCGCCATGCATCTCCACCGAGCGCGGTCACCATCTGGTCGAGCACTTGGCGCCCATGCACGTCGGTATCCGCGCTTACATTCGGCTGGGCGCTGGGTATCGCGGAAGCCTGCGCCCAGGCGCCCACAGCCGCACCCGGCAACACCGCCAGTACCATCGCCGCCATCACCGCGTTGCGCCAGACTTTCATGCTCAGACCTGCTCCTTTTCGCCCATCAGCCCACCAACACTGCGCCGCCGTTCACATTGAATACTTCGCCGGAGACGAATCCTGCCCATGGCGTGCAGAGGAAAACGATCGGGCCGGCAATCTCGTCGGGCTCAGCTGGACGGCCCAGCGGAATTAAACTCAACGCTTTCTTGGACGTGTCTGGATTGGAAAGTGTTCCAGCGGACATCTCGGTCCGCACCCAGCCCGGGGCAACGCAATTGCATAGGATGCCCTGCGGAGCGAGTTCGCTGGAGAGACTCTTGGTCAGCGAGAGCAGCGCGCCCTTGCTGGCGGCGTAGTCGGCGTGGAAGGCTTCGCCGCGCTGGGCGGCCGTGCTGGCGACCAGGACGATGTGGCCGCGGCTTCCATGGTCTGGCTGCGACAACATCTGGGCCGTTCCAGCCTGGACGAGGCCGAAGACGCTGTCGAGATTGATGCCAAGCGTTCCGCGCCACTGCGCAACGGTCATCGTGGCCATCGGCTGGTCGTGGGGAGGCCAGATGCCGTGGTTGACGATCAGACAGTCGATGCGGCCAAAGACCGCGGTGGCGGCGGCAATTAGCGCTTGTCCATCCTCGGCGGTGGCGAGGTCCTGTTGCAGGGCGCGGCAGACGTCTTCGCCGCCACATTCACCCACGAGATCGGCTGCGCGTTGCGCTTCGGTGCGGTAGCTGAAGACGACTCGCGCTCCAGCTCGGCGGAAGAGGCGGACGGTTGCGGCTCCAATGCCGCGCGAACCGCCGGTCACGAGGACGACTTTGCCTGCTAACGAGAACCCAACTCCGACATCAGAAGCCATGCATAGAGCTTAACCTTTTGCAGGCTTCTTCGCGGCGGTTTTGGCTGCCCTCTTTGCCGCTGGTTTCGCGGCGACCTTCTTCGCCGGTTTCGCAGTAACCTTTGCGGCCTTCTTTGCGACGGGCTTCGTCTTCTTTGCCGCAGACTTCGCAGCGACTTTGGGAGCAGCAGGCGGAGTCGCCAGCGGGGATGACGCTGCCGCGCCGGCAAGGCGCGCGAGTTTGGCTGCGTGCTTTTCCATCAGCTTCTCGATCTGCTGGATGAGCATACGCGTGTGCATGGGCTTGACCAGCATCTTGTCGGCGCCCATGTCCTGCCAATCTTCGTCGGTGAGCGGGAACGCGGTAAGCAGCGCAACTGCGGGGTGGTAGGGCGCGTTGCGCGCAGCCTGGATGACCTCGCGGCCGGCGGCGTCGGACTCCATGCGCATGTCCGTGATGATCATCTGATACTCGCGGAGTTTGATCTTGGACTTGCCTTCACGTGCGGAGGCAGCGGTGTCCACGTCGTAGCCGCTGATCTCCAGCACGGCCTTCATGGTGAGCAGAACGGTAACTTCATCATCGACGAGCAGAATACGGCGCTTAGCCAAGGTGTATCTCCTTACAGGTGCGTGCGGGTACCCGTGTCATCTTCGCAGGTGCATCGGTTGCGATGCAACCGGAGCACTGTCGGATAGCATACAGTCCACATTCGGGATGGGCGTACGATAGCAGACGGACAAAAGTTCACTGGAGCAGGGTTAGGTAAAGGGGGTCGCCACTTTCTTCCATTTTCAAAGCTATAAGGTCCGTTACTTTTGACGTATTCCGGTTCGACAAATTCCAACACACTGCTGCGCAACACTGGACAATAAACTCTGTCCACCGATAAGGAATTTGCCCTGCATGCCCGATAAAACTCGCTTCGACGAGGCTTCCAGTGCGCTGGCTCGTCGCGCTCTGCTGGTCACTCTCAGCCTCGCATTTCTGGGGGCCGCGGCAGGATTGATTGCGGCACATCTGGGGATAGTCGCTGGTAAGGAATTTGTGCTCGTGATCTGCTCGCTGGTGTTCTCGGGCAGCACCCTCATCACGCTGTTGTTTTTTCCGAATGTCGCCCTGCAAAAGGTCGCCACGTTGGCGACGAGTTTCCTGACCCTCAATCTCTGCGCGGGGATAGTGCTCGCGGTCTGCCCCGGAGGGCAGGTCATCAATCTGTTCGTCTACCTGATATGGCTCTTTCCCATGCTGGTATTCAACAGGCTGGTTAACGAACCGGTGATTGCCGGGTTACTTGCCCGGGTCCTCCTGATCGGCCCCATGCTTCTTGTAGCCTGTCTTTCTCCACGGTTGAAAGTGATTCTTCTGCCGGACCAGCGGCTGGTACTGTCGATCTATTGCCTCAGTTTCATTTGCTTCGCGCTAACGCTGAATCTGGTGACGAGGTATCGGGAAAGATACATCGTCGAGCGCGAACAGATGGAGGCGCTGAAAGTCGCCAGGGAAGTGCTCGAGAGCATCTCCGACTGTTTTATCTCCATTGACTTCCGATTCCGGCTCATATACCTGAACGATGCCGCATGTGCCGAGTTTGGCGTTGACCGGCAAACTGCGTTGCACAGGACTCTTACCGAAGCGGCACCCAGCTTCTTTTCCGAATCGATGCTGGCTGGATTGCGTGCCGCTGCCGTCAGGGCGGTTGCCAGCATCTTTGAGGTGCAGAGGGAGGCACAAAGTGAACGCGGCCGGCGCTGGTATGACCTCCGTTGTTTCCCGCGGCCAGATGGGATGTCCGTCTACTTTCGAGACATCACCGAGCGCAAGGCGGCAGCGGCCCGGATCGAGTACCTTGCATTTTATGATGTGCTCACAGCGCTTCCGAATCGCCAGTTCTTTCGCGACCGCCTCGCCAAATCGCTCGTAACCACGGCAACAAAAGGGACGACCGGCGCGCTTTTGTACATCGACCTCGACGACTTCAAGACGTTGAATGAGACGATGGGCCACGACACCGGCGACGCTCTGCTGCGACAGGTTGCAAGCCGCCTCTCTTCCTGCCTCGGCCCGAATGACACCGTGGCGCGAGTCGGTGGAGACGAGTTCGTCGTGATGCTGGAGAATCTGAGCCCGCGTCCACAAGAATCCGTCGCCATGGCGCAGGCCGCTGGAGACAAAATACTTGAGGTCTTCCGCAAACGTTTCGAGATGGACAACTGCGAGAGCGAAACTACGGCCAGCATCGGCGCCACGCTTTTTTCGGGATCGCGAGACACAGTAGACGTCCTGCTGAAGCGGACCGATCTTGCGTTGTATGAAGCAAAGGCAAGCGGACGAAATACGATGCGCTTCTTCCATGTTTCTATGCAGATGGCGGTCGAAGAACGTTCCACCCTTCGGTCGGACCTGAGCCGCGCTTTGCAGAACGGCGAGTTGGAATTGCAGTATCAGCCGCAAATGGACAGCGAAGGCGCCGTCGTGGGGGCGGAGGCTCTGCTGCGCTGGCTTCATCCGCAACGCGGCCTCGTTCCGCCGGATGAATTCATTCCACTCGCCGAAGAAGCGGGCCTTATCGTGGAGTTAGGTCAATGGGTGCTGGAGACGGCTTGTGGGCAGCTTGCAATATGGTCTAAAAAAGCCGGAATGCAGACGCTGACCGTAGCGGTAAACATCAGCGCCCGCCAGTTTCTCTATCCGCATTTTGTCGATACGGTGAGGGAGACGCTACGTGTCTCGGGAGCGGCCCCGCAGAGGATCAAGCTTGAAATCACCGAGAGCTTTCTGATGGAGCAGGTCGACGAGATGATCGCCAAAATGCGAGAGATCAAAGCCCTCGGAGTAGGATTTTCGCTTGACGATTTCGGCACGGGCTACTCCTCGCTGTCTCATTTGAGACATTTGCCGCTCGACCAACTCAAGATCGACCGGACATTCGTCCACAGCGTGCTTACCGATGACCGCGATGCAACCATTGCTCGCACCATCATCGTGCTTGCACGCAATCTCCACCTTTCGGTGATCGCTGAAGGGGTGGAAACCGAAGCGCAACGCGACTTTCTGAAAGCGGAAGGCTGCAACTTGTATCAAGGCTTTCTCTACAGTCCGGCCGTCGCAGCTTCCGAGTTCGAGGCTTTCCTCGCGGCCGCCAATTCCAGCAGAGATGTTCGGTGATAGATGAAAAGCCGTTCTGTCATTTCGCGTCAATGCAAAGCGGGCCGCCCGTGAGCGGCCCGCTGATGCGTGTTGAAGCTCAGGCCTTGAATTTCCGGCGGATGACACCGAAGCCGCCGAGCAGGCCGGTGCCTAGAAGGGCGAGACTGGAGGGTTCGGGAACCGTTGGCACAACGCCGAACGTGATGCCGCCAATCGCTACACGGTCACCAGGAGCCGATGTCGCATAGACCTGAAAGGTATCGCCCGCGGTTGCTCCGGTGACGAGGAACTGGCTGAATTCGTTCGTATGCCCCGTAAAGCTGGAAGCGATCGTTACCTCGCCGCCACCGTTGACGCCCAGACCTACCTCCGAGTTGCCGAGCACATTGCCGTCGGAGTTTGCGTCAAGAATATAAACGTAGAAGTCTCCGCCAGATGTGGAGGTGAAAGTCGCAAGAATGGTGTTGGTCGTCGAAGCGGTCGTGTCCAGATCGATACCGGTAAAAAAGGATGTGGACCCGCCGGGAGCCGTGATCTGCGTGTAATTCGCCCCAGGGTTGGTGGGGAACACTCCAGGTCCGAAGAGTGTGCCTGTCGGAGTCACCGCATAGCCGGTCAGATTGGAGTGGCCAACAGCAAAAAAGTCGTAATTATTAGCGGAACCGGGAGCAACGCCGCCGTTCGCCACGACAGAAGAACCTACCGTAGAAACAATCGTCGCATGGGCTGACGCCCCGGAGACAACAACGAGAGTGGTGGCAATAGTCAAGGAGAGAAGTTGAGAAATACGCATGGTGCCTTTCCTGTCACGAGGGACAGATCTATTTATTTGAATTACATGGAGGCTACCGTTTGTATACGGTCCTCCGAAGCTCGTGTCAATGAAGCCTCCGCAATGTTTGTTGAGATTTGACAACCGTTCCAACCAGATGCAAAAAGTCTTCGGCCGCAGCACGTCGCCTCATTGCAATAAGAGGCCTGATAACTTTCGTAACTCTTGAAGGTGCCGGTAGCCACTTATCGTCTTAGTTTCGCTTGGAACATCAGTCGAAAAACAGCAAAACGGGCTGCCGGTGAGGGCAGCCCGTCGGTGGAGAACGAAGTTCGGGGTTAGGCCTTGAACTTGCGGCGGAGAACGCCTATACCACCGAGAAGGCCAGTGCCGAGCAGAGCGAGGCTGGCGGGCTCTGGTACCGGCGCCACGCCGGGGCTGAAGGTGAGACCACCAATCGACGGAAAGTCGTTCTCGCCGCCGCCGGTGGCATAGACCTGAAAGGTGTCTTCCGAGGTTGCGCCAGTGATCAGGAATTCGGTGAACTCGTTGGATCCGCTGTAAATGGTGAACGAAGTCATAGACGCGCCGCCATTTACGCCCAGGCCGACACTGGCATTGCCAACAGCGCTGCCGTCAGTATTGGCGTCAAGAATGTAGACGGCGAAGTTCGACAGCGTCGACGAATTGAACGTGGCGACAATGGACGTCTGGTCGCAATTGCAACTGCTGTCGTAAGCAATACCGGTTCTAAAAGCGTTGCTGCCACCAGGGGCGACGACGGTGGTGTAAGCGCCGTTACCGCCGAATTGCGCGCTCGCACCGATACCGACGGTGAAGTTGGTGAGATTGCTGGGCTGACCGTTGTTGCCAAAGAAGATATAGTTGGAAGCCGAACCGGGAGCGGTGCCTCCGCTGGCGACCTGAGTGGTTGTCCCAGCGGTAATGGTCACTGCATGTAGCGCAGGACCGAAGCTGAAAGCAAGAGTAGCAAGGGCTGCCAGTGGCAGCAAATGAGATACACGCATGGGAAGTGCCTTTCGGGTCGTCGAGCGTTGGCCGACAGAAGACTCGGGAAAGGCACATCCCGCGGTAACTACTTCTGAAACTACATTCGTTAGCTGAGACTAGTGGAGAAGCTCCAAGGCGGCAATGGCTCCTTTGTGCACGTTACTAACGTCATGGCACGAGATTTGTGACGGGCCAACGAATCGCGATCAGGCGAAGGGGTAGACTTTCCTCATTCGATTTTCCAAGGACCCATCCCCATGCGCCGAATAGCCCCTGCCTGCCATTTCTTCGTCCTAGCATTTTTCGCTTCGTCCGCTGCCATGCTTCAAGCGCAGGCGCCACACCTGTTGCGCGCACCGTCGCTGTCAGATTCGCAGGTCGCCTTCCGCTATGCGGACGATATCTGGCTGGTGGGCCGCGATGGTGGAGCGGCGCGGCGTTTGACCTCGACTTCGAACATTACGGACGGGCCATTCTTCTCGCCGGACGGGCGGACGATTGCTTATTCGGCGAGTGTGGCGGGAAGCACGGATGTCTATACGATCCCGGTGAACGGGGGCGTACCGAAGCGCATCACATACCGCGCGGGCGGAAACTGGGCGATGGGGTGGACTCCCGACGGCCGCGACATCCTGATGCAGAGCATGCAGAATGCCGTACGGACTTATATGCAGCTCTACAAAGTCCACGCCGACGGCAGCGGTCTGCCGGAGCGGTTGCCATTGCCTTCAGCGTTCGATGGATCGTTCTCGGCGGATGGCACACACCTGGCGTACAACCCGTTCCTGCAGTGGGAAGCGGAGTCGTGGAAGCGGTATCGCGGCGGGCAGACGCAACCGGTGTGGCTGATCGACCTGAAGACTCTGGACCGCGTGAAGGTGCCCCGCGAGAACTCGAACGATACGCATCCGCTGTGGATCGGCGATGCGGTTTACTTTCTTTCCGACCGCAACGGGCCGACATCCCTTTTCCGCTACGACGTGAAAACGAAGGCGGTGAAGCAGCTTGTTGAGAATAAGGGGCTGGACTTTAAAACACTCGGCGGACGCGGCGGGATGCTGGTGTACGAGCAGTTCGGGACGATTCATCTGTACGACACCGCCAGCGGCGCCGAGCATGAGGTAAAGATCACGCTCGACGGCGACCTGCCCGCCCTGCAGCCGCATATCGCAAAGATCGAAGCAGATGAGATTCAGAATGCGGACATCTCGCCGACCGGGGTGCGTGCGGTGTTCGAAGCGCATGGCGAGATATTCACTGTGCCTGCGGAGAAGGGCGACGTGCGCAACCTGACCAACAGTTCCAGCTCGGCGGAACGCGATCCGGCGTGGTCTCCGGACGGCAAGCGCGTGGCCTACTTCAGCGATGCCAGTGGGGAGTACAAACTCTACCTGCGCGACCAGGACGGGCTGACCGCGCCGAAGGTGATCGACCTCGGCACTGATCCGACGTACTACTACTCGCCAAAGTGGTCGCCGGATTCGAAACGCATTTTGTTCAGCGATAAGCGCCTGAACCTCTGGTACGTGAACGTCGATAACGGCAAGCCGATCAAGGTCGACGCCGACCTTCGTGAAGGCTTCGGGCCGACCGGTTTCAGCGCAAGTTTTTCGCCGGACAGCAACTGGATTTTGTACGCCCGGTCGTTGCCAAGCCTGGAGAATGCAGCGTTTCTATACTCGCTTGCCAGCGGCAAGAGCACACAGATCACCGATGGCATGAGCAACGTTACCAATCCCGTGTTTGATGCCAGCGGGAAATACATCTTCTTTACCGCAAGCACCGATATCGGTCCGGCGATCGATGGGTTTGGGCTGGGAAGTTTGAACCGGACGACGACCGCGAGCGTGTATATCGCCGTGTTGTCGAAGGATGAAAAGTCTCCCATACCACCCGAGAGCGACGACGAGAAAGACAAAGCCGACGCGGACAAGAAGCCTGCTCCGTCCGACAATGCGAAGACCGATGAGAAGAAGGACGCTGCGAAGGAGTCGGACGAGAAGAAAGATAAGGACAAAGCCAAGGCGGACAAGCCCGCCGAAGTGACGAAGATCGACCTGGATGGCATTCAGCAGCGGATTCTGGCTTTGCCGATCCCGGCACGGAACTATGTGACGCTCGAGGCGGGCAAGGCCGGCATCATCCTGCTGGGCGAGGGCGCTCCGGCCGCGAATCCGACCAATGGCGGCGGGGTGCTGCGGTCGGTATGGCGGTTTACGCTGGAGACCCGCAAGGTAGAGGACGTGCTGCACAATGCCGGCGGGATTACCACGTCGTTCAATGGCGAAACGGTGCTGTACAGGAAAGGGCCGGGGTGGTTCATCGCCAAGGTCACCGACCTGACTCCAGCAGCAGCGGAGGGGAATCCGGGCAAAGGTTTGAACCTCGGCGGGATGCAGGCGAAGGTCGATCCGCGCGCCGAGTGGAAACAGATGTTCGCGGAGACGTGGCGGATCGAACGCGAGTTCTTCTACGACCCGGGTCTGCATGGCCTGAACCTGAAGAAGATCGAGGCGCGTTATGCGCCGTATCTCGACGGCCTGAGTTCGCGGAGCGATCTGACGTATCTACAGGAAGAGATGCTGGGCGAGATCACTGTCGGGCACATGTTCATCAACGGACCCCACAAGGGCGGCGATGGCCCGAAGGGCGGGCTGCTGGGCGCGGACTACGCGATCGACCACGACCGCTACAAGTTTGCGCATATTGTGAACGGAGGCAACTGGAGCCCGCGCCTGTACTCGCCTCTGACGCAGCCCGGAGTAAACGTGCATGAGGGTCAGTATCTGCTGGCGGTCAACGGCACGCCGTTACATGCCACCGACAACATCTATGCCGCATTCGAGGGCATGGCGGGCAGGCAGACGAACCTGACAGTCGGGCCGAGCGCCGACGGCAAAGGGTCGCGCGATGTGCTGGTCGTTCCGGTTGGAAGCGAGACGGAGATGCGCTCGACGGAGTGGATCGAAGACAACATTCGCAAGACGGATGCGCTATCGAACGGACAGGTGGCGTATGTCTATCTGCCCGACACCGGTGGTGGTGGTTTCACGAGCTTCAACCGCTACTTCTTTGCCCAGGTGCAGAAGAAGGCCGTGGTGATCGACGAGCGCTACAATCAGGGCGGCGACATTGCCGACTATGTGATCGACGTGCTGAAGAGGACGCCGATGCTGAACTACGAGTCGCGGCAGGGGCTGAAGACGACCGAGCCGACGGGCGCGATCTTTGGGCCGAAGGCGATGCTGATCAACCAGAATGCCGGCTCGGGCGGCGATGCGATGCCGTGGCTGTTCAGGCAGGCGAAACTCGGCCCGCTGGTGGGCACGCGGACCTGGGGAGGGCTGGTCGGCATCGGCGGCTACCCGGTGCTGCTCGATGGCGGCTCAGTTACGGCTCCGAGGACGGCGCTCTATGGGCTACACGGCGAGTTCGAGATTGAGAACGTCGGCGTCGCACCGGATGTAGAAGTCGAGGACGACCCGAAGGCTGTGGCCGCCGGGCATGATCCGCAACTGGAGAAGGCTGTGGCGATTGTGCTGGAGGAGCTTAAG
>Ga0070679_100001423_pt1 | contig 21166 bp, 18 predicted proteins | sample KBSC63BmetaG_FD_65652 | JGI IMG/M metagenome (GOLD analysis project Ga0070679, IMG submission 65652) | Corn rhizosphere microbial communities from Kellogg Biological Station, Michigan, USA - KBS C6-3B metaG | ecosystem: Host-associated > Plants > Roots > Rhizosphere | place: USA: Michigan... | reverse complement strand
GCGCCGGCCTTCGCGGTGGCTCCGACGCGCCAGAAGTACTCGCCCGGCTTCACGGTCTTGCCGAAGTCGGTCTTGCCGCACCAGCCGAAGGTGTGGTGGCCGGCCGCAACGTCGCGCAGGCGGGTGTGCTTGATCGCCTTCGCGCTCGCGCCCTCGGTGCGGCTGATGCGCAGGATCACCTTGTGCCGCTTGCTCAGGATGAAGTACGGCAGCTTCGTGCAGCGCGGCGCGCCGTTGGCGGAGATCGAGATCGTGGGCGGCTGCGCCTGCTGGGTCGTCACCGCGAGCGCGGTCGCCGGGAATACCAGGAGGACGGCGGTGGCGAGGATGAACCGATGCATGGAGACCTCCGCGGGTAGTGGCGCGGCCGAGTCGGCGGCCCGGACCATGGTAGCGCCCCAACCTGTGCTAGAGATATGCGCAACGGAGTCGGCTCGGGGGATAGGGCACTTCCATGAAGACGACCGTCTGCGCGATCGCGATCTTGCTTTCCTGCTTCACCGGCTCGGCCGGGGCGGCGCCGCGCGCGGCCGCCGTCGACCAGACCGGCTGCGGATCGCAGGCGGCGAGCCCCGTGCCGGTGACGAAGGTGCTCACGATCGTCATCGAGAACACCGACCTCGACCAGATCGTGGGCTCGCCGCAGGCCCCGAACATGAACGCGCTCATCGGCGCGTGCGGGCTGGCGTCCGACTACCACGGCATCCAGTTCCCGAGCCTCCCGAACTACATCGCGCTCACATCCGGGCAGGTGCCGGCGTCGATCGCAGGCGACGGCGTGAAGGGCCGCGACTGCCTGCCCTCGCGGGCCTGCGACAGCACCGATCCGAGCATCTTCACGCAGATCGGCGCCACCGCGGGCTCGGCGCAGCCGCTCTCGTGGCGGACGTACGCCGAGGACATGCCGGAGAACTGCGAGCACTCGAACGTGGGTAGGTACGTCGCCCGCCACAACCCGGCCGTCTACTACCCGAACGACGCCGCGGCCTGCTCCGAGCTCGACGTCCCCTCCGGCACGCCGGCCTCCGGGGCGCTCGCCTCCGACCTGGCCGCGGGGACGCTCCGAAGCTACTCGCTCTTCATCCCCAACGTGTGCAACGACGGCCACGACGCGTGCAACGGCGTCCCCCGCATCGTCGAGCAGGACGCCACGATCGGCGCATGGATGCCCGCGATCCTGGCCTCGCCCGACTACCGGAGCGGCCATCTGCTCGTCGTGATCACGGCCGACACGAGCCAGTCCGCGGCGAACGGCAACCTGCTCGCGACGATCCTCGTGAACCCGGACATCCCGGCCGGGACGACGGCCGCCGCGCGGTTCGACCACTACTCGCTGCTGCGGCTCGACGAGGAGCTGCTCGGCCTGCCGCCGCTCGCAAACGCGGCCACCGCCGCCGACATGGCGTCCGCGTTCAACCTGCCGCTGCCGTAGGCCGGATTTGAGGGCCGGTGTGCGGCGCCTGCCCGGCCCACGGCCACTTCCCGACGTGCATGGCATGATTCGGCTGAGTCCGCGCTCCGAGGAGCGAGGGCCGGACGGCACCGCAGGAGTGTCCGGCGGGGATCGGAGATGAGGTGACCGAACGTTCGGTGAAGTCAGGCGACGACAAGCTCCGGATCGTGCTCTCCGTGCTGCGCGGCGACCTATCGCCTGAGAAGGCAGCCCGCCAGGAGGGGGTGTCCCCGGCCTCGGTGAGGCGTTGGCGTGACAAGTTCCTCGCCGGCGGCAGGACGGCGCTGGATCCTGAGTACACGGCGCCCGGGCCACCGCGGGTCGATCGCGCGCCGGGGGAGATCAGGGGTGTGCCCATGCCAGCCGACGACGGCCGCCACGCGCCCAGCCGGTATCTCGAGGCAATCCGCTTGCACTGGCTGCTGATCATTGTGATCGTGGCGGTGGGCGTCGCCTCGGCCGCGGTCTATTCAGTTGCCGCCACAAAGCGCTACCAGTCGGGTGCCGACATTCTGGTCACACCCATCTCGTCTACGGACTCCGCGCTGCTCGGATTCAACCTGCCAACCGTGTCCTCCGACCCGACCAGCAGCAGCGTGCTGACCGCCGCGCGCATGATCGACAACCGCCAGGTGGCGGACGCGGTTCGCGCCCGCCTCGGGCTGTCCATCAGCTCGCAGGCTCTGCTCGACTCCGTGACCGTCCAGCCCGTCAGCCAGGCGGACATCCTCAGCATCGTGGCGTCGGCATCCACTGCGGATCAAGCGGCGAAAATCGCAAATGTGTTCGCTGACGAGACGCTTCGGGAGCAAAACGCGTCCTTCCAGTCCCAGCTCAAGGCCCGAATCGGGCACCTACAAAACGCACTTGCAAAGACGTCGAACTCGAATGAGGCGTCGGCGATTCAGACCCAACTCGCCGAGTTGACGCCGCTGCTGGGGAGCCCCAATCCCACGCTCCACATCGCCGATCGCGCCGTGCCGCCGTACTCGGCGTCGTCGCCGCGCCCTGTGCTGAGCGTCGCCGTCGCATTATTCGCAACGCTGCTGCTCGGGATCGGGGCGGCGATCGGGCTGGAGTTGGTGTCGCCGCGCGTGAACCGGGAGGACGACCTCCTGTTCGTGCACCGGATCCCCGTGCTCGCGCGCGTGCCACGTATGAGTCAGCGGCATGTGCGCGACTACCTTGCTGGCCGCAGCGAGTTACCCGAGGAGGCGTGGGACGCGTACCGGATGCTGCGCGTGAACCTCGCGACAGCGGGACCCGGCGGTGGGTTCCCCCGCACCATCTTGATGGCCAGCGCGATCCGCGGCGAGGGGAAGACCATCAGCACTCTCAACCTCGCGATCACGCTCGCCGCCGCCGGCACCCGAGTGATCGCGGTCGACGGAGACCTCCGCCGTCCAATGCTGGCGACGGTGTTCGGAGTTGCGGCGCGTGGGAACGGGTTCGAGGATGTTTTCGTGAAGGATGCACCGCTCGATCGGGCGGTAATCAGTGCGCCTGGCCACGACAGGCTGATCAGCCTCGTGTTGGGCGGAGCTGAGGATGCGCTGCTCGACGTACTTGAGCCAGACCGAATCGCCCGTGGTCTCGAGCGCTTGAAGCAGCATGCAGACGTCATCATAATCGACTCCCCGCCGCTTACCGAGGTCGCGGACGGGCTGACGATGGCCGCCGCCGTGGACGCCGTGCTAGTGGTGACCCGGCTCGGCTACACACGCCCGGACGAGCTGTCGGAGCTCCGCCGCATGCTGGCACTCCGCGGGATCGCCCCCACCGGGTTCATCGTGACAACCAAGCGGATCCAGCGCCCTGGCGGTTACCATCACGCGACCGGGAAGGGGCGTTCGCAGAGGCTGTATCCGTCCGCGCGGCGAGCGTCCGCCGGGAGCGGCCTGCGTGCCGACCCCGAGCGCGGCCAGTCGTGAGCCGCCCCGGATGACCGTAACGCCACTCCCGGTCGCACGGCTACGCCTGGGCGCGGGCGCGCTGGCCGGGGCGGCCGTGATCGGTGTTACTTCGGTGAACGCTCCACTGCTCCTGATCGCCGGCGTGCTCGGAATCGGATTCATCGCCGTCACGCTGCGGAACCTTGCCGCCGGCCTAACGGCGTTCACCGTCCTGATCTTCCTCGCGGAGATCCCCACCATCTCGAGTTTCGGCCTCACGTTTACCAAGCTCGCTGGCGGGGTGCTTGCGGTGGCTTGGGTGATTACGGCAACCCGGCGCGACCCAAACATGCCGATGCTCACGCGGCGCCACCCCGTGATTGCTTACCTGGCCCTCGCGCTCCTGTGCTGGACGTTCGGGTCGATCCTGTGGGCGAGCGACCCCGGCACGGCCGGGGCGACGGCGTTCCGGTTCTCACAGGGCGTGTTGCTCTTGTTCATCATCTTCTCGGCGCTCCGGGAGCGGCGCCATTTGGTATGGATCATGTATGCGTTCGTGGCCGGGGCAGTGCTCAGCGCCATGGTGGGGCTCGCGGGCGGGACCGGCAACGACGTTTCTAACACCGGCCGGCTCGGCGGCGGGATTGGCGACCCGAACGATCTGGCCGCCTTGCTGATCCCCGCGCTCGCCTTCGCGCTCTTCATGGCCGTCACGAGGAAGCGCATGACGGCGCGCTGGCTGCTACTCGCCGCTGCATTCGTGTGCGCCTTGGCGCTGTTTCGGACCGAGTCGCGAGGAGGCATCGTGGGGCTGGGCGTGATGCTGGCTGCGAGCCTTGCCCTGGCAGGACCAGTGCGTTCGCGTGCGGTGGCGCTAGCGTTCTCCATCACCGGGGTGGCGCTGGTCTACTTCACCCTGCTCGCGCCCGCGTCCGCGCTCGGGCGACTGACCTCGTTCACCGCCGGCGGCGGCTCAGGCCGGACCGACATCTGGGCGGTCGCACTCGAGATTACCGGCAACCACCCGATCGCGGGCGTCGGGGCCGGGAACTTCCAGGTGGTCGAGCCGGGATACGCGTTCGCCAATTTGAACCTGCCCCGGGCGGACTTGATCGTGAACACCCCCGAGGTCGTGCACAATATGTACTTACACGTGCTGGTCGAGCTGGGCGTGATCGGCTGCGTGCTGTTTGTCCTCCTGATCGCGAGCGTCCTCGGGATAGCGGTGCGGGTTGTGCGTGCGTTCGAGGCCTCCGGGGATCTCGAGATGGAAATCCTCACCCGCGGCCTGGTGATCGGTACGATCGGCATGCTGGCGGCGTTCTTCTTCCTATCGGCGCAATACGATAAGCAACTGCCCCTCTTGCTCGGCGTGCTGGCGTCTCTTTCGACCCTTGTAGGCTCCGGTCGGCGTTGGACGGCGCTGGACTGAGCCGCCCTACGGCATCGGTCCGCTGGCGTCGCCGGGCGCAATCCGATCGGGTGGCGGAACCAGCGTGTGGTTGAGCGGCCGCTCACGATAAGTCAGCCCGCCGAGCACCGTGCCAACGGTGCGGCCTATGATAGCCAGATCCAAGAGGAGGCTCCGGTGCCGCAGGTAATAAAGATCGTACGACAGCTTGTCGGCCGCGCCGGCGGAGTCGCTGGTGTACCCGAGATTCACCTGCGCCCATCCGGTAATCCCAGGCTTGACCATGTGCCGAGACGTCCAGAACGGGACGTCCCGGTCGAGCAACTCGAGGAACTCCGGCCGCTCCGGCCGCGGGCCGACGAGGCTCATGTCGCCACGCATCACGTTCCAGAGCTGCGGCAGCTCGTCGAGCCGGGCGCTTCGCATGATGCTGCCGATTCGCGTCTCGCGGGGGTCTCCAGGAGTGGCCCAGATAGGCTTACCGTCGTGCTCGGCTTCGTTGACCATCGTCCGCAGCTTCAGCATCTCGAACGTGTCGCCGCGACGTCCGAGCCGTGTCTGCCTGAAGATCACTGGGCCAGGGCTCGACACCCGCACCAGCACCGCAAGCACTAGGAGTAGCGGCGAAGATACGATTAGCGCCGTCGTAGCGGCGAACAGATCGAATGTCCGCTTCGCCGCCCGCGAGTACGGCCGATGGTACAGATGCAGCACGCCCATGAACCAGGCCGGCGACAGGTACTCCACTGGGACACGGCCGAAGGCGTGCTCGTAGAACTGGAGGCGTCCAATCACGCGTACGTCGTCCGAGCCCCCATCTAGCAGCTGGCTGATCGCCACAAGGCGTTCGGGCCCGTCGCCCAACACGACCACATCCGGCTGCGTCCGCCTCACTACGTCTCTCAGCTGCGGCATCGACGCGCCGTCAGGGGAGAGGTCAACGTCGGCGTCGGCGTCGGCGTCGGCCTCGGCGTCGCAGTGGACGACGCCCATGGAGTCGAACCCCGGATGACGGTTCAAGTCGTGCACCAACCCCATCCCCTCACCGGCGAGATCGACTATCAGGACGCGCTGACCCGCTCCGACACGCCTGCCGACCCGCTCGAGCAGCAGAGAGGCGACGAACACGCCGATGGAAATCGCCATCAGCCCACGCAAGCCCAGCCTGAGAGCGGGATAGAGCACCGGCAGCGACAGCATGGCCACCAGTCCGACACCGGTTCCCACCGCGGCCACGATCCCGGCACCTTCCGCGGGCTGTCGCACGACTGGGCCGGTACGGCTCCAGTGCAGCGCCGCGAACCAGATCGCCGCGCTGACCGCCGCGATCGCAAGCGACAGTCCTCCGAAGACGGCAGAGAACAGGGTGACGGGAATCGCGGCCGCAGCAATATCCACCGTCAACACGACAGGCAGCGTACGCCGCTGCCGTGGGATCGGAACCCCCATGGCGTCCCGCCCCCTGACTGGAGCCGTGCCCCTGTAGGAGCGTGGCCCTCTGTTGGAGCTGTGGCTCTCCCTCTGATAGAGCCGTGGCCATGCTACCACGCTCCGGTGTTACGAGTTCTGTGAATTTCGACACACCCGAATCACCTGGCCGAACTGGCTCAGACTCCCAGGATGGTGCCGCGATCGCGACCACACAGCCGACCCAGCGCGGCCAGGCAGGCCACGTATGCCACCACTGCAAGCGAGGCCCCGACGACCAAGTCGACCAGCGTCCGCGGGTGGGTCCCGAACGTGGCCAGTACCAGGGTCATCGCGACCGCGGCCACCGACGCCCTCAGCAGGGATCCGGCGATTGGCCGGAGCGGGACATCGAGCGACCGGCGGCAGACCCACAGGTGGGCGGGGACGTACACGCAGTACGCGAGATCCGTTCCGATCGCTCCGCCCACGACGCCGATGCGGGGGATCAGGATCACGTCGACGACCGCGTTCACGATCACGGTCACGATTGCAATCGGCACACGCCGCCGAGCTTGACCGATGTAGTTGGCGGTCAGCGACAGCATGTTCCCAAACCCGATCAGGAAGGCGAACGGTGTGAGCGCACGAAGGACGCTGACCGATCCCCCATAACTGGGCCCAAGCGTCACCCGCACAATCGGCTCGGCCCAGACTAGCAGCGGCGGAATCATGGCGACCTGAAACACGGCGGTGTACTGGAGCGACCGCACGAATGCGCCGATGTCGCGGGTCGCGGCAAACCCCGCCGCCATTCGCGGCGAGACTCCGGTGGCGATCGCGATCGCCGGTAGTTGGAGCAGGCCGAGGAGCCGCATCGGCGCACTGAACAGGCCGACGGCGGTCGCGGTCAGGAACGCGCCAATTATCAGGACGTCGATCGCGTTGAAGAGCGTGTAGGCACTGTCCACGATCAGAAGCGAGCCGCCGTACCGAAGGATCTGGGCCCCCCAGCGCTTTCCCTCAGTCTGGCGTGCAACGACCTCACGGCCGAGCAACCGCACCGCGAGCACGACCGCACAGGTGACGCCCGCGGCATAGCCGATGGCCCGCCCGAAAGCCGCGCCTGCGGCTCCCGCCCCGAGCAGCACCAGTGCGATGCTGGCGCTCGTCTCCATCGTGCTCTCCACCAGTGTGACGGTGAGGGTGAGCGATGTTCGCGCCTGCGCGACAAACACGGATGTAAGCAGGAGCATGGTGCTCTCGGCCAGCATCGAGACTGAGAACCCGCGTAGGACCCAAGTCAGCGCAGGCTCCCCGAACGCATCGGCGAAGAGGCCGGCGGTCGCGAACAGCACGACACTCACCGTCCCGGCGATCCAAAGCTTCAATCGCAGCGCGGCCGCCACGACCCCGGCCGCTGCCCCCCGATCTTGACGCCTCTCGGCGACGAGTCGCGCAGCCGACGGGGACACGCCGAAGTCCGCCGGCAGCGATAGCAGCGCGGCGACTGAGGCCGCGAGCCCGAAGAGCCCGTAGCCCGCCGGATCGAGAGCGCGCACCAGGTACAGCGTCAGCAGGGCGGTGAATGCCGCGCTCACCACCCTGACCGCAAACGCGAACCCCGTGTTCCGGGCGATGCTCTCGGCAGCGTCGCCGCCGGCGGTGCTCGACGACCGCTGCTCCACGCACTCGACGATATCGTACGGAGCGCGTGCGGCCCGCAGCGGCCGTCGTACCGACCCGAGAGACACGGCGCCACCATGGCCGGATTTGCCCAACGCTTCAGAGACTCGGTCCGATCGGGCGCGGCGCGACGGACGCAGCCCGGCCCGCTAAGGCGCGCGGGATCACTAGCGCTGCCGATCGGGCCGCGGCTGGCCAAACGTGAGGTGGCGGGCTACGGAGTCGACTTACGTGCGAAGGCGGAGGGGCCCGCTTGGCCGTCCAGTTGGATGCTCCTTGGCGGCGGATCCGCCGCCCGTGTTAGCAGCGTTCGGGCGGAACGACTGGTGTATGTAGCCCACGTGCAATGGGGTCTCGGGTGCTTTGAGCGCTATCTGGCGGGCGAGGGCGAGGTGTGGCTCGAGGGTGCGGTCGGGGCCGGGCGCTACCTGGTCTCGAGCCAGCAGCGCGGCGGCCCTCGCGACGGGGGGTGGGTGCACTGGTTCCCGTTCCCGCACACTTATCCGCTGACGGGGCCGTGGCTGTCCGCGATGGCGCAGGGGCAAGGCGCAAGCCTGCTTGTGCGACTATACGGCGCGACCGGCGAGGAGGAGTTTGCCGACGCCGCAGGTCGCGCGCTCCGCCCGCTCCGTGTCCCGGTAGCGGCCGGCGGGACACAAGCGCAACTGGGCGACGGACCCTTCCCGGAAGAGTATCCGACCATCCCGCCCTCTATGGTCCTGAACGGCGCGTTCTTCGCGCTCTGGGGTCTGCACGACGTCGCGATCGGCCTGGGCGATGCACAGGCGATGGGCGAGTTCGAGCAGGGGGTCGACTCCCTGGCGGGTGGGCTGTACCGGTGGGACACCGGGTTCTGGTCGCGCTATGACCTCTACCCACATCGCATCCCGAATCTGGCCAACCCGTTCTACCATCGCCTGCACATCACCCTGATGCACGCCACGCGGACGCTTGCTCCGCGCGCGCAGTTCGATTCCATGATCGAGCGCTTTGAGGCCTATGCGCGCTCGCCGCGCAACAGTCGCCGTGCGTACGCGAGCAAGGTCCTCTTCCGCGTGCTCTCTCCCCGCAGCGCCACGCTGCGCCGCGTGCTCCCATGGGGGCCGTCCCTTGCCGGATCGCCAGCGCCACTGGATGACGTCACAGACGCCGGATGAGCCGCCCCAGCGGCCCCGACATGCGCGAATCTTGCACGCGCCGAACAGCCGGGTCGACCTTGATCCGGAACCGGCGGAGGTCATCGCGTGGGTAGACGCCGACGCGCGGCCAGTGCAGCCGACGGGGGACGGCGAGGCGGCTCGGCGGGGCACCCGCGGCTGAATAGCCGGCCATATGGGCCGCCCGCACAACGCGCTCATCGAGCGCCCCGTAGGGGTAGGCGAGCGAATGGCACCGACTCCCAAGATGCTGCTCGCAGTCCGCACGCGACCCCGCCAATTCACCGGCGAGCGCATCGGCGTCGAGTTCGGTCAGGCGGGCGTGCGACCGCGTGTGCGAGCCGATCTCCCAACCTGCATCCCGCAGCTGACCGAGCTCATCCCACGACATCCCGACCAGCTCCGACGCGTGAGGCCCCTGCAGCCACCGCTCGATCCCCGGCCAGGACATCGGCGTGCCGGTGTTCACGAGCGCGGTGGGCACGAACACCGTCGCCGGCACCCCTAGCTGCCGCAGCATCGGGAACGCGTGTTCAAACACCGACCGATAGGCGTCGTCAAAGGTGACGGCCACGCTACGCTCCCCACCTCCCTGGGCAAGCGTGTCCGAAAACGTCCGCGCGGTGTAACCTCGGCGAGCAAGCTGCCGCACCTGCTCCTCCAGCTGCCGCGGGCTCACGGCGAGGGCGGCGGGCCACCGGTCGCTCACCGCGTGATAGCACAGGACCAGCCGGTCACCCCTCACGACCCACCCGCCCAGCTCCCCGACGTCCCATTCCGCTCACGATCCCTCCTCGTCGCTCTGGGCATCGTGGGATAGTATGGTCGCGATTCGTCGTGAATATCGAACCAAACGGGACGTCGACCCAACAAGAGCGCGAGGCGGCCTTCCACAATCGCGCCTACGCCGAACACGTGCGCGCACCCGTCTGGGGCTATTACGACATTACCGAGGCGAGCTCGACCTACTTCTGGTCGCTCATCGAGCAGGAGCGTCCGGCCCAGAAACGTGTGCTGGAGTTGGGCTGCGGGGTAAACGCACAGGCGTTCCGGCTGGCCCGCATGGGGGCACGTGTGACGGGCATCGACATCTCTCCAGTCGCTGTCGCCAGCGTATCGGAGACAGCCAAACGCGAGGGCCTGAGTGACCGGGCCGCGTTCCGCGTCATGGACGGTGAATCGCTCGAGTTCGGCGATGCGACGTTCCAGCTCGTGTGCGGCTCAGCGATCATCCATCATCTCGATCCCGGCAGCGCCTACGCAGAGATTGCCCGTGTCCTCGATCCGGCAGGCGCCGCGATCTTCATCGAGCCGCTCGGCCACAACCCCTTCATCAACCTCTACCGGCGGCGGACGCCGGACCTGCGCACCGCCGATGAGCACCCGCTCCTACTGCCGGAACTGGGGCTCGCGCGCGAGCACTTCTCGCGCGTGGAGGCGCGCTTCTTCCACCTCACGTCACTTGCGGCCATCCCGCTACGGGGGCGGCGGCTGTTCCCGCCGCTCGTGCGAGGCCTGGACGCGCTCGACCGGCGGCTGTTCGCGCTCGCGCCCGCCCTTCGCAAACACGCCTGGTTCACTGTGTTCCGCCTGACCGGCCCCATGGGTGGGTGAGTCAGTAATGGGCTGTACTCCAGTCCCGGGTGGCTAGCGCGTACCTTCTCTCGGCTGCGCCGGACGATCCCGATCGATTCCCGAAGGCGTTCCTCGACCTCGAACAGTTGCGGAGATGTGCCGCAGCTGATCGGTTCGGTGTCCACACTGCCAGCGACAACCCCGCGAGCGCAGATTTCATCTTGTTCGTCGAGGTGAGCGAGGCTGCGGGCCACTACTTCGAGCGGGTCAGGCGGCATCCACTGCGGAAGTCCAACCCGGAAAGCACGTACCTGTTCAGCTCGACCGACAAGTTCGTGCCGCTCCTGCCCGGCGTGTACGCATCGCTCGAGCGCTCGTGGTATTCGCCGGCTTGGACACGGCCGGGGCACTATCTCGGCGTGCGGGAGCGCGGCCACCTACGCTACTGCGAGCCGCGGCCCACCCCCACCCACCTGTTCTCCTATGCGGGCTCGACGACGACGCATCCGATTCGCAAGCGGGTGATCCGTCTCCGCCACCCCGACGCGGTGCTGATCGACACATCGGCGGGCCGCCACGAGCAGGTGCTGGCGGCAGACGAATATCAGAGACAGTATGCGCAACTCATTGCCGAGAGCGCATTCGTGCTTTGCCCGCGGGGCGGAGGCACCTCCACATTCCGGCTGTTCGAGACCATGATGCTCGGCCGCGTTCCCGTGATCATCTCGGACGAATGGGTCCCGCCCGAGGGGCCCGACTGGGAGGCATTTAGCGTCCGGGTCGCCGAGGCCGAGCTGGACACCATCCCGGGCATCCTTGCCGAGCGCGAGTCCGACGCAGAGGCGATGGGGCTCGCCGCGCGTGGGGCGTGGCTGGAGTGGTTCTCGGAAACCACGTCGTTCCACACAGTGATTGAGTCGCTCGTGCGACTGGCCGAATGTGCCGACGCACGCGCGGGTCGCCGCCGCTACTCCCCATACCGAGAAATGTTCCGCCCCTTCCACGCCGCCCGCTGGACCGCAAAGCGACTCGGCCACGGCCGCCTGTGGTCCATCTGAGCCGTTAGGCGGGCCCTGCCGGTGCGAAGGCGACCGACTCCGCCGCGGCACGGGTAGTTGCCACGGTGTAGCCGTCGTAATAGAGCGTCGCGGTTCCCGCGATCAACGGGTTGCGGTAGATCCCGATCCGAGCTGCGGAGGGGACGGCGTCGCCGGCGGCGTTCGTGGCCAGGGTGGAGAAGTGTGCGAGCGGCATGAGCCTCCGCATCCCTGTCCCGTCCGGGTCGCCATACACGGCGACGAATCCGACCGAAGGGAGATTGGAGAACATGATGTGCATGGTCATCTGCACCCATCTACCAGGCGTGGCGTCGGCCAGACGCGTCGAGCTGGTGACGGCGCGCTTCGATGCCGTGCCGGCAGCGCGCTCGAGGTAGAACGCACCATCGTGCACCTGGATCGTCACCATCGGAACCGGCACCACGGTGGTCGACCGGAGCTGCTTCCACTGTGCGATCACGTCCCAGTTCGGCGTACCGACCGGGAACCCGGGAGCGAGGTAGACCTGGAACGCGACCCAGCGGTCGTTGCCCGGACGGAACAGCCGCGGTCTACTGAAGCCCGGACGGGTAGGCAGGGCCTGCCCAAGCTCGGCCCGCTCACCGTAGCACTCGTCACCGTCGTGGACCGTGAACTCGTACGCGTGCGAACCCTGCGCCAACGGGGCGGTGACTCGCTGAACCTCAGGGTCAGACGCGACAGTGTCGCTCGTAACCGCGCAGTGAGCATTGGTGCTGTACTCGGCCCATTGATCGCTCACGGCGCTCTCCGCGTCGGCGGTCCAAAGCACCGTCCCCGACGCGGGCGCCGATGCTGAGGGGGTCGATATCGGCCCTGCGGCCGCCGGAGGGCTGGGCACCACTCCGACCGCGATTGCCACGCCGCCGGCAAGCAGAGATAGGAGGGTCAGCGACCCGCGACGGCGCGAGAGGAGAAATCTCATTCGAGAACCCCGTGTCGTCCCGCCTGGTGCGGTGCACGACCGGGCAAGCGAACTATCGGCCGCCGCGTTTCACCCGCCGTCCCCCATATGGGGGACGGGACGGCAACCGATCCTCGACCGCTGTCTCGGGAGCACACCATCGCCGCGTCTGCCCGCAAAGCAACCGATAGTGTATCCCCGCTTTGGTCGACGGCGATCGGTTGCTGCTGGAGACGTGGCGGAAGTCTTCCGCGACGGTCGGTGAGTGGGACGCGCTAGCTGAGAGGAACGGCAACCCGTTCGGGTCGCCGGAGTGGAACCTGACGTGGTGGAAGCATTGGGGCGCCGGGCGCGCGCTCCGTATCTCGGCATGCCGACGCGCGCAAGCAGGCACGCTGGTGGCCATCTATCCCCTTTATCTGGCCACCCGGCGGCCGCTGCGGGTACTGCGGTTTCTTGGCCACGGCCCGGGCGATATGCTCGGGCCAGTGTGCGCACCCGCCGATCGTGCCGCCGCTGGAGAGGGCTTCCGACGGGCGCTGACGGAGTTGGGGGGCAACTGGGATCTCCTACTCGGCCAACAGGTGCCGGCAGCGGACGGTGTGGCGGTCGCGCTCGGGGCGCACGTGCTGCGCCGCGAGCGCAACCCGGTACTCCCGATCGTGTGGGCGGCCTGGGACGACTACCTAGCTAGTCGCAGCGCCAACTTTCGCCAGCAGCTACGGCGCCGCGAACGTCGGCTCGCTCGGTCCCGCGCGGTGCGGTTTCGGCTAACCGTCGACCAGACCGAGCTGCACCGTGACCTGACCACGTTGTTCTCTCTACACACCGCCCGCTGGGGCACTCGTGCATCGTCAGCGCTGGCGCCGTCGCGGCAGCCCTTCCACCGCGAATTCGCCGCACGGGCGCTGGCCCGCGGCCGGCTCCGGCTCTGGATACTGGAGGTCGAAGGAGATCCGGTGGCCGCGTGGTACGGGTTTCGGCTGGGCGGGATCGAGTCCTACTATCAGGCTGGGTGGGATCCCCGCTGGGCGGACGCATCGGTAGGGACGATTCTCCTCGCGCACTCGATTCGAAGCGCATTCGAGGATGGGATGCGAGAGTACCGTTTCTTGCGCGGTGGTGAGGAGTACAAGGGCCGCTTCACGGACAGCGACGCGGAGCTCGAAACGTTTGCACTCGGCAACGGTTTGCTCGGCAACGCCGCGGTCGTCTTGGCCCGGCGCTCGGCAACACGCGGATGGAGCCGCGGGCCTCTGGGCAGCGTGCGGCGGCTGATCGGGCTGCGTGGCTGAAGGACTCGTGCGCTGTGCGCACTGGACTGGTTCACAGCCCTCCGACGGCTGGGGATCGCGAGGGCGGACCGGCTCGCACCCGTCTGGTCGATAACGGGAGTTGCTGGTAACATGACATCGTGGTGAGTCGGGGGCTCAGCAGGGAGACTCTGGTTCAGATCGATGACCGCGACGCGTTCGTCAGGGCGTTCGCGCGTGAGCCCGTAGCGGTCCGGCACTCGCTGGTCGACCATCCGTTGCTGACGTTGGACGCAATCGCGGAGCTGGCGGATGCGCTGCCGGCGGTGTCGGTCGAACGGCACCACGCCCACCAGCCCGTGCTTGCCCCCGGCGGGGCACCGGAAGTCGGAGGGCCACCGTCCGAGACTGTGCGCGAGATCGAGACGAACGGCTGCTGGATGGTGTGCTGGTACATCGAGCAGGTGCCCGAGTACCGGCAACTCTTAAACGCGATACTGGATCAGGCCGACACTGTGATTCGTGGCCGCGATGGCGGCATGCAGCGGCGGGAAGGGTTTCTGTTCCTGTCGGCCCCGAACGCCGTTACGCCGGTGCACTTCGACCCGGAGCACAACTTTCTGCTCCAGATCCGCGGCGCCAAGGATATGAACGTGTGCGACTGGGACGACCCTGCAACGGAGCAGCGCGAGCTCGATCGATACCACGATGGCGGCCACCGGAACCTCGATACGCTGCCAAAGGAAAGCTCTACGTTCCGGCTCGTGCCTGGCGGTGGGGTCTACGTGCCGCCATGGCGCCCGCATTGGGTGCAGAACTCCGATGCCGTTTCCATCTCGCTCTCGATCACGTTCCGCACGGCACTCAGTGAGCGGGCCGAGCGGGTGCATATCGTTAACTCCCACCTCCGCCGTGCCCATTTGTCACCTCGGCCCCCCGGCTCGTCGCCCATGGTAGACCGGGCGAAGGAGACGGCATACGTCCTCCGCAACCGGCTGCGGGGCGGTGCGAAGCTCCCGGCCCACAAAGGCTGAGTGGCCGGACAGGCCCCGTGGTGGAGCCGACCTGCGGGGCGACGACCGCCGTTCGAACCAAGCGGCCGCTGCGATCGACTCGGTCGCGGGCGAGTGGGACGACCTAGCCAACCGGTTGGACGCGCCGCCGTTTCTGCGGCCGGGCTGGATTGCCGCGTGGTGGCGCGCGTTCGGGAGCGGCGACTTACGGGTGCACACGTTTCGGCGGGACGGCCGGTTGGCTGGCCTCGTCCCCCTCAGCCGGCGTGCAGGCACGGTGCGCTCGCCCACCAACTGGCACACACCCTGGTTTGGCCTTCTCAGCGAGCCCAGCGCGGCGCCGTCGCTCGTAGGCAGCGTTCTCATCGGATCCGGACGCATGCGACGGGCGACGATTTCGTTCGTCGACCCCTGTGAGGTCGCCGCATGGCGGTCGTGCGACGGGCACGGATTCCGCGTGCTCACGCGCACTTTGACGAGGGTGGCCTGCGTTGAGATCGACGGAGAGTGGACGCGGTACGAGCGTGGGCTTAGTCGCAACACCCGCTCGACTCTGAAGCGGGCGATGCGCCGCCTGCAGGATGCCGGAGAAGTGTCGTTCGAGCATGTCGAAGGCGGACGCGACCTGGACACCCTGCTCGAGGAGGGGTTCCGAATCGAGGCCTTGGGCTGGAAGGGAGCTCGGGGCAGCGCGATCCGCTCGCGACCCCAGACCGAGCGCTTCTACCGCGACGTCGCGGCCTGGGCGGCCGCGAACCGCTGGCTCGTGACCTCCTTCCTGCGGTTGAACGGACGGCCCATCGCATTCGAGCTCGCGATCAAGGCCGGTGGGGTCTGTTACGCGCTGAAGTCGGGCTTTGATCCGACCTTCGCGGCCTGCTCGCCGGGAAAACTCTTGATTCACAGCAGCATACGGCGGGCGCATGAGCTCGGCCTCGACCGCTACGAGATGGCTGGGGTCGAGCCTTACAAGCTGGCGTGGACCAACCGGCTGCGAGACCTGGCCGCGATCAGGGTGTTCGCGCCATCTCCGTCCGGGCTCGTCGACTGGGCGGCGTGCCGCTACATGGAGCCGCGCGCCAGAAAGCTCGTAACCGCGGCCCGCCGCCCGCGCGCCCACCCGGCGGCGAGAGGCTGAAGGAATGCGGACCCCGCGACGTACGACGCCGCGGATCGTGTATGTGGTTGGTGCGCGCCCGAACTTCGTCAAGATGGCGCCGGTGATCGCCGTGATGCGCGAGCGCATGCCGCACGCACGGCACGTCGTGGTACACACCGGCCAGCACTATGACGAGCTTATGTCCGACGTGTTCCTGCGCGACCTGGACATTCCCAGGCCCGACCACCTGCTGGGCGTCGGCGCCGGGACGCATGCCCAGCAGACCGCCCGCGTCATGGAGCGGATCGAACCGCTGCTGGACGTCGAACAACCGGACTTGGTGGTAGTGCCCGGCGACGTGAACTCGACGCTGGCGGCCGTACTCGCCGCCGTGAAGCTGAACATCCGGCTTGCGCATGTGGAGTCCGGCCTGCGCAGCCACGACCGCTCGATGCCGGAGGAGATCAACAGGATCGTGGCCGACGAGTTCTCCGACCTGCTGTTCCTGCACTCGACGGATGCAGTGGAGAACCTCCGGGCGGAGGGGATCGGAGACGACCGCATCCACTTCGTCGGCAATACCATGATCGATAGCATGCGGCGGTTCGAAGATCGCTTCCGGTCGCTAGACACCGCACGTACACTTGGGCTCCGCAGAGGGCGCTACCTGCTCGTCACGTTGCACCGTCCCGCGCTGGTCGACGGCCCGCTGCTGGGGGACGTGATCGAGCGCTTGAACGAGCTGTCGGCCGAGCTTCCGGTGGTGTTCCCGATGCATCCGCGGACGCAGGAGCGGGTTCGCGGGCTGGGACTCCCGCTGCGGTTCCCCATGACGGCTCCGGTCGGCTATCTGGAGTTCCTGTCGCTCGAGGCAGACGCCGCTGGGGTGCTGACCGACTCCGGCGGCGTGCAGGAGGAGACGAGCTACCTGAGGGTGCCGTGCTTTACACTGCGCGACAATACGGAGCGGCCGGTCACCGTGCGGCTCGGGACAAACACGCTGCTTGGACTCGAGCCAGACAGAATTCGGGACATTCTGCCCGCGCTCGCCGGGGGACGCCGCCGCTCGAGGGTGCCGCCGCTATGGGACGGTCATGCGGCGAGCCGCTTGGCGGACGTGATCCAAGAACGGATCGGCGTGGAGGCGACGCCGGCGCCTTCCCGACCACGTCACAGCCGCCTCGCGACCGCCGCCGCCAACTCCGCGAACACCGCCTCGCGATCCGCGGCTGACTCCACGTAGGCCCGCCCCCGACGGCCCATGGCGTCGCGTGCAGTCGCGTCACCCAGAAGCTCCCCGACTGCGGTTGCGATCGCATCGGCTGACTCCGGCTCTACACTGACTCCGCAGCCGACACGGTCGACCAGTTCGGCGGCCCCGCCGTGTCCGGCGTACACCACCGGCTTCCCCGTCGCCATGTACTCGTAAAGCTTGGACGGAAGGCTGGTGGCGTTCAACGTGGGCGCATCTCGGAGCTGACCGAAGAGTATGTCGGCGCGCGTATACACGTCCAACACGCCCGCGCGGTCAAGGTACCCGGTCAGCGTCACGTTGCGCACGCCCCGCTCCTCGATCTGCGCGTCGACCTCCGCCCGCTCCGGTCCGTCGCCGACGATCAGGAAGTCAACGTCCGGCAGCGACTGGGCGACGTCCACCAGCACCCCGACAGCTTGCGCATCTCCGATCAGACCCACGTAAGCGACCAGCGGCCGCGGCTTGGCTATCCGCGCGGCGCACGGCTTGCAGGCGTCGATCAGCTCGCGCGAGACGGAGTTCTCGACCAACACCACGCGTGCCGACCCGCGCACCCGTTCCGACATCCGACCCGCGGCGCCGGGGGAGGCGGCGACGAGGAGGTCAGCGCGGGCAGTCACCGCCCACATGTAGCGCTGTAACCATCGTTGCGCCGGACGCAGTCGCCGCGACGTCATCCGAGACTCACCCGCGTAGTCCCAGCCGATGTCGCGAATGTCCCACACGAACAGGCTCGAGCGCGCGCGCGCCAGGAGCAGGCAGACGGGCCCGAGGAACATGCTGGGGGAGGACGTCACCACTACTTCAGCCGGTTCCCTAGCCGCCCGCAGTGCGAGACGGAGCGCCATCAGATGCTCCCGAACCGCCCGGGTGAGAAGCGAGCCGCCATGCGGGACAAACGCCAGCGGTCGAGCCACCCTGTACGGCCGCTCGCGGTCGTCCTCGACCGCGCGTGCGCGGTCATACAACGCCGGGTCGGGGTAGCTGGGGCTTGCGGTCACCACCGTCACGTCGTGCGTCCGAGCAAGCACATCGATCATGCTTCCCAGCCGGTTTGCACCCGCGAACGTCTCGGGCGGGAAGAATTGGGTAACGCACACAATCCGTGCCACCGGCGCCTCCTATCTGCACCCGGCGAAGCTGCGCACGAGTGTGGACGCGATCTGCACCACGTCGAACTCGCGCTCGACCCGCCGTCTCCCCCTGACGGCCAGGAGTGCGCGCAGCTCGCTATCGCCGGCCAGTCGCTCGAGGCCGTCGGCGAACGCCTTGGCGTCACCACCAGCTACCAGGAGGCCGGCGCCACCATCCAGCAGTTCGGGGATAGCGCCGGTGCGCGTGGAGAGAACCGGCAGCCCGGATGCCATCGCTTCCATCAGCGCGACCGGGATGCCCTCGTCTGCGTCGTCCGTGACGATGCTCGGGAGGACTGCGGCATCCCACCGGTGAGCGCGGAGATCATCGAGTAGTCGCGCGTGCGAGATTACCCCCAGTAACCGCACTGTGCCTCGGAGGGGACCAGTGGCGATCCGGCGCTCGAGCTGCGGCCGCAGCGGCCCGCTTCCGACCAGATCGACTCGAACCGGCACACCTCGGTCTGCGAGCAACTCGAGAGCATCGAGCAGGTACCGGTGCCCCTTTACTTCCACGAAATCCGCCACCGCGACCACCCGCAGCGGCTGTTCGACGCGGAGGGGCGTCGGGGGCGGTCGCTCGGGTAGGCGAATCCCGACATGGAGAACCTGTATCCGATCCACGTCGGCTCCTGCCAGCGCGGCGACTGCCCTGGCACCCCGGCGGCTGATCGTTCGCAGAAAACATGCGTGGGCGGCCTTGGCCGCCAGCAGATTGTCCTCCGGGATGTCCCAGCGGTGGGCGGTCAGGCTCCACGGAATGCCGGAGATCTCGGCCGCGACGAGGGCCATGGTCGACGAGGTCGACGCCCAGTGCGCGTGGAGGTGGTCGGCGCCGGCCAGGCGGACGCGCCGGGCGAGCCAGATCCCCTTTGGGAAGACTCCAAGGTTCTTGAGCAGAATCCGAAGGCTGCGGGTAGACAGAACAAGCCGAAGTGCAGCCAGTGTCCGACGGGGAGATTCGCGAGCTTCCGCGATTGCGTCGCGTACGATCTCGCCACATATCAGTGGCCGCGCCAGCGTCCTGTCCAAGAACGGTTTCACGTCCATGTGGGCGACGGCTCCCTGCGGGCGCATAGGGACAATTATGAGTTCGACCCCAGAATGCAGAAGTTCATCGATCTCCGCGATCAGGAAGGGCTCGCGAGAGCCGTATGGCAGCGCTGAGGTGACGTATACGAGCCTCATTTTGGTGCCGCCCGCCGATTGGCCCGGAACAGTTCCTCATAGAGCAGCTGGATCCGGTCGACCATACGATCGATGCCGAACTCGAGCCGCTGGCGACGGCGCGCGCGAGCCCCCATCGCCTCTCGCAGATCAGCGTCTCGCAGCAGGGTTGCGATCGCACCCGCCAGCCCCTGCACGTCGCCGCGCTCAACCAGTAGGCCGTGGGCGCCATGCTCGATAAGGTCCGGGACGCCGCCTACACGGGTGGCGACGACGGGCCTCGCCGCCGCCATATACTCGATCACCGCCAGCGGACTGCCCTCCCAGTCGGACGAGCACACAGCAACGTCGAGTGCGCCTAGCACGCAGGGGATGTCTTGGCGGTGCCCAAGCAGGAGGACAGTGTCCTCGAGTCCCAGGCTAGTGACGAGCGAACGGATCCGCCCTTCATCTGGCCCGTCACCCGCAATCAGCACGCGAAGGTCGGGGATGTCCGTGGTCAGCATCGCGGCGGACTCCACGAGCAAATGCAATGACTTTTGCGGCCGAAGGCTGGCGACGGCACCGATCACCGGTGCCGCGTCGGGTATGCCGAGCTCCGCGCGGACCGACGCGCCGTTGGCAAGCCCGATGGGCGGAATCCCATTCGGGACTAGCCGGATCCGATCGGGGTCGATGTGCTCAATCTCGATCATGCGTCGGCGATCCTCCCGGGACACGCTGACGATCACATCCGCCGCGCGGGCAATCACCTCGCGGTCGAGGAGACGCCGCATCCGCTGCCCCTCAAACGACCAGGTGTGCTCGTGAGCAACCACGACCGGCACGCCGGCCAGCCTCCCGAGAACTGTGCCCCATAGATTCGAGCCGAACTTGTGCGTGTGCAAGACGTCGACGCGCTCGTTGCGCAGAAATGCAACGAGCGGCAACCAGTCTGCGAGCGCCGTCCGTGAGCGGCGATCGAGTTCGAGCACGCGCACGCCGGCATCCTCGATCGACGCGAGGGTCGCGGCGGAAGTCGGCCGGGTCGCGCACAACACGCGGTCAAACCTGGCCGGATCGAGTTTGATCGCGACTGTCCTGGCCAGCTGCTCGCCGCCCCCGCCCTCCACCGGACGATCGACCAAGGTGAGCACGCGGAGACGTCGCCCGGCCGCGCGCGACGATACCAGCGGCTCACGGTTCCGCGGCCAGCGACCGAGCCTACGCGCGGTACCCGGCCCCCCACCTGGCGCGCTCACGCTATCGGGCGACGTGTTCCTCCTCGACCCGCAGAATGCCGAGCATCTCGGGACCCCGCATGACGACCGGGGAGGCCAGACCTTTCACCCTGCGGCGTTCGAAGCCGCACGAGAATCCCGCGCTGCCCGCTCTCCGTCACGGCCATATTTCCGCCAGCGTGGCTTCTCGTCGAAGACGACTGTCTCCCTGAGGGTGGCCGCTCGCCGGCCGGCGCGAGGATCTGGTTTGCAAGCGCTTCGGCGTACGCCACGGTTTCGATCCTACGCTACCCGGCGCCGCTAGTGCTCCGTTCCGGAGGTTCCTTGATGATCGGGCGAGCGAAGATCGAGCATGGCAAGGACGCAGGGAGCCCCGATATTGACGATATCGGGGCGACCGAGGACACAGCCAGGCGACGATTTGCAGCCGCCCGAGCGCGAGAGACTTTCGGGACGGAGCACTAG
>Ga0070679_100001416_pt1 | contig 21214 bp, 19 predicted proteins | sample KBSC63BmetaG_FD_65652 | JGI IMG/M metagenome (GOLD analysis project Ga0070679, IMG submission 65652) | Corn rhizosphere microbial communities from Kellogg Biological Station, Michigan, USA - KBS C6-3B metaG | ecosystem: Host-associated > Plants > Roots > Rhizosphere | place: USA: Michigan... | reverse complement strand
CCAAATTGGATCGAATCCTTGATCTGTCAGCGGCCACCCGGCTTAGAGTTCCACCCGTTGCGCCGCTTCCGAAGCAGCTCCCAAAGAACGATACGAAGTCTGTTCATCAGGCGGGCGGCAAAAAATAGTAGAGGTCCAAATGACGCAGGCTAGTGGTGTGTCCAATGAATTGTTGGCACTGAGCGAAAAACTCAAAACCTTCAACAGGCTGATGACGACGAAGGCGTCTATCGCCCAAACGCCTAAAGAGGTTGTTTGGACGTTGAACAAAGCCAAACTCTATCGGTACATTCCTGTTGTTCCGGCGGCCGAGCGACACCCGATACCGCTGCTGCTCGTGTTTGCTCTGATGAATCGCCCCACCATTCTGGACTTGCGCCCTGGGCACAGTTTTGTGGAATTCATGGTGGAGCGCGGATATGACGTCTATCTACTGGACTGGGGAATTCCCGGCCCCGAAGACAAGGATTTGAAATTCGACGACTACACACTCGATTACATGCCCAGGGCAATTCGCAAGATGAAAGCCATCTCCGGCGCAAAAGAGTTCAGCTTGCTGGGCTGGTGCATCGGCGCGATACTCACGACGATTTATGCATCTTTGCGCCCTGACGACGGCATACGAAATCTGTTGCTACTGACGGCACCGCTTGATTTCTCGAACAAGGCCTCGTTGACTTTTGCGAAATGGACAGACGAGAAGTATTTCGACGTCGACAAGGTTCTCGCTACGTTCGGCAACATGCCGGGCGAAATGATTGACTACGGAGCCAAAGCTCTGAAGCCAGTTGAGAACTACGTTGGAAACTACTGCAAACTATGGGACAGCCTTGATGACCCGAATGTGGTGGAAGCATGGCACTCCATGAATACCTGGGTCACGGACATTTTCCCCATGGCCGGCGGCGCGTACCGCCAGTTAATTGTGGATCTATACCGTAATAATCGGCTTGTAGAGGGTCAATTAAAGATCCGAGGCGAGCTTGTCGATTTGAAACGGTTGCGAGCAAATTTGCTGAACGTAATTGCCGAGGGTGATCACATTACACCCCCGTGCCAGTCAGAGGCCATTCTGCCAAAGGTGGGGAGTACCGATCAGGAGATTTATCGGGTCCGTGGTGGGCACATCGGCATTATGGCGGGGAGCGGAGCACACAAGCACACATGGCCCCATATTGATTCGTGGCTTGCGGCCCGCTCCCACTGATCCCATTCATCTACATGTAAATTCCGCCGTTAACATTGATCTGCTGGCCAGTAATGTAATCGCCATCGCAGATGAGGAATGCCGCGGCCTTGGCTATCTCTTCTGGTTTTGCGAGGCGATGCATGGGGATCTTCTCCCGGATTAATTCGAGGCGCTCAACAGGAATGCGGACGGTCATCTCGGTTGCAGTGAATCCGGGCGCGATCACATTGGCTGTGATGTTGTATTTGGCCAATTCCAGGGCGAGCACCTTTGTGAATGCAATGAGTCCCCCTTTACTGGCTGCATAATTTGCTTGCCCGAAATTGCCCGCCTGGCCAACGAAAGATGCCACGCTGACAATGCGGCCGAAGTTCCTCTCGATCATGGACGGCAGCGCAGCACTGGTGCAGTAGAACGCGCTGTTTAGATTTGTCGCAATCACTTCCGTCCAATCATCGTCGGTCATTTTACGAATGCTCTTATCGCGAGTAATCCCGGCATTATTTACAAGGATGTCGATCTTTTCATAGACGCCGATTACATCCTGAATCAGCCTTCTAGCTTCGAAGCTACCTGCGACATCCCCCTGGAAGACCTCACTCGTTCCTCCACCTTGCACAATTTCATCTCTGACGTCTGCCGCTCTGACTAGGTTCGAGCGGCAATTGACCGCAACAGTGGCACCACGATTGGCCAGTTCAATCGCGATGGCACGCCCGATGCCTCGAGACGCGCCGGTGACGAGTGCGACTTGCCCGGCTAGTGTTTTCGAAACCGGAACTACTAGTTCTGGAAGAGGTGCTATTGCCATGACATACTCCTCTCGTTTTGGGTCTGATCACTTGATAGATTGGAAAATGGCAGCGATCCCCTGTCCGCCGCCGATGCACATCGTCACCAAAGCATATTTCCCGCCGACCCGTTGCAACTCATGGATCGCCTTCACGGTCACTATGGCTCCCGTTGCTCCTAAAGGGTGACCGAGAGAGATACCACTGCCGTTAGGGTTTGTCTTGTCCGGAGGAAGCTCCAGTTCTTTCTGAACCGCGAGGGCTTGCGCTGCGAATGCTTCGTTGGCTTCGAAAACATCAATATCGTTGTTGCTGAGACCGGTGCGCTCGAAAAGCTTTCTCACAGCCGATACAGGTCCAATTCCCATCACTCCTGGCTCGACCCCAGCTACGGCATAATCAATGAGTTTGGCAATGGGCTTGAGTCCGCGATCTCTGGCTGCGCGTTCTTCCATCAGCACCACGGCAGCAGCGCCGTCGTTGATGCTGGAGGCATTACCGGCGGTAATGGTGCCATCTTTATCGAAAGCGGGCTTGAGCTTGGCCAGGTTTTCCATAGTCGCGTCGCTGCGCGGCGATTCATCCGTATCGAACAAGGTGGTGCCTTTACGCCCTATGAGCTCTACGGGGACGATTTGGCTCTTGAAACGCGCCGTCAGGATTGCGCAGTTCGCGCGACGGTGACTTTCCACCGCAAGTTCGTCCTGTTCCTCCCGAGTGATATGCCACCTTCGAGCGACATTCTCGGCGGTCACTCCCATGTGAACTTCATCAAACGGATCCGTGAGCGCCGAAACCATTACGTCTACGGCGGTTGCATTATTCATGCGCGCGCCCCAGCGAAACGCACTCAACCAATACGGGGCTCTACTCATGGACTCGGCGCCACCGCCGACCGCCGCGTCGGCATCACCGTGCGAAATCATGCCGGCGGCCGTTACGATTGCCTGAAGCCCGCTGCCACAGACACGATTGAGAGTCAACGCGGTGGACTCAACCGGCAGGCCCCCGCGCAGTGCTGCAACCCTGGAAAAATACATGTCCTTGGCGTCGGTATGAATCACATTCCCGAACACCAGCGTACCGATTTCAGAGGCGGGAACTCCCGAACGTTTTACACTCTCGCGCACCACGTTGGCTGCCAGTTCTGTGGGAGGGATGTCCTTGAGAGCACCGCCGAACTTGCCGATCGGCGTGCGCACTGCGCTGAGGACCACAACTTCTCGATTTGTCATAGATGGGTTCCTTTCATTTCCGGATTGCAGTAGGAGCTTGATGGCGTTGGTTTATGGGCTCTCCCGTCATATTTGCGGCAAGCCTGCGATGGCGGATCAGCCCAAGGGCATTGCTGAGTCAGGAGAAGGTGCTTACTCAAGTAACCGAAGCAACGATATTTCGCCGAAATACATCTTCCTTTTTGTGCACTGCAACATTTATTATGCTGCAATGCAGCGCAAGCATGGGGAGGAGTAAAGACATGGAGATGGGAAAGACCGTAGTTGAAAGCCAGGGTGCAGCAGAGTCGCCGTTCTCGCTGGAGGGAAGGAGCGCGATTGTGACTGGAGCGGGACGCGGTATCGGTAGAGCCATTGCCAAGCGCCTCGTCAGCGCGGGTGCCCGCGTTATGATCAATGACCTTGACGAAAACATGCTTCTTGAATCCGAAGCAGAACTGGCGAGGCCGGGGCGAGTCAGCCACATTACCGGCGATCTCACCGATCCGTCCGTTCCCGAACTGATCGTGCACGCCACGTTGGCCGAATTCGATTCCATCGATATTATCGTGAACAATGCTGGTTATAGCTGGGATAACGTCATACAGAAAACGAGCGACGAGCAGTTCCAGGCAATGCTTGACATTCATCTGTTGACGCCGTTTCGCATTCTCCGCGCTGCTTCCAGGTTCATCAGGGAATCCGCGAAGAAGGAGATCGCCGCTTCTCAGCGAGTGATGCGCAAGGTTGTGAACATTACCTCTATCGCTGGTACCGACGGCAACGCCGGACAGGCGGGCTACTCGGCAGGCAAGGCTGGGATCATTGGCCTGACGAAGACACTTGCGAAGGAGTGGGGACGGTACAACGTCAACGTGAACGCAGTTGGTTTCGGGCTGATTGGAACCCGTCTGGTGCAACCCCTGACTGACGCGGGCGCAAAGATGGAAATGCACGGTCACGAGATTCGCCTCGGCGTTCAACCCGGCCTATTGGATTCAGTTAAGAACGCATGCCCCCTCGGTCGAGTGGGAACACCCGATGAGGCAGCCGGCGCTGTTCTATTTTTCTGCAGTCCACTTTCGGACTACGTAACGGGAGAAGTTCTCATTTGCGGAGGCGGGCTCCATTTCTAGCGAGCCCCTTCCGCGTTTGGTTACTCAGAGATGAGGAGACACGAATCATCGAACAAATAGCCCTTTAATTCGCGATCATCAAACTCTGCCAGTTCAATGATTCTGCAAAGTTCCTCGAGATGCGCAAGGCTGCACTCCTGGCCGGAGTCCAGGGAAGTCAGGTGAGGCTTGCGTTGCGCGTTCAGGGAAGCATCGGGTTTTGGGATAAAAGCAGACTGCATAAAACCTCCACAGGGATAAGTTGGGGTCTTGCCTCGGGCAATTCGGGAAGCACCGAGAGACAAATGACACCATGAATCAATAACCACAAACAGTGACAACTATCACGTTGCTGACCAGTTTTCCACAGGATCAATTTCGGTCTGAAGCATGAACTCACCCCAATATGGCGTGAGCCGAATCAGAGCAATCGAATGCGAACGGAAGGAACCTGATGGATCGAAATGATCTTGATAGATAGTTCTACAGAACTTCTAAGAACCAGACCCGTTCAGAAGTCCTGCCTTGCGAAGAATTCGGCGGACCTTTTTCGGGGATATAGAAAGGCATTCCGCAACTCGCGATATCTTTCTGCCTTCCCGATGCCAGACCTTGGGGATGACGATTTCGGCGAATTCTTCACTAATTTGCTGAAATGTCTTATCGCCGACCATTCCCTCGGACCAGCCGCGGAGCGTATCGTTGATACCTGATGCGCGCATGATTCGCGACTTCAGGGCTGCCAAATCTTCGAGGAGCTGGTCACTTTCGCCGACCCCAATCAGGTCAGTGGCTTCTTTGACGCAGCCCCTTGCCAGCTCCCAATCCTCGAAAAAGTCGTTTGCCGCCGTCATGCCGCGCTCGATGTGAGCGGCTGCGAGCAGTCGCCGGTTCTGCGTGTGCGCCGCCAAAGTCAAAGCTTCGTCGCTGAATTGTTTTGCATTATTGGCGTGTACGACCGAATCTGTCTCCTCGCCGACTTGTTCCTCGATTTTGGCGTTTTCCGTTGCTGCCTGCAAAATACGCGCACGTGCCATGAGAATCTGATCGTTCTTCTCATGCCCGAGTCGATATGCTTCGATTGCCTGGCGAGCTGCGCAATCGATATCTCCTTGATCCAGGTGTAGATAGCCGGAGTTGACCAATACCGCTCCGAGCCCTCCGGTGTGACCGTCGATTTCATAGATCTCTCGGGCTTGCCGTAGCTCAGAGATCGCTTCATCGCATAGCTGCTGATAGCGGGAGCGCAGACTGGCGGCGGTGCCGGCGACGGCAGCGGACGATTGATGCGTGTGTAGCTCACTCGGCTTCGACGCACGCGAATCGATTCTTTTCCGAATCTGCAGGGCTAAGATTCGCTTTACGTAAGCTGAATTCACCAATGCACGGGCGAGATTCCGATGATTGGGCGCTCCGGCGGAATAAAGATCAATTGCTCGCTCAAAATGCTCGAGCGCTTTTGCGTATTCACCAGAGCGGCGGACAATCCGGCCTCGGGCGGACTCGATGTTGCCCCGCGCGAGATAGTGATCCGTGGCCTTGAGTACGCTCTCCGCGTGGCTCAGCAAACGCAGTGCCTCTTTCCGCATCCCCTTTTGAAATAGAAGCCAACTCTCGTGAATCTGAATGACTGCGGTGAACACTGTGCCCTCGTGGAATTTCAGCGCCAATTCGCGCGCAACTACGATTTCCTTGAACGCAAGCTCGTATTCACCTTTCTTTCTATGTGCGCGCCCCTTCCAGAAGTGGGCCAGCGTCAGCAAGTGTTCGTGTGTCGCTCCGGGCTCAGCTCGCAAGACAAAATCCAGAATTTCAATCGCGGTATCCACGTCTTCTGCAGAAAGGGCCCTGAACGCCTCGACCATGCGCAGGCGAAGGTAATCCTCAAGCGGCAACTGTCGGCGCGATTGAGGCGGAAAATTCGCAAGCAGAGCATCCAGCAGGTGATAGGTCCGATAACCGACGTCTACCCATTCCGCGATGAGTACAAGCAGTTCTGTTGCGTTCGACTGATCAGCAGCCAGTTTGCCCCAGTTATCTTCCGCTCGCTCGAGCATAGCTACGCCGTGGGACACACGCCTCAAGCTAAGAGCATGGCGCAATTCTTCTACGAACTGGGGTCCGATTGTCATCACCACTAACTTTTTCGCGGTGGGCCCATCCGGCCGAGCTACGGCGTGACTCCTTGGGCGGTGTAATTCGCCATTGGTCGCCCGGGCAAGTCAGCGAATAAGCTGTCGCAACCCAATTAATCCACAGAACGGCCGAATTATGACTCAGCCTAGGTATTCATGTCCACTCGCCCGTATCGGACTATCCGGGCTTGAGCATTGATTTCCTGCTGAGGCTTAATTACATCGCATAGGTAGCCGGTTCAATCGGTCCAAGGAGATGAACATGCGCAACAGCGCTTCTTTCGAAATTAATTGGGATTCGCCTCGCTGGGAGGGAACGATTCGCACCTACGAGCCAGAGGACGTGATCCGTCTTCGCGGAACTGTTCAAGTAGAGCATTCACTGGCTCGAGCCGGGGCTGAGAAGTTTTGGGAAATGCTCCACCGCGAGAAACTGATTCCCGCACTAGGTGCTCTGACTGGAAACCAGGCTGTAGAAATGGCGAAGGCCGGCCTGAAGGCAATCTACCTGAGTGGCTGGCAAGTAGCGGCGGATGCAAACCTGGACGGCCAAATGTATCCCGATCAGAGCCTTTATCCGGCGAACACTGTCCCCTCTGTCGTGCGCTCAATCAACAACGCGCTTATCCGTGCCGATCAAATTGCCTTCTCGGAAGGACTGGATTCGATTGACTGGATGTTGCCTATTGTGGCGGACGCTGAGGCTGGATTCGGCGGAGTCTTGAACGCCTATGAGTTGATGAAGTCCATGATCGGAGCTGGAGCAGCGGCTGTCCACTTTGAGGATCAGCTTTCTTCCGCAAAGAAATGCGGGCACATGGGAGGTAAGGTATTGGTTCCCACCCAGGAGGCTATTCAGAAACTAGTCGCCGCCCGGCTGGCAGCGGACGTAATGGGTGTGCCGACTGTGTTGATCGCGAGAACCGATGCGAACGCTGCACAACTCATCACCAGCGATTGCGACTCAAGAGACGCAAAGTTTCTAACCGGCGAACGAACGGTTGAGGGATTTTTCGGATTCCGTGGAGGCTTGCAAGCGGCCATTGCCCGGGGGCTTGCCTATGCTCCATACGCGGACATGCTGTGGTGCGAAACATCTGAGCCAAACATTATGGAAGCAAAGCAATTTGCTGAGGCTATCCGCTCAAGCTATCCGGGAAAGCTATTGGCCTACAACTGTTCTCCTTCCTTTCACTGGAAAGCCAAACTGAACCAGGGAGAAATTTCCCGTTTTCAAGACCAGCTTAGCGAGATGGGCTACCGCTTCCAGTTTGTGACACTCGCGGGATTCCATGCTCTAAATCTCTCGGCTTTCGAGTTGGCACACGAATATGCCCGATCGGGAATGTCCGCTTACTCACGCTTGCAGGAACGGGAATTTGAAGTTGCAGAGAAGTTTGGATACGGTGCCACCAAACACCAGAGATTCGTTGGCACTGGGTATTTCGACGAGGTGGCAAACACGATAGCTGCGGGCCAAACGTCCATCCGGGCGCTTCCTGGCTCCACCGAAGAAGAACAGTTCGAATTGCGATCAACCGGCAGATCGGTTGATCCGGATTTCGTCATTCCGGTCTCTGGCGATTGAGTTAATCCTCCACTCCACAATTTACTGGATCCAAATTGAGAAGGGCTATTGCCATGAGTGCAACGATACAGGTGCTAGAGAACGTCAAGCTCCGCAACACTGCCGAAGAAGAGATACTCACTCCTGAAGCGATAAACTTTCTCCGCCATCTGGAGCGGAGATTTGGATCCAGAAGGGCTGACCTGCTCTGCGATCGCGATCAACGCCAGACTCAGTACGATGATGGGATTCTGCCGCGATTTCCCCGAGAGACACTCCACATTCGTGAGGCTGAGTGGACTGTAGCTCCTATTCCGAAAGACCTGCGCGACCGGCGCGTGGAGATTACCGGGCCTCCGGAGAGAAAGATGGTGATCAATGCATTGAACTCCGGCGCAAACGTCTTCATGGCAGATTTTGAAGATTCGAACGCACCGTCCTGGAGCAACTGCCTTGAGGGTCAGAGGAATTTGCGTGATGCCAATTTGAGGACCATCGAATACACATCACCGGAAGGTAGGCTTTACAAATTGTGCCAGAAACCCGCTGTGCTGTTTGTCCGGCCTCGCGGCTGGCACATGATTGAGAGACACTTCGAAGTTAACGGCTCACCGATGTCCGCTTCGCTTTTCGATTTCGGGTTGTACTTTTATCACAACTTTCGTGCACTGCTCGATCGCAACACTGCTCCATATTTCTATTTGCCCAAAATTGAAAGCTACCTCGAAGCGCGTTTATGGAACGATGTGTTTACGTATGCTCAGGAATATGTGGGAATTCCGGTGGGGACGATTCGCGCTACGGTCTTGATTGAGACTCTTCCCGCAGCATTCGAAATGGACGAGATTCTATACGAGCTCCGCGATCACTCTGCCGGTTTGAACTGCGGCCGCTGGGACTACATCTTCAGCTTTATCAAAAAGCTTAGATGCCAGCCGAGATTTACTTTTCCTGAACGTGAGGCAATTACGATGGAGCAGCCATTCTTACGTTCGTACGTGGAACTTCTCATTCATACCTGTCATAGGCGCGGCATTCACGCTATGGGCGGAATGGCGGCACAGATTCCAATTCGCGAAAACCCGTATGCGAATGAAGAAGCAATGCAGCGTGTTCGCCGAGACAAGCTGCGCGAAGTGCGCGCTGGTCATGACGGAACGTGGGTGGCGCATCCCGGCCTCGTTCCGGTTGTGAAGGCAGTCTTCGACGAGTACATGAAAACTCCGAACCAGATTCGTCGTCCGGCCAGGTCGAGGTCGAGGTCGAGAATCAACGAAAATGACTTATTGGAAGTTCCCCTGGGCTGCAAATCCGAAGGAGGGTTTTTCCGAAATGTTGATGTGGCGTTGCAGTATATTGAGGCGTGGCTCCGCGGGAACGGATGCGTCCCTATATACAACCTGATGGAAGATGCCGCTACAGCGGAGATCTGCCGGGCCCAGATTTGGCAATGGATCCACTATAACGCGCGACTTGGGAACGGCAAACGAGTTGATCGCCATATGTTGTCTTATGCCATTTGGAATGTCCTGAATCAACGCAGACAGATTCTCGGCGCAAACCTGTATGCCTCGTCCAAATATGAACGAGCCGCCGAATTGCTCGGATCTCTTTCCACCGGCCATTTTCGGGAATTTTTAACTACAGAGGCGTACGCTGACTTGGAATGACGCGTCCACAGCAACTCTTCTCCTGTGGAGGCGTTGTGGAGGTCGCTTCCTGCTGTCCGAAGAGTTCCACTTGCGAAAAGGTGCGATGCCGGTAACGCTCAAACCTCAGAAGTCCCTTGTATGGCAGGGGTCCCTGCGCGAGAAAACGAATTCTGAATTTCTCCTGTTCGACGTATCAGGTTGGTCGCAAAGTGAGCGCTAACACGTCAGCTGGGCAATTGCCGGCCCCCCGGGATTAATGGTCCTCCCGTACGTCCGAGAAGGTGATCGATTGCCTGGAGCCAATCCTGGAGGTTCAGCGGCTAGCCTGCCTAGGAATATCCCTAGGACTAGACTTTACGTCTGGGGGCTGGTTAGAATGAGCGCACCGAGGCCCCTCCCCGCTCGCTTAAGCTCTCCCGAATACTGGTCGAACCTCAGTTTTGCCAGCGATTAGCCCTGACGAATGGGAAGATGCCATGATAATTGCAATTTCATGAGGTGATCTCTCGATGAAAAGACTTTTGATCGTCGAAGACCAGATGAAAGACGCCAAAACGGCCGCAGAGATGGCCAAATCCGTTGGATTCGAAGAGGTGGAAGTGTGCAGCACAGTCCACAGGGCGTTATCTTACCTTGAAAAGGGAGTGAGCGGCGACGGACCATTACCCGATGGACTCGTGCTCGATCTCGATCTCGGGCTCGATAGTGGTTTCGAGCTACTCCGATATTGGCACCGGACACCAGATCTTGCCAAAACCCGCGTAATTGTGTGGTCTGTAATTGAACAACAAAGGGATATCTGCGATCTTTTCAAAATCGACTCTTTTGTATCAAAGTGGGAAGGGCCCGAGGCCTTCCGGAGAGCTCTGGAAAGCTTGACTACCTCCTCACACGCAGTTTGAAAAATCCAAATATCGCTTGATTGGATTCCTCTTCGTGGGGCATTTGGCCTCGCTCGATGGGCGACATCGGGCCTTGGCTCTCTGTTAAAATCCCATTCCCAGCCATTTAAGGAGAAAGCGATGACCGATCTCGTTGAGATTGTCTCCAGTAACGTCGATTCCATTCGCAAGCAATGGATCGCAGCGATGTCCGACTCTGCTCAACGAGCGGATCTTATCAGTAAGTCAGAGATGCAGGAACAATGCGGGGCCATTCTCGAAGCCATTGTTGAAGGCCTCAAAACCAGCGGATCGGCAAATGTGAGCAGCCCAGGCTGGGATGGAGCGCGTGAACTGCTTAGAGAGGTTTCTGCTTCTCGGGCACGTCAGGGATTTTCTCCGGTGGACGTGGCGACCTTTGTGCTTTCGCTGAAGCAGGCAATCTTTTCTGTGATCCGTACCGCACAGAGCAAGAATCAAGATCAGCTTTTCGAAACGGTATGGGCGGCTACCGAGCTAGTAGATCGGTTAGCGCTCATCACAACGGAATCGTTTATGTCGGCGCGCGAAGAACTAATAACTCGGCAGCAGCAGGAGTTGCTTGAGCTTTCAACGCCTGTAGTCAAGCTGTGGGATGGCATTCTGGCGCTGCCAATTATCGGAACCCTGGACAGTTCGCGCACGCAGGTGGTGATGGAGAACCTTTTGGAAATGGTTGTATCGACAAACTCCAAGTTCGCCATCATTGATATCACCGGGGTCCCAACAGTGGACACGCTGGTGGCGCAGCATTTGCTGAAAACCATAACGGCGGCGCGATTGATGGGTGCCGAGTGCATCATTAGCGGAGTGCGGCCGCAAATCGCTCAGACCATAGTTCACCTCGGCATTAACCTTGAAGACGTACTTACGAAAGCAAAACTGTCTGATGCCTTCGCGCTTGCTCTTCAGCGGAGCGGCAGAACTGTGGTGCGGGTGGGCCCGGAACGAGCCGGGAGCCTGAACAGCCTGCTTGCAAGGCGGGAGGACTAATGGAACGGATTCCAATCCTCCGCATTGGTTCCCTGCTGCTTATCACCATTCAACTTGATATGCACGACAAGCTTGCGCTGCAGCTGCAAGATGATGTCACACATCGGATTTCCGACTATGGTTCAACCGGCGTGTTGATCGATATCTCTTCGCTGGAAATTGTGGACTCATTCATAGGCCGGACGCTGGCGAATATTGCGGCAATGTCGCGTGTTCTGGGGGCTGAGACTGTGGTTGTTGGCATGCAGCCTGCGGTTGCCATCACCCTGGTCGAATTGGGGATGTCGCTTCCTGGTGTGAGAACCGCGTTGACCGTCGAAGCCGGGATGGACTTGTTACTGACTGCCGTAAACGAAGCAGGAAACGAATCAGAAGATGAACGTTCTCAAGCGTGACCTACAGCTGCTCCAAAGTTCAAACGACGTGGTGCTTGCGCGCCAGAAAGTGCGACTGTGGGCCACTGAACTTCGTTTCAGCCTTGTCGATCAGACCAAGTTGGTGACCGCGGCGAGTGAACTTGCCCGCAACGCCCTCGATCATGGGAAGGGTGGCGCCATGACTATGGAAGTGCTTTCAATGAATGGGAAATCAGGCCTGCGGCTTGTTTTCGAGGACCATGGCCCCGGAATCGCTGATATTGAGCAGGCCCTCAAGGACGGTTTTACTACCGGATCGGGGATGGGCCTGGGATTGGGCGGGAGTAAACGCCTGGTAAACGAATTCTGCATCGAATCAGAGATAGGTAAAGGAACGAAAGTCACGATCACTCGATGGAAGTAACCTTCACAGAATGCATCGCTGTGTCAGACGCCAGTTCGGTGGGCGAGGTGCGACGCAGTGCCATGCACGCCAGCCGTCGCCTCGAATTCGATGAGACGCGGGCGGGCGAACTGGCCCTGCTGGCCACCGAGGTGACGCGAAACGTGCTTATCCACGGCGGAGGCGGGCATGTGATTGTGAGTGGCATCAGAGAAGAAGGTTACCCCCTAGCCCGGATCCTGGCAATTGATAAGGGCCCAGGTATCGCGAGCATTGCGCAAGCGTTTACTGATGGTTATTCAACAGCCGGTACTATGGGCAACGGCTTGGGAGCGATGAAGCGCATTGCTTCGGGTCTGGAGGTATTCACCGGTCCGGGAGGCACAATTGTGCTGATCCAGATTGGAGAGTCCTCGAAGGAGAATCTGGAAATTGCCGGGATGGCGCTTCCCTATCCAGGCGAACAGGCGTGTGGCGACGGGTGGGTATTTCACAGGGGTACTGATAAGACGGTCGCGTTACTGGTAGACGGTATTGGCCACGGAATCGGAGCAGCAGATGCGGCGCGCGAGGCGATTGGCACGTTTCGCAAGTACGCCGATGACGGGCCGGGAGAAATACTGACCCGCATTCACGAAGCACTGCGCAAGACGCGAGGTGCAGTGGCTGCGGTCGCGGAGGTGAGGCCGTTCGAGAAAACTCTCCTGTTTGCCGGGGTGGGCAATATTAGCGCGAAGCTTTTGGAATCTGACGGTTCGCGGGGTCTGGTTTCTCATAACGGAACATTGGGTTCCACTGCACCGCGGATTCAGGAGTTTCAATATGAATGGTCGCCCCAATCCACGTTGATCATGCACTCTGACGGGCTGCATACGCGATGGGATCTGGGTGCCTATGCTGGCCTCGTGACGAAACATCCGGCGGTAATCATCGGAGCATTGCTTCGAGATTTTCGGCGCGATCGTGACGATGCAAGCGTTGTGGTGATCAAAAATAAGTGACCGAGACCTCAATCCCTATTGTCCAGATTGCACTGCGCACGGAGCGGGACGTGGTTCATGCGCGCCAGAAGGCTCGAGAAGTGGCAGCGGCGTTAGGGCTGGATAATCAGGATCAGATCCGCATGGCGACAGCCGCTTCAGAGATGGCTCGAAATGCGTTTCGTTATGCCCGCTCCGGTAAGGTCAGTTTTCTGGTCAAAATTGAAGCTCCTCAAAGTCTTCAGATCGTGATCACGGATGGAGGACCGGGAATCGCGAACATCGACGATATCCTGGACGGCCGGTACCGATCTCAAACCGGTTTGGGAAAGGGCATCATAGGCACGCGTCGATTGATGGACGACTTTGAAATTGAGACTTCCGCGCAGGGTACAACGGTTCGGTTATCAAAGCACATTCCGAAATCCGCAGCATCCTGGGTGCCCCAGAATATCCAGGAGCTTCAGCGCGGCATGCAGCGCCGCGTGCCGGATGATCCTTACGCGGAGATTGAGCGCCAGAACCAGGAACTGCTCAAGACACTGCAGGAACTCCGAACGCGCCACGAGGAAATGGAGCTGCTCAATCGCGAGCTGGAAGATACGAACCGCGGAGTAGTTGCTTTGTACGCCGAACTGGATGAACGCGCAGACTACCTTCGACGAGCATCGGAACTCAAGACCAATTTCCTCTCCAATGTATCCCACGAATTCAGAACGCCGCTTAATTCAATCATTTCCCTTTCCAGGCTCCTCATGGACGGATTTGATGGCGAACTCAGCGCTGAGCAGAGGAAGCAGGTTCACTTTATTGAATCATCTGCACGCGACCTGCAGGAGATGGTGAACGATTTACTCGATCTTGCAAAGGTGGAGGCAGGCAAGATTCGCATACGTCCCAAGCGTTTTGAGGTTCACGAGCTATTCAGCGCTCTCAAGGGCATGCTCAAACCGCTTCTTGCTGATAATACTTCAGTGGAATTGGTGTTTGAGGATGCCAGCAGCATTGAGCCCCTTCATACCGATGAAGGCAAGGTGTCGCAAATACTTAGGAATTTGATCTCGAATGCGCTGAAGTTCACTCCTCAGGGGAGTGTAAACGTATCCGCACGCGAGTTACCGCACGGACGAGTCGAATTCACAGTCGCCGATACTGGAATTGGCATCCCTTTTGAATATCACGAAACGATTTTCCAGGAATTCAGCCAGGTTGAAAACCCGCTGCAGGAACGCCATCGAGGAACAGGGCTGGGTTTGCCGCTGTGTCGAAATCTGGCGACGCTGCTTGGCGGACAGATTTCGGTGCAGAGCGAATTAGGGCGAGGATCGGTATTTTCGTTTGCAATCCCATCAATATACGTCGGTGAGGCGGTCACGCAGGAGGATAGCGCGACATTGCCAGTGCCGGAATTCTATCGCGCGACGGTTCTGTATCTTGAAGACGACGAAACGACGGCGCACAACTTCGAGGCGATCCTCCGCCACACGGAATTCCAGCCGATTCTCGCTTCGTCGATAGCCCAAGCGGAACATTGGATTTCGAGACATAAACCTGCTGCAGTGGTGGTGGAAATCCACATTGGCGATGACACCGCCTGGAGCTTTATTGAACAATTGCGAGAGCATCATCGTGACGTGCCGATCGTGGCGACCGGCGCGTTCGATGAGTCTCTGTCGGCTCGCTCACACTGCACAGACTTGTTTCTCCCCAAGCCGTTGGAGCGTGAGTCGCTGTTGAATTCTCTAAGGCAACTTACAAGCGGTTGCGGAACACGCAAGCTCTTTCTCGTCGATGACAACGAAGTGTCTCGATACATTGTGCGAGAGCTGCTTTCGCAGCCGTGGCTACAGATTGAAGAAGTTTCGAACGGCAAGGCCGTGCTGCAGAAACTGCACAAACAAGTCCCCGACGCTATGATTCTCGATTTGCTGATGCCGGACGTCAGCGGCTTTGAGGTGCTGCGTCAGCTACGTGCCAATCCGCAAACCGCGGCCCTTCCTGTTCTTGTCTATACCTCGAAACCATTATCCGATTCAGAAAAGGCGCAACTCACCGCATGGAATGCGAGCGTGGTCCGCAAGGAAGATGTCTCCACGCGTTTGTCTGCGCGGCCATTCATAGATTGGCTGGCTGAATCCGGTGTTTCTCCGCTCGGTCGTTCCTGAGGAAACCATGTCTGACGTGCAACATCGCATCCTCATAGCCGACGACCACGAAGAAACCCGATATGTCCTCGGCAGAATCTTAGGTGCTTCCGGGTATAGCTGCTCTGAAGCAGCTACGGGATCGCAAGCGCTCGAATTGGCAGAGACGATGCCGGACCTGCTGATCCTGGACGTACGATTGCCCGACATGTCAGGTTTCACCGTATGCCAGAAGCTCAAGAATAATCCGCGACTGGCTTCTATTCCCGTGCTGCTGATCTCTGCTGCATTTGTGGCGACCGAAGACCGTGTTCGTGCACTAGACGCGGGTGCTGATGGATACATGACGCATCCAATCGACCGAACGGTACTGGCAGCTACGGTTCGTTCGCTCCTGCGGATGCACAATGCCGAGCAATTGGCGCTTCGATCTGCTGAAGAATGGGCCTCTACATTCGACGCACTCTCGGAAGGATTGGCAATTCTGGATGAAGATAACGGTCTTGTGCGCTGGAATTCGGCGTTTCAATCGATCTTCGCTGAGATGATCACGCCAGCAACGGGAAAGGATGTGAGCGATCTTCTTGCGAGCCTCGGCGTTGTCCATAAGAAGAACGAAAAATGCACCACTGAAATATGCGTCAACAGCCGGAGCATGGAGCTTTCTATTGGGCCAATTCCTTCCAGTGGATTGAAGAACGAATCGATTATGATCGTTTCCGATATCACGGATCGAAAGCTGGCAGAGTATGCTGCGCGCACTGCCGAGCAACTTGCCGCAACAGGAAAACTGGCAAATGCGATTGCTCATGAGATCAACAATCCTCTCGAAGCTCTCATCAACCTGATCTACCTGGCGAGGTCGTCACCCGATATCGACTACGTGAAGGACATCCTGGAGCGAGCAGACGAAGAACTGGGCCGGATCGCGCGGATCACGAAGCAGACTCTCGCATTTCACCGAGACACACAGCATCCAATTGCGGTTGACGTTTGTCAGCTTCTGGCTGAGGTGATTTCGCTCTACGAAAGGACATCATCGGCAAAGGGCGTTCGTTTCGTAATCGATGCCAAGCCTGTGCCGCCGATTGTGGGACATCCAGGTCAGCTCAGCCAGGTGTTTGCCAATCTCGTGCGGAACGCAACGGAAGCTTCGCCGCCGGACTCGACCGTAAATGTCCGTGCCCGGCACATTCACCGCTGTGGACGTGCTGAAGTGCGCGTCACAATTCATGATCGCGGAAACGGAATTCCGGTGGCGGTACGCCCCAAAATCTTCGATCCTTTCTTTACAACCAAAGGACTCAAGGGCTCGGGTCTTGGACTCTGGGTATCGAGAAGCCTCATAGCAAAACATAACGGCGCAATTCGTTTTCGAACATCAGAACGGGCGGGGCAAACAGGAACTACCTTTGCAGTGTTTCTACCAATTTCAGAAAAAAATGCTGCTTGAAAAGCAGCGGATATTCCCGCCTGGCACTTGTCTTCTCCAATGAACGCCACCTCAATGCATCAGGTTATTACTTGAACCTGCGGGATTCAGGGCCAGTCAGGATGTGCGGGTTCTTGATCGAGTCAAAGGCTTCGATGGAGATGCAAGCTCTATGATTGGCTTTGGTGTTCCGGTCCAGCGAAAGCGAAAAGTGCGTCCTTTGCGAACATGCGTTACGAGCGCCGGTCTGAAACAGACAAGGCAAATGCCAGTTATACGCACACTCGGATAAACGATCCCCGGAGACCCTTTCTCCAATAACTCGGCCGCCAAGAGCTGTGAGGCTTTGTAACTGTTCGGATCAAGGAACGCGGCAAACTTTGGACTGTTCACGAGCTGATGGAAGTCTCCGGCGAAATCAGCGAGGTATTCGTCGTATGTAACCTCGTCTTTGAAGCGGCCCACCTCCGAGAGAGCCACCGTCTGATGGAAAGCAACTTCCGCCTGCGAGGTCTTGACGTTCTTGGCGGCATACCAGGCACCGCGCTCAGGGCCGCTGAATCGGGAGCCATCGGGCCGGGCGTGCGTGAAGGCCGCGTTGATGATGCTCGCATATGGAACATTGGCCACAAGCTCGTGCGGGCTTATTCCCGGCAGCCCTCCAAGGTCGGCAATCAGCCTGTCATTGGTTCTGCTTTCGACCTGAAACCCGTCCTGAAGCACATCGTTGTTTGGGGCGAGGCGCGTGAGTACGCTCTCCTCGTTGATGCTGTATTTGGACTGAATGAGGCGGCATGTGTCTTTGAACGAGACTGCAGAGACAGGGGGTAGGGCAGCCACTCTCGCCGAAAGTATTGCTTTGGTGCGAGCCACGAAGCTACTGGCCTCCGCGGCGACCATCAAGGAGCCGGCGGACATTCTGCATGGCAGGCAGACCACCGGCGATCATGTATTCGAGCGCGCTTTTGCCGCCGAAGAGAATGTTTGAGTTCGGGAGCCGCACCCATTGGTCGGCGAGTTCCTGCCCGTGAAGGATATTGAGAGCTTTGAAAATGCCAAGAAGGTAGGAGACTCTAAACATCTGGTCGACATCCAGTACCTTATCCTTCGGGTTCCTTTTCATCTCATAGAACGGGCCATTGGAGACGCCGCCGAGGAGCAGCTTTGCGTCCTCATCCCGCACCTTCCAGAGCTTCATCATGTTGAAGAACATAATGAGCGACGATGTGCTGAGCCGCTTCCGCTCATCGTACGAGTTGAAGTCGACAAGCGGCTCCGGAGCGTAGTTGGTAGCTGGATAGCCAGGTACGGTTGCCATAACGCAACCTCCTAAACAGGAGTCTATGTACTCCTGTTACGAATGTCAATAGAGCTTTGGGCAGCGTGAAAAGATGAGGCCGGGGTACAGACGAACAGTTGACGGTTGGTTAAGCCAATCAAAACAGTCTGTTGGCTAGGACTTCTGCCCCGGCGCCTTTATGTTTTCCACTGCGGCCGGCCCCAGCCGGTCGCGCAACTGTGTCAGATAGAGACTCCGCGGCGCGACATGCTTGTCCAGCGATTCGATGTAGCCGCCTTCCTTGGTCGGATCTTGAAACGCAATGTTGAATGCTACGGAATCAACCCCGATATGTCCGAACGAATAGTTCTGAGCGGTCGGCGGTTTCTGCACCAGGAACGGTCCCTCGCAATTCCAGAACACCGTGTTACCGCCTCCCCATCCAATAACGATGTCCTTCCAGAATCGGGCCGTCAGGGGCGCGTGGACATTGTCGTAGAGTCCGCCCGTCGCCCATTGCTCATGCGTTTCGCTGGATGAATACGGATGGGTCGCCGTGCAATCCAGATATACGTTCGACGTGGCCGTAGGCTGGCCCATCATGAATGAATGGCGCCCCTTGTCGGAGTGGCAGCGCTGCACCAGCGTCAGTTCGCCGCGAAGCCCGAACGTGAACCGCCTCGCGCCCATCCGCCGCGACACCGGCTCGCGCGAAACGCAATCCTGCACGGTGATCCATTTAGCACCGCGCTGCGTCCCCACCATGCTGTAGGCAAAGTGCAGCGCCGTAACATTTCGCACCCAGCCGTTGCGAATGTTGTCGAAGGTAATGAAATTCCAGTAGTGATCTTCATCCGAATAGTATTCCTCCGCCACATAGTTCGGGCGGTCCATGTTGCCGTAATCCCTGGTGCGCTTGGTGGGATCGAACTCCGACATACCGCGCAGATTCTCAACCCCCACATTCTCGATGCGGCCCGGGTCTTCGTACTTAACCACCTCTCCACCGCCCCAGCGCTTCTCGATAGCGCAGGTAATCGGCGCGTCAATGGTGATTGTGTTCCCCTGCACGTCCACCACGACCCGGTCCCACTCCACATTGAACGGCTGCCAGCGAGTGGCCGGCGTAGTTCCATTCATCCCCATGGTGTTGATCCAATCCTGGTTGCCGATGCGCCGAACAATCACGGTATCACCGGGCTTGTAGCCCCGCGCCGATGCCACTCGTATGTTGCGCGCGCCGACAGGGACATAATCCTCGGCCACGGTCTGCAGGGTTTCATTCTTCGTCACCCATCCTGCCGTTCCCGCAATCTTCACTAGCGTCGGCAGTGTTCGCCCCCTACCTCCACCTTCGGCTGCGTTCGCGCGCGGATTCCCAGTACCGATGAGAATGGTTCCCGTGTCGCCCATTCCCTCTCCACGCAGGACCATTCCGCTGGCCTGGATAGTGATTGGCGTGGCCATCTTGTAGTAGCCCATCTTGAGCAGGACAGCCCCGCGGAATCCGTTCTTGTCGAGCGGCAGGGCGGATACGCGGTCGATTGCTGCCTGCACGCTCGCCGTATTGTCCCCGGCTACGGGCCACAGTGTTTCTTTAACCGCCACGGTTGGAATTGGTGCGCCGCCGCCACGATATCCGGCGTGCGAGAAATCGGGAATGGTGTTGCCCTGCTCATCAGCAGCGTAAACCAGTCGGCCATCCGTGCCGGGATACACGCGGGATACGGTGGGGGCAAGGTCTGCCACCGCGTCTGCATCTTCAGCCGTAGCCAAAGCCGCGGGCGCCAGGGTCATCGCCATTGCCGTTTGCAGCATTCTCCGTCGGGATAGAACAGTGGTCAAAGGATACCTCCGGGGGTCCATCCAATATATCCGCCCGCCGCGGCAGGTATCCAATTTTTTAGATAGAAGAGTTGCCGCCTTGAAAACGTATCGAGTTCAGCCCTGCCGGCGATGCATGATTCGCGGCAGGGCTGAACACCACTAACTCACTGGCCGATCGGGTTTCTCATCAGTGGTAGAGCGGCAGTTCACCGGGGATGATTGTCTTCAGGCGATAAACACTTGTCGAGGCCGTGATGTAGACGGTCTTTCCATCTTCACCCCACGCAAGATTGGCTGCCACTTCAGGAAGTTTGATCTGGCCGAGCACTTTCCCCGTTGGAGTAATGATTCGAATACCGCCAGGGCCTGTGGTCCAAATGTTTCCCGCTGAGTCAATCTTCAGTCCATCCGGTACATCGGGTGCCGAGCCCGGATAAGAAATGAGCGGGGTTCCGCCTTGTACCTCTCCACTTGAGCTAACAGTGAACTTCTCAACATACATCTTTGGCAAGGAGTTCGAGATGTACAGTGTCTTGCCATCGGGAGAGAATCCAATCCCATTTGGCATTGGCAGATCTTTGATCGCGGCTTTGAGTGTGCCATTCGCGTATCGAAATACGCCGTTAAAGGGCAATTCTTTTGCGGGGTCATTGTTCTGCTTCGGAAGACCGAACGGAGGATCAGTAAACCAGAGCGAACCGTCGGGCGCAAATACGAGGTCGTTCGGGCTATTCAGGCGTTTGTTTTCGAACTTCTCCAGAATGGGAGACGCCTTCAAGTTTTTGTCCAGCCGCGCGATGCGCCGTGCGCCTTGCTCGATCAAAAGCACCGAATGATCTTTATCAGTTGCCATCGCATTCGAGCCCATGTATGCGCCTGGCGGGAAGCTCTCGAGGCCTCCGGAATGGTTCAACAGCATCTCCACTTTTCCGTCTGGAGACACTGCGTATAGCTTGTTTCCGACAAGATCGGAGAACCATAGCCGGCCCTGATGCCACATCGGGCCTTCTATAAACTTGAAACCGGTAGCCACCCTCTCGATCTTCGTGCCCGGAGCGATGATTGAATCAAGGGCTGGATCAAGTTTGACGATTGAAGTACCTGGGACGTTGACTTGCACGCCGTTCTGGGGAGGCGCCGCCTGTGGATATGCGCGCACTGCGCAGCCCAACAACACAATTGCCCCAACGAGTGCGTGGGCAAAAACGTATTTGCCG
>Ga0070679_100001415_pt1 | contig 21215 bp, 22 predicted proteins | sample KBSC63BmetaG_FD_65652 | JGI IMG/M metagenome (GOLD analysis project Ga0070679, IMG submission 65652) | Corn rhizosphere microbial communities from Kellogg Biological Station, Michigan, USA - KBS C6-3B metaG | ecosystem: Host-associated > Plants > Roots > Rhizosphere | place: USA: Michigan... | reverse complement strand
CCCTTCAGCTTGTCGGCGCCCTTGTAGAGCGGCGCCGCATATTGCGGCCGCGGATGAACCTTGGCCTCGATGCCCGGATACTCCTGGTGCTGCTTCGGCATCGGCGGCCTGGGATGCGCGCGGACCCTCTCGAGCTCTTTTTTCGCGGATGATTTTCGTGCTGTGCGTGCCGGCATTGTCCCCTCTCATTTCTCGATGTGTGATCGCGTTCGAGAGAGGCAAGCCGCGTTCCCCTCGGCCTTCTGAGCCACCATATATTTCGCCCGCATGTCGCTCACCCTTCGCTTCCTCGGCACTTCCGCGTCGCGCCCGACAGTTGAGCGCAACGTGTCGTCGATTGCCGTCATCCGCGAAGGCGAGACGCTGATGTTCGACTGCGGCGAAGGCACCCAGCGCCAAATGATGCGCTACGGAATCACCTTCGCCCTCTCCGACATCTTCTTCACCCACATGCACGCCGACCACATGCTAGGCGTCACCGGATTGTTGCGCACGTTGGCACTTCAGGGCCGAACCGAGCCGATGAATCTCTACGGACCGGCGGGATCCGAGAAATTGTTGTGGCGCGCCATTACGCTCGGCAGCGAGAAACAGCACTTCGAGATCAAGGTCTTCGAGCTCACGCCCGACACGCCGCTCAAGCGCGGCGGCTACTCCGTAATTCCTTTCGCCGTCGAGCACGGTGACCGCAGCGCAATCGGCTACCAGATCGCCGAAGAGACGCGGCTCGGCAGGTTCAATCCGGAGAAGGCGCGCGAGATGGGAATACCGGAGGGACCGCTCTGGGGAAAAATTCACAAGGGCGAGACGGTGAGCCTCCCCGATGGCAGAACCGTCGAGCCGTCAGAGCTCGTCGGCGGGGCCCGCCCGGGCCGCCGCATCGTGCTCACCGGTGACTCCCGTCCGTCCGAAGCAACGATCACCGCGGCCACCGGCGCCGATGTCCTCGTTCATGAAGCGACCTTCGCCACCGAGGAAGCGCCGCGCGCTCTGGAAACCGGTCACTCGACCGCGCGCGAAGCCGCCGAGGTAGCCGCAAAGGCCGGCGTAAAGAAGCTGATCCTCACCCACGTCTCAGCGCGCTACTCCCGCGACACCTCGGAGCTGGAGCGCGAGGCCCGCGAAATCTTCCCCGCCACCACCATCGCCCGCGACGGCCTGGAGGTCGACGTGCCCTTTATGACCGCTGACTAGATCGTCGCGCGGACGCGAGAGAGCTCGTTGGACACGGGCATAGACCTTCTGAACAATCGCGCGAGCTTTTCGTCCGTGAGCGACTGCATGATCTTGTCCGCCGAGACGCGTGAGGTCACGCTGCGAGACTCCGGTCCGTTCCAGATGTCCCACGCGTAGCGATCGAGCCGCGAGGTCCTGCCGCCGGGATGATGAAACACGATCATGGCGTTGCTGGCCCCGGGCACCTGAACCTCGACGCCCCAGTTGACGCCGTCCGGCCCCCGAAATGGTCTGATCTGTCTTGCCATTTGTCCTTAGTGAGATGTGAGCGCCAGCGGATGCAACCGCTGCCGCCCGGCGAATCCTGCGTCGATCTCATGCCAGTACTGCACGCTCGATTCGCCCAGTTTCCAGCAGTAGAAAACGTCTCGGCCGTCCAGCTGCCCGCGAAAATCGACGAGGCCGGTGTCCATTCCCTTGCAGATCACGCCGAGGTCGTTGAGCTCGGCGATGTAGCTCTCGATGTCGCGGGCCAGTCGCTGCGCCTCGATCTGCAGCAGCTCTGCGATCACGTCGGGATGCTCCGGACTCGATCCGACCGTCGCCAGCTCGAACTCCCGCACCTTCTCCTCCCATGCCCGATGATCGCGCACGAGATCCTCGACGATCCGCTTCACCAGCGGAAGAGTGCGGTTCGCTTCATCGACGGTGAAGGATTTTTCCATCACTCTTACAGTAGGTGCTACTCAGTCGTGGAGCAAGTTTATCGGATCGGATTCTGTGACCTGACCGCTATTGACTCGTGTGGCCAGCCGAGCAACCGCTACCTCATCCCCGGGCGCCTTCCTCCGATATCCTTTCCTGCAACCGAATCTCTCGCCTCACCTTCGCCGCCTGGTATCTCCTTACCTCGTCCGGTGTCTCGGGCCGCAACGCTGGAACCGGAACCGGCCTGCCGTTGCGATCCACGGCGACGAAGGTGAGGTAGCAGGAGTTGGTGTGGCGACGCACACCGGTGAGGAGGTTCTCGGTTTCCACCCGCACCCCGACCTCCATCGACGTCCGGCCGACGAAGTTCACGCTCGACTTCATGATGACGAGATCGCCGACGTGGATTGGCTCGCGGAAATCGACTCGGTCGACCGATACCGTCACACACGCCAGCCGCGCGTGCCGGATAGCAGATACCGCCGCCGTGGTGTCCATCATCGACAGCACCACTCCGCCGAATACGTGACCGAGCACGTTGGCGTGCTGCGGCATCATCAGCTGGGCGGTTTCGTGCTGGGTCTCGCCGACGGTGCGCGCGCCGTCGTCCCTCCCACTGGTTCCGACTCTGTTAGAATCTCCGCGCGCCCGTTTCGCCGCGCTCAAGTCTGCCGCCCGTGTGCACGCATCGTCATCCTCGGCTGCGGTTTTCGCCTCGATACCTGTTGGATGCTCTCACCGTACGCCGTCGCGTCGTTGAACGCTCGCGCCAGCGCGTGTCGCGTCGCGGCGTCGACGCGGGGCTGGTCGAGCCAGAAGATCTGGACGAAGCTGGATGCCACGTAGCCGAGTCTCCACTCCCGCCCCCGGCGATCCCTCAGCGACAGCGCATTCGCTTTCTGCGAGGAGTCGTAGTGCGAGACGACATCGTAGCCGTCGTGCCGCCAGCGGCGGGTCTGGAATCCGCCTTCCCCGGCCGCCTCGCGCACCGTCGAGTCACGCAGCATGTGATCGAGCGCGACCGGCTTGCCGTTGCGGAGGTCGATCACCGTCCTGGTAGTGTCGTCCTGATCGTCGTCCCCGTGCTCGACCGACAAGCGGTGCTCGAGCGCGACGTAGGGACCGAGCACATTCAGAATGTCGGTCTCGCCGACCGCGGTCACGTCGACATCGTCCTCGGGATCGTCGTCCGGGCCAAGCAGCGGCGCCGACGGATGCTGGCGGTGGTACTGCTCCGCCATCTTCACGATCGTCGTGTCGTCGTAGATGAGCGCCGAATCACCGCTTGCCAGCTCGCGGCGGAAGACCCGTTCACCGCTCAACAGTGCGCGCGGAAAGGAGCGATCGATCTCGGTGACGAAGATCTCGTAGTAGCGACCGCCCGTCCGGGCCAGGATGAGCGGGGACCCGCGAATTCTTAGGCCCGAATTGTCGCTGCGCACCCAGTACGTCTGGTCACCGGCGGTGACGAGAAACTCCGCCAACGGCGGAGGCGGGGGCGGCAAAGCACAACCGCCGGCCAGGGCGGCAATGACAAGAAAAGTGTAACGCATCAGTTGCCAAATATATCCGGTTCAGCCATTTCCCCGACCGATCGGACCGATTTCTCCTCGTAGTAGTACTATCCCGGGCGGCTGCGCGTCCTTATCGGAGTGTCAAGCCGACCAGTTAGATTGCAGACTCCGCCCCGTCATCCCAACAGCAGATCAATGTTCGACCAGCGAATCACCTTTGCCCTCGGCGCGGTGGCAACCGCGCTCACCCTCGGCTGCACCGGAAACCACGAAGCTTCCGCGAAAAGCGCGTCCGCCGACATGCAGATCGCGCCTGCCCCGGTGGCCGGCTCGACTGCCTCGACGACCACCACGGCCGCCGGTACGTCAACCGCTACGGTCCCTAACCCAACCGGCGCATCAGCCGCCGTTGCTTCGGGCGCTCCAACGTCGCCAAGCGCGAGCGCATTGACGCCGACCGGTTCGCCGAGCGATACCGCAACGGTGCGCGCCCCGGTGGTAGTTGGAAGCCACCCAACCCCGCCGGTGCTCGACTCGCTCATCAGGGGCACGCTCGCCGCGCGCGGGCTCTACGTGTATCGCTTCGGCGCCAACCCACGGCGGATGAAGCATCTCATCGGCATCGCCGACTCGACCGAGATCAACGCGTTGATCATCGATGTGAAAGACGAGTTTGGCCTGAATTACGTCTCGGACGATCCGATGGTGCGGAAGAATGCCGGCACCCAGGTGAAGGCGTCGCACCTCGCGGCGCTCGTCGATACGATTCGCGCCCACGGGATCCTGCCCGTTGCCCGCATCGTGGTATTCAAGGATTCGGTGACGGCGCGCAACAATCCGGATCACACCATCCGGAAAGCCGATGGCACGGCCTGGCACGACAAGAAAGGCCAGACGTGGGTGAATCCGTACGCCAACGCGATCTGGGAATACAACTTCCGCGTCGCCGAAGACGCCATCAAGATGGGCTTCGGTGAGATCCAGTTCGACTACATCAGATTCCCCGAGCCCTACAAGAGCCTGCCACCGCAGGTATTTCCGGAGCAGCGTGGGCGCACCAAGCCGCAGGTGCTGGCGGAGTTTCTGACTACTGCGCGGAAGAGATTCGCCCAATACGGGATCAGGACGACGGCCGATGTCTTTGGCCTGGTCACTAGCGTCGGCGGGGCGCTCGAGGTCGGTCAGCAGTGGGAGCCGATCGCCAAATCGGTCGATGTCGTGCTGCCGATGACGTACCCGTCGCACTATCCGCCGGGATCGTTCCAGCTGCCGCATCCGAACGCCGCGCCATACGATGTGATTCACATCGCGGTCTCACGCGCCCGCGAGCGCGACGCCAAGCTCGGCATCACCGGCGAGCACGTTCGCCCCTGGCTCCAGGCATTCACCATCGGCAAGCCACCGTACGGCCCCGAGCAGCTCTCGGAGCAGAAGCGCGGAGTCTACGACTCCGGCTACGACGGCTGGGTGATGTGGGAGCCGGGCTCACGCTACGACAAGTTTCTTCCGGCCTTGGAGCCGACGTTCGTTTCGAGGAAGAAGAATCCGCCGGTGCCCAGGCCGTCTAATAGGCTCGAGTAGTCTCGGCTCCTGGGACCTGCACGCTTTGGCTGGCCAACCCTCGTACGTAAGCGGGCAGCCGCAAGCTTTACAGCAGCTTTGCCCACAGCTTCTCGGGACGCATCGCGTCTCGTCGTCCTGGTCCGCGCAACTAGCCGCGCGAAACGACGGAGACGTGTCCTGCTGTTAGCGTAGCAGCTGTAAAGCTTGCAGCTGCCTGCTTTTGTATTGTTGGATGCCGACGAAGCGGCCGAGTCTCTGCGCCGAGACTTACTATATTTGCCCCATGACCACCACCGTCTCGATCAACGGCATGTCGTGCGTCCACTGTGTGCGTGCTGTGTTCACGGCGCTCGGCGGTGTGTCTGGAATCAAGCGGGCCGACGTCTCGATCGGCCGCGCGGTCATCGAGCACGACGGCGCCGTCACCCAGGAACAAATTCGCGACGCCGTTGCGGTCGCCGGCTACGAGGTGACCGGGTTCATCGACGATCGGCGCAGTCTCCCGCTCGCGCCGTGAAGACTCCGACCCACAACGCTCCGGTTCACGAGGACGACGAGGCGAGCGTCGGAACTCTCCTCGCACCCGACATCCTGGAGCTGCTTGAGGAGAACCCCGACGCAATCGGCGCCGAGACCGAGGAGCTCCACGCCCGCGATCTCGCCGACGTAGCGCAGGCGCTGCCGCGCGAGATGGTCGCGCCGTTCCTTTCGGCGCTGCCGGTGGAGCGCGCCGCCGACGTCCTCGAGTACCTGAACGAGGAGCTCCGCACCGAAGTCCTCGAGACGATGAGCGTCCGGCAGGCCGCCGAGCTCGTCACCGAGATGACGCCGGACGACCGCGCCGACACTCTCGAGGGCCTCGAGGAAGAGACGTCGGAGGAGATCCTCTCCGAGATCCCCGCCCTCGAGCGCGCCGAGACGGAGCGGCTCCTCGCTTTCGATCCCGATTCGGCGGGCGGTCTGATGACGACCGAGTTCGTCTCGGTCTCCGAAGACACTCCGGTCGATGAAGCGCTGGCGGCGGTGCGACGGATCGCGCGGTCGGAGCGTCTCGAGGCGATGAACACGATTTATACGACCGACGCCGCCGGCCGGGTTCAGGGAGTGATGTCGCTCCGCGAGCTGCTCGCCGCCCCCGAGGGCGGGAAAGTTTCCGACATCGCCTGGGAAGAAGTTCAGACGGTTCCCCTCACCGCTGATCGCGGAGAAGTGGCGCGCATCACCCGCGAGTACGACCTCGTTGCGGTGCCGGTGGTCGACGACAACGGCGTCATCCAGGGCGTCGTCACCGTCGACGACGTCATCGATGCACTCGTCGAGGAGCACACCGAGGACGTCCAGCGCTTCGGCGGAATGGAAGCGCTCGACATGCCCTACACCAAGATCGGCTTCTTCGGGATGATCATGAAGCGCGCGCCGTGGCTGGCCGCGCTCTTCATCGGCGAGATGCTGACGACGATTCCGATGAAGCACTTCGAGGGCGAGCTGCAGCGCGCGATCGTGCTCGGCCTGTTCATCCCACTCATCATCAGCTCTGGCGGCAACTCGGGATCGCAGGCAACGTCGCTGATCATCCGCTCGCTCGCACTCGAGGAAGTCCGGCTGCGCGACTGGTGGAAGGTCTTCATGCGCGAGCTGCCCTCGGGCTTCGTGCTCGGCATCATCCTCGGCATCATCGGCGCGTTTCGGATCCTGCTCTGGCAGTATCTCGACATTGCCGGCGGCTACGGCCCGCACTACGTGCTGATTGCGATCGCGATCGGCATCTCTCTGGTCGGCGTCGTCACCTTCGGATCGGTGATCGGCTCGATGCTTCCCTTCGTCCTCCGCCGCCTCGGCTTCGACCCCGCCAGCGCCTCCGCTCCCTTCGTGGCAACGCTTGTCGACGTGACCGGCATCACGATCTACTTCTACGTTGCACTGCTGATGCTCCGGGGCACGCTGCTCTAACGACCTCGGATTCTGAGATCTGATCGCTAACGACTGGTCACTGTAGTCCCAAAGGCGGCAGGTGGGAGACGTGGTCAGATGCGCAGGGATCAGTTTATCCGACCCGTTCCACAGGGGCGTGACGCAGCGAGAATGCGAGTTTGAGAACTTCTAGCTGTGCACCTCTGAGCGCCTCTCCAACCTGCCACCTTTTGGACTAGGGGTGCCCGTTTGCGGCGGGATCCCGGCTTTGGAGGTTTGAACGCTCGAGACTATCCCCTGCTCCAGCCAGGCGTGCTCGCCGCGCAGCACCTCCATCGCGACTTTGTACAGCGCTGGATCGTTGGGGCCGAACAGCTGATCGAAGTGGAGCTGGATGCGCTCCCGCGCCTCGAGGCAGAATGCGTCGGCTAGCGTCACCGCCTCGGGCCGCCCCTGCTTCGCCAGCATCTGCGCGCGCGAGCAGGCCGCGGACATCGCGAACAGCTCGGCGCCGATGTCCACCGCGCGGAACAATACCATCTGCTTGCGCTCGAGCTTGGGTCCGAACCGCACCATCGCGTGGAAGATCGATCGACCCAGATGACGTGTGGTATGCTCGATGTAGCGGACGTGACGCGCGAGCTTGCCGAATTCGCCATAGCGGCGGAATCGCGACGCGTTCAGCCAGCGCGACGGATACCACGTCAGGTAAAACGGCGTCGCGTTCGCCATCGCCGAGAGTTTTTCCTTCAGCGACGATTCAGGATTCACGATGTTGAACGCGAGCTTGAAATGGTAGTCGACGGCTTCGCGGGCAATGAACAGCCGCATGATCTCCGACGATCCCTCGAAGATCAGATTGATCCGGAAATCGCGCATCGCGCGCTCGACCGGAATCGGCGCCTCGCCGCGCCGCGCCAGTGATTCCGCCATCTCGTAGCCGCGGCCGCCGCGAATCTGCATCGTGTCGTCGATGATCTTCCAGCCGGCCTCGGTGTTGAACAGCTTGGCGATCGCAGCTTCCAGCCTGATGTCGTAGCCGCCCTTCTCGTAGAGCGCCGCCGACAGCTCGGCGACGGCTTCCATCGCGAAGGTGTACGCAGTCATACGCGTGATCTTCTGCGCCACCGCCTCGTGCTTTCCGATCGGCTGACCCCACTGCACCCGCTCGTTCGCCCACTTCCGGGTGATGCCGACCATCTGCTTGCCCGCGCCGGCGCAGCCTGCTGGAATGGTCAGCCGTCCGGTGTTCAGCGTGATGAGCGCCAGCTTGAGACCTTTCCCTTCTTCCCAGAGAATGTTTTCGCGCGGTACTCTGACGTTGGCGAACCGAATCACACCGTTCTCGATTGCCTTGAGTCCCATGAACCGCAGGCGGTGAACGACCTCGACACCGGGCATCGATGCCTCGACGATGAAAGCCGTGATCTGCTTGCGCGGCTTGCCGTCGACCACCTTCTCCGGTGTGCGCGCCATCACCACGAACAGCTCGGCGCGGGTGCCGTTGGTGCACCACAGCTTCTCGCCATTGATGATGAAGTATTTCCCATCCTCCGTCGGCGTCGCGGTGCAGCGCATGTTGGCGGGGTCGGAGCCCGCATCGACTTCCGTCAGCGCGAACGCGGAGATCGCGCCCTTCGCCAGGCGCGGAAAATATTTGCGCTTTTGTTCCTCGGTCCCGAACAGCTTGAGCGGCTGGGGAACTCCGATCGACTGCGCCGCCGACAGCATCGCTGTAAGTGAGCCATCCTTCGACGTCACCATCTCGATCGCGCGGATGTAGCTCATTTGCGATAGACCGAGGCCGCCGTATTCCTTAGGAATCTTGATTCCGAAAGCGCCCATGTCGCGCAGCTCCTGCACCACCGATTCCGGTATCTCGCCGGTGCGGTCGATCTCCTCGGAATCCACCCGCTCCATGAACGCGCGCAGCTTGTCCATGAACGGCTTGGCGCGCGCTTCTTCGGCGACGTCGTTGGGGGGATGCGGGTGGATGAGATCGAGTCGGAATCTGCCGAGGAACAGCTCGCGCACGAAGCTCGGGTGCGCCCACTCGGTCTCGCGCGCCGCTTCCGCTACATCGCGCGCTTCCTTCTCGCTTACAGCACCTGTCGCATCGGGACTCATGTGCGCCTGAGGAAGATTACTAATCCAACAATAGCGATCGCGGCAAATGAAAACCACTGGATGGCGTAGCTGCGATGCGGCCCTTCATCGAGCGGGGCTTGCTCAACTCTTGGCGGCGCGCTCGGCGACGTCGCCGAGTCCGTCAGCACGACGTAATAGTTGGCGATCGGGTACGGAAAGACTTTCTGCAGCTCGGCGCGGTTGAGACGGCGAAAAGACCGCGGGCGCGCTGGACTCGGCGGCTCAGCCGGCGCGGGGGGAAATGTTTCTACGAAGCCGTGTCCATCGATGCTGTCCCCCTCCCGCCACGGACCTGCATCGAGCGTCGTTCCGTCCGCTGAATACACCCAACCCCGGTTAACGAGGACGGCGGTGTCGTTCCTGGCGCGCAGCACCGGCGTGAGAATGTTGACGCCGGGAGATCCATCACGACCGCGCAGGGTGTAAATGATCTCCTGCCCGTAGTCGTAAATGCCTTTGATGTGCACGCGCCGGAAGTGCGCGGCGCCTGTATCCGCTGGCAGCGACTCGAGCTCCACCTGGGGCGCGAACCGGCGCGACGACAGCAGCTGGTTGGCGCGTTGCCGGCCGTGCAGCCGGCTGATCTGCCAGAAGCCGAGCGAGATGAAGACGATGGCGAGGACGATCGCAACCGCGCTGAGGATCCATTTTCGAAGAGTCACCCGCGAAATATCGCCCGTTGACACCGCACGTGTCGCGCGGCGGTAATTCGTGGGCGCTCAACGCGCGGTTACGTGCTCGATCGGGATATCGACGCGCCCGGTATAGTAGCGATGCTTGTCAATCCACCAGCCCAACGGCACGAACAGCCAGATGCCTAGCGCAGACACGGCGAGCGCGCGCTCACTTGGTGGCGGCGAGCCGTTACTGGCGACGTAGATCGCCGCCAGGAGAATGATGTAAATCCAAAGACCCCAGCTGCCGATGCGATCGCGCGGTCGTGTTGCGCGTGCATACGCAGAGACACCTGCGGCGTAAATCGTAAACTCGATGATGTAGGTGATGGCGACCGAGTGCCACCAGCCCCAGCCGACTTTGGGACTCGACGCGCCTGGCCAGAGCGGCAGGTCGCGCCAGTGCATCGGCACATCGAGAAACCAGTGGCTGACCACGAGCAGCACGATTACCCACGCGCCGCGCCCATAGCCGCGAACCGCGAAGTAAAGACCTCCGATGATGAGCGCCCAAACGCCCGCCATCACCAGACTGTGCGAGTAGGGATAGTAGACGAAATCGAGCGGACTCATCGTCATGAGTCCCGGAACGATCCGCACTCGCTCCACACCGAGCAGCAGCAGAATCGGCCACAGCTCGTCGAGAAACTCCGTCGCGAAATTGAGCGTGCCGAGGGAGGTTCGCGGCGCCGCGCGCTTCGCGGCGAATGCCAGACCGTAGTGACCGAGAACCATTTCGCCTAGAACAACGACATCTGCTCACCGAGCAGATCCGGGTCGACTGGTACCTGGCCGAGTCGGTACTGGATCTCGCGCGCCGTCGCCGGACTGTGTCCGGAGAAAGTGTTGGCGACATACCCGTACACATCCGACACTTTTTGCGCGAGCTCGTCGATCGCATCCGACCACTGCTCGATCTCGTGGGAGCGATCTACCTGCACTCGCGCGTAGTCGACCAGATCGCGATTGGGTCCCATCCACCTGATGTAGGCGAAGTCGGCGGTCGGCCGCGTCGCGAGATTGAGCATCACCTTGCGCGGAATCCAGCGCCCGTCACTCAGCGCCAGGGCGATGTTGTGCTCCTTGAGCAGCGCGAGAACTCCTTCCGTGATCCAGCCACGGTGGCGGAACTCGATGGCGATGCGCAGGTCTCGCGGGACTCGCCCCAGAAAATCGACCAGCGCCGGCAGCTCGCCAGGCTGGAAATCGGGCCCCATTTGCACCAGGATCGGGCCGAGCTTGTCACCGAGGTCGCGGGCCCGGTCGAAAAAAGTCTCCGATGCGCCGGTGACGTCGCGCAGCCGCTGTTCGTGGGTGATCTCCTGCGGAAGCTTGAGCGCGAACTGGAATGCCCGCGGCGTCCGCTCGGCCCAGCTCCGAATCGTCGTCTCGGCGGGCGACGCGTAGAAGGTGGAATCGACCTCCACGGTGTCGAACGCCCGCGCATAAACCGTCAGAAAATCCGACGGCCGCGTTCCGCTCGGATAAAACGGCCCCACCCAGGCATCGTAATTCCAGCCTTGGGTGCCCATGTGAATCCCCATGTCTCCAATCGGACGCGCGCGGCGGGGAAAGTCAAGCGGATGCGCTATTCGGAGCCGCGGTCGGTCACCGATCGCTGCTTAAAATCCCCCGCGACGAGATCGTCGATCCCAACGTCGTCGCGCAATCGGGCAACGTCCGGCGGCCGACCCCCGACCCGAACGAGCAGCGGCGGGGCAAGGAAGGTGGTGACGAGCACCATCAGCGCCAGCGCGCTGAACAGCGAGGGCGAGATCGCGTGCGTCGCGAGCCCCATCTGCGCGAAAATCAAACCGACTTCGCCGCGCGGTATCATCGCGACTCCGATCAGACGCTTGTTGCCCTTGAACCACCAGGGTGCATAGGCGGCGAGGAATTTCCCGATCACCCCGGCGAGAATGAGCAGCCCCGCCACCGCCAGCGTACCGCCGTCGCCGAACGCCGATAGCTCGACCGCCGCGCCCACCGACGCAAAGAAGATCGGCACCAGCACGTGACCAATCGTCGTCGTCGCCTTCTCGATCTCGGCGCGCTCCGCAGTCGTATTCAGAATGATTCCGGCAGCGAACGAGCCGAGGATCATCGCCGACCCCGCGCTCGCGGCGAGGGCCGACAACAGGAATGCGAACGCCAGCGCAACCGCTGAGAGCGTACCGGGCGCGCGGATGCCGCCGATCGACTGAAAGACGGGCCGGGCCAGCACACGTCCGACGACGACGGCCACTACGATAAATCCAACCGCAATCGCCGTCGTGCCGAGTACACCCGCGACGGTCCACGATCCGCCGACAACGATGCCGGTCACCACCGACAGCACGATCAACCCGACGATGTCGTCGAGCACCGCCGCGCCGAGCACCACCTGACCCTCGCGGGAGCCGAGCTGACCGATGTCCGAGAGAACCCGCGCGGAGATGCCGACCGAGGTCGCGGTCAGCGCCGCGGCGCATACCAGCGCCGGCACTCGCTGGAGACCCAGCAGCGACGACGCGGCATAGTAGCCGAGCACCAGCGGAATGATGACCCCCACCAACCCCACCGCCGTCGCCGCCCCCGCGACTTTCATCATCCGGCGCAAGTCGGTGTCGAGACCGATCTCGAACAACAGGACGATCACGCCGAGCTCCGACAGCGCGGCGATCACGGAATCGCCGGGGTCGAGCAGTCCCAGTACTGACTTACCCAGCAGCACTCCGGCGATCAGCTCTCCCAACACCGCCGGCTGCCCGAGTCGCTGCGCCAGCGCGCCGAGGAGCTTGGCGCTCACGAGCAGCGCCGCGAGCACGAGCAGCAAATGGGGAATCGAATGCGCGTCGGTCATCGGTAGGTCTCGAAGAATCCGCTTCCGGTGCCCGCCAACGGCTGCCCGTCGAGCCGGCCCGAGATACGGGCCGTTCCTTTCATCTGGATAAAATACGGCCGCTTTTTTTCGCTGCCGAGCGGATCACCGCGCTCGGTCTCGGTCAACGATGCTCGTGGCCGCGTGTCGGTGGCGATAGCATCCTCGACCGAAATGTCGATCCGCAACGTGTCGCTCCCCCGCACATCCTGAAAGCTGGCGCGCGACGGAACGTGCAGCTGGGTCGCGCCGACATCTATGATTCGACCGTCCTCGTACGAAATTGCCGTTGGCCGAAAGACGCCCCTGAAGCCCAGCGAATCGACGAGATAGACGAGCACCGGTGGTATCGACGCGGTGGTGTCGGCAGGATAGACGCGTCCGTAGAGGAACGTGTATTCCCCTGCGCGCGCCGCGCCCCAGTCCCACGTCACCCCGCGCCAGACCCCCCAGTTGTGATCGTGGTACGATTGCGCCGCGTCGTATCGCTCGCACCGGTCATCGACGCAGAGCGTACCCGTCGCCGTTGCGCGCAGCCCCGGAACGGTGTAGCCCGATACGAATCCGCCCGAGCCCATCGACACTCCGGGGAAGTAGGCGTAAGGCGTCGGATGAATACGCAGCGCCACCGTGACACTTCCTGCGCCGTTCTCGCCACGGGCCGACCCCTTCACCTCGTAGTCTCCATCCGGAAGTACGGTCACGCGTGAATCACCGAACGCGAGATTCGCGTCACCGGTCGAGAACCGCACTCGCGAACGGTCGTAATTCGCCGCGAACCTCTTCGTCGCGCCGCCCTGCTCTCTCAGGGTGATCCCAAGCCGTCCGCCCCAACGCTCGCCCCTCACGTCACCCCCGACGATGAACGAGATGAAAGCCCACCGCCTGGCGTCGGGTGAGATGATGTTGAAGTAGTGCCATTCCGCCCACGTCTCCCGATTGGCCACACTGTCCGAGGGAACGTGGAAGTGATCGATGTCGTTGCGCAGCTCGTAGAGCGTTGGCGCGATCCATCTGCGATCGCCGGCGTCGTCGTCCCATTTCCCCGCGATAACATCGGCGCCACCGCCGACGGCGCAGGTCGCGGACGGAATCTCCCCGGTCGCATGAACAGCGAATTCGCGCCCGTCTGCCGTCCGCGCGTAGAGCAATCGTCCTTCGATCTGCGGAGCCACTGCCGCGATCTCATCGCTGTACCTCGGCGACGCCAGCACCTGACGGTAGAGAAAGGACGCGTGGTCGATCGAGAAGAACAGACCCCCGATGCCGCCCGTCTTCATCACTTCGATGTCCAGACCTTCTGGCAAAACGGTGATCGTGCCGCCGCCGACCAGCTTCTCGTTGCGCGCCTGCGAAAGCATCGCTTCCCCAATCGACAGCAGCACGATCATCACCGCCACTCCGACGCCGAACCCGAAGAAGAGCAACATCGACCGCCACGGCCGGTGGGTGATGTTCCGCAGCGCGAGCTCGATGATCACGATTCCACTACCCGCCCGTCGCGCATATGAATCTTGTGTCGCGCAGCGCTGGCCAGGTCCTCATCATGAGTCACTACGACGAGCGTAGTCCCGTCTTCGTTGAGCCGCTGAAACAACCGGATGATCTCGGTGCCGGTGCGCGCGTCGAGCTCGCCGGTGGGCTCGTCGGCGAGGAGGAGCGATGGTCGATTCGCCAACGCGCGCGCGATCGCAACCCGCTGCTGCTCGCCACCGGAAAGCTCGGACGGCCGGTGCCGCAGCCGCGCGCCAAGCCCGACGTACTCCAGCAGCTCCGATGCACGCTTCACTCGCTCATCCTTCGGCACCTTTGCCTCGGCCATCGGCAGCGCCACGTTCTCAACCGCCGAGAGAATCGGCAGTAGATAGAAGCGCTGGAACACGAAGCCTATGTTGAGGAGCCGGAACTGGGTCGCTTCGCGGTCGGTCATCGACTCGACGTGCCGCCCGGCGATCGTCACGCTCCCCGACGTCGGCTGATCGATCGCACCAATGAGATTTAGCAGTGTCGACTTGCCACAGCCGGACGGGCCCACGATCGCAACGTAGTCGCCGCGCGCGACATCCAGACTCACGCCCTGCAGCGCGTGCACTCGCTCGGCGCCCACCGGGTAGTCGCGACGAACATCCCTTACCGACACAATTGGGTTGTCGGTGCCATCCCTCGGTGATGTCACGCGATCGCCTCACGCCGGAGAGATTCGGCAATCGGTAGCGACGCCGCGCGCCACGCCGGATAAATCCCCGCGCCGATTCCGCTCACCACCAGCAGCCCCAGCGCCGACCAGGCCGCGCGCGGCTGGAACAGAAAGAAATCGATCGCCATCGGCAGCCCGGGAAACGCGGAAAGAATGGTGTTCAGGTAGCGCGCCGTCACCAGGCCAAGTCCGAGCCCGAGCACCGCGCCGAGCAGCGTAATCGCCACTCCCTCGATCACGATCTGCTGGACGACGTGTGATCGCGAGACTCCGATTGCGCGCATCACCGCGATCTCCCCGGCTCGTTCGTTGACCGACACCGTCACCAGCGTCGTCACCAGCAGAAACCCGACGAACAGACTTACCGCGCCAAGTATCAGTGCCAGCTGCCGGAAATAGCTGAGGCGCTCGTCCACCTGCGCGATAGCCGTGGCGATGGAGATCGCGCTCACACTCGGAATCCTTGCCTCGATCCAGTTCCTCACCTGCTCCGCGTCGTTGCCGTTCCGCACGCGGACCATGAAGAGCGACGCGCGGTCACGAAGCACCCGGCCTGCGCTCGCGCCTGCGGTGCCCATCGACTCGAGGGTTTCGCGCCGGACCGCGGCGCCCGGCTGATCGTTGGCTCCGTAGATGAAACGCACCAGTCCAACCAGCACCAGTCGCCGCTGGCCGGAGTAGGTGCGCGTCTGCGGATCGTAGCCGAGAGCGACTGTCACCGTATCGCCAAACCGCGCGCCAAGCTGCCGCCACATGAAGTCGTTCAGGACGATGTCATCGGCATTTTTCAGGTCCCGGCCCGAAACCAGCTCGTAGTCGCCCTGCACCACCGGGTTGATTCCGATCGCGGAGCCGCTGACGTCGCGACCGCTCCTCAGAACATGGATCGACGCGCCTAGCACTGGACTGATGTCGCCGATCGCCGGATTGGTGCGGAGTGTGGCGATGATCGCGCTTACGCCGGGGATGGTCGCATCCGTATCGAACGGAAGCGTCCCTTTCGGCGCGAGCCGCAGCTGAAATCCACGGGACAGCAGCAGCTCCCGAAACGACTCCCTCATTCCAGTCGCCAGCATCACCATGTCGAGCAGCATCGCCGCGGCGATCGCGACTCCGAGCACGGCGAGACCTGTGCGTGCGCGATGGCGTATCAGCGATGCCTGCGCTAGCGCGCCTCTCATCAGCGGCCGAAGAGCTGCAGCGGCGGAGTTCGCGCGAGGCGCAGCGACGCCAGCACCCCCGCGCCAATCCCAAGCACGAGTGATAGCGTCACCGCCACGACGATGATCGGCACGGTCACGATGGAGAACGCCAACGGCGTCTGATAGACCCCGCGGTAATGCCAGTTGACGAACAGTGAGATCGCCCAGCCCAGCACGATCCCGAGCGCGCTCCCCAACACCGCGATTGCCGCCGCCTCGAGCACGATCGAGCGGATTACGGTGGCGCGCGATATCCCCATCAGGCGCAGCGCCGCGATGTCGCGCCGGCGCTCCTCCACCTTGAGTACCATGATGCAGAGCAGAAAAACCGAGCTGGCGACGATGGTGATGACGCCAATGGCGCGATGAAACCGGCTCACCACCTGAAACGTCCGCGATGTCTCGACCGCGATGTCCTTCGAGCGGTAAGCTCTGAATCCGAACGCGACGTCGTTGACGCGATCGATCAGGGCTGAAACGTCAGCGCTCGGCGCCGTTGCAACGGCGAACCGGTCGACGCGATCCCCGTAGCCGGAGATCGCCTGCAGCTGATCGAGATGGAGTCGAACCCTGAGGTCGCCGCGGGCAACCTCTGACGGATCGGCGCCTCGGCGCACGATCGCTCCGACCAGGACTCTTTCGCCGGCGGCTCCGGGTTGCGCCGCCAGAGATATGGTATCGCCGACCTTGAGACCTGCTTGCGCGGCGAGCACATCGTCGATCGCGATCGTTCGCGTCGCCGCCGGGGTGTTCGCGGCGGATTGAAGGGAGGAAGAATCTTGTAGAAGGGCGGAGACGAGGACGAACGCGAGTAGCACCAGCGAAAGCTAGCCGTGGCCGCGCTGCCGTGCCTTGTCCGCCAGAGGCGCGACGAGAATGTGCGTCGCCAGCGCTGGGCCGATCGACAGTTCCTGACGGCCGACGCCGAGGAGGATCGGTCCGTCGTAAGGCGCGCGTGATTTGATCGTCACTCTTTTCCCGGGCACGATCAACAGCTCGGCCAGGTATCTCAGCATCTCCGGATCTTCATCGGCGACGCGAACGACCACGCCAACGGCGCCGACAGGCAGCTCGCCGAGCGCGGTGTATTCTGTTTCATCCACCGAGCCATCTCGAGTAGGGATCGGCGCACCGTGAGGGTCGACCTCGGGCTCGCCAATGGTCGCCGCCATCCGATCTACCAGCTCGTCCGACGCAGCATGCTCGAGCCGCTCGGCTTCGTCGTGCACCCGATCCCACGGATATCCCAGCGCCTGCGAGAGGTACGCCTCGATGACGCGATGCCTGCGCAGGGTACGGAGGGCCGCGCGACGTCCCGCCTCGGTCAGCTTGACGCCGTGGTACCGCTCGTAGGCGAGCAGTCCCTGATCAGCGAGACGACGCACCATCCCGCTCACCGATGCCGGCGCCAGCGCCAGTCGCTCGGCGATCTCGTTCGTTGCCGCGGCGCCGGTGCCGCGGGCCAGAGTGTAGATCGCCTTGAGGTAGTCCTCGACCGGCGCAGTCAGAGTTTCATTTCGCGGCATTCTTGCTCCCCTTCCCCGCGCCCCGAACCATCAGCACCGGCAGCATCGAGATGTGCCGGAGCTCGCTGGCGACGCTGCCGCGCAGAACGTCGGAGAGCCCCCGATGCCCGTGCGTCGCCATCGCGATGAGATCGCACTTCTCGCGCTCCGCGCACGCCGCGATCTCGCGCGCTGGATCGCCGCCGGCGAGGATTGCTTCGGCCTCGAACCCTTCGCGCTCGAGCGAATCGGCAATGGATTCGATGTACTCGCGGTCGCTGCGCATCTCTTCGGATTCGCGGAGGTCGAGCTGATTGATGTTGCGCGCGGCCCAGCCATCCGCGACGTGAATCAGCACGATCGACGCGCGGTTGCATGTAACCGCCAGCTTCCTGACGTGGGCCAGGATCACTTCGTCGTACGCGGAATGCTCGACGGGGACGAGTATGCGCTGATACATCCGCTCACCCTCTGCCGAAGAATTGGATCAGCAGCCAAATGTTGAGCCCGACGATGATTCCCGCAACAACGTACGCCAGCGCCTTGAGCCAGGCCGGGTTCACGAACTCGCCCATCTTGAGCTTGTCCGACGTGAATGACACCAGCGGAAACACGGCGAAGGACAGCTGCATGCTCAGAATGACCTGGCTGAGCACCAGCAGCTTGGCGGTGCCCGCTTCGCCATACATGATCGCCACGATCACCGCCGGTATGATCGCTATTGCCCGCGTGATCAGACGCCGCAGCCACGGCCGCAGCCTGATGTTGAGGAAGCCCTCCATCACGATCTGACCGGCGAGGGTGCCGGTGAGCGTCGAGTTCTGGCCCGACGCCAGGAGCGCCAGCGCGAACACGGTGCTGGCACCAGCGCCAAGGAGGGGCGTCAGCAGCTTGTACGCATCCTGAATCTCGCCGACCTCGTGGTGGCCGGATGTATGGAACGTCGCCGCGGCGATGATGAGGATCGCCGCGTTGATGAACAGCGCAAAGGTGAGCGCGATCGTCGAGTCCACGAACGCAAAGCGCACCGCCTCCCGCTTGCCTTCGCTCGTCTCGTCGTATTGGCGGGTCTGCACGATAGAGGAGTGCAGATAGAGATTGTGGGGCATCACCGTCGCGCCGAGTATGCCGACGGCGACGTAGAGCATCGCGGGATTGCTGACGACCTGGGGCGATGGGACGAATCCGCGCATCACCTCGCCGAAAGGCGGCTGCGACAGGATAATCTCGAACAGGAAGCAGGCGCCGACGGTGGCGATCAATGCAATCACCAGCGCCTCCAGCAGCCGGAATCCCTTGTTCTGGAGATAGAGCACGACTAGCACGTCGAGCGCAGTGATGACGACGCCGTAGGTGATCGGGATCCCGAAGATCAGATTGAGCGCGATCGCGGTACCGATGACTTCCGCCAGATCGCACGCGGCGATCGCGATCTCGCAGGCGATCCACAACAGAAAGGCGATGGGCTTCGAGTAGTTGTCTCGGCAGGCCTGGGCCAGATCCCGGCCGGTGACGATGCCGAGCTTGGAGGCGAGTCCCTGGAGCAGAATCGCCATCAGGTTCGAAGCGAGGATGACCGAGAGGAGGGTGTACCCGAACTGCGCCCCGCCGGCGAGATCGGTCGCCCAGTTCCCCGGATCCATGTAGCCGACCGCGACCAGATAGCCGGGACCGGCGAACGCCAGAATTTTCCGCCACAGGCCCTTTCCCTCGACGGGAACGGTCCGGTAGACCTCGACGAGCGAGGGTGTGGTGCGCGCCCTCCGCCAGCCGGGTGGCGGCGGCTCAGGCGACGGGAAAGGTTGGCCCTGAACTGACTGGTCGAGCCTTACTGCCAAGAGACCCTCGAATTTCTGTGAACCTACCAAATAAGTTAGTGTCACCTAACTTTTTCGCAATGGCCAGTCACACTCCGATTTTCTGGTGTTCACCCCGCTTGAGTTGCCGCTCACGCCGTTTTGACAGCAAATGCCGCTGGTGCAGCCGTAGTTTTTCGCGTTCGACAAACACCCGTCGACAATCCTGCACCAACGAGCGAACCGAATGTTCTCATGGCCATACGCCCATCTGATCATCAATCATTTTCCGGTTGTCCTCAGCGTTTCGGCGCTGGCGGTCACCGTGCTTGCCTTGCTCCTCCGCCGTCGGGGACTGTGGCTCACCGCGATGGGAGCCCTTACCGCCGCCGGTCTATTCGTTTACCCCGTCCACTTCACGGGTGAGAGGGCCGCTCGTGAGCTCCACCGGCCATGGTTCGTTCAGCCCGGCGCGATCAGAGCTCACCACAACGCCGCAACCATTGCGATGATAGTCATCCTGATCGCCGGCCTTTTCGCGGCGTGGTCGTGGTGGCAGTCCCTCAAGCGTCCTGCCGACGTCATACCGGCGTGGGTGCGTACCGGAGTCACCGTCGCCGCGCTCGCCGCCGTTGCCACCGTCACCTACACGGCTTACCTCGGCGGAAAAATCATCCATGACGCGCCGATCCTCGAGATGCATCAAGCTCCCGCCGGATTGCCGCCCGGCATCGTCGCGCCGAGCAGGGATTCAACAGACGGCTGAGCCGGATCGTAATGGTGCCGTAAGCGGTTTCGCGCTTAATTGAGCACACAGTCCGTCATCAGGAGCATCTCGTGAGATCCAGCTTCGCCGCCCCGCTTGGTGTGGCCATGTTCGTTGCCTGCGCTTCTTCCGCTTGTTTTGCCCAGGCCGCACCGGGGTACCACGTCGTTCGCACCATCAAAGTGGGCGGCGAAGGTGGCTGGGATTATCTGACGGTCGACACCGCCGCGAACCGGCTTTTTGTCTCGCGCGGCACCCATGCGATGGTGATCGATCTCGCCCGCGATTCGGTGATTGGTGACATCCCGAACACGCCCGGCATCCACGGCGTCGCGCTGGCGCCCGAGCTCAATCGAGGCTTCACCAGCAATGGCCGCGACTCGAGCGTCACCATTTTCGACTACCACACTCTGGCGCCGATCACCGTCGTGAAGATTCCGGCCAGGAATCCCGATGCGATTCTATACGATCCGGCGACGAAGCGCGTGTTCACCTTCAATGGTGGGACCGGCAACGTTACCGCGATCGACGCGACCAACGGGACCGTGATCGGCAACGTCGATCTTGGCGGTAAGCCCGAGACCGCGGTCAGCGACGGCGGGAAGATCTACGCCAACGTCGAGGACAAGAGCGAGATCGCGGTATTCGATCCGAAGACCTTGACGGTGCTCGCGCGCTGGCCGCTCACGCCGTGCGAGGAGCCGACCGGTCTTGCAATCGACCGGGTGCACCAGCGCCTGTTCGCCGGTTGCGGCAACAAGACCATGGCGATTGTCGACATGCGGAGCGGCAAAGTGGTGGCGAGTCCTGCAGTCGGCGCCGGAGTCGACGGTGCCGGATTCGACCCGGCGGGTCAGCTCGCCTTCACCTCGAACGGCGAGGGATCGATCACCGTCGTCCACGAGGATGCTCCCGACAAGTACTCGGTGGTGGAGACCGTCCCCACCAAACGGGGTGCCCGCACCATCGCCGTCGATCCCCGCAATCATCACGTCTTTACCGTGAGCGCCGACTTCGGTCCAACCCCCGAGCCCACCGCCGACCGCCCGCGCCCTCGTCCCCCCATGCTCCCCGGCACCTTCGTGATTCTCGAGCTCGCCCGCTAATCCCCTCACCACCTGACGTCCGGACTACTCAGCCCACTCAGCCCACTCAGCCCACTCAGCCCACTCAGCCCACTCGGAACTCGGAACTC
>Ga0070679_100001414_pt1 | contig 21227 bp, 20 predicted proteins | sample KBSC63BmetaG_FD_65652 | JGI IMG/M metagenome (GOLD analysis project Ga0070679, IMG submission 65652) | Corn rhizosphere microbial communities from Kellogg Biological Station, Michigan, USA - KBS C6-3B metaG | ecosystem: Host-associated > Plants > Roots > Rhizosphere | place: USA: Michigan... | reverse complement strand
CCCATGATGCGCGGGCCGTTCAGACCTAGTTCGCGCATCTTCTTGTCGGAGGCGAGGATCAGCGCCGCACCACCTTCTGCGGGCGAGCAGAACATGAACTTCGTTAGCGGGTCGGACACCATCTGTGAATTGAGGATCGTGTCGGCATCCACCGGCTGCTTGCGCCAGCTATGCGGCGCTTTGGCGCCATTCTCGAACGCCTTCTCGGCCACGCGCGCCAGTGTCATCGGCGTGATGCCGTGCAGGCCCATATAGCGCTGGATCTTCAGCGCGAAGAATTGTGTCGTCAGCATCATGCCGGTTTCGCCGTACCATTTGGGCAGGCCCCAGCTTTCCGGATCGGGATTGAAGGCGCCGCGCGGATGCTTGTCGAAACCCGTCACCACGCCCAGATCGAACTCGCCGGACTTGATCGCCCAGTAGCCGGACAACAGGGCAGAGCCGCCTGTCGCGCACCCATTCGATACATTGATGAACTGCACGCCGGTCAATCCCAGCCGCGGCAACATCGCGTCCGCATTGCCCGCAGCCGAAGAGCCACCGAAAGCAAATTGAATGTCGGACCATTCGATCCCGGCATCGGCCAGCGCTTCGCGCACGGCGAACACGCCCTGATCGAGGCCGCTCTTGTCGTCATGACGGCCAAAGGGATGGATGCCTGCGCCGACAATATGAACTGCGCTCATGGTCTTCTCCTCAGGCGGCAGGGCGGAAAGCGTAGGTGAGCGCGGATTCACCACCGGCACGCGCAAACGGCACGGCGGCCAGTTGCATCTTCATACCGATTTTCAGTTTGGCCACATCATCGATTTCAATGCGCGTTTCCACAATCACTTCACCGGGAAGCTCGACATAGCCCAGCGCGAAGGGTTTGAAGCTGCGCTCATCATCCGCGCCCGCATAGGGCGGCGATTTGGGACGGAAGCGCTGGACGGTGAAAGACCAGAGCGTTCCTTCCCGGCCCAGCTTCACGGCATCGTACTGCGCGCACTCGCCGCCTTGCGGCAGCGGGAAGCAGATCCGCCCGGTTGCCTTGTTGCGTCCGCCGATGAGGCGCGGCTCGCCGCCGCCCATATCCAGCAAGCCTGATGCGATCGGTTCTGCCAAACAGGCCTCCCGGCGGCGATTTTCCGGCTCCAAGCCTAGCATCTTGCAAAAAAAAGTCACCACTGACTTATTCAGGATGATACGATTGTTTCATGCCATGGGCCGCCAAGAGCCGGGCGCCGGGAGGATAGAATGACTGACGTAGCGGCCGCCGCCAATTCGCTGGGAGATGTGGCGCGGCTCCAGGCCAAGGCTAGACCGGACGTAGCCGCCTTCGTCTTCGAAGGCCGCACAACCACCTTTTCGCAATTCGATTCGCACACCAACCGGACCGCGAACGCCCTGATCGCCGTGGGGGTGAAGCCTGGCGCCCGCGTGAGCTATGTCGGCAAGAACAGCGACCGTTATTTCGAGGCGCTGATCGGCGCCGCCAAGGCCGGCGCGGTGATGGCGCCGGTGAACTGGCGTCTCGCGCCGCCCGAGATCGTCTACATCCTCAATGACTGCCGCGCGGAGGTTCTGTTCGTGGGGGCGGAGTTCATTGCCCTTGCGCGGCAGATCGCGCCCGAACTTCCATACCTTCGCCTGATCGTGGCGATGGAAGGCGGCGCATCCGAATGGCCGTCTTACGAACAATGGCGCGACGCACAGAGCGCAACCGACCCGAACCTGCCGGTCGGCTGGAAAGATGTCGTCGTGCAGCTTTATACGTCTGGCACCACGGGCCGCCCCAAAGGCGCGATGCTCACCCATGCGGGCATATTGGGACCGCGGCGGTACTCGCCGGAGAGCCGCGCCGAATGGAACACATGGAGCGACAGCGATGTCAGCCTTGTCGCCATGCCGGTGTTTCATATCGGCGGCACGGGCTGGGGGATTACCGGCCTAGTGAATGGCGCCAAGGGTGTTGTGGCGCGCGAGTTCGATCCCAACAAGGTGCTGGATTTCATCGAGCAGGACCGCATCACCAAAATCTTCATGGTGCCCGCCGCCATGCAGATCGTGGTGCGCAATCCCAAGGCGCGGCAGGTGGATTATTCCGGCATCAAATACATTCTCTATGGCGCCTCCCCCATCCCACTCGATCTGTTGCGCGAGTGCATGGAGGTCTTCGGTTGCGGCTTCGTGCAGATGTACGGCATGACCGAGACGACGGGCACCATCGTGGCGCTGCCACCGGAAGATCACGATCCAAAAGGCAATGCGCGCATGCGCTCGGCGGGAAAACCGCTGCCGGGTGTGGAGATCGCGATCCTCGATGAAAACGGAAATGCCCTGGGGCCGCGCGCGGTAGGCGAGATCGCCACACGCTCCATCGCGAACATGGCAGGCTACTGGAATCTGGACGAAGCCACGGCCAAGACCATCGACAAAGACGGTTGGCTGCGCACGGGCGACGCGGGCTATCTTGATGAAGATGGCTACGTTTACATCCATGACCGTGTGAAGGACATGATCATCTCCGGCGGCGAGAACATCTATCCCGCCGAGGTGGAGAACGCGATCTTCGGACATGCCGATGTCGCCGACGTGGCGGTGATCGGCGTGCCGGATCGCAAATGGGGTGAAGCGGTGAAAGCGGTTGTGGTGAAGAAGCCCGGCCGCGATCCAAAGCCCGACGAGATTATCGCTTATGCGCGCGAACGCATTGCCGGGTTCAAGGCACCCAAATCGGTGGATTTCATCGACGCCCTCCCCCGCAATCCCAGCGGCAAAATCCTGCGCCGCGAGCTGCGCGAGAAATACTGGGCCGGAAAAGAGCGCCGCGTGAATTGAACGGGAGGATCGAGCCATGAGCTTCGTCACAGTTTTCGCCGCCAGCGGACGGCAGGGTCTCGCGCAGGTTCGCCAGCTAATAAAAGCCGGGCGCAAGGTGCGCGCGGTGTCGCGCCGCACCGATCCGTTCCTTGGCGAAAATTTCCCCAATACCGAAGTGGTGTCCGCCGATCTTGACGACGCCGCATCCCTCGCTCGCGCGGTCGAAGGTGCGGAGGCGGTGTTCTTCACGCGTCCGCTGATCCAGACCAGCGATCCCATCGCGCGCATCACGCGGCTGGGCCAAGCGGCGAAGAAGGCCGGCGTGAAACGCTTGGTGTTCAACACCAGCCTCTATGTGCCGGAGAAGCCCATTGGTCAGTTCACCTATGACATCGCCGTGCGCATGGAGGACGCCTTCGCGCAGACCGGCGTACCGCTGACCGTATTCCGGCCCGTCCTGTTCATGGATAACCTGCTGACCAACTGGGCAAGGCCTTTCATCGTGCATGAAGGCCGCTACGTTTATCCTCATCGCGAGAGTCTCGCCGCGAACTGGATCAGCCTCGACGACGTGGCGAAATTCATGATTGCGTCGCTGGAGAAACCGGATCTCGAAGGCGCACGATTGGTGATTGGCGGGCCAGAGAATCTCTTCCCTGAAGACGTCGCAAAGATTCTCTCCGCCGCCGTGGGAAGGCCCGTGCGCTACGATCCCTGCACACCGGAAGCGTTCAGCAACCGGTTGGTAAAGGCTTTCGGTGATGAATTCCCAGATGCGCTGCGCGAGCCGACAAAGGCGCGCATCGCCGAATTCTATCATTTCAACAACGATCCAAAATTCAACCCGTTCGCCGTCGATATGACGCCCGTGCTCGCGCGCATGCCGGTCAAGATGGAAGCGATGCGCGATTGGGCGATGCGGCAGGATTGGTCGGACAGCGCGCGGCGCCCACCTGCGGGATAGTCAGCCGCGCGCCCATTCCTTCGCCACGGGCGAGGAAACCCAGCCGATCGCATTGGCAATCAGGCGGCGGTAGTTCGGATCGGCATAGGTCGGCGGTCCGTCGCCCGGCTGCAGATAAACCAAGGGCGATTTGCGCGCGCGTTTCACCCAGCCGACGAGATTCGATCCGTCATCGTGATGCCAACCTTCGTTGGAATACGGTGTGCCGGTGATCGCCAGTGTCGCGGAGTAGAAATTGGCGCGTGTGAATGCGTGGCCGGAACGCAGCAGCGGCGTGATGGAGTCCTCGAACACTTCCGAGAGATAAAGTTCATCCGTCAGCGAGAAACGTGGCGGAATGCCCTCCAGAACCGGATGCGCTGCCTCAGCAGAGATTTCGTGCTGCACGTCGTGGCGATAGCCGGAATCCAGCCGCATCTGTCCGCGCAAACTCATCGGCTTGTAGAGAAACCGCCCGCCGATAAGCTCGGCATACTCTTCCCAGGCTGGCCAGCCGGCGATGGCATGATGTAGCGCGACGATGCCAAAGCCGGAGTCCAGCAACGCGCGAAAGCCGCGTTTGAAATCTTCGGACGGCTCAACAAAGCGCGCGCCGTTGCGGAAGTCAATGCCTGGCATGTCGTACAGCACCAGCGCGTCGAAGCCTTTCATCCCATCCGGGTTCATAAGATTCTGCACGGCCGGCTGCTCGACCAGCGAGGCGCTCACGCCCTCCATCTCGTCGAACATCGCCATGAACGGGTCGCGCAGATAGGGATGGCCCTTCGCCGCGACTAGGACGTTGAGCTTCTCCCCGTAGCGAACGATCGGCATCGCGCTAGGCGACTTTCAGAAGCTGCTTGCCGAAATTCTTACCGCCGAACAGACGCATCAGGGTGCGCGGCGCGTTCTCAAGCCCATGCTGGACGTCTTCCTTGTATTTGATACGCCCATCACGAATCCATTCGGTGATGCGTTTGCGCGCCCAGGGATATTCGCCCTGATAGTCCAGAACGATGAACCCGCTCATCGTCGCGCGCTTGAAGATGAGATTGAAATAGTTTTCCGGTCCCGCCGGCATCTGGCCCAACTCATAACGTGAGATACCGCCGCAGACGACCACGCGCGCGTGTAGCGCCAGCTCGCCCAGAAGATCGTTGAAGATTTTTCCGCCGACATTGTCCCACAGCACGTCGATGCCGCCGGGCGCGAATTCCTTGATCTGCTTGCGGACGCTTCCGGCTTTGTAATCGACAGCGACGTCGAAGCCCAACTCGTCGATCAACCATTTGCACTTGTCCGGCCCGCCCGCGACGCCGATCACCTTGCAGCCCGCGATCTTGCCGATCTGCCCCACGACAGAACCCGTCGCGCCCGCGGCTCCCGTGACGACCATCGTGTCGCCCGCGAACGGCTTTCCGATCTTGTTCAGACCGAAGAGCGCTGTCATGCCCGTGGTGCCGAGCACACCCAGATTGCCGCTGAGAAGATTGTTGTCTTCGATCTTCAGCAGATCTTTCGCCGCAAAGGTCGGACGATCCTGCCAGCCGATCTGTCCCATCACCTTGTCACCAGGCTTGAACATGGAGGAGTTCGACGACACAACTTCGGCGATGCCGGAACCACGCATCACTTCGCCGATCTCGGTCGGCGCGACATAGCCGCCGACATTTTCCATCCAGCCCTTCTGCGCCGGATCGAAGCCAAGAAAGAGCGTCTTGAGTTGTACCTCGCCGGGCTCCGGCGCACGGATGGGTTTCTCCACCCATTCGAAATCGGAATCCTTGAGCGGACGCCCGGTCGGGCGGCCCGCGATCAGCCATTGATGATTGACGGTCATGATATCACTCGCTGGTTTCAGAGCGGCCCGGCGGCAGCGATCCAGCCGCCATCGGCCAGAAGCTCCGCGCCTGTCATATAAGAAGACTCGTCGCTCGCGAGAAAAAGCGCGCATTCGCCCATCTCGTCGGAGGTCGCCATGCGGCCGATGGGCTGTAGGCTCTCGAAATATTTGCGCGTGCCTTCCGCATCGCCGCTGGCATCGAACGCCGCCTGGTTCATCGGCGTGTCGATGGCACCCGGATGCAGCGAGTTGCAGCGGATGGTGCGGTAGTTGCGCGCGCAATGCACCGCCACCGATTTGGTGAGGAAGCGCACGCCGCCTTTCGATGCGGTGTACGCTGCCGCCGACGCCAGCCCCATGAAACCGGTGATCGACGACACATTCACGATGGAGCCTTTGGGCCCGCCCGGATTGGCCTTCATCGCGGCAATCGCGTGCTTGCAGCCCAGCATGACGCCGGTGAGATTGATGCCAAGCACCTTGTTCCAGACATCGAGCGTGGAATCCTCAATGGTCTGTGGAATGAAGACGCCGGCATTGTTCATCAGCACATCGAGACGGCCGAATTTCGCTGCGGTGTCCGCCAGAACTTTGGCCCATTGCGCTTCATCGGAGGTATCGTGATGCAGGAAAATTCCGTCTACCTCCTTGGCAACGGCGTGGCCCTTCTCATCCTGCACATCGGTGACGACGACCTTCGCGCCTTCACGCGCGAAAATGCGCGCGGTGGAAGCGCCGATGCCGCTGGCACCGCCTGTGACGATGGCCACTTTGCCTTTGAGACGATCGACCATCAGCCCAACTTCCTGACGGGATCTTTGCCATCCCAGTTTTTCGCGGCGTTGCGCATCATCGCGAAGAACTCGCGCCCACCCGGTGCGGATTTCAAAATCTCGACCATCGTGCCCGGCCCGCCACCGGTATCGGCATAGATCACCTCGCCGCCGCCGGGAACTTTGCCCTCTTGTGCAACCGTCGCGCCCGCATCCTTCACCGTGGCACGGGCAGCGGCCATGTCGTCCACCAGGATGCAGACGTGATGCAGGCCTTCCCGGCCGGCGTCGCGCCACTCTTTATATATAGAGGGCGCGGCGTTGTGCTGGCGGATCAGCTCGATCTGGATGTCGTCCCAATAGCCGAGCACCATGGAGAAATCGATTTCGGCGGGCTTACCCCTGTATTTCACGTCTTCCAGTCTGACGTGATCGAGCGCGAAGAACGGCCCCGCGCCCATCGTCTCGATCCAGAACTTCAGCGCGCCGTCGAAATCGGCGGGCACATAGGCGAGTTGCATCACCTCACCTAGCGCCGTGAGAGAATTGGTCCGGCTCATTCGGCAGCTTCCTGAACGGGGTTTGCGGTCAGCGGCATGCCGATGGCTTCGGCGATATCGCGATGCTGGTTCTGCAGCGCGATCTCCTGGCGGCCATACAAGACCGTCGATCCCTTCGGCATCATCGTCATGTTGCGCCAACCTTCGGCGGCGGTGACGTAATCCTCGGTCATCACCACATGCGCGGTGGCATCGAAACCCGCCTCGACCTCTTTGCGATAATCGTCCGAGTTCACACCACGCGGCGCATAAATGGACTTGTGGGTGACCGTTTCACCCACCTCCGAACCGGGGAAATGACGGAACAACGTGGTGTAGGAGAAGCCAGGACGCACCGACCCCACGAAGATGATCGTGTTCGGGAAAAGATAGTGGATGCCACTGGGCCCACCGATGGGCCATTCCGATTCCGGCTTGTTCGCCCACGTCTCCATCTCGCGGCTGGCAAAGCCGACACGATGATGGCAGTCAAATTTGTCATAAACGGTGATGTCGTTGCGGAAATACGGCGCCAGTGTCGCCTTGTGCAACGCCGCGAAATGATAGCCTTCGCCATAGGTGTCGAGCGCGTATTTCCAGTTGGATTTCACCGGAAGCTCGCCGGATTTGACGTGCTCGCATTGATCGAGATCGAGCGCCTCCAGTACCGGCGCGAAAGAGCCAAGGTGCTTGTCGATATCCATCGTGCTGCCCGGCGTCGCCTGAACGAACACGAGGCCGTAGCGTTCCGCCGCCGGCACGGAAATCAGATGTTCGCTCTGCGCAAGGCCGCCTTCGAAGCGTTCCTTTTCCGGCACCGCGGCAAGCTTACCCTTGTTGTCGAACGACCAGCCGTGAAACCAGCAGGTGAAAAGCTTGGCCGTACCTTCGCGCTCGCGCACCAGCCGCGCGCCGCGATGCATACAGATGTTCAGGAACGCCCGCACCTCGCCGTCACTGCTGCGCACGACCACGATCGGCACGCCGGTTTCATCGAAGAGGCGGTAGCTGCCCGGCTTGGGCAGTTGCGTGGAAAGGCAGGCGACCACAGGCGTCTCGCGGAACAGTTTCTGCCGCTCCGCCGCGTGGCGCAGCGGATCGGTATAGACCGCCACGTCGTTGCGCATGGCCGAAGGCGCCAGGTCCGACGTCTTGTTGCGGATATGCGCCGTCATGCGGCGCGCCTGGGCCATCAAGCGTTCTTTCCGGTCGATCTGCGATATCGTCATCTGAAAGTCCTTTCGGTTTCAGCCGAACTTCATCACCGCGCGCACCGCTGCTTCGATACGGCGCGGATTGGGCATATACTCATCTTCCAGAACCGGCGCGAACGGCACCGGTGTATGCGGGCATGTTACCGCCTTGATCGGCGCCTTGAGAGACTTGAAACCCTTATCGGCGACGATGGCGGCCACGTCGGACGCCAGCGAGCAGCGCGGGGGGCTTTCATCCACCAGTACCAGACGGCCGGTTTTCTCCACGCTTTCCAGAATGGTGTCCTCATCCAGTGGCGATGTCGTGCGTGGATCAACTACCTCGGCGCTGATCCCGTCCTTGGCAACGGCTTCGGCAACCGCTAGCGCGCGTGGCACCATCGGTCCGAACGCGACAAGCGTGATATCCTTGCCCTCGCGCACCACGTTCGCTTCGCCGAAGGGGATTCGGTAGGCCTCGTCAGGCACTTCCATTTCCGTATCGTAGAGAGTCTTGGCTTCCAGGTAGATAACCGGATCGTCGCCGCGCAGCGCTTCGATCATCAATCCCTTGGCGTCATAAGCGTTAGATGGCATCACCACCTTCAAGCCTGGCACCATCGTGAATAGCGGATGCATGGACTGGCTGTGCTGCGCGCCGGCCCGGAAACCTGCGCCGATGGTGGCCCGGATGATCATCGGCGTCTTCGCCTTGCCGCCGAACATGTAGCGGAATTTGGCGGCCTGGTTGTAGATCTGGTCGAAGCAGACGCCGACAAAATCCACGAACATGATTTCCGCCACGGGGCGAAGTCCTGTCAGCGCCGCGCCCGCCGCTGCGCCAACAATGGCGCTTTCGGAAATCGGCGTGTCGATGACACGCGTGGGGCCGAACTCTTTATAGAGTCCGCCGAGCACGCCGAATACGCTGCCGACCACGCCGACCTCGCCGCTCGCGCCCTGCCCGCCCGCAACATCCTCGCCCAGAATGATGATGTCCGGGTTGCGCCGCATCTCGCTGCGCAGGGCATCGTTAACGGCGGTACGGTAAGATTTCTTTGTCATAATTTTGGGCCCTAGTAGCGAACGTAAACGTCTGTTTCTAGCGTGCTAAGATCGGGCGGCATCGCCGCAATCGCGGCTTGCGCGGCACCATCCACCTCGGCGAGAATTTCCTTCTCGATCTCGTCGAGTTCGGACCCTTCCAGCAGTTTGGCTTCCGTCACCTTCTTGCGAAACAGCGGCAGGGGATCCTGCGCGCGGGCTTCTTTCAACTCATCAGCCGTGCGGTAGGCCTGCGGATCGCCAACGAAATGCCCAAGGAAGCGGAAGCAGCGGATTTCCAGCGCATAGGGACCGTTTCCCGCGCGGCAATGCTCCAGTGCCCGGCCCATCGCTTCGTGCACAGCGAAGAAATCGACACCGTCCACCACTTCAGCAGGCATACCGAAGCTGCGCGCGCGATCCGCGATGGAGCCGCCGCCGACCGAATAGCTGGCCGCGGTGTGCTCGCCATAACCGTTGTTCTCGAACGCGAAGATGGCGGGCACTTTCAAAACCACCGCCATGTTCATCGCTTCGAACACCGTGCCCTGGTTGGATGCGCCGTCGCCGGAGAACGCGACCGAGACACGGCCGGTTTTCTTGTATTTCTGCGTAAGTGCGGCGCCAACCGCGATAGGCGGCGCGCCGCCGACGATGGCGTTCGCACCCAACATGCCTTTGGACAGATCGGCGATGTGCATCGATCCGCCCTTGCCGCCGCAAAGGCCGCCGGCTTTTCCCATGATCTCCAGCATCATGCCCTTCACATCGCAGCCCTTGGCGATGCAGTGGCCATGGCCGCGATGGGTGGAGCCGATCAGGTCTTCATCGGTAAGATCGTGGCAAACGCCGACACCCGATGCTTCCTGCCCCAGATAGACATGCGCGAAGCCCGGAATATTTCCGGCGGCAAATTCCTTCTCCACGCGTTCCTCGAACGCGCGGATGGTAAACATCCGCCGATAGGCCTTTTTCAATTCTTCACGGCTCAGTTGCATGAGCTTCTCCTTTAATCCGCGCCGCGTCCACCATCGGCGGTCAATTCCGCGCCGGTGACGTAAGCGGCATCATCACTGATGAGATAAACGATGGCGTCGGCCATATATTCGGGAAGGCCGATCATCTTGAGCGGTGTGTCGGCGGCGAAGGCATCGGACAACGCTTGGTCGTCGCCGAATGTGCCGGTGATCATGGGCGTCCAAATCACGCCGGGGTGCAGAGAGTTCACGCGCACGCGCGGGCTCATCATCGCGCCTTCGATGGCGGCAGTTTTCGTCATCGCCGTAACGGCGCCCTTGCTGGCGCAATAGGCGATCGCGTCGGGAAATCCCACTTGTCCCATCAAGGACGAGACGTTGACGATGGCTCCAGCCACTTTGGATCGTGCGAACGACCGGAAGGCATGTTTCACGCCGAGAAACGTACCTTCGACGTTGACCCGATAGATATCGTCGAAATCTCGCTCTGTCGTGTCCGCCAGCGGTTTGACGAAGAAACTTCCGGCATTGTTCACAAGGCCATGTGGCGCGCCGAACCGCTTTTCGGTCTGCTCGAAGGCGCGCTCCCATTGATCTTCGTGGCGAATGTCATGCAGCAAGAAAAGGCAATCCGCACCAGCCTCTTTCACCAGCTTCGCAGTCTCGGCACCGCCCTTTTCATCCCGGCCGGTGGCCACGATGCGCGCACCTTCGCGTGCGAGCGCGACGCATGTCGCCTGCCCGATGCCCTTTGTGGCGCCGGTCACGATGATGACGCGATCTTTCAATTTCGCGCTCATCGCGTCGTCCATCCGCCATCGACGACCAGTTCTGTGCCCGTGATGAACTTGCCGCGATCGCTGGCGAGAAAGAGCGCGGCATTGGCGATATCGCGCGGCTCGCCGAAACCGCCCATGGGAATCATCGGCCTCAACAGCTTTTCGTCGAAGCCGGCCGTCATGTCGGTGTGAATCATACCCGGATGGATGGAGTTGACGCGGATATTCTCCGCACCCAGTTCCAGCGCGGCCGCCTTAGCCATCAGGCGCAGGCCGCCCTTCGCTGCGGAGTAATGGATGTAGCCAGGCACGCCGACTTTTCCGACGATGGACGACATCAGGACCACAGCGCCACCATCCTTGTGGCGCCGCATCGCCGCGACGCAATGCTTCAGCGCCAGAAAGCAGCCCTTCAGATTGACCGTGTTGAGATCACGAAACTGCTGGAGCGTCATTTCCGCCGTGGGCACGGCATAAGACAGGCCGGCATTGGCGACGAGCACATCGATGCGCCCAAAGGCGGACAATGTTCTATCCAGGATGCCCATCCAGTCCGAATCCAAGCCCTGATCTGCTTGAACAAAGATTGCGTTGCCGTTGCTGGAAATGGCCCGGGCTGCAGCTTCGCCTTTTTTCGCGTCCCGCCCCGTCAGAATCACGCGAGCGCCGGATGCGCAGAACAGTTCCGCAATCGCGCGACCGATACCCCGAGAGGCGCCGGTTACAATGGCCACCTTTCCAGCCAACACGTCGTCGGAACCGGACTTCTGCAAAAACTTTCTCCCTGCGTGTTCTCTGCGTCGTTACAACCAGAAGCGGCTTGGTCGGAGCTGCGACGAAGACGGCTGCAGTCACCACTGACTGCAGCCGCTTCATTCCGTAACCGGCCCGGCCGACGCCGCCGGACCGCCAAGCGTTCAACAAGCGAGAGCGACTAGAACTTCGCGCCCACTTCAACTTCGACCGTGCGCGGCGCGCCCCAACCCTGGAAGAACACCGTCGGCAGCGACTGATCGCGATACGCAATCTTGTTCAGGTTCTTGCCGCTGAGCTTGATGTAGTAGTTCTTCCAATCGAGCGTCGCTGAAGCATCTACCAACCCGTAACTCGGCTGAATGTCCTGCGCCGTTCCGAACGTTCCAAGCGAGAATTTCGCGATCCAGGAATAGCCGGCTGTCAACGACACCGTCGTATCCGTACCGAGGTCGCGAACGTATGTGCCACGGATCGTGTAGTTGTTGCTGGGAATACGCTGGAGCGTCGAACCTGTGAAGTCAGCGATCGAGCCGGGTGCGCCGGGGGTTGCGCCGGCACCCAGACCGACTTCCTGACCGTTGACCACTGCGTCCTTCACCTTTGCATGCTGGATACCGACATTGCCGGTCAACGTCAGACCGTCCAAGGCCGAAACCCAGGCTCCGAGTGCCGCATCGACTTCAAATTCGATGCCTTCAATGCGGACCTTCGGATAGTTGACGATGTAGGTGTTTGTACCCGGCCCGTAACCCGGGGTCTCGACAACCTCGGTCTGCTGGAAGTCCTTAATGTCGTTGATGAAGCCATCGAGGTTCAGCGTCAGAGAGTGGTCGAAGAACTGGTTCTTGACGCCCGCTTCGTAGGTGACGTTGGTTTCAGGGGCGAAGGCAAGGAAGTTGTTGGCGGGGCACCCAGCCGGGACGCCGCAATTGCTCTGCGTTCCGCTTTGCTCCGACAACGTGCCGCGCATCGAGAAGCCGCCCGAGCGGAAGCCTTCCGACCGGTTGGCGTACAACAGCGTGTCCGGCGTCGCCTGCCACTGCGCGTTGAGGCGCGTGACGAACTTGCTCCAGCTCTTGCTGTCCGCGATGTGCGGCGTGATGCCGACCTCGCCGATCGGCGGCCCGAGATTGACTTCGTAGAACGTGGCAAAATCCTTCGTCTCTTCGATATTACGCCCACCAACGGAGAGTTTGAGCGTATCGGTCACGTTCCAGTCGAGGTTACCGAAGAACGACCAGGAGTGATCTTTTTCGGAGGAGAACTGATCGACGACCGCATTGGTGTTCTGATGCAGGTCGATCTCGTGGTGGTAGTAGAACGCGCCCACGATGTAATCGACCTGGTCCCAGAACGAGCCCGCAAGCCTCACTTCCTGGGTGAACTGCTTGTATTTCTGATCGCGGATCGTATTGAGGGCGCCGCCGCCAAGAAGCGGGTTGCCGACGCTCGTGCACCCCGGCGCCGTTACGCAAGTGCCGTCAAAAACCTGGTGCACATTGTCGGCTTCATCCATGTAAGCCGTCTGCGAGACAAGCTGACCGATTGGAGTCTGTGCCTTCAGGATCAGGCTGTAGATGTTGTCGTCATAGCGGTCCGAATCGTCGCCCGGACGATTCTCGATCTGCCATGGCTTGAGGCCATCTGGGCTTCCGGTTTTCGGATTGTAAGCCGGCCACACGAGGGCGGGGAAACCGCGGCTAAGGATATTTGCCGTGAGTACGTTTCCGAACTGCACCGGAGAACCGCCGCCATTGTCGTGCATGTGATCGTAACTCAGCGTAGCGGTCAGCCAGCTTGTCAGATCGTAGTCGAGCACCGCGTTGATGGCGTTGTATTTGGATCCGCCGGCATGGTCGCCGCTGAAGACGTTGCGATAATAGCCTTCGTTCGAATGCCACTGACCGGACACCTTGAGGCCGCCATTTTCACCGAGGGGCATGTTGACCACACCGCGGATGAATTCGTCCTTGTACGATCCGAAGCCGACGGAGACCTGACCGCCCCACTCGCGCGTCGGCGCGCAACGGGTGATGTTGATCAGGCCGGCAGTGGTGTTCTTGCCGTAGAAGATGCCTTGTGGTCCGCGGTCCACTTCAACCGAGCACACATCGAACATGTCGAGAAGCTGACCGGTGTTGTTGCCGAAGAACACACCGTCCTGCATCACGCCGACAGGCGGGCTCTGGGTCTTTTCGACGTCGGCATAACCCTGACCGCGAATGAAGATCGCGCTCTGCGCGGGTCCGGCCGTTCCCATGCCGATAAACACGTTCGGCGCGGAGCCGTTCAAATCCTGCAACGTATGCGGCGCTTGCAGTTTCAGCTGCTCTTCCGTCACCGCTGTTAGCGACACACCGACCTTCTGCTTATCGGTTGCGCGGCGTGTTGCAGTGACCGTAACGGTCTCAATTCCCGACGAACCCGACGACGCCGTAGCCGTCTGCGCTGTGGCTGGTTCTACAATAACGCCAATGCTCAATAAACTTGCCGATGCAAATAACGCGCGTGCGATTCCCCTGCGAGCGAACGCCATAATTTCCTCCCCTCATGCGCTTTTGGTGGAGAAGGCCGGCGGCTTTGCCGCCTTTATGTGCTCTTCCCCAGCGCCGAGGTGGCAACTCTTCCATGTAGCATAAAAAAGTCAAGCATGATTGTTATAAGCAGGTTGATCTGTTTATTCTGAACGTGCACGAAAGCAACACTACGAGCCCCGGTCCTTACAATGGTGGCCGCAACAGGGAGGCGCGCTGCGGGTCAGCGCGTGCTGCATATGCGAATGACGGGGAAATCCGCTCTCATCAGTGGCGGCGCGAGCGGAATCGGCGCAGCCACGGCCCGCAAATTCGTGGCGGAAGGCGCCAAAGTCGCGCTCGGCGATGTTCAGGAAGGTAAAGGACGGGCGCTCGCCGAAGAACTTGGCGCTAACGTCACCTTTGTAAAGCTCGACGTGACGTCCGAAGCATCGTGGCGAGATGCCGTCGCGCAGGCCGAAAAGCAGTTCGGCGGTTTAACCACCATCGTGAATTCCGCGGGCATCTCCGTGCCCGCATCGATCGAACAGGAAACGCTCGAAGGCTTTCGCCGCACCATCGCCATCAATCTGGAAGGCACCTTTCTGGGCTGCAAATACGGCGTGGCGGCGTTGAAGGACAAAAAAGGCGCCGCGATCGTGAACGTGGCCTCGATGCTCGGGGTGAAGGCCGGCGCAATCTTCACCTCTTATGCCGCATCGAAAGGCGGTGTGCGCCTTCTCACCCGCGCAGTCGCGCTGCACTGCGCGGAACAGGGATACGACATCCGGGTGAACACGATTCTGCCTGGCGCGATCCACACCGAGATGGTGGAAGGCTATATCGAAGCCGGTATCGCCGCCGGCTCCACGCGCGAGCAGGTGATCCACGGTTTCGCGTCGGCCCATCCCATGAGGCGCCTTGGCAGGCCGCACGAGCCTGCCGACGCGATCCTGTTTCTGGCATCGGACGAATCCAGCTTCATCACCGGCGCCGATCTGCCGGTCGATGGCGGCAATCTCGCGTAAAGGAAAACACCCATGTCAGCAACGCCGACAGCCGCAAAAGACCAGTCCAAATGCCCACTGCATGAAATCAACGCGTTCGATCCGGAGATATTGCAGAACCCCTATCCCTATTTCGCGCGACTGCGCAGCGAAGCGCCGGTCTATCGCGATCCCAACACCGGCATCGTGTCGGTCTCGACCTACGCGCTCATCAATAAGGTCAACACGCAGCCCAGGATCTTCTCCAACAATTTCGGCGAGCAACTTCGGTCCGGCAGCGCTACGCAGATGGACCCGGACGAACTCGCCATCATGAGCCAGGGCGTTCTGGTCAAGAACACCATGCTGACGGCCGATCCGCCCGATCATACGCGCTATCGCAAGCTCGGCATGAAGGCCTTCACCTACAAACGGGTGGAGTTGATGGGCGAATATGTGGCGCAAGTCTCGAATGCACTGATCGACCGCTTCGCCAGGGATGGTCATTGCGAATTCAAGAACGCCTTCGCCAATCATCTGCCGATGACGGTGATCGCGGATTCGCTGGGCGTGCCGCGTGAGGATATGGGGCGGTTCCACCAATGGTCCGAGGCGTTTGTGGCGCAACTCGGCGGTGTCGCGGACAAGGCGGCGCGTTTGGAGGCAGCGCGCGGCATCGTGGCGTTCCAGAAATATTTCATCGAGAAGATCGAGGAGAAACGCGCGCATCCCACCGAAGACATCATTTCCGACCTCGTCCATGCCGATCTCGCGGAGGAAGGCGATCCGCGAAAGATGGACTATTCGGAACTTCTCTCGATCCTCCAGCAAATTCTTGTGGCGGGCAACGAAACGACGGCGCATTCGCTGACGGCAGGGCTTTACTATTTGCTCAGCCATCCGGCGCAGTTGGAAAAACTAAAAGCCGACCCGTCGCTCGTTGGAAATGTTGTGGAGGAAACGCTGCGTTACCTCACACCCACAAACAATATGTGGCGGGTGGCAACACAGGATGCAGAGATCGGTGGTGTCCCCATCAAAAAGAACGATCTGATCCTGCTGCGCTATGGTTCCGCCAATCGCGACGAAGAGCATTTTCCCGACGCCGGCACCTTCGATGTCGCGCGCGCGAACGCCAAATCGCATCTGGCCTTCGGCGCCGGAATACACACCTGCATCGGCTCGCAGCTCGCCCGCAAGGAGATGGTCACGGCCTTCCCCATCATTCTGGACCGATTGAAGAACATGAAACTTGCGGCGGGCAAGAATACCTTCCGCTACACACCGAACATCCTGCTGCGCGGCGTTCTGGAGCTGCACATCACCTTCGATCCGGCATGACCTAGCGCATATAAGGCGCCTTGTCGGCGAAGACGATCGTTTCGCTGTTCACCGTCTCGTCCAACACGGCCTTGATCGCGGGAAAGCGCGGATGGGCAACGAATTTCTTCAAGACCATGTCGAAGGCGGTGAAGCTTTCCAACTCCCAGACATCGATCACGGTGTTGAGCTTTCCGGTGCGCTGCACGAACGCGCCATGCAGCTTCCAGCCCCAGCCTTCTAGCAAGGACGTCGCCTCGCCCATCGTTTCGATGAACTTGGCGAGGCCGCTCGCCTTCACTTCCAGCGTGACGTGCAGGAACGTGGTCATGCCGCGCGCTCCTTCGCCCAGGCCACGCCGCGGCGCAGCAGATCGTAGAAGACCGGCAGCGCCCATGCGCCGCGCTCAACCTGCGGATAGAAGTCCATCAGCGGCTGCATGTCGTAGTGCCCACGGCAATGGCCGAGGGTCAGGTAGAGCACCGCGCCTTTACCCACGGGGTGCAGGTAGAAGACCGGGTGCTTGGCCTTCTTCCAGTCCTTTTCGACAAAGCCCGTGGCCTCTCCCTCGAACTCCGTTTCGAGCAGCACATGAAGATCGCCATAGGTCTCCGACAAGTACAACTCGTCATCGGCCTCGAAAGGCGCCACGTCCTTAACGAGCGGATGTTTCGGATCGGCCACCGTCACCTTGTAAGGCGCGATAGGCGGGTGGGCGATGAACATCGTACCCAGCGTCTGCATGAAAAGCGGCGCCCAGCGCGGACTGTCCACGCGGCCATCGGCGAGGAAGCGCAGAATGGAATTGGTGCCGTGCAGCGCATACCAACGCCCACCGCCTTCCACATAGGCGCGCAACGCTTCCTGCTCGTCGAGTCTCGGTATGACGTCGCAGGTATAGGTGATGAGGAAATCGCTTTCCCGGATTGCCGCGATGTTCGAATAATCCTCGAACACGCGGACCCGCACGCGCTCGTCCTCCGCGAGAATCTTCAGGATCTCCAGCCGCGCATGGTCGATATCGTGATATTTCCCGGCCGCGACCAGCGCAACCTTGATCTTGCGTTGCTTCGCCATGGCGCGCGCCTAATACTGAACGCGCTTGGTGAAGCCGCCATCGATGACGACATTGGTGCCCGTCATGAAGCGGCAGGCGGGCGAGGCGATAAATGCGATCGCGCGCGCAATCTCTTCCGCATTGCCCAGGCGGCCCATCGGGATTCCCTTGAGCGTCATGTCGTAGATCGGCGTCATGTGCGTCTTGACCATGTCCCACGAGCCGCCATCGATATAGACAGGCCCCGGCGAAACCGTGTTGACGCGAATGCCTTTCGGCGCGAGCGCTTGCGACATGGCGTGGGCGTGATTGATCACCGCCGCTTTCATCGCATTATAGGCTTGCGGTCCGAGGAATTCCTCCACCGCCGCCGTGGTGGAAATGGCGACAATCGAGCCGGCCTCGGATTTCTCGAGAAACGGCAACGCCGCCTGAATGCCACGGAACGTCGCCAGCAAATCCAGATCGAACACAGCCTTCCAGCTTTCTTCGCTGGCCGGTCCACCGCCCGCCGAGGCAAAAGATATGAAGATGTCGCAACCGCCCAGTTCTTCGGCGGCGCCTTTCACCCATGCGGTGTAAGCGCCGGCATCCTTCAGATCGACGGATTGTCCGCTCGCCTTCACGCCTTTGGCTTTGATGTCGGCAACGGTCTTGTCCACGCCGTCCTTGCCGCGCGCACATATCGCAACGTCAACACCTTCGGCGGCAAACACGAGCGCCGTCGCCCGGCCGATGCCTTTGCTTGCCCCTGCCAGAACAGCTTTCAGCCCCTTCAATCCCAAATCCATATGCGCCTCCCGTAGCGTCCTTACAAACAGGACGGATTGTTTTTTTCAGACATGATTATAGAGTTCTTGAGGCAGCGGTCCACACAGAAACCGCTCGAGATAGAGGAAGTCATGGACCTGGCGTTGGCGCCTGCCGATCTCGCATTTCAGGCGGAGGTTCGCGCGTTTCTGAATGAGGCTTTCACGCCGGAGTTGCGGGCGGCGACGCGCAAGCAGGCCGGCGTCTTTGCCGAAGCGGCTGTGAACCAGCGCTGGCAGGCCGCGCTTCATAAGAAGGGTTGGGTCGCGCTGTCCTGGCCCAAGGAATATGGCGGGACGGGATGGAGCGTTGTGCAGCGCTACATCTTCGACAGCGAATGTGCGGAAGCCGGAACGCCTGCCCTGCCCGCGATGGGCATACAGATGTGCGGCCCCGTCATCATGCGGTTCGGCACCGACACGCAGAAATCATACTTCCTGCCGCGCATCCTCTCCGGCGAGCACTATTGGTGCCAAGGTTATTCCGAACCCGGTTCCGGCTCCGATCTCGCCAGCCTGCAATGCCGCGCGGCGCGCGACGGCGATGATTATGTCGTCAACGGCACGAAGATCTGGACCACACATGCGCAATACGCGAACTGGATGTTCCTGCTGGTGCGCACCGACACAAGCGGCAAGCCGCAGGCGGGTATCACCTTCCTGCTGCTCGACATGAAGACGCCGGGCATCACCATCCAGCCGATCATCACCATGTCCGGGGAGCACGAGGTCAATCAGGTTTTCTTCGACAACGTCCGTATCCCGGTGGCCAATCGCATGGGCGAAGAGAACGCCGGCTGGACCGTCGCGAAATATCTACTGGAGTTCGAGCGCGGACACGCCTTCGCCTCGCGCATCCGCGGCATGATGCGCCAGGTGCGCGCGATCGCAGAAGCCGAACGCAATGGCGATGGCCAGGCGCTCTGGAACGATCCCGCGTTCCGCCAAAAAGTCAGCGAGGCGGACATCGCGGTATCGGCGGTGGATTTCACCGAACGCCGCGTGATCTCCGCGCTTTCCAACGGCGGCAGCACCGGCGACTCGGCCGCATCCATGCTGAAGCTCAAAGGCACCGAGACGATGCAGGTCGCGACCGAACTGGCGCTGGAAGCACTGGGCTTCTACGCGGTGCCGGACCAGCGCGCCTCGCTGGGCGAAGGTGCAAACGAATCGCCGGTGGGACCAGCTTACGCGGCGACGGTTACGGCCCGTTACCTTAACACCCGGGCCGCAACGATTTACGGCGGCTCAAGCGAGGTTCAGCGCAACATATTGGCGCGCCTCGCACTTGGCCTTTGACTTGTATAGGCTGTTGACCTAACCGGTTTGTTTCCGACACGAAGGCTTGTTTGAAATGAACATGAATGAACCCGGTGCCAAGGCGCTCGCCGAGCTGGAGCCGGAGGGCCTTGCCGCGGAGGGGCCGGGATGGCAGCAGCGCAAGAGCGCGCAGACCCGCATCGCGATTCTGGAAGCCGCCATCGAATGTCTGGAAAAATACGGCTACGCCCGCACCACCACGCAGCTTATCGCCCAGGTGGCGGAGATTTCGCGCGGCGCGATGCTGCATCACTATGCAACCAAGCAGGAATTGATCGCCTCCGTCATCGACTACACATTCTACAAGCGCATGGAGAGCTTCCTCGCGCGCATTAAAGATTTGAGCGAGCGCCAGCGCGTCGAGGATATCGCGGGCGTGGAGCGTTATTGGGACAGTATCCAGACGCCGGAATTCACCGCCTATATCGAACTCTCAATGGCCGCGCGCACGGATGAGGAATTGCGCAGCATCTTCCTGCCCAAGGCGCAGCGTTACGACCAGATCGAGCGCGAGGAAGTCATCAAGGCGTTTCCCGAATGGCAAAAGCAGCATGAACGCTACATCTTCGCGATGGATTTCTGCGTTGCCGCGATCGAAGGCCTGCTGCTGAACCGCGATATCTGGAACAGCGAAAGCCGCCGGCGCCAGTTGCGCGACTTCGTGGGAAAGATGCTGCTGGCGATCCGCCAGGGCGACGTGAAGCTTCCGGCAAAGCGCAAATAATCAGCGCACGGCCTCCACCAGCAGCGCGCTCACATCCGCCACCTTTTCCAGATGCGGCATGTGGCCTGCGCCATCTATCCAGACGACCTTGAACGATTTCGGCAAGCCCCCTTCATAGGGCGCGCCGACGATCTGATCGTTCTTTGAAGCGATAATCGTCGCGGCCGGAATCTTGGAAAGATCGGCAACAAGCGCCGGCGCATCGGCGCCGCTCACCAGCCGGTCCCGCAAAAGACTCAGTGCATCTTCCACGCCGTCCAGCCGTTTGAACTTCACCATGTCCTCCAGCATGTCCTTGGTGACAAGCGCGGGATTGGCGAACAGCATTTCCACAAAGGGTTTCAGGTCGCGGGCGCGCCGCGCTTCGATCACGCCGGTCAGGAACTTCTCGGACACTTTGGTTCCGGGAAAAAGCGCGGGCGCTATCAATGTGAGAGACGCGATCTGCGCCGGATTGTCCGCGGCGAAGCGCGCCGCCACTGAAGCGCCGAGCGAGTGCCCGATCACATGCGCCTTGTTGACGTTCAGCGCTTTCAAACTGTCCGCGACAGCCGCCGCCAATACAGCGAGCGATCCATCGCCGACATCTTTCGACGAACCACCGTGGCCCGGCAGGTCTATCGCGATCACGGGCGCCACCGCGGCCAGCGCCTCGATGTTGAACAACCAGTTGTTCATGTCGCCGGAATAGCCGTGCAACAGGACTATGGGCGTGGCATCGCCTTCGCCTGCCCGGCCCACACGGATGGAGCGGCCTCCCGCATCGACATTGGATAGAACGAGCGCACCCACCGCATCGTCCGCAGCCTCGCCCGGTTTGAAATTGGCGAGGAAGTCGCTGACGAA
>Ga0070679_100001411_pt1 | contig 21237 bp, 18 predicted proteins | sample KBSC63BmetaG_FD_65652 | JGI IMG/M metagenome (GOLD analysis project Ga0070679, IMG submission 65652) | Corn rhizosphere microbial communities from Kellogg Biological Station, Michigan, USA - KBS C6-3B metaG | ecosystem: Host-associated > Plants > Roots > Rhizosphere | place: USA: Michigan... | reverse complement strand
CGCGCGCACGAACGCCGTCACCAGCGGATGGGTGCGCCCGGCCAGCGCCGACAGCTCCGGCTGGAACAGCGTCGCCACGAAGAAGCGATGGCCGTCGAGCTCGACGGCGCGCACCTGCCCCTCGACGTCGCGCGCGGCCACCTTCAGGGCGCGCCCGAAGATGCGCTCCTGCAGCGACGGGTTGAGGCCGTAGCTGCAGTGGTAGCCCTCCTCGGCTTCGTCGCTGCCGTAGATGGCGCGCAGGCGCGAGCCGGGCATGAAGCGCACCACGCCGCGCGCGCCCACGAGCGCGCAGGCGAGCGGCGCCACCAGCGGCATCGCCGCCGCCGGGTTCGACTCGGCGTGATCCGCCTCGGCGAGCCCGACGACGTCGCGCGCCCACTCGATCACCGCGTGCTGAAACCCGCCGCAGCTACCGAGAAATGGCAGGTCGCGCTCGCGCGCCCTGCGGATCGCGCGCAGCGCCCCGTCCATGTCGACGTACGGGCTGCCCGGCACGCACCACAACGCCGCGCAGGCGCCGAGCGCCGCCTCGTCGACGGCGTCGCTGGCGATCCAGCGCGTCTCGACCTCCACGCCGGCCTCCGCCGCCGCCCGCGCCAGCGCCAACGGAATCGCCCCGTGCGCCTTGACGTCCGGGTTGTAGTCGCCGATCAGCCCGACGCGCATGAAGCCGACTATAGTGCACGCCATGAAACTCCCCGCGGTATTCGTGATGCTCGCCCTGGCCGGTTGCGGCGGCGGTGGCTCGGCCAATGTCACCGACGGCGGCGGCGGCGGTGGCGGTGGCGGCTCGGGCGGCGGTGCTGGCGGCGCTCCGACTCCCTGCACGCTCACCATCAGCGGCCCCGTCACCACCGGGTCCTACGCCAGCTGCCATCTCTTTCCCGCCCCAGAAGGGGGCAACGTCATGCAGGTCAGCGCCGAGAGGCTCCCCGGTTGCGACGGCTGTTCGTTCATCGCGCAGTTCGACAAGACGTTGCCGACCGACCACTGCCACAGCGGCACTGCGTCGATCCAGGACGACGATCCGCTCGTCTTCCCCGACGCCATCCTCATGGCCGCCACCAGCACGGATCAGATGGCGTCGTGCACCATCAACACCACGCAGCTCGACCTCGTCGGCAGCCACTGGTCGGGCAGCATTACCGCCTTCCTCGTGGCCACCGACTTCAACTTCATGCTCGTGGGCCTGGCCAACGTCACCGTGACCGGGAGCTTCTGATTCGCCTACTGCGGGCACTTGATCCGCCGACGCTGCGCACCGATACTTTCGCGACATGTCGCTCGCCACCGTGATCCTCGCCGCCGGCCTCGGCACCCGCATGAAGTCGGACAAAGCCAAGGTGCTGCACCCCGTCGCCGGACGCCCGATGATCGAGTACCCCGTCGGCATGGCACGCGCGCTCGGCTCGTCCCGCGTCATCTGCGTGCTCGGCCATCAGGCCGACGCGGTGCGCAGCGCCGTCGAGTCGCGCTTCGGCGCCGGCAGCATCGAGGTCGCCATCCAGGCCGTGCAGCGCGGCACCGGCCACGCCGTCCTGCAGGCCGAGGCGCAGCTCGCCGGCCACGACGGCCTGGTCCTCATCCTCTACGGCGACACGCCGCTGCTCTCGCAGTCGGTGCTCGAGCGCCTCGTCGCCGGCGCCTCGTCGACGACGCTGACGATGATGACGGCGATCCTGCCCGATCCGCGCGGCTACGGCCGCATCCTGCGCGACGACTCCGGCAAGTTCACGCGCATCGTCGAGGAGAAGGACGCCACCACCGATCAGCGGCGCATCAACGAGATCAACGCCGGCATCTACTGCGGCCCGGCGCGCTTCTTCCTCGACACGCTGCGCTCGGTCGGCAGCAACAACGCGCAGGGCGAAATCTACCTCACCGACGTCATGGAGCGCGCCGCGGCCGGAGGAAATGGCCTGACGGTCAACACGATCCTCGCTTCCGCCGACGAGGTCATGGGCTGCAACGATCGCGTCGACGTCGCCAAGGCCGATCGCATCATCCGCCTGCGCCTCGCCGACGAGCTCATGCGCGCCGGCGTCGCCGTGCGCGATCCGGAGCGGCTCTACGTCGAGCCCGGCGTCGAGATCGGCCGCGACACCGCGCTCGGCCCCGGCGTCGAGCTGCGCGGCAAGGTCAAGATCGGCGCGGGCTGCGTCATCGAGCAGGGCGCGGTCATCACCGACTGCACGCTCGGCGATCGCGTGCACGTCAAACCCTACTGCGTGATGTCGGAGTCGACAATCGCCAACGGCGTGCAGATCGGCCCGTGGTGCCACATCCGCCCGGGCAGCGTCATCGAGGACGACGTGCACCTCGGCAACTTCGTCGAGACCAAGAAGACGCGCATGGGCCGCGGCGCCAAGGCCAACCACCTGACCTACCTCGGCGACGCCGACGTCGGCGCCAAGGTCAACGTCGGCTGCGGCACCATCACGTGCAACTACGACGGCTACGTCAAGTCGCGGACGATCATCGAGGACGGCGCCTTCATCGGCTCCGACACGCAGCTGGTGGCGCCTGTCACCGTCGGGGCCGGCGCGGTCACCGCGGCGGGCACCACGGTCTACAAGGACGTGCCCGCCGGCGCGCTCGCGCTCACGCGGCCCGAGATGGCGATCGTGCCCGGCTGGGCCGAGCGCAAGCGCCAGCGCATGACCGGCGGCGGCGGCAACGGCGTCGCGAAAAAACCGGCCAAGCCGCAAAAATCACAGAAGAAGAAGTCCCCCAAGGGGAGGACGGCGCGCCGCCGCGGTTGACATTCGCGGCGTTCCGTCATAAACGACTGAACGGTCATTCACCAAAGAGGAGACTGCCATGGCGAAGGTTCCGGAGAACGCGCAGGAGCTGTTCAACGTCCAGGTTCCCGAGGCGCTGTCGAAGTTCCCCGACAAGGCGCGCGAGATCGGCGCAGTCTACCTGTTCAAGATTTCCGGCGATGGCGGCGGCACGTGGACGGTCGACCTGACGGCGAACCCTCCGGCGGTCGCGCAGGGCGACAAGGGCAACGCGCAGTGCACGTTCGAAGTCGCGCATGACGACTTCAAGCAGATGCTGACCAACCCGGCGATGGGCATGCAGCTCTACTTCCAGGGCAAGCTGCGCGTCACCGGCGACCCGATGCTCGCCACCAAGCTGCAGAAGCTGTTCGCGCTCAACGGCTGATGCACGCCCCGCTTCGCGGGGTTCGCGTACTGGACCTTTCGCGGCTCATCCCCGGGCCGTTTTGCACGCTGATTCTCTCGGACCTCGGCGCCTCCGTCGACAAGTTGGAGGACCCGCACGTAGGCGACTACTTGCGGGTCTTTCCGCCCTTCAAGCGCGGCTTGTCGGGGCGATTCAACGCGCTCAATCGCGACAAGCGCTCGTTGTGCCTCGACCTGAAGAAGCCCGAGGGGCGCGACGCGCTGTTGCAGCTGGCGAAGAGTTACGACGTCGTCGTCGAGAGCTTTCGGCCCGGCGTGCTCGACAAGCTCGGCGTCGGATTCGCGGCGCTGAGCGAGAAGAACCCGCGGCTCATCCTGCTGTCGATCAGCGGCTACGGTCAGGACGGACCGTATCGCGAGCGCGCGGGGCACGACCTCAACTACATCGCGCTCGGCGGCGTGCTCGGGCTCGCGGGGCCGCCCGATCGTCCGCCGCCGGTGCCGGCGGTGCAGCTCGCCGACATCGCGGGCGGCGCGCTCTTCGGTGCCGTCGGGATCCTCGCCGCGCTCTACGAACGCGAGAAGAGCGGACGCGGGCAGCAGATCGACCTGTCGATGTGCGAAGGCGCGCTCGCGTTCGCCATCCCCGAGCTCGGCAACTTCGACGCCGCCGGAACGCCACCCAGGCGCGGCGGCGAGCTCTTGATCGGCGGCGTCGCCTGCTACGGGGTTTACCGTACGAAGGACGGCCGTTTCCTGTCGGTCGGCGCGCTAGAGCCGAAGTTCTGGGCCGCGTTCAACACGGCGATCGGACGGCCGGTCGACATGTCCGAGCTGGTCGCCCCCGAGGCCGAGCAGGCGCGCGTGCGCGGCGAGATCCAGGCGATCCTCGAGACCAGGACGCGCGACGAGTGGGAGCAGATCCTCGTCGGTGACGTGTGCGTCGAGCCGGTGCTGGCCGCCGACGAATTGGCCGCGCATCCGCAGCATCGCGCGCGCGGCATGTTCTACGAGATCGACGGCCTCACGCAGACGCGCACGCCGTTCGGCACCACGGACGGGCATCGGCCGCCGCCCGCGCTCGGCGGTGACGGCGCGGCCATCCTCGGCGAGGCCGGCTTCAGCGACGGCGACATCGAACGCTTACGGGCCATCGGCGTCACGAAGTAGTACGATTGAGGCGGTGGGTGACGCCGCCGAAGATACGCACGTCGACGCGCCCGAAGCGCCGACGGTCGCGGCCAAGCACGTCGAGCGCATCACGACGGTCACGCCCGACGTTGCGCTTCTGACCGAAGAGCTGGCGCGCATGCGCGTGTTCCTCGGCGTGTGCGCGGTGCTCGCCGGCGTGCTCATGGTTTGCGCGCCGCTGCTCTCGGGGCCGCCGTGGCAACGCTTCGGCGTGTGCGCGGCCTGCTTCCTCGTCGTGTCGGCGTCGCTGTGGTTCCGCCTGACGATTCGCGACGCCGAGCAGTATACGGAGACGCGGCTTCTCGTCGTCGCGTACATCCTCATGATCGCCACCGGCTGCGGCGTCTACTTCGTCGGTGTCTTCTCGCCGGCGCCGATGGCGGGCACGCTCGGCATCTATTTCTTGTCGCTCGGCTCGTCGCGCATCGCCGCCTTCTCGAGCTACATCGTGGGGACGCTCATGCACGGCGTGCCGGCGGTGCTGATCGCGTCGGGCGCGATCAACGACCCCGGCCTCTTCCGCGACTTCGGCTCGACGGGGCGCGACAAGCTGCTCGTCGCGCTGCTCGTGCAGGTGGTGTTCTTTCTGACCTTCGTGCTGGCGCGGCTCAGCCGGCGCGCCACGCGCGAGCTCATCGAGAAGCTGCACTCGGCGCTGGCGCAGGTGCAAAAACGCGAGGCGCTGCTCGTCGAGGCGCACCACGAGCTCGATCGCGCGCTCGCCACCGGGCGGCCGGGCGTCTACTCGGAGCGGCAGCTCGGGCCGTTCCGCCTGGGGCCGGTGATCGGGCGCGGCGCGATGAGCGAGATCTACCGCGCCGCGCGCATCGACGACGGGCGCCCCGCGGCGGTCAAGGTGCTGCACCGCGATCTCTTGTCGTCGGAGCAGCATCGCCGCCGCTTCCAGCGCGAGGCCGAGATCATCGCGTCGTTGCGCTCGAAGCACACGGTGCGCCTCTACACCGTCGGCATGGACGGCACCGGCGATGCGCCCGCGTACATCGCGATGGAGCTGCTCGAAGGGCACGATCTGGCGTGGGAGCTGCGCCGCGAGCGGCGGCTGTCGCCCGAGCGGGTGATGTCGCTCGTCGACCAGGTCGCCGACGCGCTCACCGAGGCGTCGGCGGCCGAGGTGGTGCATCGCGATCTGAAGCCGCAGAACCTGTTCGCCTGCAGCGGCGAGCCGACGGTGTGGAAGGTGCTCGACTTCGGCGTGTCGAAGCTCGAGAGCTCGGGCACGCTCACGCACGGCAACGTCGTCGGCACGCCCGGCTACATGGCGCCCGAGCAGGCGCGCGGCGGCGACGTCACGCCCGCGGCCGACGTGTTCGCGCTGACGGTGATCGCCTATCGCGCGCTCACCGGGCGGCCCGCGTTTTCGGGGCGCGAGCTGCCGCGCGTCTTGTTCGACGTGTGCTACGTGCAGCCGATGCAGCCGTCGAAGCTGGTGCAGATGCCCGACGACGTCGAGCGCGTGCTGGCGCTCGGCATGGCCAAGGATCCGAACGAGCGCATCGCCACCGCCGCGCAGCTGGCGGCGGGGCTGCACGCAGCGTTCGAGGGCGGGCTCGACGCGACCTTCCGCCGCCGCGCTGATGCGGTGCTCGCGCGCGCGCCGTGGGGCAGCAAGATCACCTCGTAATACTCCGGGCGCGTCAGAAAAGCCTCACCGGGAGATCAAAGAGCTCAGGGAGAACAAAACTCTTACAGAACGATCACGCCGAACCGGTCTGTAAGCGTCTTGTCCTCTTCGAGCTCTTACCTAGGTCGCGATCGGAAAGCTGCGCCCGACCGCGCGCAGGGCCCCGTCGTCGATGCGCTCGGCGAGCGTGTTCCACGCCAGCGTCGACACGCGCGCCTCGAAGCGCCCGCCCTTGACGCGGCAATAGGGCTGTCCGCCGGCGCGCAGGTGCACGCTGTCGTAGCTCAGCTCCTCGTCGCTGTCGTCGCTCAACCTCACGAGCGCGCGCTCGCCTTCCCAGCGCGCCGAGCGCACCACGTAGGGCACGTCGTCGACGTCGAGATACACGAAGCGCCGCTCGTCGAGCCGGAGGACCCAACGTCCATCGGGATTGCGATCGAGCCAGCGCCAGAACGCGGCGCGCATCCCGTGGTGCACGACCTCGGCACCTTCGTGCCAGAAGCGTCCGTCGCCGTCGAGACGGATGCCGCTCTGCCGCAGCTTCTCGATCTCGGCGTCGGAGAGCTTCACGTCACCTCACGTCAATTGTCGCGCGACAGATGCAGCATCGTGTCTTTGAGCTGCAGCTTCGCTTTTTTGATGTCCGCGCGCTCGCGCTGCTCGTCGGGGCTGAGCGAGAGATGTCGCTCGAGCTCGGCGAGTCGCATTTCGAGTTTGTGGTGTTCGCTGCGGAGTGCTTCGAGGCGGGTCAGACGTTCCGGTTTGATCATCGGTTCTAGCCACCCCCGTACGAGCCCAGTTTACTGCGACCGCTTCTCCTTGACCAGCTCCGCTTCCGACGGGCGGATGTAGGCAGGCGCGGCGCTCGCGAGATCATCATAGGTTCCGCGGGCGGCGCGCAAAGCGGCGAGGCGCGCCAGATCCCCCGGGCGCGGGCCTGCTTCCTCGTCGAGCAGGCGAGCACCGGGCAGCACCAGCTCGCGATACTTGTGCGCGCCAGAGCCGACGACCGTCGCGACGGCGGGAAGCGAGCCGTCGAGCGAAGCCACTACGCGTGCGGGCGGAATCACGCGCTCGGCGCCGACGAGCGCCGGCACCCCGCCGGCGACGTCGAAGAGGCCGGCGTAGACCTCGCCCTTGAGCGCGTCGAGCGTGGCCAGCGTACGACCGTCGGGCGCGCGCGCCGCCAGCGCCGCCAGCGACGAGATCATGACGAGCGGCTTGCCGGTGGCGAAGCACAGCCCCTTCACCGTCGCCAGCCCGATGCGCAAGCCGGTGAATGATCCGGGCCCCGCGCCGCACGCGAAGGCGTCGACCTCGGCGGGCGTCACGCCCGCTTCGGCGAACGCGTCGGCGATCATGGCGAGCAGCGACTCGGAGTGCGTGGTCACGACCTGCCGCCGCTCGGCGAGCACGCGCCCGTCGCGCCACACGGCCACGCCCGCCTGCAAGGTCGCGGTGTCGACGGCGAGGACGGTCGGCGCGCTCATCGCCACAGCCCCGACAAGTGTCGCGCCAGATCGTTGCGCAGCGCCAGCAGCATCAGCGCGCCGAGCAGCGCCAGCCCGATGAAGGTCGCCCGCTCGCGCGCGCGCGGCGACACCGGCCGGCGGCGCAGCGCCTCGATCATCACGATCGACGCCTGCCCTCCGTCGAGCAGCGGCACGGGCAACAGATTGAGCAGCCCGAGGTTGAGCGAGATCAGCGCCGCCACGGCGAGGAAATGATCGAACCCGTGCTGCGCCGCCACGCCGGCGACCTCGTACACCAGGATCGGTCCGCCGATCGACGTCGACGGCAGCCGCCCGATCAGCGTCAGCCCGAGCACACGCACCAGGGTCCCCGTCACCGACGCCGCGCGCGCCACGCCCGCGCCCGCCGCGGCGAACAGGTTGCGCTCGCGCGGCAGCGTCGGCACCGGCACGATCGCGCGCGCGCCGTCGGCGCCGAACACGTAGTAGGTCGACTCCGCTTTGTATTCGTCGAGGCGCTGCCGCCGATCGAGCCGGAACGACGCGTGGTGATCGACGCCGTCGATCCCGTGCCACGCCACCGTGTGCTCGTCGATGGGATGCTCGTCGAGCGCCTGCGTCAGCACCTCCCACGACGCCACCGGCTGCCCGTCGAGCTGCGTGATCATGTCGCCCTTGCCGAGCCCGATCGCCGCCGCCGGCGTGCCCGGCTCGACGGCGTGCACGAACGTACCGCCCGGCCGCACGCCCGCGTCATAGCGCGGCGGCTTGCCCGGCGGCGCCGTGCTCGCGGGTACGACCTGCGCCGTGCGCGGCGAGAGCAGCGACAGCGATACGAAGCCGAGCGCGGTGTCGACGGGCCGCAGATAGGTGATGACGAGCATGCCCGAGCCGCGCGGATGCACGAGCGGATCGAGCTCGCTCGAGGTCGCCACCGGTCGCCCGTGAATGGCGGTCACGATGTCGAAGGTGCGCAGGCCGGCCTTGTACGCGGGACAGTCTTCCCCTCCAACGCCGGCCATCACTCCAATCTGGGGCAGCTTGAAGTACGGCGTCACGCCGATGAGCCCGACGCGCTCGCGCCCGCCGAACGGATCGGTGCGCATGTGCACGCGCGGCGTGACGATCTTGGTGAGCGTGCGCGCCGCTTCGCCCTGCGCGGTGCCGCGCTCGATGGTGATGCGCACCTCGCGCCCGGGCGCGGCGGTGATGCGCGCGTTGAAGTCGTCCCACGTGCGCACGTCCTCGCCGTCGACGGCGACGATGCGGTCGCCGGGGCGGAAGTCGGCGTCGGCGGCCGGCTGCCCGGCGAAGACGGCGCCGATGGTCGCGGTGGTCGCGCCCGCTTCGGCGCCGGCGAGCTGCATGAAGATGAACGCGGCGAAGGCGATGTTGGCGAGCGGCCCGCCAAAGATGATGCACAGCCGCTGCCACGCCGGCCGCAGCGAAAACGCGTACGGCTCCTCGTCGGCGTCGACGCGCGTGCCCGGCTCCTCGCCGCACAGGCGCACGTAGCCGCCGAGCGGGATGGTGCCGATGGCGTACTCGGTGCCGCGCCGCTTGATGTGCACGAGCGGCCGTCCGAAGCCGATGGCGAGCTTGTCGACGCGCACGCCGAAGAGGCGCGCCATCGCGAAGTGCCCGAGCTCGTGCACCGTGATGAGCACGCCGATCAGCAGCGTGAACCAAATGAAGGTCATGTCGATTGCCGCTCCGCGCGCTCGCTGCGATTCGGCGCGCCCGATACGATGATCGAAGGCTCGCTGCATTCGCCGTAAAGGGCGCGACTACCCCGAATCTTCGCGCGCGCGCTCATGGTGGAGGTCTACCACGATGGCCGCGTGATCGGAGGCGAGCGGTCGCGGATCGATCGTCGCCGCGCGGACGGGCGTCACTCCGCGCCCCGCGAACCAGTCGAGCCGCGCCGGCACGCGCCCGTTCCACGGCTCCAGCTTGCGCACGAGCAGGCGCGTCAGCCACGACCCGACGAGGCGCTTCGTCTTCTGCAGCGCGTACTCGTCGTTGATGTCGAAGTGCAAGGTGCCACTGCCGCGATCGTTGAACCCGTCGACGCCGAGCCCGTGGGCGGCGAGCACCTCGAACACCGGCCGCTCGTAGCGCAGCTCCGGCGTCATGTACTGCCGCACCGTCTCGTCGAACCCGGTGACCACGAGCTTGTGCACGAGGTTGCGCGCCAGCGCCAGCGGGCTCGCCAGGTCGTACGTCGTCGTGTTCAGGTCGCCGCCGACCACGAGCGCCCCGCCCGCCGCCACGCGCTCGCCCGCCGCCACGATCGCCTCGAGCTGCCGCGCGCGCCCCGCCGGCGACGCGTTCGAATCGAGGTGGCACGCCGCCACCGTCAGCGGCGCGCGCCCGCCGAGCCGGCAGACCAGCGCCCGCTTCTTGCCGAGCCTCTTTTCCGACGACGAGAACTTGTCGCGCAGCTCGGGCAGGTCCACGTTCTCGACCGCTTCGATCGGCGCGCGCGACAAGATCGCCGTTCCCGCCAGCGCCAGCTCGTTGTGCACGCCGTCGACGCTCTCGCCCCAATCGTCCTCGAGCACCACGTACGACACGCCGAACGCGTACGACATGCCGAGCGCTTCGGCGAGCGCGCGCGCCACGTGACGATTGCCCGAGCGCGCCATCCCGCAGTCGACCTCGGCGAAGAGGAGCACGTCGGCCGCCGCCAGCTCCGGCTCCTCGCGCAACGCGCGCAACACCTCGTCGAACCTGCGCCCGCGCTGGATGTTCCACGCCGCCACGCGCACGCGCTCGCCGAGCGGCTGCGCCGCGCCTGCCGCGTGCACCTCGACGGCGGCGCACACACGCTCGACCTCGGCGCCGATCGACTTCCACAGCTCCGAGCGCAACAGCGCCTTGCGCGTGCGAATCGCCCGCAGCGCCTCGTAGTGCGGCTTCAGCCGATGCTCGGTCGCGTCGATCCGCGAAGCTTACAACGAACCGTCGGTCGGCTTGTTCACCGTCGGCGTCACGTGCGGCGGCGGCACCGGCATCGGCGGCATCATCGGCGGGTTCACCAGCGGCGACAGCGCGATGCGCCACAACGCGCCGTTGAGCGACGCCACGCCGGCGATCGCGGTGTGCGGCACGTGCGTGGTCATCTCGAAGCGGCGCCCGTCGGCGTTGGTGGTCGACACGATCGCGCCGCGCCCCACCGTCGACAACAGGCGCGCCACCGCCTGCTCCTCGTCGAGCCCGAGCTGTCCCTGCGCCTGCACCAGCCCCGCCGCGAACTTCGCCATGCGCTGCGTCTCGAGATACGACAGCGACACGCGCGACGCCTGCTTGTACTGCAGCGCCTCGGCGAAGGCCGGCTCGTCGCCGAGCGACGCCGCCGGCACGCCACGCGCGGTGGCGATCATCGCCGCCAGCCGCGGCGCATAGTCGGCGCCGATGGCGAACATCGCCTGCTCGCCCACGAACGCCGTCGCCATCGTCAGCTTCTTGCCGAACATCGACTCGAACATGTGGCGTTCGGCTTCGGTCCCCTTGGGCCACGCCACCGTCACCTCGATCAAGTCGACATCGGTCTCGCCGAAGTGCGTGGTCCGCCGCGACACCTTCACGTGCTTGGCCAGCGAGTCGGCGTCGAGCATGAGGGCGTTCATCACCATCGTGCCGAGCTTCGGCGACACCGTCTCGTAGACCCCGGCGGCCGCGGCGCGCGCCTCGACCGCATTGTTCACGCGATACGCGCCGCCGAGGCCGACGCCGCCCGAGCGCCCCGGCCACACCGCGTAGGCCAGCTCGCCGTCGGTGGTCAGCGCCGCGCGCTCGAACGCCTTGCGCATCCGCTCGCGCTCGGACGCGTCGCCCGTCTTGCCCACCTCGCTCGTGTAGGCCACCGACGCCGCCACGTCCGACGCGCGCGAGATGGGGCTGTCGTGCGTCGCGTAGGCGAGCACGCTGTCGCGCGGCAGGAACTGCACGCCCCACGCCGGGCCGGGCCGCTGCTGCTTGACGTAGCCGGCGAAGGCGCCCTCGTCCTTGCCCTCGGCGCGCAAGGTCAGCGTGATGCCGCCCGAGTCGATGTTGGCGAGCAGCTCGAGGTCGCTCACCGAGCGCATGTACTTGGCCATCGAGCGCACGCCGCGCAGCGCGTAGGCGACCTGCGGATCGCCGCTGGCGCCGCCCTGCCCCGCGAGCTGCGACAGGTTCGTCAGCATGGCCTCGATCTGCGGCCCGAACGCCTCGTGCAGGTTCTCGAAGTCGAGGTGCACCACCACCGGCGCGTCCGCCTTCTGCTTCATGCGCGGCGCGAGCAGCTTGACGGCGCCGTCGAGAAGATCGTCACGCCAGGCGACGATCGCGTAGCCGTGCTCGAACGCCACGCTCATCTTGGCCTTCCCCGTCGGCAGGCGGAAGCCCCACTCGGTGCGCTCGACCGGCGTGTTGTGCGCCGCCATCACCTGCTCGACCGCCTTGCGCGAGGTCACCGGGATCATCGCGACGTACGGCTGCACCGATCCGGTCGCGAGCAGCGACGGATTGAGCATCGCCACCGCCAGCGGGCGCGAGAGGTCGATGGTGGCCGCCAGGTCGGGCGACACGCCCAGCTGCGTCAAGAGCTGCACCTGCAGCTGCTCCGGCTTGGCGTCGGGTTGATCCGGTGACAGCTGTTGCGCCAGCCGCGCGCCGTCGCTGACCACGAGGTAGCCCATGACCTCCTGCCGGATGTCGGGCGACTGCGGCAGCGACACCATCATCGTCGACGGGTGCGTCGGCGTCGACGGCGTCAGCGGCGGCTTGTTGTGCGGGCTGCAGGCGGCGAGCGTGACGATCGACGCGGCGACGAGCAGGCGGCGGCTGGTCATGAGGCCTGCCTGTGCATGCGCAGTGCCGCGACTCCGGACGGGCGCTCGCTCGGCGTGTTACAATCGAGCCGTGGCGTCCCGCTCGCAGACCGAACAGCAGCAGACCGCGGGGACGCAGGACATCGGCGAGATCTTGAAGGAGCTCGAGCTCAAGATCGAGCGTCTCAAGGTCCTCTACGAGCAGTACTTCATGGGCATCGAGAAGATGGAGCCGCAGGTCGCGCGTAAGGAGGTCACGCGCACCATGCTGACGTTGCAGCAGCAGTACATCCGCAACACGGCGATGCGCTTCAAGTTCAACACGATGCTCCAGAAGTGGCAGATCTACATCACCTATTGGAACCGCGTTCTCCGCGAGATCGAAAACGGAACGTACGTGCGCCATTTGGCGAAGGCCAAGCGCAAAGCGGAACGCGAGGGCCGCGAGCTGCCGCCCGAAATGCACTTCGATAAGGTCCGTCCCCCGTCGGGTACGTTCAAGCTCGACGAGGAGACGGGCGAGCTCAAGCCGCGCTTCCACGATCACGAGACCGGCAAGCACGCGGCGCATCAGGTGCACGACGAGCTCGAGGAGGTCTGGGATCGCCTGGTGAGCCCAACCGAGGCAAAGCGTGCGTCCAGCCCCGCTCCCGCTCCCGGCAGCGCCTCGACGAACCCGGGCGGAGATCCGAAGCCAGCCGGCGCATCGGCGTCACGCCCGTCACCGCCGGCACCGCCACCGCTGCCTCCGCGCGCGGCACCGCCGCCGCTGCCCACCGGCGCCCGTGCGCCCACGCTCCCTCCGCCGCCGGCGCGCCCCGCTGCGCCCGCGGGCGCGCCGCCCGCCGCCGCCGCGCCGCCCCGGCCGCCGTCGGCTGCGATGCTGCCCAAGATCCCGGGCATGAACGAGCAGGAGCTCCGCACGCTCCACCAACGCTACGTCGACGCGCAGAAGGCGTCCGGCTCTGCCGGCGCCGTCAAATACGAGACCCTCGTCAACTCCCTCGCCAAGCAGGTCCCCGGCGTGCTCTCCAAGCCCGGCGTCAAGGGCGTCCGCTTCGACGTCACCGTCGAGAACGGCAAGCCGATCCTCAAGGCGATCCCGAAAAAATAGCGCCCACCCGCGCGCGCCCATGTGCGCGCCGCCCGCACCCGCACCAACCACATTTTCACATCGCAAGTCGATTCTCGCCCGCCGTCCGCCGTATCGTCTTCTCCATGTCCAAGCGCATCGTGACCCTGGAGTACGAGCTCCGCATCGCCGGCGGCGACCTCCTCGAATCTTCCGCGCAGCGCGGCCCGCTGCGCTTCGTGTCGGGCACCGGCCAGCTCCTGCCCGCGCTCGAGCGCCGCATCGAGAAGCTCGACGAGGGCAAAGAAGAGTCCGGCACCCTCCCCGCCAAGGAGGCGTTCGGCGACGTCTCGGCGCTGCCGCTCAAGGCCATCCCGCGCAAGGAGTTCCCCGGCAGTGAGAAGCTCGACGCCGGCCGCATCTTCGAGGCCAAGGCCGCCACCGGCGAGGCCATCCGCTTCCAGATCGTCGAAGCCGACGCCGACACGGTGCAGGTTCGCTACCTGCACCCGCTGCACGACAAGGACATCGCCTACCGCGTCAAGGTCCTCTCCGTCGAAGACGCGCGCCGCCCGCCGGCGCTGCCCGCCAGCGTGCTCGACGTCGATCTCGTCGAAGAAAAGTAGCTACAGCGACGACTCGGAGGATCCGCCCACGAGCTGCGGCTCGTCCTTCAGGCGATCTTCACGCCACAACACGCGCTCCATCGCCACCAGGAGCGGCTTGGTGGTGCGCGCATCCTTGGCGCTGATGGCGATCGAGCTCTCGCGCTCCGCCGCCAGCTCGATGATCTGCTCCGCCGTCAGGCGATCGCACTTGTTGAACACGATCAGGCGCTGCTTTTCGAGCAGCTTCAGCTCCTCGAGGATGCGCTCGACGGCGCGAATCTGCGCCTCGCGCGCCGGATCGGCGGCGTCGACGACGTGCAGCAGCAGATCGGCTTCTTCCAATTCCTCGAGCGTCGCGCGGAACGCCGCCACCAGATCCTTCGGCAGATCGCGAATGAACCCGACGGTGTCGGTCATGATGATCTCGCGCTCCGACGGAAAACGCAGCCGCCGCGAGGTCGGATCGAGCGTAGCGAACAGCTTGTCCTCGACGAGCACGTCGCCCTGGGTCAGCGCGTTGAGCAGCGTCGACTTGCCGGCATTGGTGTAACCGACGATCGACACGATCGGCATCTCGTTCTTCGTGCGCAACGAGCGCCGCTGCTCGCGCCGCTTGCCGAGCTGCTTGATCTGCTGCTCGAAGTCGTGGATGCGATCGCGCGCCCGTCGCCGGTTGACCTCGAGCTTGGTTTCACCCGGGCCGCGGCCGCCGATGCCGCCGGTGAGGCGCGACATCATCGTGTTCTTCTCGTGCAGGCGCGGCAGCGTGTACTTGAGCTGCGCCAGCTCCACCTGCAGCTTGCCGTCGCGGCTCTGCGCGTGCTGCGCGAAGATGTCGAGGATCAGCATCGTGCGATCGATGACCTTGAGCTCGGTCGCGTCGCTGACGGTGCGCGCCTGCGCCGGATTGAGGTCGTGGTCGAACACCAGCATGGTCGCGTCGTTCTGCAACGCGCGCGTCACCACGTCCTCGATCTTGCCCTTGCCGATGACGTACTTCGGATCGACCTGCTGCCGCTTCTGCGTGACGACGTCGAGCACGCGCACGCCTGCGGTCCGGCACAGCTCCTTCAGCTCCACCAGCCGCGCGTCCGCCTCCTCGGTCGTGATGCGCCCGATGTTCACCTGCACCAGGACCGCGCGATCCTTGCCGTCGTCGACGACGCGCGCCGACCGCGCGTGCTCGGCGAACTCGTCCTCGAGCGCGCGAATCAGCTCCTGGAAGTCGGGCGCGCGAAACTTCTGCAGCTCGTGCGCCGAGATCGGCTCGAGCACGCGCCACTGCTCGCCCGCCGGATTCGGTGGCAACAGGTGCGCGCAGGTCAGCGGCCCCAGCTGCCCTTCCTGCGTCATCAGGATCGCGCCGACGAGATCGAGCCGCAGCTTGGCGAGGTCGATGAGGTCGTCGCGCGTGAGCGGCTCGCCGCGCAGGTGCGTATGCACCAGGCGCACGCCGCGCATGCGGCCGATGCCGGCGCGGCGCGGCCCGAGGTCGGGCAGGTCGATCTTGCTCTGATCGCCGACGATCACATGATCGATGTTGCCCTTGCGATCGACGAGGATCCCGACCTGCCGCCCCACGTCGCGCGAGCACTCGCACAAAAACGACGCCAGCTCGGGCGTGACGATCTGCGACGGATCGACCCGCCGCCGAAAGACACGCTCGAGCATCTTCTTCTGCCCGGGCGACAGCCCATGCGTATTTCCTGAAAGTTGCTCCAAATCACACCTACAAGGGCGTAGAACCTACTCGATCACGGCCGCGATTTCACGTGGTATGATTGTACCGTGCCCGCGCGTGCGCTCGTCGTCCACCCCTCGTCCACCGCGGTGGCCGAGATCCGCGACGTGCTGGCGCAGCACGTGACGGTGGACGCCTCGCACACCGAGGTCGACGCCATCCGCCGCCTGACGAGCGAGGAGTACGCGGTCGTCATCATCGACTACAAGCCGCCGCTCGATGCCAGGCGCATCGCCGCCGAGACCATCGCCGCCCACCCCGACGCGTTCATCGTCATGATGACCCCCGACGTCGACTCGGGCCGCGAGCTCGACCAATCGCTCGCCGGCAAGGTGTTCCGCTTCCTGGCCGGCCCCGACCAGCGCTGGCAGCTCACCGGCATCGTCGCCGAGGGCCTGCGCCTACAAAAGCTCGAGCGCGACCAGAAGGAGCTCATCAAGAAGCTCTCGCTCGAGTACGGCAAGCTGCAGAAGCGCGAGAAGCTGCTCGACCTCGTGGTCAAGGAGCGCACGCGCGAGCTCCAGGTCGCCTACGATCGCCTGAAGATCGCCTCGCGCCAGGCGCTCCTCGGGCTCGCCGAGGCGATCGAAGCCAAAGATCCGTATACCAAGGGCCACTGCGGCCGCACCGCCGTGTTCGCCACCGCGCTCGGCCGCGAGGCCGGGCTCTCCGAAGCCGACATGGAGGTGCTCGAGTTCGGCGCCTTCCTACACGACATCGGCAAGATCGGCGTGAAGGACGCGGTGCTGCTCAAGCCCGGCGCGCTCGACGACGAAGAGTGGAAGCACATGAAGATCCACCCCGTCGTCGGCTACCAGATCGCGGTGCAGCTCGACATGCTGAAGCCGATGATCGCGTGCATCCGAAATCATCACGAGCGCTGGGATGGCTCGGGCTATCCCGACAAGCTCAAGGGCGAGGACATCCCGCTGCTCGCCCGCATCGTCTGCCTCGGCGACGCATACGACGCGATGGCCACCGATCGCCCGTACAAGAAGGCGATCCCGATGGACGAATGCAAAAAGATCCTGCGCCGCCAGGCCGGTCCCCAATTCGACCCTGATCTCGTCGAGCTTTTCATTTCGCGCGGCATCATGGAAGCGTTCTCGTAGCCGCGCGGACGTCGCTAATGCTGATGGTGCAGGTGCGGATCGACGAATAGCTCCTCGGCGAGCTCGCCATCCTCCTTCCGATTTTGCAGCTCGTCCTCCGTCTCGGGCGCGCCGAACCACATGTCCTCCTTTTCCTGCTCGGAGAACGGCAGCTCGACCGGGCGGCAGATCAGCTCGTCCTTCTCGTCGTCGACGGCGATGACGTGCTGGAACGGCGCCGGGAACCGATGTTTGAAGACCAGGCCGCGCTCGATGATGAAATCTTCGCTGCCCACGCTCGCCACGCGACCGAGCTTCTCCCCGTCGGGTGTACGTACGATCATTCCCTTGCGAATCACGGTGTCCTCCTGGCGTCCAGCAAAAGCAGGAAGCGTACCGTCGGTGGCTCCGTTCACGGCATGAACTCGCCGACCCCGTGCCACACGCCACCATCGATGAAGCCGCCCACCCCGCCGTCGAACGCGAACGGCGCCATCACGTCGCCGTTGAGCGCCCCGTCGCTGAAGGCGCCGGGCATGGCGAACAATCCGATGAACGACTTCGACTTCTTGACGTACACGAGATCGACCAGCCGCGTGTAGCCCGCGTTGAGCAGCGCGTCGGGCAGCGTGATCGGCGCCCCCGCCTCCGTGGGCCCGCTCGCTCCCTTGGCGAACGTGTGGATGACGCTGTCGCCGGGATTGGGATGGGTCGCCACGTACAGCGTCGTGCCGTCGGACGAGCAGGCGCTGGCCGTGTCGGCGACCGGCACCATCCCGAGCTCGGTCGAGCCGTCGGCGTTGAAGCGATGGAGGTAGCTGGTGCTCGCCCGCGGATCGACCACGATGAGCTCGCCGTTGAACACGCACACGTCGCGCAGCCCGAACGTCGTCGACGTCGTCGTCGGCGCGCCCGCCACACCAATCGGTCGCCGCTCGAGCTCACGTGTGCCGCCCTCGTACGCCAGGAACGCCGCCGGCGCGAGGGTCGCGTCGTAGGTCGCCATGCCGGCGTTGGTCGACACCGGATTGCCATCGAGCGCCACCACGTGCGGCGTGGGCTCGAGGATCAGCCGCCACAAGGCCGGCGTCCCCATCGTCAGCGTCACCAGCATCTGCGTCGTGCACGCCGGATCGTCGTCGTCGACGTAGCCGTTGCGATCGTCGTCGCAGCCGTTGCCGCACACCTCGGGCCCCGTCGTCGCGCACGCCATGTCGCCCGGCCCGGCGTCGGCGCCGCCGTCGAGATCGTCGCCGCCCACCGCCAGGTCGGCGCCCAGGTCATCGTTCGGCGCCTCGGGCGTGGCGCGACAACCGGCGAGCCCCGCGGCCCCCGCGACGACGGCGGCGACGGCGCACGCGACCACCAGCGCCGCCCCCGCGCCGCGCATGTTTACGAGCTGGCCTCGTCGCCCGGATCGGGCGCGCTCTCGTCGAGGAGCGTCAGCGCGATCGCCAGCGCCTTTTTGGCGCGGCTCACGATGCTCTCGTCCGACTTGATGCGCTGATAGGCCTTCAGGATCTGATCCTGGTACCCCGCCGACTCCTGCTCCAGCTCGGCGATGCGCTGCGCCCGCTCGTTGAGCGTCGCTTCGCGCGCGTTCAGATCCTCGAGCGCCGTCTTCAGCCGCGCCTCGATCTCGTGCAGCTTCACGTCGACGCGCTTGGACTCCGTCTCGCGATCGGCCGCCTGCCCCTCGAGCTCGGCGATGCGCGCGTGCCCTTCGGTGATCAAGGTGTCGCGCTGCGCCAGCGCCGCGTCGTACTCGGCGATGGTCTCGTCGTGCTCCTTCTTGATCTCCTCGAGCGCCTGCGCGTGCCGCTGCTGCATGCCCGCCTTCAGGTCGGCGTGCGACTCCTCGAGCGCCTGCATCTTGCGCATGTGCGTGTCGCGCAGCTGCTTGATCTCGTCGGCCAGCTTCTGCTCGAGCTCCTTGCGCGTGCGATCCAGCTCGCCCGCATGCGCCTCGGCCGCCTCGCGCAGCTCCGACTGCCGCCGCTGATCGAGCGCGCTGAGCGCCAGGATGTGATCCTGCTCGAGCTGCTGCTTGTCGGCCGTATGGTCCTGCGCCAGCGCCTCGAGCTCGCCGCGCGACTCCTCCGCCTTCTGGGCCAGCTCGGCGAGCCGCCGCTCGTCGGCCGCCTCGAGCTCGCGCTTGTGGTTGCCGTGGATGCCGGCGACCTCTTCCTGATGGCGCCGCTCCGACTCCTTGGCGTCACGCGTGTAGCGCGCGCGCAGCCCGGCGATCTCGTCGGCGTGCAGCTGATCCTTCTCGGTGATGGCCTCGCCGTGCTCGCGCTTGAGCGCGGCCACCATGCCGTCGTGCTCCTGCCGCAGCGACTGCAACGTCGCGTCGTGCTTCTGCGCCAGATCGGCCGTCTGCTGCTCGAAGCGCAGCCGGAGGGCGTCGCGCTCGTTCTGCGCCGACTCGCGCAGCTTCTCGACGGCGCGCGCATGGTCGGTCTCCATCGCGCCGCGCTCCTCCTCGAACTTCGAGGTGATGAGCGCCTTGTCCTCGTCGTGCGCGTCGAGCGTCTTCTGCATGCGCTCGCCGTGCTCGGCCTGCATGGCGTCGACCGCCGACTGATGCGAAGACTTCAGGGCCTGCACCTCGGCCGCGTGCGCGGTGACCGCGTCGTTGTACGCCTTCTCCGCCGCGCCCACGTCGCTTTGGTGCTTGGCCTTCCAGCCCTCGAGCTCTTCTTCGTAGCGCGCGATCGTCTTGAGCGCGTCGTCGAGACGCGCCTTGACCTGCTTCTCGCGCTCGACCACGCGCTCCTTGTCGTGTCCGAGCGCGTCGATCTTCTCCTTGGCCGAGACCAGCTCCTTCTCGGTGCCGAGGCTGCGCTCCTCGAGGTCGCGCAGCTTGCGCTCGTTGTCGCGCAGCTTGGTCGACTGATCGAGCACCGCGCGCTCTTTGGCGTCGACGGCGTCCTTCAGATCGAGGACCTCGCGCTCCTTCTTGTTGATCGTCTCGCGCAGGTTGAGGAACTCGCGCTCGCGCGAAAATCCCGCCGCCGCCGGCGTCGGTGCCGCGCCCTCGGGCTTGGCCGCCAGCTTCTGCTTCAGATCTTCGACCTCGCGCTTGAGCGTGTCGCGCTCGCGCTTGAGCTCGGTCACCGCCGCCGCGCCGGTGTCGTGCGCCTGCGTGTCGGCCGCGTTCTGCGCCACCGCCACCGCGCTCGCCAACGCGCTCATCGCGCCCGACGCATTGGCCGCGCCCGACGCCGTCGGTGAATTCGCCGACGTGATGATGCGCGGCTGCGACGCCGGCCGCGGCCGCGCCGGCTCCTGCGACGCCTGCTCCGCCACCGCGTCGAGGCCGAGATCGATCGGCCCCGACTGCTCCTTGGCGCTGTGCCCGCGGAACGTATCGATCGGCTGCGACTCCGCCGGCGGCAACGGCGCCGGCACGCCCGCCGACGCCGGCAGCGAGAACGGATCCTCCTCGGCGCCGCCGAACGGCTCGTCGAGCGGCACCTCGGTCACCGACGGCATCGGCACGGCCTTCTTGGCCATCTGCATGCGCCCGAGCATCGGCTTGACCACCTCCGGCGCGGTCACGCTGGTCGAGTCCTCCATGCCGTCGCTGCCGATGGCCGCGAACGCTGCTTCGGTCTCGACGTCGACCTCGCCGTCGACGTTCATCACGCCGATGCGCGTCTGATCGTCCTCGTCGCCGGCGAAGCTGACCTGCTGCGTCGACGGCTGCGAGCTGTCGTAGAGCGCGGCGGTGTCGTCCGGCGCCTCTTCGATGATCGCCGCGTCGTCCTCGATCGCGACCTCTTCGGACTCCATCGGAATCTCGATGAGCCCGGAGCCCTCCGAGCGGAACGCATCGGGCGCCAGCTCCGGCATGCCGATGAGCCCGCCGATCTTCTCGACGAGCGCCTCGACGCCGAACGGCTTGTGCAGATATTCCTCGGCCCGCGTCTTGAGCTTCTTGTGGTCCTCGAAGTCTTTCTCGGTCGCCTCGGCGCTGGTGATGATGAGCGGCGTCGTCTTCAGCGTCGCCGACTTGCGCAGGCGGTTGCACACCGCCCACCCTGTGCGCTTGGGATCGATGCACAGGACGATCAGCGCCGGCAGATCGTCTTTGAGCTGCATCAGCTCGTTGGAATCAACCGCCGCCTCGACGCGGAACCCATAACGGCCCAGCTCGCCGACCAGGTGCGCATTGAGATTTCCGTCGGCGTCGACGAGGTACACGTAGCGCTCGGACATGTTGGGCTCACTCCAGGGGCCAGGGACCCGCTACAGCCCAACGATTTTATAGTGTTATCAAAATGAGATCAAGGTGAGACCGCGGACGAGACGAGCTTGACCATCTGCTCCTGGTCCATGTCCGAGGCAATCGCATAGCCGACGCCCCGATCGCGGAAGAGCGCGACGTTGTAGCCATGCTCCTGATCGAAGTAGACCTCGCGGTTGTCGATGACCGTCTTCTTGCG
>Ga0070679_100001408_pt1 | contig 21242 bp, 20 predicted proteins | sample KBSC63BmetaG_FD_65652 | JGI IMG/M metagenome (GOLD analysis project Ga0070679, IMG submission 65652) | Corn rhizosphere microbial communities from Kellogg Biological Station, Michigan, USA - KBS C6-3B metaG | ecosystem: Host-associated > Plants > Roots > Rhizosphere | place: USA: Michigan... | reverse complement strand
GACGAAGATGCCGGGAACGTCACACTTTCCGGCCCCGGGAGGCCCTTTTCGGGGCCGGAATCAAGGGCCTGAAACGCGCTGCGTGTTTTAGGGCCCCTATAGGGGGGTCAATCCACGCAGCGCGTCCGTCACTGTTGGACAACACGGGAGGAACAGAGGACTTACCGACATCTCCGCAACGGGGTCGGACTCCCGTCTCGGATCCGTGCCACTCCCGTCGCACCCTCGTCACGCTCCCGTCCGGGTTCCTCCACGCCTCCCATACCCGGCCCTCTCGCCACGGCCACAGCCTGCCCAGGGCCGTGGCGAGAGGGCCGCGTCCCTTCCCTGGGCGCCAGCTTCAAGGGTCCCGGTCCATTCCCGGGCGCCAGCTCGAGAAGACCGCGTCCCTTCTCCGGGCGTCAGCCCGCAGGGACTCCGCGAAATCAATCAACTAACCGCGGACGCCGGGGTGACGGACCGCTCGCGGGTCGGGCAGGTAGAGGTCGGTGCCGCAGCGCGGGCAGACCTGGACGTAGAGCTTCACCGGCTTCAGGCACCGGGGGCACTGGCGTTCCGGTTCGTCCTTCTCGCGGCGGTAGAGGACGACCGCGATCAGGCCGAGGATCGGCAGCACCATGCCGACCAGGAACCAGATCCAGAAGGAGCTTCCCTTCGCCTTGCCGACGATGCCGGTGGCGAGGCCGCAGAAGAAGGCGATGACGAGGTACTCGAGGCCCATAGGGCCATTGTGACGGTGACGGTTGGCGTTCGCAGTTATCCGCGGTATGCGCGGATAACTGCGAACTCGACCGGCTCAGCCGAGGCGTTTGGGGCGGGTCACGGAGCCGAGCTCGGCGATGTCGCGCTTGAACGGCATGCTGGCGGTCCAGTCGAGCACCGCGTGAGCCTTGCGGGAATAGCCGGGGATCTGACTCATGTGGTACGTGCGGGCCAGGAACCAGGCCGGGAATCCGCGCAGCTTGCGGTCGCCGATCCGCCCGACCGCCTTGTAGCGGCCGAGGTTCACGAAGGAGGCCTCGCTCCGGTAGGTAAAGGGTTCCGCGGCGCCGATCCCCAGCTCGGCGGCGATGTTGCGGGCCGCGACCGGGCCCTGCCGGACGGCGTGCTGGGCGGTCGGCGGGCAGGTGCCGCCGCGCGGGTCGGGGGCGGCGGCGCAGTCGCCGATCGCCCAGACCGAGTCGAGCCCCTCCACGCGCAGGTGGTCATCGACCGGGACCCGGCCGCGCTCATCGAGCGGCACGTTCAACTGCTTGAGGATCGGCGCCGGGGCGACGCCCGCGGTCCAGACCACGGTTGTGGTCGGCACGACCTCGCCGGTCGACAGCGTCACCGAGTTCTTCGTCACCTCTCCCAGCGTCGTCTCCAGCTTGATGTCGATGCCGCGGCCGCGCAGCTCGCGCAGCGCATAGTCGGCGAGATCCTGGTCGATCTCCGGCAGCACCCGCGGCGCCGCCTCGACCAGGATCCAGCGCATCCCGTGCAGGCGGGCGCGCGGGTAGTTGTCCATCGCGTCGGCGGCGAAGTCCTGGAGCTCGGCGAGCGCCTCGAGCCCGGCGTAACCGCCGCCGATGAAGACGAAGGTGAGGAGTTCCTCGCGCCGCCGGCGATCGTCGGTCGCGTTCGCCAGCTCCAGGTTCTCGACCACCCGGTTGCGCAGCACGATCGCGTCGGCGAGGCTCTTGAAGCCCATCGCGTGCTCGGTCAGGCCGGGGATCGGCAGGACCCGCGAGACCGACCCGAGCGAGAGCAGCAGCTGGTCGTAGGGGATCGTCTCCTTGCCGCCGCCCTTGGCCGCCAGCTCGACCGTCTTGGCCTCCGGGTCGTGGCCCACGACCTCGCCCAGGCGCAGGTAGGTGCGCTTGAGGATGTCGCGCAGCGGCGTCACCACGTGGCGCGGCTCCAGCGTCCCCGCGGCGGCCTCGGGCAGGAACGGCGCGTAGGTCGCGTAGTTCTGCTCGTTGACCAGCATCAGCCGCGCCGACTGCTTCGGCATGACCTTCTCGAGCTCCCGCGCGGCGGCTAGCCCACCGAATCCTCCACCCGCGATGACGACGTTCCAGGCCATGCGCTGACGGTAGCAGCTTGTAACAACGTGTTACAAAGTGCGATGCGTCACAGGCGCACACCCCCCAGCTGTTCCTTTTGCGCCGATAAGGCGCAAAAGGAACAGCTGGCCTGGGTCAGAGGCCGAGCTGCTCGCGGATAAGGCGATTGACCTCGCCGCCGTCGGCACGGCCCTTCGTCTCCCGCATCACGGCGCCGACGATGGCGCCGATCGCCTTGCCGTTGCCGGAGCGGATCTGCTCGGCGGCGGCGGGGTCGGCATCGATCGCGGCGGCGACGATGCCGGCCAGCTCACCGTCATCTCCCCCCATCTGGGCGAGGCCCTCGCGCTCGATGACCTCGGCGACGTCGGCGTCGCCGTCGGCGACCAGGATCGCCAGCACCTGTTTGCCGCCCGCGTGGGAGACCTGTTTCGAGGCGACGGCAGCGATCAGGTCGGCCAGCGGCTTCACTGCGGGGCGTTCGGCGTCGTCGGACGCGCGCAGCGCCGCGGTCAGGTCGCCGGTCACCCAGTTGGCGACGACGCGCGGCTCGGCGCCCTTGCCGACCGCGGCGACGACGGCCTCGAAGTAGGTGGCCTGATCCGGGTCCCCGGCCAGCAGCCGCGCCTGCGCCTCGTCGAGTCCCAGCTCCGCTTCATAACGGGCGGTGCGCGCCGCGGGCAGCTCCGGCAGCGATTCGCGCGCCTCCTGGAGCATCGCCTCGGTCGGCGCGATCGCAACCAGGTCGGGCTCGGGGAAGTACCGGTAGTCGTGCGCTTCCTCCTTCGAGCGCAGCGAGGTGAGGTCGCCGCTCGCCGGGTCGAAGTGGAGCGTCTCCTGCTCGACCGTCCCCCCCGCGCCGATCAGCTCGCGCTGGCGCTCCAGCTCGGCTTCGATCCCGCGCTGGAGGAAGCGGAAGGAGTTCATGTTCTTCAGCTCGGTCTTGACCCCGAGCTCGGTCGAGCCCGCCGGGCGCACCGACACGTTGGCGTCGACCCGCAGGCTCCCCTCCTCCATGTTGACGTCGGAGACGCCGAGCTGGCGCACCGTCTCGCGCAGCAGGCGCGCCCACTCGGCCGCTTCGGCGGCGTCGCGGAGGTCGGGCTCGGTGACGATCTCGACCAGCGGGGTGCCGCCCCGGTTGAAGTCGACGAGTGACGCGGCGGAGCCGTGGATGCGCCCCGATTCGCCGACGTGGATCGTCTTCGCCGCGTCCTCCTCGAGGTGAGCGCGGGTGATGCGGATGTCGCCCAGCTTCCCTTCGCCGCAGATCGGGATGTCGTACTGGCTGATCTGGTAGGCCTTCGGGCTGTCGGGATAGAAGTAGTTCTTGCGGTGGAAGATCGAGCGCGGGGCGATCTCGCAGCCCAGCGCCATCCCGATCTTCAGGGCATAACGGATCGCTTCCTCGTTGGGCACCGGCAGGACGCCGGGGTGGGCGAGGCAGATCGGGCAGGTGTGGACGTTCGGCTCGTCGCCGAAGGAGAGCTCGCAGCCGCAGAACATCTTCGTCCGGGTCGAGAGCTGCACGTGGATCTCGAGGCCGATGACCGCCTCCAGCTCCTCAGGCATGGGCACCTCCCTTCCAGGGGATCGCATCGCTGGCGGCGGCCTCGAAGCCGAGCGCGCCCTCCAGGGCGTGCGCGGCCTCCAGCAGCTTCTGCTCGGCGAAGGCCGGGGCGGCGATCTGGAAGCCGACCGGCAGCCGCGGCGCGCCGTCGCCGCCGTCCTCCGGCGCCGCCAGCCCGGCGGGGAGCGCGATCGCCGGGATCCCGGCGAGGCTCATCGGCACGGTGAAGAAGTCGTTCATGTACATGGCGAGGGGGTCGTCGGTCTTGGCGCCGAGCTCGAAGGCGACCGAGGGCGAGGTCGGCGTGATCACGAAGTCGACGTCGGCGAAGGCGGTGTCGAAGTCCTGCGCGATCCGCGTCCGCACCTTCTGGGCCTGTCCGTAGTAGGCGTCGTAGTAGCCCGAGGAGAGCGCGTAGGTGCCGAGCATGATCCGCCGCTTCACCTCCGGGCCGAAGCCCTCCGATCGCGTCCGCTCGTACATCTCGATCAGATCCTCGTCGCCGCCCTCGCGCAGGCCATAGCGGACGCCGTCGAAGCGGGCGAGGTTCGAGGAGGCCTCGGCCGGGGCGAGCACGTAGTAGGCGGAGATGCCGTGCTCGGCGTGCGGCAGGGTGATCTCGACGATCTGGCCGCCGAGCTCCTCGATCCGTGACACCGTCGCCTCGAAGACGGCGCGGACGCCGGCGTCGAGCGTCGCCTCGCCGAGCTCGCGCGGGACGCCGAAGCGCAGGCCGGCGAGATCCTCGCGGCTGGGCAGCTCGATCCCGCCCTCGATCCCGACCGAGGTCGAGTCGAGCGGGTCCACCCCCTGCATGACAGAGAGGAGCAGCGCCGCGTCGGTGACGTCGCGGGTGAACGGGCCGCACTGGTCGAGCGAGGAGGCGAAGGCGATCATCCCGAAGCGCGAGATGGCGCCGTAGGTCGGCTTCAGGCCGACGATGCCGCAGAGCGAGGCGGGCTGGCGGATCGAGCCGCCGGTGTCGGTCCCGAGCGCCGCCGGGGCGAGGCCGCCCGCGACCGCCGCCGCCGAGCCGCCCGAGGAGCCGCCGGGGACGCGGCCGCGGTCCCACGGGTTGAGCACCGGGCCGTAGCCCGAGTTCTCGTTCGAGGAGCCCATCGCGAACTCGTCCATGTTGGTCTTGCCGAGGACGTGCGCGCCCGCGGCGGTCAGCTTGCGCACGGCGGTCGCGGTGTAGGGCGGGCGGTAGCCCTCGAGGATGCGGGATCCGGCCGTGGTCGGGATCCCCTGGGTGGTGAAGATGTCCTTGATCGCGATCGGGACGCCCGCCAGCGGGCCCGAGTCGGCGGGCGCGGGCGTGTTCGACCCGTAGGGCGTCGCCTCCCCCTCGCCGGCGGGCGCGCTTTCGCCGGCGCCGTTCCAGTCGGGCTCGAGCGCGTCAACGTGCTCGGCGGTCCAGAGGTAGGCGTTCAGCTCGTCGGCCGCGGCGGCGGCGCGCCAGGCGGAGCCGTACTCATCGGCGGAGATCTCGCCCGCGGCGATCTTCGCCGCCGCCTCGGCGACGGTCAGGTCGAGCAGGTCGGCCATCAGTCGGCGTCGGCCTGCGGCGAGGGGACGCGGAAGGCGCCGTCGAACGGCTCCGGGGCCGAGGCGAGCGCCACCGCGGGCGGCATGCTCTGCCACGGCTCGTCGGCGCGCAGCACGTTCTCCAGGTGGACGACGTGGGAGGTCGGCTCGACCCCCTCCAGGTCGAGGCCGCGGATCCGGTCGACGTGCTCGAGGATGCCCGAGAGCTCGCCGGCCATCGTCTCGACTTCGGCGTCGTCGAGACGCAGCCGCGCCAGGCGGGCGACGTGGAGTACCTGCTCGCGGTCGATCACGGCGTCGATTCTAGGTGCCGTGCAACCGCGGAAGGGGCTCGACTCATTCCGTGGTTCGAAATCCACGGTACGGGGGGATTCCGCACCACGGAGACCGGTCACCCAAGGAGCCCTGCCCCCGAGCGCGGTCGTCCTTTCGTCCGGCTCCCAGGACGTGGTCGACCTTTCGTCCGCCTGCCAAGACGTGGTCGACCTTCCGTCCGCCTACCGGACCTTAAGACGACCGCGCCGGCGGAGCCGGACAAAAGGACGACCGCGCAGGCCGGGGCGCCGGTTAGGACGACGGCCCGGATGCTCGGCGCGTCCGGATGTGGGGTGTGTTCAGGATCCGCCGCGAGACTCGCGCGGTGACTCGAGGCTCTTGCCGATCGATGCGAACGAGGCGCCTTCCTCCCCCATGGCCCGCCAGCCGCCGTAGGCGATGCCGAGGGCGGCGGCGAGGGCGAGGAAGATCGGCAGCCGCAGGGTCGATTCGTAGGCGAGTTCGGAGAACGCTCCCTCGGGGCCAGGCGGGGAGATGATCCGGATCAGGATCAGGACCGCGGCGAGGATGCCGAGCACGCAGATTGCGGCGGCGGGCGGGATCGCGGGCTTCCAGCCGGTGCCGCTGAGGCGCAGGATCGCGGCGCCGACGGTGACGACGATCGCCAGCATCAGGAACAGCGGGATCAGTTCGAGCGTGTCCCAGGCGCTGCCGCCGCCGGTCCCGGAGACGACCCCGCCGAGCGTTTCGGCGCTGGTGGTCGCCTTGGCTCCGTACCAGTCGAAGAACATCAGGATGAAGAGCAGGATCGCCGCGACCAGCGCGATCGCTTCGCCGGCCCGCAGCCGGGGCGGGCGCCGTCGCGCGCGGCGCGATCCGCCACCCGGTCGCCCGGTACCCCGGCGCGCCTCGCCGTCGCCGCTCGGCCCAGCGTCGCCACCCGCTTTGGCCGCGCCCGCCGTTTTGCGCCGCGGGCCGCGCCGCCGACCCTTCTGCTCGTCGGCGTCCGGGGTCATCGGCTCGCCATGCGGGCGCGTCCCGCCGCCAAGGTGTTGTGGAGCAGCATCGCGATCGTCATCGGGCCGACGCCGCCGGGGACCGGGGTGATCGCCGAGGCGACCTCGGCGGCCGCGTCGAAGTCGACGTCGCCTACAAGGCCCTCCTCGGTGCGGTTGATGCCGACGTCGATCACCACCGCGCCGGGCTTGACCGCGTCCCTGCCAAGCAGGCGCGGCACGCCCACCGCGGCGACGAGGATGTCGGCCTGCGCGCAGACGGCGTCGAGGTCACGGGTGCGCGAGTGGCACATCGTCACGGTCGCGTTCGCCATCAACAGGAGGCGGGCGACCGGGACGCCGACCAGCTTCGAGCGCCCGACCACGACCGCGTGCGCGCCCTCCACCTCGACCCCCTCGTGGGCGAGCAGTTCCATCACCCCGGCGGGCGTGCAGGAGACGAGCCCGGGCGTGCCGTGCGCGAGCAGGCCCGCGTTCACCGGCGTGAGCCCGTCGACGTCCTTGGCCGGGTCGATCGTCGCCACCACGCGGTCGGGATCGAGGTGGTCGGGCAGCGGCAGCTGGACGAGGATGCCGTCGACCTCGTCGTCGGCGTTCAGGTCGCGGACCAGCTGCTCCAGCTCCTCCTGGCGCGTCGCGGCGTCGAGCTGGTGATGCACGGAGCGGATTCCGACCTCGCCGGAGGCTTTGCGCTTGCCGCCGATGTAGACCTGGGACGCTGGGTCCTCGCCGACCAGCACCGTGGCCAGGGCCGGGGCGCGGCCGAACTCCTCCTCGAAGGCGACCGCGTCGACCTTGACCCGCTCTTTGACCGCCGCCGCGACCGCTTTGCCGTCGATGATCCGCGCGGCCATCCCTACTTCTTCCTGATCGGCGCGTAGTCGGCCATCAGCTTGCGCTCCTTACCGTCGTCGAACCTCACCACGATCACGCCGCCAGGCTCGGTCCCGGTCACCACGCCGTCGCCGAAGGAGGCGTGGACGACGTCATCGCCGGTCCGCATCTCGAGCGCCGGGCCGGGGTCGAGCGGCTGCGCCGGGGCGAACGCATCGCCGCCGGAACTGCCGAAGCCGTTGTCGGCGAACCCGCCGCCCGAGCCGCCGTACGCGGTCGAGCCCCAGGTCATGCCGCCGCTCGCCGCGGTCGAGTTGCGTTCGGTCAACTCGGTCGGGATCTCGTCGATGAAGCGCGACGGCAGGTTGCGCTCGGAGCGACCGAAGAGCTGGCGTTCGCGCGCCCGGGTCAGGTAGAGGCGCCGTTCGGCGCGGGTGATGCCGACGTAGCAGAGGCGCCGCTCCTCTTCTTCGCCGCCTTCCTCCAGCGAGCGCATGTGCGGGAACGCGCCGTCCTCCATGCCGATCACGAAGACCGTGTCGTACTCCAGCCCCTTCGCGTTGTGGAGCGTCATCAGCGTGACTTTCTCCGCTTCGGCCCCCTCCAGCGCATCCTGCTCGGAGCGCAGCATGTTCGTCTGCAGGTACTCCTCCAGCGGGGTGATTTCGCTCTCGCCCTCGATCTCCCGCTCGCGGTCGAACTCGGCGGCGCCCTCGAGCAGCGCCTCGAGGTTCTCCACCCGCCCTTCGGCCTCCACCGTCCGCTCATTGTTCAGCGCTTCCATGTAGCCGGTCTCGTTCAGCACCCGCTCCAGCAGCGAGTGAACGGAGGAGTCCTCGACGTGATCTCTCAGCGCGTCCATCGTCTCGAAGAAGCGACCGACCGACTTGATCGCCGCGGCGCTCACTCCGGGCACGTCCTCGACCCGTTCGATCACTTCCCAGATCGTCAGTCCGGCGGTATTCGCGTAGGCGGTCAGGCGGCCCTGGGTGGTGTCGCCGATCCCGCGCCGCGGCGAGTTGACGATCCGCCCGAAGGCGACCAGGTCGGCCGGGTTCGCCAGGAACCCGAGGTAGGCGAAGGCGTCTTTGATCTCGGCCCGGTCGTAGAACTTGGTCCCGCCGATCACCTGGTAGTTGACGTTGAAGCGTTCGAGCGTCTCCTCCAGCACCCGGCTCATCGCGTTGGTCCGGTAGAAGACCGAGACGTCGGACCGCTTGACGTCGTCCTCCTCGGCGAGCCGGTCGATCTCCCCCGCGACCCAGCGCGCCTCCTCGTGCTCGTCGCCGAGCTCGTACAGCTGCACCGGGTCGCCGCCGACCCTTTCGGTCCAAAGCTCCTTCGGGCTGGTGCGCCGCTCACGGTTGTGGGATACGACCGCATTGGCCGCCGAAAGGATCGTCTGCGTCGAGCGGTAGTTCTGCTCAAGCTTGACTACCGTCGCGTCGGGAAAATCGGCCTCGAAATCGAGGATGTTGCGAATGTCGGCGTGGCGGAAACCGTAGACCGACTGGTCCTCGTCGCCGACCACCATCACGTTCCCGTGCTCTTTGGCGAGCAGCTGCAACATCCGGTACTGGGCGTGGTTGGTGTCCTGGTACTCGTCGACGAGGACATGACGGAAGGTGCGGCGCCAGCGTTCGCGGATGTCCTCGAAGAGCTCCAGCACGTTCACGGTGCGGACCAGCAGATCGTCGAAGTCCATCGCGTTGGCCTCGAGCATCCGCTTCTCGTAGAGCGGGAAGACTTCGGCGACGACCTCCTCGAAGCCACCGACCGTCATTTCGGTGTAGCCGGAGGGGTCGATCAGCTGGTTCTTGGCGCCGGAGATCTTGCCCTGGACGGCGCGCGGCGGGTAGCGCTTCGGGTCGACCCCGAGCTCGGCCAGGCAGCGTTTGATCATCCGCAGCGAGTCGCCCTGGTCGTAGATCGTGAAGCCCTTGGAGTAGCCCAGCCGCTCGGCGTCGACGCGCAGCATCCGGGCGCAGGCGGAGTGGAAGGTCGTCACCCACATCGCCCGGACCGAGCGGCCGATCAGGTCCCCGACCCGCTCGCGCATCTCCGCCGCGGCTTTGTTGGTGAAGGTGATCGCGAGGATCTCGCCGGGGCGGGCCTTGCCGGTCGCCAGCAGGTAGGCGATCCGGTGGGTGAGGACGCGCGTCTTGCCCGACCCCGCCCCCGCCAGCACGAGCAGCGGCCCCTCGCCGTGCTCGACCGCTTCGCGCTGCGGCGGGTTGAGGCCGGCGACAAGGCGCTCGACTCGGTCCGCCCCGGCCTCGGTCGGCGCGCCGGAGGGCGACCCCTCGCCGCCCAGGAATGACTCTTGGTCGGCCTGAAGGCTCACCCGCCGAGCATAGCCAGGGGCTCGGCGGGGGCCTCCGCGTCAGCTGGGAGGTCGATCCCACGGCGGCCGCGCGGCCGGAGGATCCGGCCGCCGGGCGGTGCGTTCGCAGAAAGCCGCGCTATGCGCGGAGAAGTGCGAACGCGGCCGGGGAGGGAAGCTGGCGCCTTGGGGACGTGCGCAGGGAATGCTGTCGCCTCGCGGCTGATGGACGGCCCCGGCGGGCTATGGCCGCCCATCAGCCGCCGGGCCGGGGAGGTTTCGAAGGGGACGGGGTTACGGGACAAAGCCGTGCGCTTCGCGACGAAGGCGTGCGGGAGGCGGGAGGCTTCCGTCCAGGTCCGGTGCGCCTTCGGCCGGGCCCCGCCGGGGCGCTCGCGCGTCTTCCGTGACGCCGGATCGGCCGCTCGCTGAGTTATGGGCGCCCTGGCGCCCCCTGCTCAGCGAGCGACCGGGAGCGTCGGGAACCGACCCTCCCCCTCCTTGGCCCCGAGCCGCCGCGGATGCCCTGCCGGCCTCAGCCGGGCCCGGGTCGGCAGGGCATCCGCGGCAGCCGCAGCGGCCCCGTCCCCGAATCTACGTGCAGCTTTCGGCCAACCTGACGATCGGTTCGGAGGAGCCGCTGAAGAACAGTTCTTCGGCATCTGCCTGGCTCGCTGCGGCGACTTTTTCGGCGATGCAGGCGGCCTGTTGCTTGCTCAGGCCTTCGGGATTTTCTTCGAACTCCTTTTCGAAGGCTTCGCCGAGCGCCTTGCCGTCGTAGTCGGCGAAGCCTTCGACCTCGTCGAGCTTCCAGTCGTCGTCTTCCTGGACCAGTGCGACTTCGAGCGCCTGGGAGCCGAGCGAGCCGCCTTCGAACGCGACCCGGGCGGTCGCCTTGTCGCCGTCGACGGAGACGTTCGAGACCTTCGCGCCTTCGGCCTGATTTTCGCCGGCTTCGGCTTCTTTTTCGCAGGCCTTCGTCGCCGCCTTGCCCTCCTGCTCGGTGTTCTGTTCGTTGAAGCGCTGCGTCTGGAGTTCCGTGCAGTTGCCGGGATCGCTGGTCGTCGCCGCCTTTTCGATCACTTCGGCGATCTTGTCTTCGTCGCCGCCACCGCCACCGCAGGCGGTGATCGCGAGCGCAGCCACCATCAGGAAGGCAAGCGGGACGAGGATGCGCTTGTTCACAACGGTTCCTTTCGGTCCGGGACTGGGATCTGCCGGAGTCGCCAGCTTAGAGCGGCGGGCGGCGCTCGGGGCGCTCAGCCGCCGGCCGATGAGCGGCCGGTGCGGGGCTTGATCCCGGACTTCTCGCGCCTGGCCGCGTCGGCCTCGTTCCCGTCGACCTCGGCGAGCCGCGCTTCCAGCTCGGCGATCCGCTCCGAGAGGGCCTTGATCGCGTCGGCGATGGGGTCGGGCAGGTGGATCCAGTCGGCATCGGGCCCTTCCAGCCTGCGCCCTTCGACCCGCACCGGGTGGCCCGGATTGCCGACCACCGTCGCCCCCGGCGGCACGTCCTCGACCACGACCGTGTTGGCGCCGATCTTCGCCCCGTCGCCGACCGCGATCGGCCCCAGCAGCTTCGCCCCCGATCCGACCGTGATGTTGTCGCCCAGGGTCGGGTGGCGCTTGCCGCGCTGGAAGCCGGTGCCGCCCAGCGTCACGCCCTGGTAGAGCGTCACGCAGTCGCCGATCCTCGCGGTCTCGCCGATCACGACGCCGGAGCCGTGGTCGATGAACAAGCGCTTGCCGATCTCCGCCGCGGGATGGATCTCCACCCCGGTGACCGCGCGCGTCAGGTAGGCGATCGCGCGCGGCAGCAGCGGCACGCCGGCCCCGCGCAGCGCGTGGGCGAGCCGGTGGGCGAGCAGCGCCTGCACCCCGGCCCAGCTGGTGAGGATCTCGAACGAGGAGACCCCCTGCGCCGCCGGGTCGCGGTCGCGCGCCGCGGCGACGTCGGCGCGAATCTCGGCTATGAGCCTCCGGATCATGGTGCGAAAAAGGGTAGGGACATGTAGCGCTCGCCCGAATCGCAGACGATCGTCACGACCCTCTTGCCGGCCATCTCGGGCCGCGCCGCCACCTGCAACGCGGCGTGGATGTTGGCGCCCGCCGAGATCCCCGCCAGCACCCCCTCGGCGCTCGCCGCGACGCGGGCCGCCTCCAGCGCGTCCTCGTCGTCGACCGGGATCACCTCGTCGATGACCGAGCGGTCGAGCAGGTCGGGGACGAAGCCGGCGCCGATCCCCTGGATTTTGTGCGGGCCGGGCTGGCCACCGGAGAGCACCGGCGAGCTGGCCGGCTCGACCGCGACGACGAGCGCGTCCGGCGCCCGTTCCTTCAGCATCTGACCCACCCCGGTGATCGTGCCCCCGGTGCCGACGCCGGTGACGAAGGCGCCGACCTCACCGTCGGTGTCGCGCCAGATCTCCTCGGCCGTGGTGCGCCGGTGCGCCTCCGCGTTGGCGGGGTTGGAGAACTGCATCGGCATGAAGGCCTTGCGCTGGTCGCGGATCTGCTCGGCGAGCGCGACCGCCTCGTTCATCCCGCCGAGGCTCGGCGTCTCCGACACTTTGGCGCCGTAGGCGCGCAGCAGCTTGCCGCGCTCGCGGCTCATCCCTTCCGGCAGCGTGAGGATCAGCTCGTAGCCTCGCGCGGCGCAGACCATCGCCAGGGCGATGCCGGTATTGCCGCTGGTCGGCTCGACCACGAGCGAGTGGCCCGGCTTGATCTCCCCCGCCGCTTCGGCCGCGTCGATCATCGCCACGCCGATCCGGTCCTTGACCGAGCCGCCGGGGCTGAAGTACTCGAGCTTCGCGCAGACCTGGCCGGGCAGCCCGTTTCCGAGCCGCTCGAGCAGCACCATCGGCGTGTTGCCGACGACCGCGGAGGCCTCCGGTCCGATCCTCATCGGCCCGAGTCTAGGCGCGGCGCGACCCGGAAGGCGCGAAGCGGAAGAGCAGGTGGTCGAAGCCGGCGTGGTCGACGTTGCCGTCGCGCGTCATCCCGATCTTCTCGGCGACGCGCCGCGAGGCGACGTTGCGGGGCAGGATCATCGCGAAGACCTGGTCGAGCTCCAGGTCGGCGGCGAAGCCGAGTGCCGCGGCGGCCGCCTCGCCCGCGAAGCCCTCGCCGTGGCGCCGCGCGTCGATCGCCCAGAGCACCTCGATCCCCGCGCGGTCGCCGATCTCGCTCCAGCGCAGCCCGACCCGGCCGAGGTAATCGCCGCTCGCCCGCTCGACCACCGCCCAGGGCCCGAACCCGAAGCGCTCCCAGTGGCGCGCGTCGGCGTCCAGCCAGAGATCGCCGTCGGCGGGCGCGAACGGCTGCTCGGGCGGGGGGCGCAGCCATTCGCCGATCGTCGGGTGCATGAGCAGGGCGCGGTAGGCGGGCGCGTCGCCGGGGCCCGGAGGGCGCAGCGTCAGTCGCTCGGTGGTGCGCCCGTCGCCGTCGCTCATCGCGCCGACCCTACGGCTACTCGCCGGGCGGCGGTGGCAGCTGGGCGCCGGCCGGCGAGGGGAAGCCGAGGATGCCGCAGGTGGCGGGAATCCCTTCCTCGCCGTCGTGGTCGAGGCGCGCTTCCGCGTCCGCCCTGATCTGTTCGACTTCGCTGAAGGCGGCGCCGAGGGCGGTCGTCATTTCGCTCCAGCCCTGCTCGTCGAGGCGCATCGCGATCCAGGTCAGGTGCCGGTTGACCCGCGAGTCAAAGGTGTCGGACATCAGCGCGCCTTCGATCCGGGCCATCAGCCCCTGGACCATCGTCTTGCTGAGCCGCATTCGTTCCTCGCGGTCGAGCTCGTTCCACTGCAGGTCGTTGAAGTAGGCACGGCCGAGGCCGCGGTACACGTGTTCGACCGAGCCCCGCCGCGCGTTCTCCTCGACCACGTCGAGGGCGCCGTACTCCGCCAGCTCGCGGAAGTGGTAGGCGACGTGGGAGACCTCCATGCTGGCGGGCGCGAATCCTTCACGGCAAAATTCGACCGGGCTCATGTCGCGCTGGTTCAGGACTTCGAGGATCCGTACCCGCAGCGGATGCGCCAGCACGCTGGCCACCGTGGACCGGTCGCGTTCGGCGCGGGTCGGCCTGCCGCTACCCATTGGACTTGTTCGATCACTCGATTCCATTTATCTGGGACCCCATTGTGCCCGAAAACGGGCCGTCGTGGTACCCGAACCAGCTTGGGGCACGTTCGGGCGTGCATACAAAGAATTCCGTCTAAACGAATCTTGGCCAAGGAAAGGAGGTGAGCGATGCAGCTCCGCGGCAGCCAGTCGGTGGTCCCACACTCAGGAGTCAGCAAGGGCAACTAGCTTTGGGGTCGGGGGGCGGCCTCACGTCGCCTCCCGATCACGGCCACGACGAAAGGACGGCAACCATGGCGGACTCCCCTTCGCAGCTGATCGACGAGCGCATCGCGGAACTGGGTGACTGGCGCGGCGAGACCCTTGCCCGCGTCCGTGGGCTTGTCAAGGAGGCCGACCCCGAGGTCGAAGAGACCTGGAAATGGCGCGGCGTCCCGGTCTGGGAGCACGACGGGATCATCTGCACCGGTGAGACCTACAAGAAGGTCGTGAAGCTGACCTTCGCCAAGGGCGCCTCCCTCGGGGATCCAGCGGGCCTCTTCAACTCAAGCCTCGAGGGCAACACCCGCCGCGCGATCGACATCCACGAGGGCGAGGAGATCGACGCGGCGGCCCTGAAGGACCTGATCCGCGCGGCGGTCGACCTGAACGCCGGCCGCTGAGCTGTTCCTTTTGGACTCCAGGGGTCCAAAAGGAACAGCGGACCGCTTCGGGCGCGCCGGGCTAGATGAAGTACATGCCGCTGCCGGCCTCTTCGGCTTCGCGGCGGGCGACTTCGGCGATCGTCGTCTGGCCGAACACCTTGCGGAGCGCGCCGACGCCCTCGGCCCAGATGCCGCCGGCCTCTTCGGCTTCGGAGCCGATCTTGCCGTCGAGGGTCTGGACTACCTCGAGGACGGTGATCTCTTCCGGCGGCCGCGAGAGCGTGTAGCCGCCGCGCATGCCGCGGTGGCTGGTGAGCAGGCCGGCGCGGCGCAGGGTCGAGAAGAGCTGCTCGAGGAACTGCTCGGGGATGTCGCGGCGTTCGGCCAGCTCTTTGATCGGCACCGGCCGTTCCCCCGATCGGGCCAGCTCGGCGAGCGCAACGACCGCATAGCGCGACTTCGAGGTGATCGAGATCACGGGGACTTTCTACCGCACCCGCGGCCCTTGGCTAGGATCGACTGTCGTCGGGCGCAACCCTCCACCCGGGTGCCCTCACGCAAACGAGTGATCGGAAGCAGTCCTGAGCGAACGCCCACAATGTCTTGTCGTGGACGTCCATCCGCTGATGCGGTTGGGGGTCCGGGAAGTCCTGTCCAAGGACTTCGAGGTGCAGGAGGCGGCCGGCCGCGAGGAAGGTCTCGACCTCGTGCGTGACATCGGTGACTTCGACGTGGCGATCCTCGACATGGGCTGGCGCCCCAACGGCGACGGCCCCTCGATCAGCGGCACCGACACGATCCGCGCCATGCGTCGGGCGGCCCCGGTCCTCGGCATCGTCGCCCACGGCGAGCGGGCGCAGCGCCACCTCGCCACCGTCGCGCTCGGTGCCGGCGCGACCGCCTACGTCGCCCGCACCGCCGGACCCGAGCAGCTGCGCAAGGCAGCGATCGCGGCGGCCGCCCAAGAGCGCTTCATCGACGGCGACGTGCCGCCGAAAGGCTCACGCGCGCTGATCACCAGGCGCCAGCGAGAGATCCTCCAGCTCCTCGCCGACGGCGAGTCGACGACAGTCGCCGCCCGCCAACTCGGCCTCTCCGAGGAGACCGTCAAGACCCACATGAAGAACACGCTCGCGCGGCTCGGGGCGAAGAACCGCAGCCATGCGGTGGCGATCGGGTTGAGGGAATCGCTGATCGTTTAGGTGGGACGTTTGGGCGGGGGTTCGGGGGGCTGGCGGCCGTCCGAGGTGGGTTCGAGGGTGTCCTGGGCTCCTCATGGGGGTCCTGGCAGGCTGTGACCCCCATGAGGAGCCCAGGACGTGAGGTGTTCGTGGGAGAGGCGTCACAGGGACGGGGGAGGTCGGACTTTCGTGAGGATGTTGTCCGGGGGATTCCACACCTCGGCCCGAACGGTCACAGAGATGCCGAGAACGTCACACTTTCCGGCCCTCTGGGGGCCTTTTAGAGACCGAAATGGAGGCCCGGAAACGCGCTGCGTGTTTTAGGGCCCCTATAAGGGGGTCAATCCACGCAGCGCGTCCGTGACTGTTGGACAACACGGGAGAAACAGAGGACTTCCCGGCATCTTCCTCACGGATCCGTCTTCCGTCACGGTTCCTCCACGCCTTTCATACCCGGCCCTCTCGCCACGGCCACAGCCTGCCCAGGGCCGTGGCGAGAGGGCCGCGTCCCTTCCTCGGGCGCCAGCCCGAGGGCCCCGCCCCTCCCTAGATCCAGCCGCGATCGCGGGCCGTCAGCACGGCCTGCGCGCGGTCCACGGCGCCGATCTTGCCGTAGACGTTGTGCAGGTGGGTGCGGATCGTCGAGACCGAGAGGTGCATCTCGGTGGCGATCTGCTTGTAGACCATGCCCTCGGAGAGGTGGCGCAGGACGTCGAGCTCGCGGGCCGAAAGGGGGCAGGGCTCCGAGATCCGGCCCGCCTCGGTGGCCGCCAGCGGCAGCTCGTAGAGGAGGCCGCGGAGGGCCTCCGGACCCAGGCCGACGCGCTCGCAGCTTGCCGTCAGGCGCTCCGGCGAGATCGCCTCGCCGTTCGTGTAGTGGGCGACCATGTCGGCGGCGGAGATCATCGCGGCGAGGCCCTCGGCGTCCTCGGCATGGTGGCGCTCGATCGCGACGGCGAGCCGCTGCGGCAGGTTCCAGCGCCGCGCCAGCACGCCGCCGACCAGCGCGTGGTCGATGCCGAGCTGCTCGCGTTCGTCGCGGAGACGTTGCTCGGGGGTGCGGGAGGCGGCGTCGAAGTAGACCTTGTAGCCCGGGTGCAGGCGGGAGATGACGAGGCGGCCGACGTCGTGGAGGAGCGCCGCCGCGGCAAGCTCGTCGCGTTCGACCCAGCCGACCGCGCGGCCGATCTGGTCGGCGGCGCGCTGCGTGGCAAGGGCGTGGACGCGGAAGCGCTCGGGTTTCAGCTCCCAGCCGCCGTTGGACTCGAAGAAGTCGAAGCTCGGCGCGGTGCCCGCGATCGCCAGTACGCCGGAAGGCTTCAGCACGTCGACCGCGTCGGGGACGCCGGCCACACCGCCCGCGGTCATGCCGCCGCGGTTGGAGAAGCGCAGCACCGAGATCGCCAGCGCGACGTCGGCCTCGACCGCTTCGACCAGCTCGCCGACGCGCGCCGTCTCGGCGGTCGCCGCGGCGATCACGCGCTCGCGCGACTCGATCAGGACGGGGAAGCGCTCGACCGCCTCGAAGGCCTCGGCGAGCCGGCTGCCCGGCGCCGGGGCGCCGCGGCCGTTTGCCTTGGACGAGAGATCGGCGGAAGCGCGGCCGGTGGTCTGCGTAGTCGTGCCTGCCATCCCGCACAACATCGGCAGATGACGCGTGGAGGTTTAGCGGCGAAAGCCCTTGTATTCGGTATGAACTCCCCGGAATCGTGCGTATTTCGACCCAGGGACCACCTCAGGGAGCGCGCCGGGCGGCCTCGCGCACGCGCTCGAGCGTCCCCTCCCGCCCCAGCGTCGCCAGCGACTCGAAGATCCCCGGCGACACCGAGGTGCCCGTGATCGCCACCCGCAGCGGCTGGTAAAGGCGGCCCGGCTTGACGTCGAAGCGCTCGAGCAGCGGCGCCAGCGCGCCCTCGATCGCCTCGGGGGTGTAGGGCTCGACCGCGGCGAGCGCCTCGGCGGACGCCGCGAGCATCTCTCCCGAGCCCTCCTTCATCACCTTGCCCCAGGCCTTCTGGTCGTCGACCGGCGGCTCGAAGAGGAAGCGGATCAGCGGCCAGACCTCCGCCAGCGTCTGCGCTTTGTCCCGGACGATCGCGCAGGCTTCGCGGAGGCGCTCGTCGGGCTCGCGGCCGAGGTGCCTGGCGACCGCCAGCGTGTACTCGTCGAGCGGCAACTCGCGCATGAAGCGGCCGTTCAGCCAGCGCAGCTTCTTCTCGTCGAAGATCGCCGCGGCCTTGCCGACGTCGCCGACGTCGAAGCGGCGGATCAGCTCCTCCGTCGACATCAGCGTGGTGTCGTCGTCGGTCCCCCAGCCGAGCAGCGCCAGGTAGTTGCGGACCGCGGCGGGCAGGTAGCCGGCGTCGCGCAGCTCCTGCACCGAGGCGGCGCCGTGGCGCTTGGAGAGCTTCTTGCCGTCGGGACCGTGCAGCAGCGGCAGGTGGGCGTAACGGGGCGGCTCGTGGCCGAGCGCCTCCAGCACGAGCAGCTGCTTCGGCGTGTTGGAGAGGTGATCGTCGCCGCGAACCACCTCGGTGATCCCCATCTCGGCGTCGTCGACGGCGACGGCGAAGTTGTAGAGGACCGAGCCGTCGGCGCGGGCGATGACGAAGTCGTCGTAGGCGGCGTTGGGGAAGGCGACCGGGCCGTGGATGAGGTCGTCGACGATCGTCTCGCCGTCGTCGGGGACGCGCAGGCGGATGGCGGCGCCGGGCTGGGAGGTCGGCGTGCCGCGGTAGCCGCGGCCGGCGCCGTGCTCCGCCTTCCAGGCCTCGACGTCCTTGGCGGTGGCGGCATCGCGGTAGGCGGCGCCGGACTCGAGCAGCTGCGCCAGCGCGGCGGCGTGGCGGTCGGCGCGGCCGGCCTGGGAGATCGGCCCCTCGTCGTAGGTGAGGCCGAGCCAGTCCATCGCGTCGAGGATCTGGTCGACGTTCTCGGTGGTCGAGCGCTCGCGGTCGGTGTCCTCGATCCGCAGCACCAGGCGGCCGTCGGCGGCGTGGCGGGCGGCGAGCCAGTTGTAGAGTGCGGTCCGCGCTCCGCCGATGTGCAGCGCACCGGTCGGCGAAGGCGCGAATCGAAAGCGGGGGTTATCTCTCTTCATGTTCATCGGTGCTCATGTCTCCACTGCAGGCGGTCTCGACAAAGCGGTCGAGCGGGGATCCGAACGCGGCTGCGAATCTATCCAGATCTTCAACCAGAGTCCGCGCATGTGGCGCCCGACGAACTATGGCGAGGAGGATTTCGCCGCGTTTCGGGAGGCGATGGACGGCTCGAAGATCGAACGGGTGATCATCCACGCCGTCTACCTGATCAACACCGCCTCCAAAGACAAGGAGCTGAGCAAGAAGTCGCTCGCCTCGCTCACGCACTCGCTGCGGGTCGGCGACGGGATCGGCGCGAGCGGCGTCGTCCTCCACCCCGGCTCGACCAAAGGCGAAGCCCTGGGACCGTCCCTGAAACGCGCCGCCAAGGTGATCGACGCGGCGCTCAAGGACACCGAGGGCTGCAGGCTCCTGCTCGAGCAGACCGCGGGCCACAAAGGCTTGATCGGGCGCAACTTCGAGGAGACGGCGGAGCTGATCGACCTGGCGGGCGGCGGCAAGCGCCTCGGCCTCTGCCTCGACTCCTGCCACATGTTCGTGCAGGGCTACGACATCACCGACGAACAGCACCTCGCCGCGGTTCTCGACGAAGCCGACGAGAAGGTCGGCATCGACCGCCTCGGCGCGGTCCACGTCAACGACGCCGCCGCTCCCCTCGGCTCGTGCCGCGACCGCCACGCGAACATCGGCAAAGGCGAGATGGGCCGCAAGGGCCTCGCCGCCTTCCTCTCCGAGCCCCGCTTCGAGGGCCTCCCGGCGACGCTGGAGACGCCGGGCCCGGAAAAGAAGGGCTCCTCGAAAGCCGAAGTGACAGCGGCGAAGCGCCTGCGCCGCGAAGTGCTGAAGCGCCGCGAAAGATAGCCGCCCGCGAGTGCGTTCGCAGAAACCCGCGGTATGCGCGGAGAACTGCGAACTCACCCTGGTTGGACCCCGAAAAAGGCAGGCGACGAGGGCCGATCCCCCCGGAACGACCCTCGCTCTCCCGCCGTAAATTCGTGACTACTGGATGTGGACGCCGGAGATCGCGCGGGAGATGACCAGGCGCTGGATCTCGGAGGTGCCCTCGAAGATGGTGTAGATCTTGGCGTCGCGGTGCATCCGCTCGACCGGGAACTCGCGGGTATAGCCGTTGCCGCCGAGGATCTGGATCGCCCGCTCGGTGGCCCAGACGGCGACCTCGCCCGCCTTCAGCTTCGACATCGAGCCCTCGGCGTTCTCGAACTTCTTGCCGGTCCGCCCCATCCAGGCGGCGCGCCAGACGAGGAGGCGGGCGGCGTCGATCTCCAGCTTCATGTCGGCGAGGGTGAAGGCGATCGACTGGTTCTCGACGATCGCGCGGCCGAACTGGCGGCGCTCTTTGGAGTACTCGAGCGCGTACTCGTACGCGGCGCGGGCGATCCCGAGCGCCTGGGAGCCGACCACCGGCCGGCTCGCCTCGAAGGTCTGCATCGCCGCCTGTGATTTCGATCGCTTGCCTTCGCGCACGCGCGCCAGGCGTTCGTCGAGCTTATCTTTGCCGCCCAGCAGGCAGGAGCCCGGGACGCGACAGTCGTCGAGGTGGACGTCGGCGGTGTGGGACGCGCGCAGGCCGTGCTTCTTGACCTTCGCGCCCTGCTCGCAGCCCGCAGTCCCCGGCGGGATCACGAAGGCGGCGTGGCCGCGCGAACCGAGCTCCCGGTCGACCGAGGCGATCACCACGTGGACGTTGGCGATGCCGCCGTTGGTCGCCCACGCCTTCTGGCCGTTCAGCACCCATTCGTCGGAGGCCTCGTCGTACTTGGCGGTGGTGCGGATCGCCGAGACGTCGGAGCCGGCGTCCGGCTCGGAGGCGCAGAAGGCGGCCACCTTGATGTCCTCCGGCGTGCCGAAACACTGCGGGATCCACTCCCCCATCTGCTCCGGCGTCCCCTGCCCGAAGATCGCGGCGACGGCCAGCGTCGTGCCCATGATCGCCATGCCGATGCCGGCATCCCCCCAGAAGAGCTCCTCGTTGGCGATCGGCAGCATCAGGCCGGTGTCGTCGGCCCAGAACTGCCCCAGGCCTTCGAAGCTGTAGAGGCCGATCTTGGCGGCCTCCTGGATCACCGGCCACGGCGTCTCCTCGCGCTCGTCCCATTCGTGGGCGGCGGGCCGGACGACCCCCTCGGCGAAGCCGTGCACCCAGTCCTTGATGTCCTTCTGGTCCTGGGTGAGCTCGATCGTGAACCCGCGACCCTCGCCGGAGACGGGCGGCTCACCGGCCATCCCGCTCAGGATCTCGTCCGAGTCCGCCTCGGGAACCGTGGTGGTGGCGTCACTCACGGCGGAGGATGTTACACCAATCTGTGTCGACGTATTTGGATCGGTGTCCAATAAAAAATGCCAGGCGACGGGGGCCAGGGGCGGGACGGGCGGGGGTCCAGGACGTGAGGCTTTCGTGGGAGAGGCGTCACAGGGACGGGAGGAGGTCGGACTTCCGTGACGATCGTGTCCGGGAGATCCCACACCTCGGCCCTCTCGTTGACGAAGATGCCGGGAACGTCACACTTTCCGGCCCTCTGAGGCCCTTTTCGGGCCGGGATCGAGGGGCCGGGAACGCGCTGCGTGTTTTGGGGCCCCTATAGGGGGGTCAATCCACGCAG
>Ga0070679_100001405_pt1 | contig 21255 bp, 22 predicted proteins | sample KBSC63BmetaG_FD_65652 | JGI IMG/M metagenome (GOLD analysis project Ga0070679, IMG submission 65652) | Corn rhizosphere microbial communities from Kellogg Biological Station, Michigan, USA - KBS C6-3B metaG | ecosystem: Host-associated > Plants > Roots > Rhizosphere | place: USA: Michigan... | reverse complement strand
TTCCCGTAGGTTCGTCCGCGATCAGAAGCGCCGGCATCGGTGCGAGGGCGCGGGCAAGCGCCACGCGCTGCTGCTCGCCGCCCGAAAGCTGCGCGGGATAATGATGAAAGCGCTCGCCAAGCCCGACGCCTTCAAGCTCGAACTTCGCGCGCTCGAACGCATCGGCGCGGCCCGCAAGCTCGAGCGGCACCACGACGTTTTCGAGCGCTGTCATCGTCGGGATGAGATGGAACGACTGAAAGACGATGCCGACATTCCGTCCGCGGAAGCGCGCAAGCTCGTCCTCGGAGAGATCGCCCAAATTTTGCCCGGCAATCCGCACGGTACCCGCATCCGGCCGCTCCAGTCCCGCCATCACCATCAGGAGCGTCGATTTTCCCGATCCCGAAGGGCCGATCAGCCCGACCGCTTCCCCTGCCCCGATTTCGAGCGAAATATGCTTGAGGATATGAACACGCGCCCTACCTGTTCCGAGCGAAAGCTCGACGCCGTCGACGATGACGGCGGGCGCGATATAGGATTTGGAAGGTGCATCCATGCGGTCTTCATTATTCAATTTCATGGCAACCGGCTCGGCTACAAATGGGGCGCAGTATAGGCAGAGAGCCACCTCGCTTGCATGGCTTGCGGTCTTTGCGCTTGTTTTCGCCGGTTTCACAGCATCCGCAAGCGCGCAATCTCCGGTGCGGATTGTCGCCTTCGGCGACAGCTTGACCGCGGGCCATGGCGTGCTCCCGCGCGATGCTTATCCCTCGAAACTCGAAGCCGCGCTGCGTTCCCGAGGCTACGATGTGACAATCGCGAATGCCGGCGTCTCCGGCGACACCACCGCGCAGGGGCTCGCGCGCGTCGACTGGTCGGTACCGCAGGGAACGCAGGCGGTGATTTTGGAATTCGGCGCGAACGATATGTTCCGCGGCGTGCCGCCCGCCGCCGTGAAACAGAATCTCGAAGCCATCATCCAGAAGCTGAAAGCGCGTCATATCGAGGTCATGCTCGCGGGCATGTATGCGAACCGCACGCTGGGCAAGGAATATTACACCGCCTTCGACGCGATCTATCGCGATCTTGCGCACAAATACGGCCTCGTTCTGATGCCATTCTTTCTCGAAGGCGTCGTCGGCCAGCGAACCTTGAACCAGCCCGACGGCATTCATCCGACATCGGAAGGCATCGACATCATGGTGAAAAAGTCGCTTCCTTCCGTCGAAGCCTTGATCCAGCGCGTACGAGGCCGTAAAGCTTCTTGAGTCATGCCACGCCTGTTCACTGCGGTCGAAATACCGCCCGAGATCGGCGAGAGCTTGAGCGCCCTCCGCGGCGGCCTTCCAGGCGCGCGTTGGGTCGACCCTGAAAATTATCATCTGACGCTGCGCTTCATCGGCGACGTCGACGACGACACCGCGCATGACGTGATGGTGATGCTCGGGCAAGTGCGCCGCCGCGCCTTCGAACTTCGCCTGTCCGGTCTCGGTCAATTCGGCGGCAAGAAGCCGCGCGCGGTCTTCGCCGCGGCAGGCGCGAGCGCGCCGCTTTCCGAATTGCAGTCCGAGCATGAGCGCATCTTCAACCGCATGGGGCTCGCGCACGACCAGCGGAAATTCACCCCGCATGTCACGCTTGCGCGGCTCCGCGAAAGCTACCCGCAGGAGGTCGCCGATTATCTCGCGTTGCGCGGCGGCTACCGGAGCGCGCCATTTCTCGTCTCCCGCTTCGTGCTGTTCTCGGCGCGCGCTTCCACCGGCGGCGGCCCTTACGTCACCGAAGCCGCCTATCCGCTCGATCGCGGCAAGCCCTTGCACGAAGGCTCCCCTGCGACCATCTGATCCTCCGAGGAAGTTCCCATGGCCGCCAGCACGACTCGCCCCGAAGATGCCGCGAATGAAGCACGCGTGCGCGCGGGCTTCTGGCCGAAAATCCGCGCCAGCATCGCCTATATTCCGTTCGCCGAGGACGCGCTCGCCGCTTACTACTGCGCCTTCGACCGCGAGACGCCGCTCTATGCGCGCGCAGCGCTCTGGGGCGCGCTCGCCTATTTCGTGCTGCCGTTCGACGCCATCCCGGACTATCTGCCGATCATCGGATTTGCCGACGACGCAACCGCGCTCGCGACCGCGCTCCGCTTGATGGCGTCCCATATGAAGCCTGAGCATCGCGAGGCCGCGAAGCGCGCGCTGGATAAGCTCGCCGGCTAAACCGCTAGGGCTTCAGCAACACCTTGCCCATCGCCTGCCGGCCGGAGAGCCGCTCGAACGCCTCGGTTACTTCGGCGAACGAATAGATTTTGTCGACATAAGCCGAGACGCGGCCTTCCTTCACCCACTGCATCAGCTCTTCAATTTGCTTTCGGAGCTGCGCCGGATTGCGGCGGATGAATTCGCCCCAGAACACGCCCGCGATGTCGCAGCCTTTGAGGAGTGTGAGATTGAGCGGCATCTTCGTGATCTCGCCGCCCGCAAAGCCGATCACGAGATAGCGCCCTTCCCATGCGAGCGAGCGCAGCGCCGCTTCGCCGAGCTTGCCGCCGACCGGGTCGTACACGACGTTCACGCCATTGCCGCCGGTGAGCGTCTTCAGCCGCTCCTTCAAATCCTCTTTCGAATAATCGATCAATTCGTCCGCGCCGTGCTTCTTGCAGAAGGCGAGCTTCTCCGGCGACGACGCACAGGCGATCACGCGCGCACCGAACACCTTGCCGAGTTCGACAGCAGCAAGGCCCGTGCCGCCGGCCGCGCCCAGAATCGCGAGCGTCTCGCCCCGCTTGATGCGCGCACGGTCCTGCAGCGCGTGAATCGTCGTGCCGTAAGTGACAAAGAGCCCGGCCGCTTTTTCCAGCTCCAGCCCGTCGGGCACTTTTGCGAGACGCTGCTGCGGGATCACCACCTTCCCGCGCGCGCATCCATAACCGAGATGCCCGCAGACGCGGTCGCCTGGCTTGAATTCGGTGACGCCCTCGCCCACCTCGGCGACCACGCCCGAACATTCGCCCGACGGCGAGAACGGAAACTCGGGCTTCGTCTGGTATTTTCCCTGGATGATCAACGTGTCGAAGAAATTCAGCGCCGCGAACGCAACGTCCACGACCACCTCGCCCTTTCCCGGCTTCGGATCGGGCATATCGGAAAGTTTCAGCGTTTCGGACGGCCCCGGCTTCAGACACAGAATGGCTTTCATCACGCGCTCTTTTTTCGAACGATGCGAAGTTTTTGCGCTATTTTTGCGCGCGCGTCCATGTTCGCGTCACGTTTGGCGCGTTTGCAGAACCGCGCTGCCGCGGTTATTGCTTGTGGGGGTTACGACCAAGCCAAGCTAGAGATTAATAAGAGCGAGGAAACGGACCATGATGTTCCGCCCACTATTCGTTGCGTTTCTGGGACTGGCGATGGCGGCAGTCCTGCCGCGCGCCGAGGCGCAGACTTCGAAAAAAACGGCGAAGAGCGCGCCGAAGCAGGCGGAGAAATCCGACTCCGGTCCGAAGCTCGTCGCGCAATACGGCGACTGGGGCGTTTACGTCGCGAACGGCAAGGGAAAAGTCTGCTATGCCCTCGCCGAGCCGAAAAGCCGGGCGCCCAAGCTCAATCGCGACCCGGGCTATCTTTTCGTCAGCACGCGGCCATCCGAGAACGTGCATAACGAAGTGAGCGTCGTCGTCGGCTTCACCATGAAGCCGGACGCCGACGCGACCGTCGATGTCGGCACTGCGAGCTTTCCGTTCTACGCCAAGAACGACAGCGCCTGGATCAAGAATGCCGCCGAGGAAGGCAAGCTGATCGAGGCGATGCGCAAGGGCAGCGACATGAACGTGAAGAGCACCTCGACGCGCGGCAATGTCACGACCGATCACTACTCGCTTTCGGGCATTTCGCAGGCGCTCGATCGAGTGGCGCAAGAATGCAAGTGAGAATGCAAATAAGCGGGTAAACCCCTATATAATCCAGCGAATGCAGACGACACTCGACCATAGCGCGACGACGGCGGCGAAACCCTCGCTCGCGGGCCTGAGCCGCGCCGCGCTCGGCAATGCGCTTGAGACGATCGGCGTGCCGAAAAATCAGTTACGCATGCGCGTCGGCCAGCTCTGGCATTGGATCTATTTCCGCGGCAGCAACGAATTTTCCGAGATGACGAATGTCTCGAAAACCCTGCGCGCGACATTGGAGGAAAACTTCACGCTGAAGCGGCCGGAAGTCGTGGTCGAGCAGATTTCCGCCGACGGCACGCGCAAGTGGCTGCTCCGCCTCCCGCCCGAGCACCCGGACGACAAGCCGCAGGAGATCGAAACCGTTTACATTCCCGAGGCCGACCGCGGCACGCTCTGCGTCTCCTCGCAGATCGGCTGCACGCTCACTTGCACGTTTTGTCATACCGGCACGCAGCGCCTCGTGCGCAATTTGACGGCGGCGGAGATCGTCGGACAGGTCATGGTCGCGCGTGACCGCATCGGCGAATGGCCCGGCATGGCGCGCCCAACCGACGCGATCATTCCGGCCGGCGAAGGGAGAATGATTTCCAACATCGTATTCATGGGCATGGGCGAGCCGCTCTACAATTTCGACAATGTGAAGGAAGCGATCGACACGATCGCCGACGGCGAAGGCATTTCGATCGGCAAGCGCAAGATCACCGTCTCCACCTCCGGCGTGGTGCCGATGATCGAGCCTTTGGGCCGCGATGCGGGCACGATGCTCGCGATTTCGCTGCATGCCGTGCGCGACGAATTGCGCAACGAGCTCGTACCGCTTAACAAGAAATACGCCATCAAGGAGCTCTTGGACGCCTGCCGCAACTATCCGGGCGTCTCGAACGCGAAGCGCATCACGTTCGAATACGTTATGCTGAAGGACGTGAACGATAAACCGGAAGACGCGAAGGCGCTGGTGAAACTCCTGAAGGGCATCCCCGCCAAGATCAATCTCATTCCCTTCAATCCATGGCCGGGCACGAAATACGAATGCTCGGACTGGGACACGATCGAGAAGTTTTCCGAGATCGTCTTCCGGGCTGGCTACGCAAGTCCCGTCAGAACGCCGCGCGGGCGCGATATTTTAGCCGCCTGCGGGCAATTGAAATCTGAAACCCAGAAACTTTCCGCGCGCGAGCGCATGGCTCTCCGCGCCATGGCAATGACGGACTAGTTTATGGCCCTTTTCATTCGCTTCTTTGTCGTCTGCTTCGGGATTTTTCTCGCTTCGCTTGCCGCGGGCGCGACGTTTCTTGCGACTTCGAACGGCTTCACCGCCGATGCTTCGTCGATGTCCTATGACGAATTTTTCCTCTGGGGCGTGATCTACTCGATGTTCTGGACCGGGATCTTTTTTTACTGGTCGTTCATCCCCTTTCTCGTCGGCGTGATCGTCACTGAAGCCTTTTCAATTCGCTCGGCGCTCATTTACGCGGTTGCGGGCGGAATCGGCGGCGCGCTCTACGGCGTCGGGTTTTTGATGGGTATCCAGAACGCCATTCAATCTTCCGCCGCCGCCGGCATCGTGGGTGGGCTCGTCTACTGGCTGGTCGCCGGCCGTAACGCCGGCGCCTGGCGCGGCACGCCGGGAAGTGCGGTCGAGAAAATCTGATCCGTCGCCCTTCGAGGCTCGGCGCTGACGCGCCTCACGCCTCAGGATGACGATTGAATTTATTTCTTCGCCCAAGCAAGCGCCTGCTCGAGCCGATCGTTCCCCCAAAACAAATCGTCGTCTTCCGTGGCGAATGTCGGCGCACCGAATATGCCGATCTTCATCGCCTCTTCGGTGTTCGCACGAAGCCTGTCCTTGATGGCCTGCTCGCTCGCTTTCGCGAGCACCGCCTCCGCGTCATGACCGGGCTTCTTCAAAACCTCCGCGATCGCGTCCCGGCTACCGATGTCTTTTCCCTCTGCGAATTCGGCCAAATAGACCGCGCGCGAAAAATCCGGCCGTTCCGCATCGCTGAGCGCAAGCGCAACGCGCGAGGCCAATAGGGAATTTGCCGGGAACGGTTTTGGCATCGTGAAATTCGGCAACCCCATGTCCTCGCACTGCCGCGCAAGGTCGAGCAGCATGTAGCTGCCTTTCGCCGGATAGAGATTGAACGGCGAGGTATTCCATCCCTGCGCCTTGAAGATCGGCCCGAGCAAAAACGGCCGCCACGCAATTGCGACGCCCGCTTGCGCCGCGAGTTTCTCGACCCGCATCGCGGCGAGATACGAATACATGGAGGCGAACTCGTACCAGAAATCGAGTTTTGACATGGGCTAACCATGCCACGCGGCGAAAATAGCGTCGACTTGCGAAGCTATTCCTTCCGCCTATAACTGCCGGGCCGCGCGGGCATGGCTCGCGCTTTTCCGAGCGAACCCATGTCCAAAGACGCGAAAAAAGACGTGAAAAAAGTGGTGCTTGCCTATTCCGGCGGGCTCGACACTTCCGTGATCCTGAAATGGCTGCAGACGACCTACAACTGCGAGGTCGTGACCTTCACCGCCGATCTCGGCCAGGGCGACGAGCTTGAGCCCGCGCGCAAGAAGGCGCTTAACCTCGGCATCAAGCCCGAGAACGTCTTCATCGAGGATCTGCGCGAGGAATTCGTCCGCGACTATGTTTTCCCGATGTTCCGCATGAACGCGCTCTACGAAGGGCAGTATCTCCTCGGCTCTTCCATCGCGCGGCCGCTCATCGCAAAGAAGCAGATCGAGATCGCGCGCAAGACCGGCGCCGACGCCGTCTGTCACGGCGCGACCGGCAAGGGCAACGATCAAGTGCGCTTCGAGCTGACCTATTACGCACTCGAGCCCAACATCAAAGTGATCGCGCCGTGGCGCGAATGGGATTTGTCGTCGCGCACGAAGCTGCTCGATTTCGCCGAGAAGCACCAGATTCCGATCGCGAAGGACAAGCGCGGCGAAGCGCCGTTTTCTGTCGACGCCAATCTTCTGCACTCTTCCTCCGAAGGCAAAGTGCTGGAAGACCCGAACGTCGAAGCGCCGGACTACGTCTATCAGCGCACGATCTCGCCGGAGGAAGCGCCGGACAAGGCGACCGAGATCACCATCGGCTTCGAAAAAGGCGACGCGGTTTCGATCAACGGCAAGAAGCTATCCCCAGCCGAATTGCTCACGAAGCTCAATGAACTTGGCAAGGAAAACGGCATCGGCCGGCTCGATCTCGTCGAGAACCGTTTCGTCGGCATGAAGTCGCGCGGCATTTATGAAACGCCCGGCGGCACGATCTTGCTCGCGGCGCATCGCGGCATCGAATCGATCACGCTCGATCGGGAAGCCGCGCACCTGAAAGACTCGCTGATGCCGGGCTATGCGGAGCTCGTCTATTACGGTTTCTGGTTCACGCCGGAGCGCGAGATGCTGCAGGCGCTCGCCGATAAGAGCCAGGAATTCATCACCGGCACCGTGCGGATGAAGCTCTACAAGGGCAATGTCACGGTCACCGGCCGCGAGAGCCCCTATTCGCTCTACAATCAGGACCTCGTCACCTTCGAAGAAGGCGCCGTCGCCTACGATCACCGCGACGCGGAGGGATTCATTCGCCTGAACGCGCTGCGGCTCAGGACGCTCGGCGGGCGCGAGCGCAAGACGAAGAAGTGATTTACTTTGTCATTCCGGGACGCGCGACAGCGCGGGCCCGGAATCCAGATACGCTCGCGATCTTGTCTGGATTCCGGGTTCGCCGCTTCGCGGCGCCCCGGAATGACGGATGTTGAGATGACCCCGCGCAAACTCATCGGCCTTCTCATCGCCACGATCGGCATTCTGATCGGTGCATTCTTGTCCGGCTCGACCGCCGTCATTCTATTGGGTTACTGGAACGCGAAGGAAACCGGCGGCTGGGAAGGCCGCTCGGTTCTTCTCGTCTCTGCCGCACTCGGCGCTTTGCTCGGCTATGCGATCTATCGGCTCGGGCGCCGCATCGCGCGCTGAAGCCGCGGTTGGCGAAACTCGCCGCCCGTTCTAGAACCGAAGCTGAGAGGTCGTCATGCGCTGGTCGCTTACGCTCGGCAGGATCGCCGGAACCGAAATCCGCATCCACTTCACGTTCTTCTTGTTCCTGATCTGGCTCTGGTTCGTCTATTACCGGCAGGGCGGAACGCCGGCCGCGTGGCAGGGCGTGATCTTCGTCGCGCTTTTGTTTTTCTGCGTCCTCCTTCACGAGTTCGGACACATTTTCGCGGCGCGCCGCTACGGCGTGAAGGCGCCGGACGTAACGCTCTGGCCGTTCGGCGGCATCGCCAATCTCGAACGCATCCCCGAAAAGCCGAGCCAGGAACTCGTGATCGCGATCGCGGGGCCGCTCGTGAATGTCGCGATCGCGGGCGCGCTTCTGCTTTATCTTGGCAGCACGACCGATGCCGTGCACCTCATGCAGGTCGAACAGGTGAATGTCGGACTTGCCGCCAAGCTCGCGGGTGCGAATTTGTTTCTCGCGCTCTTCAACATGATCCCGGCTTTTCCGATGGACGGCGGGCGCGTTTTGCGCGCGCTGCTTGCGCTTAGATTCGGTTTTGCGCGCGCGACCGAGCTTGCGGCCGCGATCGGTCAGGGATTTGCGGTCGTGCTCGGCATCGTCGGCATTTTTGGCAATCCGATGCTCGTCATCATCGCGATCTTCGTCTTCCTCGCGGCGTCAGGCGAAGCCGGCAACGTGCAGCTTCAGCAGGTGGCGCGCGGCGCCATCGTTGCCGACGCCATGATCACGAAGTTCGAGACGCTCGGGCCCCAGTCGCGCGTGCAGGACGCGGTCGAGGCGCTGATCCGCACGACGCAGCGCGAATTTCCGGTCGTCGATGGCGCGGGACATCTGCGCGGCGTGCTCACGCGCGACGCCATGATCCGCGCCTTGCAGGCGAACGGCCCCGACGCGCCGGTGCTTGAAGCGATGGATTCCGATATCCCGACGATTTCGGCGCGCGCGAGTTTGGAGACGGCGCTGAAGACGCTGAGCGGCGAAAGCAAGCCCGTGATCGGGGTCACCGATGCCGGCGGGAAGCTCGTGGGCATGCTGACGGCGGAAAATCTCGGCGAGATGATGATGGTCCGCTCCGCGAGATCGGCCCGGGCTGCGAGAGGCTCCGGGGCATCCGGCGCGTCCGGTCCTTGGGGACGCGCTTAGTCTTTCATCTCGAAGGTCAGGGGACTTCGAAATGTCCCGCGTCTGCGTTTCGCCATCCCACGCCGTGATATAAGCCGCAGCGGGACGCGATTGCGCTGGCGCTCGCAGGAAGCCGCCGCGTCACGCGATTGCGGCCAACTTGGTTGATATCGATCGCCTTGCCCGCGGCATGCTTGCTCAACATATTCGTTCCGGCGATTTTGGAGTGCCGGTAACCGCCCATGAAATCGATGTGATAGCCGGCGGCTTCAAGTCCGCTGACGAGGCACTGGAAACGGCCGGCATATTGCGGGTTCACTTGCGCGGTCGTGCCGTTCGACGCCTTCACCATATTTCCGGCGAGCGCGCCAAGACCGCCAAGCGAGGCGACCTTCGCCCCTTGCGCGGCGCGCGCATGATGATGCCGATGACGGGACTTCGCCTCGACGGTTGAGGCGAAGCAAATACTCGCGAGCGCGAGTAACGCGATACAAAGTCTCATGATTTTTCCTGGGAGTTGCGGCCTGCAAAGTCACGCGAGCAGGCATTCACGGGATCAACGTTGGAACAATGATACCTCTAGGGGTCACTTAATCGGGCGAAAAAAGGAGTTTTTGGGGCACAGCGGTTAACCAACCTCGTCCTTTTGGACCATTGCATTGCCAGCAAGCACCTAGCCGACTATATGAACGCACACGTATCGCGGGCCCTTTGGCCCGCGCTCGTTTTTCGGAAATCAAATTATGCAGTTACGCAATATCGCGATCATCGCGCACGTCGACCATGGCAAAACCACGCTGGTCGACCGCCTCCTTCAGCAATCCGGCACGTTCCGCTCGAACGAGAAAGTCGCCGAACGCGCGATGGATTCGAACGATCTCGAAAAAGAGCGCGGGATTACCATTCTTGCGAAAGCGACATCGGTGTTGTGGAAGGACATCCGCATCAACATCGTCGACACCCCGGGCCACGCCGATTTCGGCGGCGAGGTCGAACGCATCCTCAACATGGTCGACGGCGTGCTCGTTCTCGTCGACGCCGCCGAAGGCCCGCTGCCGCAGACGAAATTCGTCGTCGCCAAGGCGCTGAAACGCGGCTTCAAGCCGATCGTCGTCATCAACAAAGTCGACCGCGCCGACGCGCGCCCTGTCGAGGTCATCAACGAAGTCTTCGACCTTTTTGCCGCGCTGGACGCCACCGACGAGCAGCTCGACTTCCCCATTCTCTACGGCTCCGCGAAGCAAGGCTGGATGGCAAAGTCGCTCGAAGGCTCGAAGGAAGACGGCATGACGCCGCTGTTCGACCTCGTCGTCAGCCACGTTCCCGCGCCGACGGTCGAGGAAGGCGAGTTCAAGATGCTCGCCACCATTCTCGAGGCCAACCCCTATCTCGGCCGCATCCTCACCGGCCGCATCACCTCGGGCTCGGTGAAGCCGAACCAGAACGTAAAAGCGCTCTCGCGCGATGGAAAAGTGCTCGAACAGGGCCGCATCACCAAGGTGCTCGCCTTCCGCGGGCTGGAGCGCGCCCCGGTCGAGGAAGCTTCCGCCGGCGACATCGTCGCCATCGCGGGCCTTGAGCTCGCCAACGTCGCCGACACCATCTGTAATCCCGACGTGAACGAGCCGATCCCGGCGCAGCCGATCGACCCGCCGACGCTTTCCATGACCTTCCGCGTCAACGACTCGCCGCTCGCCGGCACCGAAGGCGACAAGGTCACGAGCCGCATGATCCGCGATCGCTTGTTCCGCGAAGCCGAAGGCAATATCGCGCTCAAGATCGGCGAGAGCGACGAGAAGGATGCCTTCGAAGTCGCCGGCCGCGGCGAATTGCAGCTCGGCATTCTGATTGAGACCATGCGCCGCGAGGGCTTCGAGCTTTCCGTCTCCAAACCGCGCGTCGTGCTCTCACGCGACGACAACAACGAACTCCTCGAGCCGATCGAGGAAGTCGTGATCGACGTCGACGAGGAGCATTCCGGCATCGTCGTGCAGAAATTGTCCGAGCGGCGCGGCGACATGATGGAAATGCGCCCCTCGGGCGGCCATCGCCAGCGCATCGTCTTCCATGTGCCGACGCGCGGACTGCTCGGTTATCAAAGCGAGCTTCTTACCGACACGCGCGGCACTGCCGTCATGAACCGGCTGTTTCACGCCTACGGCCCGTACAAGGGCGAAATCCCCGGCCGCCGAAACGGCGTCCTGATCTCCACCGACGCCGGCGAAGCCGTCGCCTACGCGCTCTGGAATTTGGAGGATCGCGGGCCGATGATCATCGAGCCCGGCTGGAAGGTGTATCGCGGCATGATCGTCGGCGAGCACACCCGCGACAACGATCTCGAAGTGAATGTGCTCAAAGGCAAGAAACTCACGAACATTCGCACAACGTCTAAGGACGAAGCCGTGCGCCTCACGCCCCCCATTAAAATGACTCTCGAAAAGGCGATGGCCTATATCGCCGACGACGAACTCGTTGAAGTGACGCCGAAATCCATCCGGCTGCGCAAGAAACTGCTGGACCCGAATGACCGGAAACGGGACGAAAAAAGGCGCGAGGCGGAACAAGTGTGACCGGGAAGCCTCACCCCGGCCCCTAATTAACCCTTCATTAACGAAACTCTTGAAGCAGGGCCGCCGTTTTGTTTCGATTGGGTCATGAGCACGATCCTCATCGAGACCCGTCCTGCCCGCCCCGTCGACGCTCCGGCGCTCGCCGAGGCGCACGACGAATCGTGGCGCACCGCCTATCAGGGTCTTATCCCCGGACCGGAGCTCGAGAAGCTTGTCACCCGCCGCGGCGCCGCCTGGTGGGAAACGGCGATCCGCCGCGGATCGCGCATTTCGCTTCTGATGTTCGGCGACGAAATCGCGGGCTACGCGAATTACGGCAAGAACCGCGCAAAGAGCCTGCCTTACGCCGGCGAAGTGTATGAGCTGTACCTGAAGCCCGAATATCAGGGCCTCGGTTTCGGCCGCCGCCTGTTCACCGCCGCGAAGCGCGATCTCGCGCAAACCGGCCTAACCAATATGGTCGTGTGGGTGCTCTCCGACAACGAGCCCGCGGTCGCGTTTTATCGCGCGCTCGGCGGCCGGACGATCGCGCGCTCCACCGAGCGCTTCGGCACGAAGGTTCTCGACAAAGTCGCCTTCGCCTGGACGCGATAATCGTTCTCACAAGGCTATATTTCTGATCCGTCTCCTTCGAGCGCGCTCGCACCTCAGGATGACGATTGAGCTTGCCTCAAACTTCATCGCGCGAAGTAGCGATAGACAAGCCAGCCGCAGATACCCGCGGCCGCGAGCCAAACCGTAACGACGAAAAATCCCGCCGCCCGGCTGATGGGACGCTCCGAAGCCGCCGCAGCGGTCGCGCGGTGTTCCGCCATGATGTCCGGCGGGATCAACCGCACGGCGAGCAGGATGCCAAGCGGCACGATGATCACGTCGTCGAGATAGCCGAGCACCGGAACGAAATCCGGAATGAGATCGATCGGCGAAAGCGCATAGCCCGCGACTGCGACCGCGAGCAGTTTCGCGTACCACGGCACGCGCGGATCGAAGCTCGCAAGATAAAGCGCGTGCATGTCACGCTTGATGCGCTGGGCCCACCGTCTCAGCCGATCCATGAAGACGCTCGCAACGTTGCGACTGCCTCAGAGTTTAGCGGGCTTGATCCCCGCGCGCATCGCCGCGGCATACAGCGTATTCGAAAGCAAGCAAGCGATCGTCATCGGGCCGACGCCGCCCGGCACCGGCGTCACCGCGCCCGCGACCTTCATCGCGCCGGCGAAGTCGACATCGCCCACGATCTTCGACTTACCGCCCCCATCGATGCGGTTGATGCCGACATCGATCACGACGGCGCCCGGCTTAATCCAGTCTTTCTTGACAAATTCCGGCCGGCCGATGGCGACGAACAACAGATCCGCGCGGCGGCAAACGCCCGGGAGATCCTTCGTCTTCGAGTGCGCGACCGTGACGGTGGCATTTTCCTGCAACAGGAGCTGCACCAAGGGCTTGCCGACGATATTCGAGCGCCCGACGATCACGGCTTCGAGGCCCGCGAGCGAATTTCGCACCGTCTTTGCAAGAACAACACACCCGCTCGGCGTCGCAGGCGCGATCGCCTGCAGGCCCGTCGCGAGGTGTCCGACATTGACCGGATGAAAACCGTCGACATCTTTTCCCGGTTCGATTGCGTTCAAGACGCGGGTCGAATCGATATGATCCGGAAGCGGCAACTGCACCAGAATGCCGTCCACCGTGTCGTCGGCGTTCAACTGCGCGATCAGGTCCAAAAGCTCCGCTTCGGTGATCGACGCGTCGCGCTTGTAGTCGCGCGGCTCGATATCGACCTCCTGGCTCGCGCGCGTCTTGTTACGGACATAAACCTCGCTCGCCGGGTTGTTGCCGACCAGCACGACCGCGAGCCCAAGCTTCCGCCCGAGCTTCTCTTCGAGCGCAGCGACTTCAACCTTCACCTTGCCGCGCAAGTCCTGCGCGACCGCTTTTCCGTCGATGATGTTTGCCATTTCCTGCCCGTTTTATGTTCTGTCGATCACAGGCGAATGCCCGCAAGTGGGCGCATACGTCCCCCGCTCCGCGCGCCGGGCAGCTTTTTATAGATCGCGCAAACCCTGCACAAATTGAAACTGTCGATAGGGTGACGCACGCCGTCTTGCGGTTTTGTCAGGCAAACAGCCAGAACAAGATGCGCTCGAGAAACAAAAGCCCGAGAATGAGGATCACCGGCGAGATGTCGATGCCGCCGAGATTCGGCAGCACGCTGCGGATCGGCCGCAGCAAGGGCTCCGTCAACCGGTGCAGCGTCTCGCCGATATTGCGCACGACCTGGTTATAGGGATTGACCACGTTGAAGGCGACGAGCCACGACAATACCGCCGCTGCGATCAGCACCCAGATGTAGAGAGTGATCACCGTGTTAATGAGCCAGAAGAAAGGGTTTTCCATGCGGCGCTCCCGAAAATCCGGAGATGAATAGCCGCAGCAGCGCTGAAGGGGAAGCCCGAAAACCCGAATGCTTGACACCCTTTGGGCGCGCGGCCTAGATGCACCACCGCTGGACCGGGGCCGTAGCTCAGTTGGGAGAGCGCCGCGTTCGCAATGCGGAGGTCAGGGGTTCAACTCCCCTCGGCTCCACCAGCGTTTTCAGAACAATTTTCTTTTTTTGTCATCCCGGGCGAGCACTTAGCGTGAGCCCCGGGATCCAGACACGCCGACGTTTATGGATCCCGGATAATCGCTTCGCGATTTCCAGGATGACGCGAATGTGCTGAGCCAAAACGAACGGGAGGCGGCCAATGGGGTCGATACCGGCCGCCTCCCGTCGATTGATGGCCGGCTACGCACCACCTGATGCCGGCGTGCCCGTTCATTTGCAAAGCCTTTGCCATCCGGCGCCTTAGCGCGCGCCACGAAATCTTGGCTGTAGGAATTTCTTAACCACGAAATCAGGGAAGCGGGGCGGCTTTCGTGTCTCGCGCGCTTCGCAAATCGCGAGCGGCTTTTGCATTTTGCAAAACAGTTTGCATTTTTGTACCGGGCTCGCCCATCGCGAGCCACAGGTCGATAAATTCATTGAGCCAGAGAAGCGTCTTCGGATCGTGCACAAGCCGGTCGTCGAAATGCTCGTGCCGCGGCTTCGCGTTCGGCATCTCGAGACGCGCCGCACCGCGGATCGTCCAGCGGCACATCATGTGATGCGTCAGTTCCGAGTGGAACTGAAAGCCGAAAGCTGATTTTCCATATTGAAAGGCTTGGTGCGGAAAACAATCGCCCTCCGCGAGCAGCGTCGCATCGCGCGGCAGATCGAAGCCCTCGCGATGCCACTCATAAACATGGTCGGGCCAGACGCAGAGCTTCTTGCCCGCTTCGGTCGCGCGCATCGGATAGTAGCCGACTTCGACTCTCCCTTCCGGGTGGAAATCCACCTGCGCGCCGAGCTGCCGCGCCAGCACCTGCGCGCCAAGACAAATGCCGAAGAAGGGCTTTTCTTCCTTCAGCGGCACTTTCGTCCACTCGATTTCCTTGCGCACATAATCGTCTTCGTCGTTCGCGCTCATCGGCCCGCCGAAAATGATCGCGCCGTGATGATGCGCGAGCGTTTCCGGCAGCGGATCGCCGAAGCGCGGACGCCGCGTATCGAGCGCGTAGCCCCGCTCCATCAGCATCCGGCCGATGCGGCCGGGCGTCGAATGCTCCTGATGCAGCACGACGAGGATGGGCTTCTTGAGAGCTTCGCAGAACTTCATGCGGCCTATGTATCGCGCCGATGGCTCGTCAGGTAGCCCGTGATCGCCAATACAGGTTTGCGCGGAACGCGGGGACCGAAAAAGGCCGTGACTTTATTGAAGAAGCCCGGGATGACGACGCGTTTCCCGGCCATGAAGCCGCGCCAGCCAGCCTCGGCGACTTGGGCAGGCGGCATGCCGGGAAGCTGCGAAATCCGCGTCTTGCCCATATTGGCGCGCTTCTGAAAGCCGGTCGGCACCGGGCCGGGGCAAAGCGCCGTCACGCGAACGCGACCGCGCAGCTCGTAAGAGAGCGCCTCGGAGAACGAAAGCACATAAGACTTGCTCGCGTAATAGATCGCCATAAACGGACCGGGTTGAAATGCCGCTGTCGAAGCGACATTCAGGATGCCGCCGTGCGCGGCAAAAATTTGCGGCAGAAAACGGATCGTCAGCTCCGTGAGCGCGCGGATGTTGAGATCGATGGTGTTCATCTGCTGCTCGCGGTCGAGCGATGCCACTCCGCCGACGAGCCCCCAGCCGGCATTGTTCACAAGCTCCGAAACATTCAGCGATTTCTGCTTGAGGAAACCCGCGAGCTTCTCGCCCGCGCCCGGCTCGGTGAGATCGAGCGCTAAGATTTCCGGCCGCGCATGGCCCTCGGCCTTGATGCGGTCGGCAACGCGCGAAAGCTGCTCCTGCGAGCGTGCGACCAGCACAAGACTGCGCCCTGCTTTCGCGGCGCAATAGGCAAGCTCCTCGCCGATCCCGCCGGATGCGCCGGTGATGAGAGTGATTGCGGTCATGCATGTTCCTACCACGTCATTCCGGGGCGCGCGAAGAGCGAGCCCGGAATCCAGATACACATGCGTGTATTTCTGGATTCCGGACAGCCTCGCTACGCTCGGCTTCCGGAATGACAGATGAAAAGGCTGGAGTGCTACGCCGCCTTCGGCCCGGTATTGGCGTGGAAATCGCGGCCGTTCGTGGTCGGCGCGACGACGCCGGTGCGGATCACGAAATCGGAGAAGCGCTCCTTCTCCCAGCGGCTCTTGGCATAGGCCGCGAACAACGGCTCCAGCTTCGCGACGATGCCGTCGTGTTCGAGGTCTTCCGCATAGAGTTTCGACATGCGCGTGCCGTCGAACGCCGCGCCAAGATAAAGATTGTACCGGGCCGGCCCTTTGCCGACGAGGCCGATCTCCGCGAGATAAGGACGCGCGCAGCCGTTCGGGCAGCCGGTCATGCGGATGACGATATCTTCTTCCGACAAACCGTACAGCGCAAGCTTCTCGTCAAGCGCCGCGATCAGCGCCGGCAGATAACGCTCGCTCTCGGCGAGGGCAAGGCCGCAGGTCGGCAGCGCGACGCAGGCCATGGAATTCCGGCGAAGGCCCGAGAGATTCGAATCGAGCCCATATTGCGCGACCATCTTCTCGATCCGCGACCGTTCCTCCGGCGGAACGTTCGCGATGATGACGTTCTGGTTCGCCGTGCAGCGAAAATCGCCTTTGTGTATTTTCGCGATCTCGCGCAGGCCGGTCATCAGCCGCTTTTCGCTTTCGTCCTTCACGCGGCCGTTCTCGATAAAAAGCGTGAGGTGATGATTGCCGTTCTCGCCCTCGACCCAGCCGATGCGGTCGCCGGTCGATTCGAACTGATAGAATTTCGGCGGGCCGAGTTTCACGCCGCTGCGCTTTTCCGTCTCAGAGCGGATCGCATCCAGCCCGCGATCCTCGACCGTGTATTTCATGCGCGCGTGTTTGCGGTTCGAGCGGTCGCCCCAGTCGCGCTGCACCGTGAGCACGGCCTCCGCGACCGCGATCGCGTTCTCCGCTTCGCAATAGCCGAGCACATCCGCTGTGCGCGGATAGGTGTCGGGCTCGCCGTGCGTCATGCCCATGCCGCCGCCGACCGTGACGTTGTAGCCGGTAATCGTGCCGTTGCCGTCGGTGATCGCGATGAATCCGAGATCGTGCGCAAACACGTCGATGTCGTTCTCAGGCGGGATCGCGATTGCGATCTTGAATTTCCGGGGCATGTAGGTCTTGCCGTAAATCGGCTCGTTGGGCGCCTCCGCCGGATCGCCGCCCGCGATCTTCTCGCCATCCAGCCAGATTTCGCGATAGGCACCGCCCTGCGGCTTGAAATGGTTCGAGAGATCCTGCGCGAGCTTCAAGACTTCCGCATGCGCGCGTGTCTGATAGGGATTCGAGCAGGCGATCACATTGCGATTGACGTCGCCGCAAGCCGCCATCGTGTCGAGAAGCGATTTGTCGAGTTCTTGCAGCGTCGTTCGCACATTCGACTTGATGATACCGTGGAGCTGGAAGGTCTGCCGCGTCGTCAGCCGCATCGTATGATTGGAGTAATTGCGCGCGATCTCGTCGACTTTCAGCCACTGCGTCGGCGTAAGCTCGCCGCCCGGAATCCTGAGCCGCACCATGAAGGCAAACGCCTTCTCCATCTTCTTCTTGGAGCGCTCGGCCCTGAGGTCGCGGTCGTCCTGCAGGTACATGCCGTGAAACTTCACAAGCTGTTGATCGTCTTCGCTGATCGCGCCCGTGAGTTCTTCCGCGAGCCCCTCTTTGATGGTGCCCCGCAGAAAGCGGCTTGCTTCCTTGAGATGCTCGTTGCGCGAAAGTTCTTTTGTCATGGGATTGCGCTTATCGCGCCGAAGCGAAGCTTAGTAAACGTCCTGCTGATAGCGGTGTTCCCGCTCCAGCTTCGAGAGCGCTTGCGCCGCGATCTCCGGCGAAACGCCTTTCACGTCGGCATAAGCGCGCTCCAGCGTCGAGCGTACATCCTTCGCCATCGATTTCGCGTCGCCGCAGACATAGAAATGTGCGCCGTTCTCGATCCAGTTCACGACGTCCTTGCGCTGCTCCCACAGCTTGTTCTGGACGTAAACCTTCTCCGGCGTATCGCGCGAGAACGCGACATCCATGCGCGCGAGCGAACCGTCTTTCAACGCGTCCTGCCACTCGAGCTGATAGAGGAAATCGTGGGTGAAGCTGCGATCGCCGAAGAAGAGCCAGTTCTTGCCTTTCGCCCCCGCAGCACGGCGCTCCTGCACGAAGGAGCGGAAGGGCGCGACGCCCGTGCCCGGTCCGACCATGATGATGTCCGTGTCGTTCGACGACGGCAGCACGAAATGCTTGTTCGGCTTCACCTTCACGCGCACGCGGTCGCCTTTCTTCAGGCGCTCGCCGGCGAAGCCCGAGGCAACGCCAAGCCGGTCGCGGCCGTGGCTGTTGTAGCGGACGGTCGAAATCAGAAGATGCACTTCGTCGCCGACTTCCTTGCGCGAGGACGCGATCGAATAGGCGCGCGGTGCGAGCGGGCGCGTGAAGCTCTTGAGCTGCTCGGCGGAAATCGCGATCGGGAATTCCTCGATGAGATCGATCAACTGCCGGCCTTCGATCCAGCTTTTCGCTTCGCCGGATTCGATCAGCTTTCTCACATATTGATGCTCGGTCGCCGCCGCGTAGTTCTCGACGGTCTTGAGCGAGAGCGTCGTCACGTCGCGCGACTTGAGAAATTCCGCGCGCAGCGCATCGTCCGAGGAAGCGCCCGCGGCTTTCAGCAGCCGATCGACATATTCAGGATCGTTTTCCGGAAAGATTTCGAGCGAATCGCCGGGCTTGTAGGGCGGCGCCGGACCGTCGAACGAAAGCTCCAGATGGATCGTCTCTTTTTCCGAGCGCGAGGAATTGAGATCGATCCATTCCTGCACTTCGGCTTCGACCGGGCCGAGATTGATTGCTGCCTGACGCGCGGCGAAGTCGACGGGGATCACGGTGCCGCGCGCGGCTTCCGCCGGCGCGAGTGTCTTCAGCGACTTTTCGATCCACTCCTCTGCGGGTTTTTCGAAATCGAGATCGCAATCGACGCGCTGAGTGACGCGTTTTCCGCCAAGCGCGGCGAAGCGCTCGTCAAGCTTCTTGCCGATCCCGCAGAAATCCGCGTAGGCGGTATCGCCAAGCGCGAGTACGCCGAATTTCACCCCGTCGAGTTTCGGCGCGGCGTCGCTCATGAGTTCGTTATAGGCGCGCGTCGCGCGCGCGGGCGGCTCGCCCTCGCCCCAGGTCGCGGCGATCACGATCAGGTTCTTCGCCTTCGCAAGCGACGCAAGTTCGACGTCGGCGAAATCGACGACGCTCGGCTTGAAGCCAAGCTTGCGCGCGGCCTTCGCGGCATCGCTTGCGAGCTTTTCGGAATTCCCGGATTCGGTCGCGAACAGAATCGTCAACGGCTCGGCGGCGACGGGCGCCTGCGCCTGTTCGGGCAAAGCGGCCGCGCCGCCTTGCACCGATTCGACGCCGGCAAGAAATCCCGCAAGCCATGCCCGCTGCACCGGGCTCGCCGTGCCGACGACGCTGTTGAGCGTCTCGATTTCCTCTTCGCTGAAGGGAGCGGCTTTTGGGAGCCTGACGAAACTCATGGTCTTGCCTTGCCTGTGCGCGGGAAAGCCGCGTTCTTTGAACTTGTTGTAATATAGCTATTCACCCATTCTTATGCTGTCAAATAAATAAATTACACGAGAAAATATCGTTTATTATCTAAGATCAGCCAATACATTGGAAATAAAGCGTAAAATTCTGCGTTGCGATTTACGCAGTAAAGCGCTGATGAGACGCGCATTTAGCTTTCGATCCTGCACGCGGCTAAGCACCCTCAGGAGGGCTTTCCTGGAAATAAATGGATTAATCACGTAAATTTAACGTGAATTCTGCGAGCGTTACGCTCCCGCTTTCTTTGCGTAACCCAGCGCCGATTTCGCGAGCGGCACGACACGCGCTGCCGACTTTTCAGCATGCGCGCTCGCGGCCGTGCCGTCGCGGATGCGTCCGGCGATCCCTTGCAGGATCGCGCTCATGCGGAAAAGATTATAGGCGAGATACCAGTCCAAATTCGGCAGGCCATCGCGGCCGGTGAGCTTGCAATAATAGGCGGACGCTTCTTCGACCGTGGGAATGCCGAGCGCCTTCCAGTCGAGTCCGGCAATTCCGCTCCTGCCCTCTGGCGGCATCGACCAGTTCATCAGGAAATAAGTGAAATCGGCAAGCGGATCGCCGAGCGTGGAGAGCTCCCAGTCCAGAACCGCGACGATCTTCGTCTCGCGCGGATGAAAAATCAGATTGTCGAGCCGGTAGTCGCCGTGCACGACGGAGATGCGCTCCTGTGGCGGCGCCGTCTGCGGCAGCCATTCGATCAGCCGGTTCATTTCCGGAATGTCTTGCGTTTCCGAAGCGCGATATTGCTTCGACCAGCGCTCGACCTGCCGCGCGAAATAATTTCCCGGCTTGCCATAATCCGCGAGATCGATCTTCGCCGGATCGTATTGATGCAGTTGCGCGAGCGTCTCGATCTGCGCGCGATAGATCGCGCTGCGTTCCTCTTTCTTCGCATTCGGCAGTGCGCCGCTCCACATCACGCGGCCATCGACGCAGGCCATCACATAGAATATCGATCCGATCACGCTCTCGTCGATGCAAAGCGCGTAAGGCTTCGCAACCGGAAAGCCTACACGATGCAACGCCGAGATCACCCGAAATTCGCGGTCGACCGCATGCGCGGACGGCAATAATTTCCCGAACGGCTTTCGCCGCAGCACGTAAGAGCGTGCCGGTATATCGAGCCGGTAGGTTGGATTCGATTGCCCGCCCTTGAACTGCGAAATTTTGAGCGGGCCTTCATAGCCCGCGATATTTTTCGCGAGCCACTTGCCCAAGCTCGTTTCATCAAGCCGATGCCGCTCCTCCACGGGCTTGGTGCCGGTGAATTCCTCGTCCGGCGGAACGGAAGTCCGCTCGCTCATTCGGCGGCGAGATCCCGGTTGGTGTAGCTTGAATATTCCATGCGCGCGATCGAGCGGTTGTGCACTTCGTCCGGCCCATCAGCCAAGCGTAACGTGCGGATATGCGC
>Ga0070679_100001404_pt1 | contig 21256 bp, 15 predicted proteins | sample KBSC63BmetaG_FD_65652 | JGI IMG/M metagenome (GOLD analysis project Ga0070679, IMG submission 65652) | Corn rhizosphere microbial communities from Kellogg Biological Station, Michigan, USA - KBS C6-3B metaG | ecosystem: Host-associated > Plants > Roots > Rhizosphere | place: USA: Michigan... | reverse complement strand
GTTTCTTCATCGTTCATGGCCATGCGGCCAAAAGTATCGCGGATGTCTTTGGCCGAAACAATGGGGTCGGGGTTTCCATCCGGACCTTCGGGATTTACGTAGATCAGACCCATCTGCACGGCAGCCAGCGGTTTTTCCAGGTTGCGGGAATGGAGATCACCGTCCGCGTCGTCGTCCGACACCAGTACGCCGTGCTCTTCTTCCACGCCCGGGGAACCATGTGCGTAGCGCAGGTCGCCACCGAGCCAGGTAGTTTCGGCGCCCCAGTAAACGGCTTCATCCGGTTCCCAGGCATCTACCCGTCCGCCGGCAAAGCCGAATGTTTTAAAGCCCATGGATTCCAATGCCACATTTCCTGCAAGGATCAGCAGATCTGCCCAGGAGATGTTGCGGCCATATTTTTGTTTGACAGGCCAAAGCAGCCTGCGGGCCTTATCGAGGCTCACATTATCGGGCCAGCTATTTATCGGGGCAAAACGTTGCTGTCCCTGGCCGGCTCCCCCACGGCCATCACCCACCCGATAGGTGCCTGCACTATGCCAGGCCATGCGAATGAACAGCGGACCATAATGTCCGAAGTCTGCCGGCCACCAGTCCTGCGAGTCGGTCATAAGTGCATGCAGATCTTTTTTCACTGCTTCGAGGTCAAGACTTTTAAATGCTTCCGCATAATTAAAATCTTCTCCTAATGGATTTGACAGCGACGAATGCTGACGCAGGATATTTATTTTTAACCTGTTGGGCCACCACTCGCGGATCCCGGTGCCGCCACCGCCGACATTGTGTTTCAGATCGCCGTTATGAAAGGGGCATTTGCTGATATCGTTAGTTTCTTTTTCCATTATTGACAAGTTTATGGTATTGAATGAACACTTGCCTGCACCTGGATATTTGTGCAGCATCATAAAATTAGAATATTGTGGAGATAATCAGTATTGATTAATTCTATATTTTAATAGGTAGAATCTATGCAATAAACGGTGTGCAGTGACGGTACCCGGTTATTGTAATACTTTTGAATAGCCTTACAAAATCCTCCACATGCCAAACCTGAAAATCATCCGCTGATGGGGATCCGGTAAACATAATTCTGCACCTTGCCAGTCACTTATTTAAATCAATAATGTAGTCTTAGCAAATTCCCGATAGCGCTGAGTATCTTAATCATCGCATCCGGAGGGCTTTTCGCTATGATCTCATTCCGGTACCGGTTCATCAGCACACCCATATACAGCATTCCCTTTAAGCTCATCTTAAAGTCCTTTTTTCTGTTGTCCGTCAGCTTGTCCAGTACTTTGCAAACATCTTCGAAATAATTTTCCATTTTCAGCGCGGGCTGATGGGTATTGAAAACAGTTACGATGCTCTCTGACGGATTGCGGAACGAATGTTTTATTCCCTTTGGTACAGAGAGTTTGTCGCCTTTCTTTGCGGATATCCATTCGTCATTAATTAAAAATTCCATTTCACCTTCGAGTATTTCATAGGTTTCAATGGCATTTGGATGCGTGTGCACCAACGGATCTTTCATGTTGCATCCGGGGTATAGTTCCCAATGCAGGTCAAGGGACCTGCCATTTGTATCCATACCGGTTTGTAACACGGTAAATTTCATGCCCATCGGGGTCATGTCAAATATTTGATTTTTTACGGGCATAGCAGTTAAAGTTGGAGGTTTTAAGATGCTATTAAAATAAATAATTTCCCGGGAAAAATGGGGATTCCATAAATAGATATTTGAGAAGTTCGTTTATGCTTTTTTCTGAATCTCCATCATAAGTTCAGCCAGTGAAATCGCGGTAATCCCCCCGCCGAACGGAAAACGATCTTTCCCGGAATACAGCACATAGCGGCGTCATCAGATCCAGGTACCGCCCTATTGTTACACCCGATACATCGAGGTTTCTTGCAAGATGAGAAGCGTTTAAAGGAGTTCCCTGATTGTGGGCAAGCATTGTCCAGAATCTTTCCAGTGTTTCGGCAGGAATTCGCGGACCTGATTGTGGTATGTCTCTTTCAGGATATGTTTTTATAAAATCACGCCGCCAGTCAAGGCTGTTCTTCCCCGATTCGCGATGTTGAGCGCGATGGTTGTTTTGCCAACCTGCCTTAGTCCAATCAGTGCGACGGATGGGCTCCTCTGCAGGACTTCCCCGATTTTTATTTAGAGTCTGCGCTTTATCATCTATGTAAATGTAACATGAAATGTAAGATTTGCATAGATAAAATATTTTCGGAAGGTGATTTTTTGAAGCCGTAACCACCCAGGCCATCACGTGTTTTCACTGTCCCAACAGTTTGTCGTTTGCTCTTTTTACTTTTTTAAATTTCAGTTGTTGCCTACACCTTATTTGCCCGTTTGCAGAATAGTAAGTGCAGCTGTCAGCAAAAGGATATTAAAAAGCTGTCTCATGGCAATTACAAGGTAGAATATATTTTATTTTTACCGGAATACCTGCCTGACCGGATGAGTTTACGCGAACTATGATTTGTCTCCAGTTTACCCTTAGCGGAGCCCGGTATGAAACACTTGCCGGTGCTTCTGATTTCCAAAAAATAGGTGCGGCTGGTTACAAAATGCGTTCCTTTTATCCATTGTATTCCGTACCGGAAAGCTTCGATGTCTGCAGCGGGGAAGATGACCGGCGGGCCCGCTGAATAATCAGCAGATCACATTCATACACATTATTTTGCACCGTTTTTGCAAATCATTACGAACCGCTCGGATCTGCATTTTTGCCTTATTAATATTTACAGTTTCAAATAAAGCGCTAACTTAGGCACTAACGATTGGTAAAAATAAACGGTGATATTGCACCTTTTATAAACGGAAGGATATGATGCTTGTTAACCAAAGCGAAGATTGCCGCCTGTTAGAAAAACTCAGGGAGGACTCTATTGAGTCGTTCAATACTTTGTACGATAAATACTGGCAGACTGTTTATGTCAGTGCACTCAAACGCCTCAAGAATCAGCATCAGGCGCAGGATATCACCCAGGATATTTTTGCTAATCTCTGGCTGCGAAGAGAAGAGCAGCAAATCGAAAACCTGCCTGCCTACCTCTATTCTGCCGTCCGCAACCGGGTACTGAATGTATTCGAAAGAGAGCAACGCTATATTCCCATTGAACAATTATTGTTCGCCCGGCCACATCCGCAAAACAATCCCGCAGATACGCTGATCCTGCAGAATGAATTGCAGAATAGATACGAGTCATTGGTGGGTTCTCTGCCTTCGCAGCGTAAGATGATCTTTCGCAAATACTATGAAGAAGGGCGCTCCACACAGGAAATTGCCAGCCAGTTATCCCTGTCAAGGAAAACGGTACAGAACCAGCTGGGCAGGGCTGCAAGTTTCCTCCGGACAAGACTCTCGCAGTTATTTTTCTTTTGATCATCCTCTGCCTTTTCTGCAAATAGTCCCCTGCTGCATTATCAGATTTTTTTTCAACCCTTGGGATTTTTCCTTTTCTGGCTGTCATAGTTGGGTACCGCAAAGTTTAATCAACTATTGGATGGACAAAACGCAATTTTTTCAGCTCCTGCAAAAATACAGGCTGGGCACCGCTACGGAAGAAGAACGTGAAATGATAAAATTCTATTACGATCTTTTTGAAACGGAACCGGAAATGCTTAGCGCTGAAGAGGCTGACCAAATGAAAGAGCGGCTGCGGCAGACCACTTGGTCGAAAATCCGGGAGGAGGAACTGAAAAAGAAGGGAAGGCTAAAACAATTGTTTTCCCGGCCTGTCCGAGTGGCTGCAGCGATCATCGCCTTGCTGGCAACGGGTCTACTGGTTTATTTCATCGGGAATCAAAAGCGCGGTCATGGTCAGGGGAACATTAGCCTCCTGAACCATGCGAAACAAAGTGACCATGCAGATATCCGGCCGGGTGGGAACAAGGCGGTACTCACCCTGGCCAACGGACAAAAGCTGGTGCTGGACAACAATCCCGGAACGCAGATCCGCCAGGGAACGGTTGATGTGCAAAGGCCGGATACCGGGGAACTGATTTATACAGTTTCCGGTGTTTCCCACAATATAGATGAACAGGACCTCAGCTACAATACCATTACCACGCCCCTCGGCGGGAAATTTAAAGTCGCATTGTCCGACGGTACAAGGGTCTGGCTGAATGCAGGCAGTTCATTGCGTTATCCCGTTGCTTTCGCCGGTAGACAGCGGCAGGTATGGCTTAGCGGGGAAGCTTATTTTGAAGTGGCGAAACAAAGCGGCAAATCCTTTCTGGTGGAGGCTGGCGCTGCAGAGGTACAGGTTCTGGGAACGCGTTTCAACGTAAATGCTTACGGCGATGAAACGCTGGTCAGAACTACTCTTACGGAAGGCGCCGTAAAGATGTCCGCCGCCGGCCAAAGCAGGATCTTAAAACCGGGAGAAGAGGCCAGTATCAATAAGTCAAACGGAAAAATGAAAGTCGCTTTCGCTGATGTGGATATGGCTTTGGCCTGGACCCGCGACCTGTTCCTTTTCGACAATACGAATATAAAAAGCATTATGCGCGATGTGTCCAGATGGTATGATGTGGAAGTGATTTATGAAACGAAGAACCTGGGAAATAAGAATTTCAGCGGGGTGATGTCCCGGTACGAAGACGTTGATTCCCTTTTGCAGCGGCTGGAACTGACCGGCGTGATTCACTTCAAAATAGTGGGCAAAAAAATTACTGTAATGGATTGAAATAACCGGAATAAATGAATACTGATTTTTTAAATTTCTAAAACGACGTGCAGGGTCCCGAATAAAAAACCGGAAGCATTGGTACTGCCTCCGGCAAAATGTTTGGGCACCCATTTTTTCGACGGGATTATTGACAGACATACTTAAAACCCAAACATTGTAAAGTTATGAAATTAAGCTTTATTGGCATCCCCTTGCCAAAAACCAAGACACATTGTTCGCAAATACTGCTTGTCATGAGACTAACCTTTTTTCTAATCCTGGTTTCCTGTTTACAGGTGAGCGCACATGTTTTCGCCCAGGATATTACCTTTTCAAAGCAGCAGGCCTCCCTGGAGGAAGTATTTAAAGTGATCCGCAAACAAACCGGGTACGAATTCCTTTACAACAGCTCTTCCCTGAAAACGGCGAAGAAGCTGGATTTGAAATTCGACCATACACCGCTTAACAGCGCACTGCGTGAAATGTTCCGCGATCAGGATTTTACCTATACCATCATTGGCAACACCATCGTGGTCAAGGCGAAAGGCCCGCTGCCAAGCTCCGCAACGGAGGCGACGCCGGTCCCGGTTAAAATATCCGGATCCGTAAGGGATGCATCCAATGGGGAACCGCTGCCCTCGGCAACTGTCCTGGTAAAGGGCGACACCATCGGGACCTCCACGGACCAGAACGGGCGGTTTGAACTCCTGGTTCCCGAAAATGCCGTGCTGCTGGTTTCTTATCTGAGCTATGATAAAATGGAAGTACCCATAAAGGGCAAAAGGGAATTGAATATAAGGCTGAACCCTTCTGCTGCAGACCTGAATCAAATGGTAGTTATCGGTTACGGTTCCCAGAAGAAGAGCGAACTGACAGGAAGTATTTCCACAATTAAATCGGAACAGTTCTCCAACGGATCCGGATCTTCCAACTTTGCGGATCTGATCCAGGGTCAGGCGGCGGGAGTAAATGTTCAGTCTACCTCTGGTGTTCCCGGCTCCGAAGCGCAAATATCGATCCGGGGGCATAGTTCTATCAATGCCGGCGTACAACCCTTATGGATAATCGATGGAATTCCGATCATTTCCGGGTCCGGATTGAATAACGAAGGTACCACGGATCAGTCCCCGATGTCACTGATCAATCCCAACGATATTGAATCTGTCGATGTGTTAAAAGATGCGGCGGCCACTTCCATTTACGGATCCCGCGGATCGAACGGTGTGATCATTGTTACGACAAAAACAGGAAAAACAGGGAAGACCTCCGTTAATGTGGATTACAGCACCGGCGTTTCCAACCTGCCTTTTCATAAGGTGGAATATTTGAACACCAGTCAGTGGCTGGGTATCATGGATGAAGCGGCGAAGGACAACGGCCAGGGCTCCTTCCAGATGACGGATCATTATTCCAAGTTGCCCTATGCAAAGGAATTTCTTACCCGCGATCAGGCGGCAAAGATCAACACGAACTGGTTCGATGAAATCATGCGGCAGGGAAAATTTCAAAACCTGAACCTGTCGGTCGTTGGCGGAACCAGCAAGGCGAGTTATTATATATCCGGGAATTACCGCGACGATCAGAGCATCATGAAAGGCAACCGTCTGCAACGGTATACCACCCGCTCCAATATCGATCTGAAACCGCTTAATAACCTGGCGGTCGGACTCAAAATGAGCCTGTCGCTGACGAAGAACGACCGCGTCAAGAATTCGACGGATTTTGAAAGCGGGAATGTTTCCGGTACATCGGGCGGATTTGATTTTCTGAATACCAATGCGATTCCCTGGTACCCGGTACACAGCCTGGCAAATCCTTCCATGTATTATAATGCGCAGACCGGTATGAATCCGGTCGCTTCGATCGACCGCGCCAATACCATCGATGGGGTGGATATGCACCGGATACTGGGTGGGCTTTATGCCGAATATTCCGTTCCCTTCGTGCAGGGCCTGAAGCTGCGCACGGAACTGTCGCTGGACTTTTTACAGAACAGCATGAATTTCTGGGTGTCGAAGAATTTACGCGAGAACGGTTCCTATGCTTCCGATCAGAGCGTAACCCAGCAAACCCTCAATTACAATATTTACGGAACCTATAATAAATCCTTCGGCCTGCACAACATCAACGTAACGGCGGGAACCGAAGCACAGCGGAGTTCCGGATGGAACCGGCTGATGCAGGGCCAGGATCTGGTGGGAACCTACCAGGAACTGGGAACGCCCAATCAGAAAATATTCATGTCCTCCGGACTGATGGGAGAAAATTATCTGCTGGCCTATTTCGGCCGCGCCAATTATAATTATAACGGCAAGTATTTCGCGGGCGTCAGCTTACGATATGACGGCACGTCAACCTTTACCCCGGAATACCGCTGGGGTACATTTGCCGCGTTTTCCGCAGCCTGGATTATTTCAAAAGAGCGTTTCATGGACTGGGTTGGCAGCGGAACATTCTTGAAACTCAGGGGCAGCTTCGGGCAGACGGGTAATCAGAATATTCCTTCCAATTTAAACGTCACCGGATATGCAGGGAACAATCCCTTTGGCAGCGCCGATCTCCTGTCCTTAAATGGGACGAGCATCACAACCATCGGCGTCACCAACCTTACCTGGGAAACAACGAACAATGCAGATGTCGGTTTGGATTTTCAGTTGCTGAATAACCGGATCAACGGATCTTTTGCTTATTACAATAAACTGGTAAAAGGACTCCTGCTGCAGGCCCCGATCCCGCTGTCCGTTGGCCTGGTCGGCGGCAACTCGATATGGGAAAATGTGGGCGACCTGCTGAACAGGGGGTATGAATTTGATATTACTTCCACCAATGTATCGAACCGAAATTTTGTGTGGAAAACCAATTTCAATATTTCATTCAATCATAATGAAGTAAGAAAACTGCTGCCCGCCATCGACAACAGCGGCAAGGGAATGATCGGCGGCGTGGAAGGACAATTCATCACGAAAAAAGGTTCAGGGATCAACGAGTTTTACCTGGCAAAAGACGCCGGCGTGGATCCCGAAACCGGTTTCCGGATGGTCTATGCACTGGACAAGGATTACTACGATCAAACCGGCAACACGCGGAATCTGAAAGACGCCAATAACAACGATATAAAACTCATCGGCAATTCTGCTAATATCGCGGGTAACAAGTTCCAGATCCAGGGTAAGAATTCCCTGCCCCGGTATTATGGCGGACTTTCCAACTCGTTTGAATACAAAGGGATCGAACTGAGCTTCCAGGTCATTTTCCAGGGAGGAAATTATATCCTTGATTTTGTAAAAAGAAGGAACGTCCAGCCGAACCTCGTTGGCGCCATGGAAAAAGACATACTGGGGAACTACTGGACGAAGCCGGGTGACAAGGCAAAATATCCCAGGCTCGACTGGTATGGCAATATCAATTTACCGGATGGCACCGTTTATAGTTCATTCGATTCGCGCACTGCGCTGGATACCTGGATCAGCAAAGGGGATTTTGTGAAGCTGAAAAATATCACGCTCGGATACCGGATTCCCCAGCGGGTTTGTGATCAGTTAAAATTACAGAGTATCCGGATTTTTGCATCCGTAGACAACCTCTTTACTTCAACCAAATATACCGGCTGGGATCCCGAAGGATTGGGATTTGTAACCACATATAACCTGCCACAGCTGTTAACCACCTCAGCCGGTATTTCTATCAAATTTTAAATCACCGAACGATGAAAAAGATATTGATCATGACGGTTGCGCTCCTCACGCTAACCGTGTCCTGTAAAAAACAAAGCTTCTTCGAACTACAGCGGCCGCCGCAATCTCCATGGAACAGCCTGACGGAATTTGAACGTTCCGTGATCGGGGCCTATTCCATTTGTTTTGAAACGCCGGGCGGCTGGCAGAATTCCTGGGTGGTGGCGAAATTGTTCAAGAATGATGTGGCTGATGACATGGCCACTTCCACACCCGGCGACCAGGCCTGGGGATGGTACCGGGATACGGAGAATAACAACAAACAGATTCATAACGCCACTTTCCCTTTGTTTTATCAAACGATTGCCATTTGCAATGATGCGCTGGACTTCGTGGCGTCGCATAACGGTGATCCCTATCCGGATATCAGCGAGGATGACCGGAAATACAATTTCAACCGGATCCTGGGAGAATTGTATTTTATGCGCGGGTACTGCTATTATACCCTGGCCACCATTTTCGGAGATGCCTATGTGCCCGGCGGCGCCAACGACGGGAAACAGCTTCCGCTCATTACCAGCTTTTCCCGTACGGTTGACAAAGCCGTGAAGCCGGAAATGGGGACAACCGAACAGATATGGAATCAGATAATCACTGATCTTAAACAGGCGTATGATCTTTTGCCGGAGCAATATATAGAAGGTAAAATGCACATTTCCTATTCTGCCGGCAGGGCGAATAAATTTGCCGCGGCAGCCATGCTGAGCCGCGCCTATTTTTATATGGGTGATTACCCAAATGCCAATACCTATGCTGATTTTGTGATTACGAAGAACGGTGGCGTCTACGATCTATCGGAGGATCCGATTCAGGCCTTTAATAAAAGCTCCCTGGCGGCTGGCAAGGAATCTATTTTATGGATTCCGTTCTACGACCGGACGCTGGACAGCCCGCCCTGGTTCGCCTCCGTATTTTCCCACCTCTCCGGTGATAATCCATGCCCCTGGTCCGCATCCGTAATGGATTATTCCACCCTGCAGCGGATCGGATGGATGCCGGATCCGAAAAATGATACGACGATAACGGATATTGCGCGGAGGGACAAACGCTTTCAGCAATTATATTATGTGCGGGAACCGGCCAATGTTCCGGTGAATCAGCAGGTGGCCGGGAAATATTATGAAACGCGGCCGAACCTGACCTTCCGGACCGTGCTGGACAATAAATTCTTCAGGGGCCCGGGCCTGCGCTACACGAATTATCCGGAGATCAGGCTGGCGGAAATGTACCTGAACAGGAGCATCTGCCAGTTTAAGGCCGGCAATAAAGGCGCTGCCGCCGACGATCTGAATGTGATCAGGAAACGTGCATGGGATGCTTCGGTGGCGGGTATGAGTTATGAAAGCTCAACCGCTTTTGTAACCTCGTCGAATATTACGGAACAGATGATCAATGATGAACGGCTGATTGAAATGTTTGGCGAGGGCGACCGGATAGACTATCTCCGCGGCCTGAAAGAAGATGTTGGCAACGGAGAACGCGGACCCGGTTCTGTTCCTTATACAGACAAAGGATTTGTGTGGAAGCTGCCACAGGGAGAGATTGATTACAATCAGTCCATGCACTGATCGTAAAGGAAATTGAAAGATGGCCGACGGTCCGTTTTTTTCCGGATCCAATGAAAACGCGGACTATTCTTAAACAGGATCTGAGGCATGCCGCTGCAAAAGAGAAAAGATAATGAAAAACCGGATAGGAGATATTTCGCAAACCCCGCGTGAGACCACGGGCTTAACCATTAGAAGCGTTACGCTGTTTCAATCGTCCGCAACGGTTCGTACGCTTTTTAGTATTTTCTTTTTTTTTGCACCCGGTATTTTTTCCGCGCTATTTGCGCAAAGCGGGCCGGGATCTGTGGTGAAAAAGACCATTGCTGATAAAGCGCTGGAAAGGGAAGCCAGGCTATTGGAATGGTACAATGCCGATTCCAGGGGTGGATTATTTATTCATTGGGGTCTCGGAACCGGTAAAATGCCGGGGACCTTAATGTACCCGGATGTAAAAGCTTTTGAGGCGGCAACGGCTGCCGCGGACTGGTCGCCGCATCCCATCGTGGATGCAGCCGTAAAGCTCCACTGCAAGTATATTATATGGGCCACCCTGCATGTGGAACACGGTCTCCTCCGTACCTGGAAATCAAAAATTCCGGGCACCCCGGTTACACAGCGGGATTACCTGGGGGAACTTTGCCGGGCGGCCGCACCCAAAGGGATTAAAATAGTGATCTACCTGACGGGGGATGCGGCAACCAAGCCGGCAAAAATCAGTGATTTTATTGACGGTGCCGGTTATGCGAAATATAAGCACATGGACCTGGACATCCGCCACAATAACGACCACTGGATCAGGTACTATCTGAAAGACGTGATGTTAGAAATCCTGGATAATTATCCCGATGTGATCGGCTTCTGGTGCGACGGATGGGATTCGGCTCCACCGGATGAAGCAACTATGGCAGCCGTACACGCAAAAAATCCGCATGCGCTCATTTTCAGGAATGAATATGGCAATAAACCGGCATATGCCGACGAGGACGTGATGGGTATTGAACCCTTTGCCAAAATCCTTTCCCCGGAATATGATAAAGCCAGTTCCATGTATGTGAAATCCGGGAATGGCGTGGAGGGCTCCTTTATCATCAGTTCGGAGTGGTGGTATACAGGCATTGACTTTAGTCCGCCGGTAAAATGGTGTGTTAAAATGATGGCATCTGCTTTGGGCGGCAACATGGTGCCCTGCTATGCGGAGGGTGCGAATATCGGCGGCAAGTTCGGCCCGAAAGTGAATGCGGCCAATGATTCTCTGAAGAAATTCCTGGATTATGCGGCTATTGCCACCCGCAATATATGGGGTGGCGGATATGCGCATGGCGGTTTTAAATCCGGCACGGCCGGCGACAGCGCTTATGTGGCAACCACCCTGAGTAAAGACGGAAATACACATTTCATTCATGTATTGAAAAGGCCGGTCACCCGTCCGGATCTATTGCAAATCCCGGCGCTGGGATACCGCATTACCGGCGTAAGACTGCTGGCGACAAATAAAAAACTTCCTTATCGCATCGTTCAGGATCGGTTAGAGATCACCGTGAGGAACTGGAATAAATTTGAAGAGTATGGGGATGAGATCATACAGATCACGACCGCCGGTAAACCCAACCTGGTTTCACACAGCGGATGGAATATCAGGGCGGGTAATGAAGACGGCGCCTATCCCGCTTCCAATGCAATCGACTCCTCGCAGGATACCTATTATTCATCGCAGAACGATGCAAAAATGCCGATGGAACTGACCATTGACATGGGCGGGAACCACAATATTGCCGCTATCCTTCTGAATCAATATGAGGCGAGAGCGCTTACTGCTGCCCGTTATTATCCTGCCGGTGAAGGAACGAGAATTAAAGATTATGAAGTCTATGCCAGCAGCAACGGAACCGATTGGGGATCCGCACTGGCTTCCGGCGCGCTGGAGAATGAGCGGGGTGTGAAGGAAATCCCGGTTCCGCAGGGAACGGGCAGTAAGCGGTATATCAAACTGAGGGTTCTCAATAACTATAAGGGGAACGGCCTGGTGCAGATCACGAATATGGATCTGATAAAAAAATAGGGGAATATGAATAGAGAAATTGACAATTGAACTGGCCACGCAAAATAAATTCTTCCTGAAACAGATTTTATCCCTGTCCGTCATTTTGATCTTAAGCGGTGCTGCCTGTAACCGGGAAAAAAAACAAATACAGGCGCCGCCTGAACCGGTGGGGTTTACGGCAAAAGACAGCGCCTGGAAAAACTTAACGCTCCGGCAAAAGATCGGGCAGACCATGATGATGTTGCCCGAACGGGAAAAAGAACTGGCATTGGGTAATGGATCCTTAAAAGGATTTTTTGAAAGATATCCGGTAGGCGGATTTTTTATGGGTTGGAAATTATTTAGCGGTGTGAAGCCCGCGGAGTATTACAACCACATCCGTTCGGCCTGCAGTGAATACCAGCTGGCGAGCACGCTGCCGCTGATCTTTCAGCAGGATTATGAAAGTGGCGTGGAATTGCCGGGAATGACTTCCTTTCCCAACAGCATGTCGCTCGGCGCCGCCCGTTCAAGTCCGCTCGCCTATGCAGCGGGAGAAGCCGTTGCAAAGCAGGCATTATCGGTCGGGGTTCAATGGGTATTGCACCCGGTGGCGGATCTGAACCTCAACCCCTTTAATCCCATCACCAATATCCGCAGTGTTGGCGACGATCCCGATGAAGTGATCCGTTTACTCAGCCGGCAAATCGGCGGACTGCAAAATAATGGAGTGGCGGCTACCATCAAACATTTTCCGGGCGACGGAGTGGATTACCGCGATCAGCATTTGCTGACCTCCTGCAATTCCCTTCCTTTCAATATCTGGAAACAAAAACACGGCCGGGTGTTCCAGGCGCTGATCGACAGCGGGGTGGCCTGTATTATGCCGGGACATATTACGCTGCCGGCCTACCAAAAAGAAAAAATCAACGGGATGTATCCGCCCGCGACCCTGTCGCGGGAATTATTAACCGGCTTGTTAAAAGGAGAAATGGGTTTCAGGGGTGTTGTGATTTCCGACGCCATGGTAATGGGCGGATTCCGTGGCTGGTACGATAGTCCACTGGAAAGTGAAATTGAAAGCTTTAAAGCAGGAGTGGATGTTTTGCTCTGGCCATCCTGTACCTACATGGATACGCTTGAGGCCAGAATTAAAAGAGGCGAGATCCCCCTTGCGCGGCTCGATGATGCCGTGCGGCGGATATGGGCTCTAAAAGAAAGATTTGGAATACTGGATAAGAACCGCCAACTGATTCGCGAAGTAACCGCAAATGAAAAAGCCAAAGCAGGCAAAACAGCAAAAGCGATTTGCGAAAAGGCGGTCACCCTGATAAGAGACAGGGATCATGCCCTGCCCTTAAGTTTCGAAAAAGACAAAAAGATCCTGGTGGTGGGCGTTGCACCGGTGGCGCGAAAGGGAGGCGAAAAGAATCTGAAAGAACTGAGAGACTTCGCGGAGCAATTAAAAGGGCGGGGCTTCCGGGTCGATTTTCGCCATGATATTTTATATGAAACCCAGGGCTGGACCGACGATGCGCCCCAAAAATATGACCGCATTATATTTGCACTGGCCCGCACGTCCCATGCTCCCTTTGGTCCTTTGGAATTTTACGATGATGAGGCGCAGACCGTATGGGCTGTCAATTCCATGCCGAAGGAAAAGATCATCGTGGTGAATTTTGGAAACCCCTACAATACCAACGAATATTTTGAGCGGGTGAATACCTGCATCAATGCCTATTCCAATACGGAGCAAATGCATACAGCGGTGATAGATGCGCTGCTGGGAAAAATAAAACTGACGGGAAAATCACCGGTAGATCTCAATATTGCTGCAAAGCTGAAGCTGTATTAATCGTCTGATCGGTAAAATTGAAGAATATGAATGCAATCCGGTTATTCCTGATCCTGGCCCTGGCCCCATTTGTTTTGCAGGCCCGCGCGCATGACAAGACAGGATATACATCTGCCCGGCAACAATTTCCGGCTGTTCAACAGCATCCGTCGCCGGATGATCCCCTCTCCCGTGTTGAGGAGAGCCGTCCGCGTAACGGTCTGCCGAATTTCTTCCGCAAACTGAAAAGCGGCAAAGCAGTTACCATCGCTTATCTCGGTGGCAGCATCACCGAAGCAGGCAGTGGTTACAGGGAACAATCTGCAGCCTGGATTCAAAAACAATATCCCGCTGCCAAAATAACGGCTGTCAATGCGGGGGTTGGAGGCACCGGTTCCGATCTGGCTTGTTTCCGCCTGCAAAAACAAGTGTTGTCCCGGCATCCTGACCTGGTGTTTGTTGAATTCGCCGTAAACGATAAGGATACCGATACGACCCGGATTCATGAAACGATGGAAGGCATTGTAAGGCAGGTCTGGAAGAACGATGCTGCTACCGATATCTGCTTCGTGTATACACTGACGGCCGATCTGGCGCCGGTGCTCGCTGCGGGCAGGCTACCCGCGGCCGCCCGCGCAATGGAGGATATTGCGCAATACTATCATATTCCGTCGGTCGATATGTGTCTGAAAATTATTGACCTGTTCAGGAAAGGCGATCTCGTATTCAACGGCCGGCCGGAAGACTATCCCGGCAAAATGGTTTTTTCGGCGGATAACGTTCATCCCTATCCGCAAACAGGACACCGGCTCTATACCGAAGCGCTGACCCGGAGCCTGCAGCAAATGTCCGGTATCGGCAAAGGGGTGGCCGCTCCGCACAATCCCGGTCCGCCGCTTACTGCCAACCGGTATGAAGACACTCAAATGATTTCTTCTGACCGGTTGAAAAAAACAGGCGAATGGGAAAAGTTGTCAGCAGCAAAGGGAAATGGCGGCACACTCACACCCGTTCCCTTTCCTGTTTTAATAAAAGCGGATCACGCCGGCGCTTCCATTATTGTCAGGTTTCGCGGCACGATGGTGGGGCTCTATGATGTGGTTGGTCCCGGCAGCGGAAAATGGGATGTGTTCCTGGACGGGAAGCCCTATCGCAGCTTTACCCGCTTTGATCGTTTTTCAACTTACTGGCGGCCGAATTACATCGTGCTGAGCGATTTTCCTCCGGGCCTGCACACGGCGGAATTCCGCGTGTCGGCAGATGTTTTGGATAAAAAAACATTGCTGGCCGACAAAGCCGGTGAGCTGATTTCGAATCCGGATAAGTACCGCGAAAGTTCGGGGTATGTTGGCTTTCTCCTGCTGGCGGGAAGCGTTGAAGACAAAGATTCAGCACCGGTAAAAATCGCCTGCATCGGCAATAGCATTACCTATGGCTACGGCATTCCGGACCGGGAGCGGAATGCATATCCTGCACAGTTAGAGTCCCTGCTGGGAGACAGCTATGCGGTAACGAATTACGGAGTGAACGGGGCAACCCTTGTGAGCAGGGGAAGAATACCCTATATCAAAACAGCAGCTTACCGGCGGGCTCTGCATTCCCGGCCGGACATCGTATTTATCATGCTTGGCACCAATGATACCAAGCCCCGGGACAGCACGCTGCTGGATGCCTTCGAACGGGATTATACGGCTTTGGTTCAGTCCTTTCAGCGGCTGGCCACGCATCCCAAAGTGATTTTACTGAGTCCGGTAACCTGCTTTCTCACGGAAACAGCCTCCCTCTCCGACAACACGATTCGGCAAAGAATCATGCCGTGCATTCAGCAGGTCGCTTTTGACCGGCAATTAGAATTGATCGATTTGCACAGTCTCACCATTGACCGGCCGGGACTCTATACCGACAAGTTACATCTAAACGCCGAAGGGGCGGCACTTGTCGCTGCACGATTGTTTGAAGCAGTCCGGCAAAAGGCCGATACTGCATTCAGCATCCTGCAAAAAATACCGGAACCGAAAACCATAACTTCGTTTTATGGATATCCGTGTGCGGATTTTCAACTGAACGGTAGGGCATGTAAAATTGTTGCTCCGAAACAGACGGCGCCATCGCATCCCTGGGTATGGCGCGCCAGGTTTTGGGGCCATGAGCCGCAGACCGATATCGCCCTACTGGAAAGGGGATATCATATTGTGTATTGCGATGTGGCCGAGCTCTATGGTAATGCACAGGCTATTCAATACTGGAACCGGTTCTATGACTGGCTGCAGCAGGCCGGGCTCGCAAAGAAAGCCGTTCTGGAAGGCATGAGCCGCGGCGGTGTTTATATCTATAACTGGGCCGCTGTCAATTCCGAAAAAGTAGCCTGTATCTATGCGGACAATCCGGTGCTTGACCTGAAGAGCTGGCCGGGCGGCAGAGGCCGGGGACCCGGGAGCAAAAATGACTGGGAGATCTTTAAAGCTGATTACGGGTTTCATTCAGATGCGGAGGCCATGACGTTTTCCGGAAGTCCCATTGACAAAGTGAAGGAAATTGCTGCAGGAGGCTACCCCATGCTCCATGTATGCGGCGATGCCGATGAAGTGGTGCCCATGGTGGAAAACACGGAACCTTTCAGCCGGCGGATACTGGCATTAAAAGGAAATATAACGGTGATCCACAAGCCGGGATTCAATCACCATCCGCACAGCTTACCCGATCCAACTCCTATTGTTGATTTTATATTAAAATCAGTAATAGGAACACGGTAACCAGCCCTATTCTGTCTTCAAACTATCTGCCGGGTTGTCTAATGCCGCCCTGCTGCTTTGCAAAACAATAATGCCCAGTGAAATAATCAACAATAACAACGGAGGTATGATAAACATATGCCAGGCCAGTCCGATATGAAATGCATAATTGTTCAGCCACTTGTACGCCATAAAATAAATCACGGGTATCGCAATCAGGGAAGCAAGACAGATCATCCGGACAAAATCTTTTGAGAATAGGGAAAGGATGCTGAATACCGAAGCACCCAAAACTCTCCGGATCCCAATTTCCCTTGTGCGCAGCCGGATCATAAAACTCGATAATCCCAGTAATCCCAGACAGGCAATGAAAATAGCCAGGATCGTAAACAATCCGAACACTTATCCAAATTGCTGGTCGGCACGGTACTGATTGTTAAAATAGTCATTCAGGAAAAAATAATCAAAGGAAGTACCTGCGAATATGTTTTTGTACATGTCCTTCATGCTGGCAAGTCCCTGCTGCAGGTTATGCGTATTGATGTTCAGGGTAAAATATCCGCCATACCCATAGTTATCGGGGTAAATATAGAGAATGGGATCATAGGCCTCCTTCAGGGATCGCTGGTGATAGTCTTTCAACACCCCGATGATTTCACAACGGAGCGGAGACTGGCCGTACTGGAAAAGGATCGTTTGTTGCAGGGCCGCTTCGGGAGTTTGAAATCCCAGTCCCCTGACCAGGGATTCGTTAACAATAACCCGCGCAGGCGGGAGGTCTCTTCGGTTCGTATTCGTTGTGTCACCGGGCTGAAAATTCCTGCCTGCAGCAAGTTGCAGTTGGAGTGTGCTGACAAAGTGATCATCCACCTGCATGAGGTAGGCAATGAAATTATGCGATGCATCATCACCGGCTTTTCTCACACTATTCCTATCGATAATGCTCCTGCCGGGAATGTCCGAGGTGACGGAGACATCATTGACCGCGGGATTCGCCGCCAGCCGGGTTCTGAACAGATTAATTTTATTCCCGTACAGGGAATCAAACAGGGCGGGTGCCTTGATCACCAGCACCTGATCTTTGTTATATCCTAATTCCTGGTTGCGCATAAAGGACAGCTGCCGGTAAACGGTAACGGAACCTCCGATGAGCAGCAGCGATAAAACGAACTGGAAGGAGACCAGCACTTTCCGTAGAAAAATCCCCTTGCCCGAACGGCTGAATTTTCCTTTCAGGACCTGAACGGGGTTAAAGCCCGAAAGAACAAGCGCCGGATAGACGCCGACAAGAAAAGCCCCGGTTAAAAAAATGCCCGATAAGACCAGCCAGAATTCCGGGGACTGCATGAGACCAGCAGAAGAAAATATGCTCCCCATGTTCTTGCCTACAAAGGATCCGAAAAACGGATAACAACAGAGCACGATAAGCGCAGCCAGGATCAGCGCAAACAAGTTAATCATGAAGGACTCTGTAATAAACTGGCTCATTAACTGCGAACGCCTTCCGCCCACCACTTTTCTTAATCCCACTTCTTTGGCGCGCTCGGCCGATTTTGCGGTAGATAAATTTATATAATTGATCCAGGCAATGGTCAGGATAAAGATCCCGATTAGGGTCAGAAAATAGATCTCTTTTTCGCTGCCGTTTACTTCCGCCTCTTTGAGATATGCAGATTTAAGATGAATGTCCGTTACCCGCTGCAAATGAAATGCACAGCCAAAACTGTATTGTTTCAGTACGTCCGCAAGATGCTTGTTGATAAACGCCGGAAATTTTGCCTCTGTTTTTTTAGGATCCGAACCCGGCGCCAGTTGTACATAATTATAAAACTCCGGCCAGGTCCAGTTACCAGCCATCATGCCCCGGCCATCTATCGACTTAAAGGAGATCAGCATATCAAATTTGATGTGGGAGTTCTCCGGGATATCTTTAAAAACACCCGTGACCGTAAGCGGGACCTGCTGATTGAGATAAACGGTCCTGCCAATTGGATTTTCCCTTCCGAAATATTTTTCCGCCTCCGTTTGGGAGAGGACAATGGCATTGGGTTGAGATAACACAGTTGCCGCGTTTCCCTGCAGGAGAGGGAAAGAAAACAGCATAAAAAAAGTGGAATCAGCGATATACATCTTGCCCCCGCTGAAGCTGGTCATATTTCCTGCCCGGTCCTTATAGGATATCGCGGAAGACGGGATGAACAGCGACGGATCAACCACCCGCGCATAACTGACCACTTCCGGAAATTCCGCCCGCATGGCGGGTCCTACTGCCGGGTGGTTCGTTGCCATCATCCCCAGGTTGGAAAAACTGCCGGAATAGGAGATGGTTACCCGGTAGAGGTTGTCGGCATTCTTATTAAAGCGGTCGTAACTCTTTTCAAAATGAATATACTGGAAAATAAAAAAGCAGGCTGCCATGCCGACGGCCAGCCCGAAGATATTCAGGAACGAAAAGACCTTGTTTTTCAGCAAGGTCCGGTAAGCGGTTTTGAAATAATTTTTCAGCATCGCGGGTTGAATTTATTGTGCAAAAAAAAGTCATGCGGAGAGAGCTAAATTATCCCGGAACACATGCTGGTTACACAATCCTGTCGACACGCGAACTTTATTCCTTCACCCGCACATATTTTTCAATGATTTCACGGTCGATACCGGCTTTCTCTACCTTTTCAATTCCTTTCTGGATAAGGGTATCGTTTTGGATGCTTACCGTAAAATTGAACGCCTTGCCTTCCCAGTTCCGGTCTTTATAATAGTCCAGATGTTCTGTGTAAGCATCGCCCGCAAGCGTATAGCTCCCGCCTCCGGCGTCGAAATTATTTGATGAATCTGCGGGCGCGTTCAGATCATGTTTCAGGAAGGCGAAATGACCGTCATTGATGATTTTTATCATGCGCTGGCCCTTCGTGTAGTCGGTCACCGAACTATCCTTCCCGGTTATGGTTGTTCCGGAAACCAATTGCCAGGTACCGCTGATGGGAAAACGGTCATTTTCCTTTTTCGTCCCTGCATTGCAGGATAAAATGAGGATGGCCATGAAAGCGAAGGTTGCGGGGGTATTTTTCATGTACTGAAGATATGGAAAAGGAATAATATTATGCGGCATTCCGGCAGCAGTATGGAATTTCAAAAATAGCTTTTTGGCTGGCCGCCTCCGGTTTCTATATAACACGAATCACGGGGAAGATTGATAATGCGGCGGCTCGAATTGAATGATGCTCGTGTTGGCGCCGTCAATCACGACGCGTTGTTCCGGCCGCCAGTTGTAGCGCGTCCGGATCTCTCTTTCAGTTGTTTTCATGTTTTTACATTTTTAGTTTGATAATAGGTTTTCTAAAATACCCTCCCCCGAAAGGGAGGGGCGGCCCTGTCCACGCTTCAGGACCTGGTTTTCATAGGCAGGGATAGCGTAAACAATGTCGTCCGCGAACAGCACAAAGATGGGGTCGGCAAAAAGGTCTTTTTCACAACATGATCCCCATATCGCAAATTTTTTTTTCGTGAATGCACACCCATCCATAACCGCAGCACGAAATTTTTTTTCCGGTATGGGGTCCATATTGTGAAAACAGCCTTCCGGATCATTGCATTTTTGCCCCGGATCATCTGATGGCGGATATCCCGGAGGCTGATACTAGTGCGGCGCAACGGGGCGCGCCCGCCGGAAGAGATCCAAAAAAAGACAGGGATTTGCCGGAAGTTTTTCGAACGGTCACTGAGCGAATACAAAGCGGTATCAAAGCGGTATCAAAGCGAAGATCAGAACCACCGGAAAGAACCGGCAAAAGCCCGATTAATTCACCCTGTAAAAAACAGATCATGGCGCAAAATGAAGAAAACCTCCTGCTGCGCGGGACTTCCGGCACCATTGCCAAAATGATCACGTACCGGCAACGCGCCGGGAAGACCGTCATCAGCAAGAAGCATGGAAAGAGTTCCGTGCCGGCAGGATACGAGGTCCGCGTCCGGCGCGGTCATTTTGATAATATTTTCTTTCAGCCAGTTATCCAGATCCTGAATGGTATTAAGCCTGAACGATTTGTTTTTGAAACTGATGTGTACGCTGTTTTTCTTTAAAACTATTTTTATGTGATTCGGGTTGTCGGCGTTTATATGATCCGGGTTGTCGGCGGAATTAACCTGGGCAAAAGAGCAAACCTACAGCGTCAGGCAGGAGAAAAGAAGTAGGGTTTGTTTCATATACCGCTGTTTTCGGTACGATGAAGTGACGCGGGCAATTACAAAAAAAAAGGCCGCATTTCTGCGACCTTAAAGCGTGGTGTGGGGCGGGATTGAACCGCCGACACAAGGATTTTCAGTCCTTTGCTCTACCAACTGAGCTACCGCACCGCCTTTCCAAACTGACTAAATGGTCCGGAGATCAATTAATCAGTAAGGGCAGCAAAAATAGGGGATTTTATGAATTTACCCAAAGGATTCAACCCTTTTCAGGCGCCAAAAAGAATTGATAATGAATGAATTTACGGAAGAAGAGGGAATCACATCCCATACTCATTCAAAAACTTGATCCGCATCAGCTTCAGCTGCTCCCAGGTGAAATTGCCGTCGGCCAGTTCCTGTTGCGCCAGCTGCAGCGAGGATGTTTCGCAGCCTTTGAAATAGTCTAATATTTCGTCCTGCTCGTCTTCGTCGAGCATTTCGTCAATTACATAATCCAGGTGCAGGCGCGTGCCGCTGGCGGC
>Ga0070679_100001403_pt1 | contig 21260 bp, 23 predicted proteins | sample KBSC63BmetaG_FD_65652 | JGI IMG/M metagenome (GOLD analysis project Ga0070679, IMG submission 65652) | Corn rhizosphere microbial communities from Kellogg Biological Station, Michigan, USA - KBS C6-3B metaG | ecosystem: Host-associated > Plants > Roots > Rhizosphere | place: USA: Michigan... | reverse complement strand
CGCGTGGACGGCGGCTCGACCTCCGCCTCGGAGACGCTGTCGGGCTCGGACCACGACTCCTGCTCGCCGCGGCGCGGCAGACGCCTGACGTTCGCGCGCTCGCGGCGTCGGTAGTCGCGCCCGACCTCCTCGTCGCTGACGGTCAGGTCGTCGTCCCACTCCTCGTCCTCGGCGATGCCGAAGTAGACGAGCGTCCGGTTCCAGACGTCGGCGAGGCCCATGACGGCGCGTATCGTAACCCCGTCCGAGGACGCGAAACCGCGGGACGGTCTCCGCGATCAGTCGCGGAAGAGGATGCTGCCGACGCGAATCAGCGTCGCGCCCTCCTCGACCGCGACACGCCAATCCTGCGACGTCCCCATCGAGAGCTCCGCGAGCCCGTGGCGCTCCGCCAGCTCGCGCAGGCGCCTGAACCACGGTCGCGACGTCTCTGGCTCGGCCGAAAGCGGCGGCATCGTCATCAGGCCGCGGATCGACGGGACCCGCGCCAGCCAGCCCTCGAGCTCCTCCGGCGCGACGCCCGACTTCGACGGCTCGCCGGAGAGGTTGACCTCGAGCAGGGCCGGCACCGTGAGGCGACTCGCCGCCGACTCGGAGTCGAGGGAGTGCACGAGCTCGCAGCTCCCGTTCACGACCTTCACCTTGTTGGACTGGAGGTGGCCGATGAAGTGCCACCGAAACGCCTCGGCGTATCGCGCGTGCTTCGCCTGGAGGTCCTGCGCGCGGTTCTCCCCCACCACGTCGACACCGGCCTCGGCGAGGACGCCGAGCTGCTCGAGCGGCACGTACTTGGTCGCGACGACGACGGTGACGCCGGCGCCGGCCTCCTCCCGCAGCCGCAGGTAGCGCTCGCGGACGGACGCCGCGTTCACGGCGCGAGCTCCCCGGCGAGCTCGAGCAGCGTGTCGCGGTCGTTCGCCCCCGGGTCGTCCAACACGGCGTCGAGCAGCCGTGCGAGCGCCGCGCCGAGCTCGGGGCCCTCCCGATAGCCCAGCGCGAGGAGGTCGTGCCCGTCGACCGCGAGATCGGCCAGGCGGTACGGGCTGTCCTGCTGGCGCTCGAGCGCCTGCCCGAGCCGCTCGAGCGCTTCGAGCTCCTGCTGCTCGACGAGCTTGACCGAGAGATCGGCCCGCTTCAGCTCGATCAGCCGCCGCGCCTCGTCGAGGCCGTGGACGGCGAGGAACCGACGCGCGGCGACCCCGTCCACGTCGCCGTCGAGGCGGAAGTCGTGCCCGGCGACGAGGCGGACGACCTCGTCGCGGAGCGTGTTCGGATAGCGCAGCCGCCGGAGGATCCGCGCGGTCCTCGCGGCGCCGACGGTCGCGTGGGACGAGTCGGTTCCGTCCGTCTCCGGCTTTGCCACGTCGTGCAACAGCGCGGCGAGCCGGACGTGCAGCCCGGCGCCTGCGTCGGCGGTCGCCTGGACGACGGCGAACAGGTGCTCGTCCAGTGGATTCGGCTGCCTCGGGGAGGCGACGGCGTAGCCGATCGCGGGCCGGAGCTCCGGGATCACCTCGAGCAGCGCGCCGGTGTCCCGCGCGAGCCGAAGCGCGACGGCGGGACGCGAGCCGAGCAGGAGCTTCGAGAGCTCGCCCATCCCGTCGACGGCGACGCCGCCTCCGATCCGCTCGCCGGAGACGTGGCGCAGGCCGCCCGCCTCGGCTCGCATCTGGGCGATCGTCTCCGGCGCGAGCGTGAAGTCGAGCTGCGAGACGAGCCGGAGCCCGCGCAGGATCCGCAGCGGGTCCTCCCGGAAGCTGTCGGCGGCCACCGTCCGGAGGACGCGGTGCTCGAGGTCTGCGACGCCGCCGAACGGGTCGACGAGCACTCCCGTCTCGAGCCGCCGCGCGATCGCGTTGACGGTGAAGTCGCGGCGCCGCATGTCGTCCTCGACCGAGGCGCTCCCGTCGGCCACGATCTCGAAGTCGTGGTGCCCGGGGCCGGTGCTGCGCTCGATCCTCGGCGGGGTCAGCTCGATTCCCGACGGAACCAGCGCGCGAACGGACGCGTCTTCGGGATAGAAGCGCACGCCGACGAGCTGCCCGTGCACCTCCATGTCCTCGACGCGACCGTGCGGCTCGAGCGCGGCATGCAGACCGGCGTGGTCGACGCCGGGGACCAGGAAGTCCTCGTCGGAGTGCGGGATGCGAAGCAGCTCGTCGCGTACGGCGCCGCCGACGACGTACGCGTCGAGCCCGAGGGAGCGGACGTAGCGGCGGATCTCGGTCGTCACGGGGCGATTGTCCCCGACCGCCCGTGCGCAGGCCAGCTAGAGGTGCGCGACCGCCTCGATCTCGACGAGCGCGCCCGACGGCAGCTTCGCCACCTGGAACGTCGAGCGCGCAGGCGGACGGTCGCCGACTCGGGTCGCATAGACCTCGTTCATCCCCTGGAAGTCGTCGAGGTCTGCGAGGAACACGCTCGTCTTCACGAGCTTGTCCATCGAGCTCCCGGCCGCCTCGAGGATCGCCGCGAGGTTCGCGAGCGCCTGCTCCGTCTGCCGGCCGATGTCGCCCTCGACCGCCGTTTCGCCGGGCGCGAGCCCGAGCTGGCCCGCGACGAACACGAGCTCGCCCGCGACGATCGCCTGGTTGTACGGCGCCCCCTGGAACGGCGCGGGGGCTGCCTCGGTGCGGATCACGGTCTTCTCCACTGGGGCTCCTTCGTCTAGGCGGCGGCCGCGCGCGCGAGCGCGACGCCGAGGGCTTTGAAGATCGCAGCGAGGGCGTGGCCCGTGTCCTCCCCCTCCATCAGGCGCACGTGAACGGTCAGCCCCGCCTCCTCGGACAGGCGACCCAGGAAGCGCGCCGCGAGGTCCGTGCCGAGACCCCCCGCGCCGGTGAGATCGGCATTGGACGCGACGAGCGGCCGCTCGGAGCGCTCGACGACGACCATCGCGAGCGCCTCGTCGGCGGGCGCCGTGGCCTCGCCGAGGGCGCCGTCGGAGAGCAGCGGGCCGACGGCGCGCCCGAGCGCCGTCCCGGCCGCGTCGACCTCGGCCTCGGGATCGTCGGGCTCGATCTCGAGCGTGAGCTCGAAGCCGCCCGCACGCGCCAGCTCGGTGAGCAGGTGGTCGAGCACCGGGACCCCGGTCGCGACGTTGATCGCACCGGTTCCCTCGGCGATGCGCGCGCCGCTCACAAGTCGGCGCGCTCGATCCGCGCCCCGAGCCCGCGCAGGCGCTCGTCGATCGACTCGTAGCCGCGGTCGATCTGGCCGACGTTGCCGATCGTCGAGCGCCCCTCGGCGCAGAGCGCGGCGATCACCATGGCCATCCCGGCGCGGATGTCGGGGCTCTCGAGCCGCTGCCCGTACAGTCGAGCGGGGCCGGTGACGACGACCCTGTGCGGATCGCAGAGCACGATCCGCGCGCCCATCGAGACGAGCTTGTCGACGAAGAACAGGCGGCTCTCGAACATCTTCTCGAAGACGAGGACGGTGCCGTGCGCTTGCGTCGCCGTGACGACGGCGATCGAGGTGAGGTCGGCAGGGAACGCGGGCCAGATGCCGCTCTCGATCTTCGGGATCTGGTCACCGAAGTCGTCGACGACGCGGAGCTCCTGGTCGGGCGGGACACGGACGGCGTTGTCCCGCACGTCGAGGTGGATCCCGAGCTTCCGAAACGCCGGCACGATCGAGATCAGGTCGTCCGGCTCGACGTCCTCGATCGTGATCTCTCCGCCCGTCACGGCGGCGAGGGCGGCGAAGCTGGCGACCTCGACGTGCTCGGAGCGAATCCGGTACCCGCCGCCGCCAAGCGACGGCACGCCCGTGATTCTCAGCACGTTCGAGCCGATTCCCTCGATCTGCGCACCGAGCGCGACGAGGAACCGGCAGAGGTCCTGGATGTGCGGCTCGCACGCGGCGTGGCCGACGATCGTCTCCCCCTCGGCGAGCACCGCGGCCATCAGCGCGTTCTCCGTCGCCATCACCGACGCCTCGTCGAGGAACATCCGCTTGCCGCGCAACCCGTTCGTGCGCAGGTCGTAGCCGCCGTTCAGCTCGACGTCGACACCGAGCTCGGCGAACGCATGGAAGTGGGTGTCGAGGCGCCGGCGGCCGATCACGTCGCCCCCGGGAGGCGGAACCGTCGCACGGCCGAAGCGCGCGAGCAGCGGGCCGGCGAGGAGGAACGAGGCGCGGATCTCGCGGCCGAGCTCCGGATCGAGGGCCGTCTTGTCCACGGAGGAGCTGTCGACGGTCACCTCGTTGGCGCCGCTCCAGGCTGCTTTCGCGCCGAGCGCCGAGAGCAGCTGCACCATGGTCTCGACGTCGCGGATCCGCGGGACGTTCGACACCACGACCGGCGCGGTCGCGAGCACCGTCGCCGCGAGGATCGGGAGCGCACCGTTCTTGTTGCCCGCTGCGCGAACGGTTCCCGACACCGGGCGCCCGCCCTCGATGACGAACGACTGCATGCGGGGCGCTATCGTACCCGGCTCCGTGGAGGTGACCCGCGACAGGGCCTGGGAGACGCTGACGCGCTACACGGCGAGCGAGTCGCTGCTCCGCCACGCGCTCGCGGTCGAAGCCTCCGTTCGCGGCTATGCGCGGCGCTTCGGCGAGGACGAGGAGCTGTGGGGCTCCGTCGCGTTGCTCCACGACTTCGACTACGAGATCCACCCGACTCTCGACAAGCATCCGCAGGACGGCGCGCCGATCCTCCGCGAGGAGGGCTACCCCGAGGTCGTGATCCGCGCGGTGCTCTCGCACGCCGAGCACCTGGAGCTCCCGCGCGAGACGCAGCTCGAGAAGACGCTCTTCGCTTGCGACGAGCTCTCAGGGTTCGTCCACGCCTGTGGGCTCGTCCGCCCGACCGGGCTCGAGGGGCTCGAGCCGAAGTCGGTCCGCAAGAAGCTCAAGCAGCCGTCCTTCGCGGCGGGCGTGCACCGCGACGAGGTCTACGCCGGCGCGGAGCTCCTCGGGCTCGAGCTCGACGAGCACATCGCGAACGTGATCGAGTCGCTGCAGCCGATCGCCGGCGAGCTCGGCCTGCGCACCGCCGCCGACGCGGCGTAACGAGCGCAGGTTAGGCGTCGGTGGGCTGGTGCAGGCCCGCATGGTCTGCGATGAACCCGAGAGTCCGCGCCCACGCATCGGCCGACGCGTCGCGGTGCTCTTCCTGGCTTCGATCGAAGAAGCTGTGGGGCGCTCCGGGATAAACGACCAGCTCGTGCTCGGCGCCGGCCTCCTCGAGAGCGCGGCGGAAGCGCTCCGCCTCCTCGACCGAAATGCCCTTGTCGGCTCCGCCCATCAACGCGAGGATCGGGGCGTCTAGGTCCCTGCTCGCTCGATCGGCCCCGGCGTCCCGTCCTGAAACGACCCGGGCCGCCCGTAGCAACCGATTGCCCCGGCGACCCCATGCTCCTCTGCGGCGGCGAGCCAGGAGAGCCGCCCACCGAAGCAGAAGCCCACCGTAAAGACCGCACGGCAGCCACGACTGCGGAGGTCGGCGACGGCTGCCGCGAGGTCGGCTTGATGCCCTGCAAACGTGGTCTGTGCGACATGGGCTCTGTAGTCGAAGTCGGGCGGGCGGCGCTCGACCCCCGCGGTGCGACCGAAGTAGTCGAGCGCGAACGCGACGATCCCGTGCTCCGCGAACCGGAGCGCGAGCTGCTCGTAGAAGGCGTGAAGGCCGCGGACGTCGGGAAGGATCACGACGCCCACGACGGTGCTCGCGGGGTCAGCAGGCGAGGCCGAGAACGCGGCAAGCCGCGTGCCGTCGGTCGAGGCGAGAACGACATGCTCGCTCACAACGTCCCGACCGGAGCTTGGTTCCATCGGCGGCGCAGCATCGACCTCGTGACACATCTGGCGACGTTAGCTCGCGGCGGCTGGCCGCGCGACGTGCCGGCGGCGACGTGCCAGCCGGCCGCGACATGCCAGGCACGTAGCCATGTCCGACGCGGACACCGCCTCTTGCGTCCTCTCGACGCCGCGGGCATGCCGTTCTAGGTTTTTCGCCGACGTGGGGCGCCCGCAGCGCATCGAACCGGTCGGAGGAACACTGCACGTGACTGCGCGTGGGGTGCGACGGCATTCGATCTATGCCGACGACGCGGACAGGCGCATGTTCATCGCGTTCCTGGCCCAATCGGTGTACCGGTCGAGGTGGACGTGCCTCGCGTACTGCCTCATGACGAACCACTTCCATCTCGTGCTCTCCCTCTCGGCGGCGAGCCTCTCCAGAGGAATGCACCGGTTGAACGGCACCTACGCGCGCCGGTTCAACGAGCGCCATGGGCACCACGGCCATCTGTTCGAGGCACGCTTCTCGTCGACTGTCATCAAATCGGAGGAGCACTACCTCGATGCGATCCGGTACGTCGCGCTCAATCCGGTTGCCGCCGGCCTTTGCGCCGATCCTGCGGACTGGTCCTGGAGCAGCTTCCGCGCCACTGCTGGGCTCGACCCCTGTCCGCGTTTCCTCGCGGCAGCTCGCGTGCGACGACAGTTCGCACGCGGACCGCGGGGCGCTGAGCTCTATGCGGCATTCGTTCGCGAGCGAGTCGAGCTGATCGTCGGAACGTAATGACGCCGCTGGGCCAAGTCCCACGCGGACGTGACTACGTGCCTGGCACGTTGTCGACGCCTGCGGCGAGGCGCTCCAGGTCGTCGTCGGTCGTCCACCAGCCGCACGAGACCCGCACGAGGCCGCGTCCCGGGATCTCCCGCACGTCGACTCCTCGCTCCCCGAGCCCCTCGACGACGGTGGATGCCTCGTCGTCCTCGACGCGAAACGAGACGAGCGTGGAGGACGGCTCGGCCTCGACGACGTCGACGAGCGGCGCCAGAAGCCGACGGCACGTCGCGGCAGCGGCTGCCGACCGCTCCGCCCACCAGTCGGGCCGGAGCGCGAGCGCGGCGAGCATCGCGCGCACCGTCCCGTTCGACCACCAGCCGGAGTCGAACCGGCGCGCGCCAGGATGCGGCTCGAAGCTCCCGTCCGGATCGTGCGACCGCTGCGAGAAATAGCCGGGGGAGACGATCGCGAGGCTGTCGACGTCGCGGACGACGAGGGCGCCTGTCGAGTCGGGCCCGCAGAGCCACTTCTGGCCCGAGATCGTCAGGTAGTCGATGCCGCCGACGTCGTCGGGAACCGCGCCTACGGACTGCGCGCCGTCTGCGAGGACCGGCACGCCGCACTGCTCGCGGAGCTCGCGGAGTGGCAGCATCGCGCCGGTCGTCCAGAGCACGCGCGAGGTCGCGATGAGCCGCGTGCGCGAGGTGACGGCGGCGGCGATCCGATCCGGGTCGGGCGGGACGACGACGACTCTCGCCGGGGACGCGGAGACCGGACCGAGCAGCCCGAAGTGCTCGTCCGTGGTCGTGACGATCTCGTCGTCCGCGGTGAGGCCGAGCCCCCGCAGGACGATCCCGCAGCCGTCGGTCGTCGACGTCGTCAGCGCGACGGCCTCGGGAGCGGCGCCCACGAGCGTGGCAAACGCAGAGCGCAGCTCTTCGCGCCGCGCGAGGGTCTCCTCGAATCCGGTCTTGCCCGTCCGGCCGTGCTCGAGGTCACGCTCGACGCCGGCCTCGAGCGCCTCGGCGACCGGCCGGGCGAGTGGCCCGAACGTCCCCGCGTTCAGGTATGCGACGGACTCCAGGACGGGAAACAGCGCCCGCGCCTCCTCGAAGGTCACTGGCCGACCTCGATCTTCGCCTCGACGACAGGGTGATCGGAGAGCACGACGCCATTCTGCCGTCGCCGCTCTTCGGGCCAGACGGACACCGAGGTCGCCCCGGCGCCTCGCACGAGCACGTGGTCGATCCCCGCGACGGGTCGGGTGTAGTCCCCGAGCAGCGGATCGCCCACGTTGAAGTCTCCGGCCAGCACGACCACGTCGCCCGGCGTCGCACGTCCCTCGACGAAGGCCGCCGCACGGGCAGACTCGGCGCCAGGGACCTCCGGGCGCGCGAAGTCGTTGCTCGCATGAAGATTGCCGATCGTCACGCCCGGCGTCCCGGCGATTCGCACGGCGTGGACGACGCGTCGTTCTCGTCCTCCCTCGCTGATGCGCTCGTGCCCGACGTCGGTCGCGGCGTGACGGGGCGCGACCAGGATCGCGTTCGCCTGGCCCGAGAGCCCGGAGCGGAAGACGCCCTGATGCGCTCGCGTCACCCAGGTCGAGAGCGGACCGGGCCAGAGTGGCGGCCGCGTGACGGCCTCGAAGCGATGCATGCCCGACCAGTCGGCCAACCGCGCGACGGCCCACACGGGCAGCTCCTGCAGGCAGACGACGTCCGGCCCGTCGGCCGTGACGAGCTCGATCATCCTCCGGAGGTACCCCGCACGGCGCGGCGGCCGCGCGTTTCCGTGGAACACGTTCCAGGTCCGGACGACGAGTCGCACGGGCCGAGGCTACGGGTACCTTCGCACCACTGCATCCGAGCCTGCTGCCATGCGCGTCGTCCTCGCCGATCCTCCGGCCTTCACCCCACCGTACGACCACGAGCTCGCCTCCGCGCTCGCGCGCGCCGGCGCGGACGTGGAGCTCGTCACGTCCCGATTTCGCTTCGGGGAGCGGCCGGCTCCCGACGGATACCGGCTCGTGGAGAGCCTCTATCCGCGGTCTGCCTGGGCCCGGCGGAACCTCGTTCGCCTACCGCTCAAGCTGGCCGAGCACCCGTTCGCCGCGCGCAGCGTGCTCGCGCGCCCGGCGGACGTCGTCCACTTCCAATGGCTCTCCGTGCCGGAGCTCGACAGGCTCCTGCTCCGCACGGATCGCCCGCTCGTCCTCACCGCGCACGATCTGCTGCCGAGGCGTACGGCGAGCCGCACGCGCCTCTGGCGCTCGCTGTTCGCGCGCTTCGACCGCGTCGTCGTCCACTCGTCGCGTGGCCGTGAGGTGCTCTCTGCGTTCGGTGTGCCGGAGACGAAGCTCCGGATGATCCCGCATCCCGTGTTCCGGAGCGACCCGCCGCGCGCCGACGATGGGCGCACGGTCCTCGCACTCGGCGTGATCCGCTCGTACAAGGGGCTGCCCGACGCCGTCGAGGCCGTCCTGCAGGTCCCGGACGCCCGTCTGCTCGTCGCCGGCGATCCTCGGATCCCGCTGGACGAGCCCCGCAGACGGGCGGGCGCACGGGCGGAATGGCGGCTCGGGTACCTCGATCGTCCGGCGCTCGACCGGGCGCTGTCCGACGCGACGGTCGCGATCTTCCCGTACGCGCCGGAGCTCGACCAGTCGGGTGCGCTCCTGCAAGCGCTCGGCGCAGGAGTGCCCGCTGTCGTGTACGACGTCGGCGGGCTCGGTGAGGTGGTGCGCGCGTTCGACGCAGGTCGGGTCGTGCCGCCCGGTGACGTCGACGGCCTCGCGACCGCGCTGCGGGAGCTTCTTACAGATCCCACAGCGCTCGCCTCGGCGCGCGCCGGCGCGGCACGGGCGCGGGACGAGCTCACGTGGGACGCGGCTGCAGCGGCGCACCTCGCGCTCTACGAGGAGCTCGTATGAGGTTTCGCCGACGGGCGTTCGACGACCTCGTCGAACGGCAGCTGACCGTGCTCGCGAGCGACGAGGCGGCCCTCTTTGCCGAGGCGGACGAGGCGGAGGCCGCCTGGATCCGCTCCGGCCGCGATCACGCGGAGGAGGCGTACGGCGACTTCCAGCTCGTCGTGGACGCGATCGCCGACCGCCTGCTCGAGGTCCGTGACGCATACGCCGCCACGCTCGGCGACGACAAGGTCGACGCGTACCTCCAGGCGTTCGCGGCGGGTGTCAAGCGCCGTTTCGGGCGCTATGCGTCGCTCGTCTCGGACGTCGAGTCGACCTGAGCGTCGTCGATGCTCTCCTCCGGCGGCCTGGGCCGAAGCGAGCGTGCGAGCTTGAGATGCGTGGCGGCCTCGTCGTGCCGGCCCTGGTTCCGCAGGGCCCGGCCGAGCGCGTAGTGCGCGTAGTCGTCCGCGGGCGAGATGTCGAGGACCTTTCGGAACTCCGCCTCGGCCTCGGCCCAGCGGCTGATCCGGAAGTACGCGATCCCGAGCGCCTCGCGGATCGACGCCTTGTCGGGCTCGAGTCGCTTTGCCTTCTCGAGCGCGACGGTCGCCTGCGCGGGCATCCCGTCGCGAAGATGGCTTCGGCCCTGCTGGTAGAGGTCGTACGCGGCGCTCACCATCTCACCTTGCCGACGCTGTCAAGCGCGGACGGAACGACCGGAGCGACAGGGCGCTCCGCAGCCGCGCCGCGGGCCGTTCGCGCGAGCGCGCAAAGCCGAGGACCCGGGCCAGCTCGTCGCGCGAGCGGCGGGCGGCCGCGTCGGCCCTGTCCGCTGGTCCGTACCGCGCCTCCGAGAGCGCCGCGCCGAGCGAGCCGCACGGCGTCGCGAGCGCTCGCTCGGCCGCCCGCTGCAACATCGCCACGGTCGCGTTCGGGTCGACTCCGAGGCCGCGGTCGACCAAGGCACCGACGAGCTCCGCCCGCACGCCCCAGGCGAGCCGTCGTGGGTCGCGACGCCGGAGCCGCCGTTCGCGCCGGAGGAGCTTGGCGCCGACCACGACCCCCGCGGCAGCGAGCGGCACGACGGGAATCGCAAAGATCCACCAGGCGACCCCTCGCTTCTGCTCGACGGCGGCGGCGACCGGCGTCTGCGGACGCCGCGCCGTGTCGCGCGTGGCCTGGTCGAAGTCGAGGAAGCGGCCGGTGCCGAGCGCCCTGACGGCGTCCGCGGAGTCGGAGGCGAGCGTGTACGCGGCGGAGAGCGTCCCCCGGCCGGGCGTCGGGTCGAAGGTCAGCCAGCCGTAGCCCGCGAACCACGCCTCGACCCAGGCGTGCGCCTGGTAGTCGGTCACCGTCCACACGCCGCCCTTCCAGGTGCCCGCCGTGAAGCCGACGGCGACGCGCGCGGGCACGCCGAGCATGCGGAGCATCACGGTCATCGCACCGGCGAAGTGCTGGCAGTAGCCGGCGTGCGTCCGCTCGACGAAGTCGACGAGGGGTGGCAACCCGGACGATCGCGGCGGCTGCTCGTCGTACGTGAAGTTGCCGTCCGAGCGGAACCACCGCTCGAGCCGCAGGGTCGCCTCGTAGGGCGACCGGGCGCGCGCGGTGATCCGCTCGGCATCCCGCCACAAGGGCCGATACGCCCAGAGCGGCAGGTAGCGGTCGTCGTGAAACATCGCGTCGATCCGGCGGGCGCGTCCCGCCGTGCCGTACCCCGGAAACGTCGCACGATCGAGCTCCAGGTAGCGGTCGGCGGCCGCGGGATAGCGCGGCGGCGACGCTGCGAGGGCGCGCGGGCCCGGCTCCGGCGCGTAGCTCCAGACGGAGTAGGTGGTGCCCGACAGCACCGGCGTCGCCGCCTGGATCACGCCCCCGCTCAGGAAGGAGACGCGACCCAGCGCGCGGCCGTCGACGAGCGCGGGCGCGCCCGCGGCGACGACATGGTCGTCCTCGTAGCCGTCGATCGTCACTTGCTGGTGGAGCCAGCTCCCCGGCTTGTCGTCGCGGGCGGGGACGAGTGGATCGCTCGGGACGCGACCGTGCGCGGTGCCCGCGTCGACCGGGTAGAGGTTCTCGATCCAGCGGTCCGCGACGAAGGTGTCCAGCGTGGACGCCCGCCAGTACTGAGCCCGTTTCGGGGCGCGGACCCGGAAGACGACGGTGGGGCGCGCCGGGAACGAGATGCCCGAGTAGTTCGCGTCCCACACGAAGCGGAAGTCGCCGGTGCCTCCCCCACGCGCGAACGGGTCCCAGCCGCGCCAGTCGACGTGGGCATCGCCGGGCGCGACGCCGCCGGATGCAGCCGCGGACGCCGACACGACGACGACCGCCGCCAGCGCGACTCCCGGCAGGGTGCGCGCGAGCCGCACGGAGCGGAGGACGACGAAGGCCCACAGGACGCTCCCGAGGGCGAGCATCCCCAGGCGGAAGGCGTACGCATCCTCGAGGAGCGTCGCCGGGAAGCCGACGCCGACGGCGACCGCGGCCACGACGATCGTCGGCCTGCGGGCCACGACGCCGAGGACCGCCGCCAGCGCGACCGCGAAGCCCGCGCACGCGACGAGCCCGTGGAGCGTCGGGAACCCGAGCGGATCGAACGGCGCCTGCACCGCGGGTGCGTCGTGAAGCGCGGCCCACGCACGCTCCAGCGCGCGGTGGGGCCAGGTCTCGAACGCGAGGGCGAGCGCGGCGAGAGCGACGCCGGCGGCGGCCGCGACCCTGGCGCGATACGTGAGCGGAAGCGCCGGCACGAGCGACAGGAGCCCCAGCGCGACGTAGGCGCCCCAGGAGACGGGTCGTTCGAGCAGCGACCAGGCGAACAGGATCGTCCCGACCGCCGGCGTCGCGGCCGCGAGCGGGCGGAGGCTCCGTGCGCTAGCCAACCGCCCGCTCCCCGAGCCCGGCGAGGGAGTCCTCGAGGGGCACGCCGTGCCTGAGCACGGCAACCGGGGCGCCCGCGCCGGCGAGACGCAGCAGCGCGGTCGTCGAGCCGCTCGCGGCGCGGCCGGCGTACGTCGGCGCATCGACGGCGACAAGAGCCGGGATCCGGCCACCCGCGGCACGAGCGACCAGCGCGTCGACGACCTGCTCCGGACGCGCCGTGACCACCACCAGCTCGGCGACCGTCGCGAGCTGGCCGCGAGGGGCGACGAGCGACGCGAGCGGCGTGCCGTCCGCCCCTTCCACGCCCGCCAGTGCGTCGAGCGCTCGCTCCCATTCCGCCCCGAGCGTCCGCACCCGGTGGACGTCCGGCGCGGGCGTCCCGATCACGAGCATGGCGCCGCGCGACCGCGCGGCGTGGGCGCGGACGAGGCCCGCGGCCGCTCTCACAGCGTCGTCGAGGCTCGAGTCCCCGGGCGGGCCCGCGATCGAGGAGCGCTCCACGTCGAGGAGGACGGCGACGCTGTCGCGCGGCGCATCCTCCAGCTCTCGCACCATGAGCTGTCCGCGACGGGCGGAGGTCGCCCAGTGGACGGCCCGCAGCGGCTCGCCCTCGACGTACTCGCGCACGCCGTGCGGCTCGAGCCCGCTCGGCCGACGCACCGGTTGGCGACGCCCGCCGTCCCCGCGGCTGCCTGCGTCGCTGAACAGGAGCCCGAGTTGCGGGACCCGCGGTCGCACAAGCACCGCGCCGACCGCCGGGACGGGCAACTCGAGCCGGCTCAGCCCGAGCGGGTCGTCGACGAGCAGCGTCCCCGGGCCGAGCGCATAGCGGCCCCTCGGCGCCCGCTCGACGACGACCGCCGCACCGTCGTTGCGCCCGAGCGCGATCCGCTGCTCTCCGAGTGGCCCGATGCGGTCGCGCAACTCGATCCGCGACGCGAGCCACGACCGGCCGCGCACGAGGACCTCGAGCGTGAGCGGCTCCCCCTCCACGCTCGGGGCGCTGGGCGGAAGCCGCTCGACCGCGAGGCTGCGGGTCACCGCCCACGTCCAGGTCTTCGCGAGGACCGCGGCGAGCGCGAGCCCGACGCCGAGGATGGCGAGCGCGGTGGCCCCGACGGCCCAGGCCGCGGCCAGGACGGCGACCGCGAGCAACCCCACGCCCCCGGCGACCGTCGAGCCGTCGGTGCGGGGGCGCCCGCTCACACGGGCGCCGCTGTCGCCGCTAGCGCCTCGGCGACGACCTCGGTGGCCGTCACCCCGGTCGCACGGGCCTCGGGCGCGAGGATCAGACGGTGCGCGAGCACGGGTTGCGCCAGCGCCTGGACGTCCTCGGGCACGACGAAGTCGCGTCCCTCGGTCAGCGCGCGCGCCTTCGCGAGCCGGAGAAGCGAGATCCCGGACCGAGGGCTGCCGCCGAGCGCGAGCCGGCGGCTCTCGCGCGTGTGGCGGAGGAGCGCCACGACGTAGCGGTTCATGCTCTCCTCCACGTGCACGCCTCGAACCGCGTCGATCGCCTCGAGGAGCTCCGCGTGACCCGCCACGGGCCGCAGGTGCTCGAGCGGGGGCTCGGTGGTCTGCTCCGCCAGCATCCGTGCCTCCTCGGCGTCGGGGGGGTAGCCGATCGCCATTCGCACGGCGAACCGATCGAGCTGCGCCTCCGGGAGCGGATAGGTCCCCTCGTACTCCACCGGGTTCTGCGTGGCGATCACGAGGAACGGACGGTCGAGCACGTGCGTCACGCCGTCGACGGTCACCTGCGTCTCCTGCATCGCCTCGAGCAGCGCGGACTGCGTCTTCGGGGAGGCGCGGTTGATCTCGTCGACGAGCAGGACGTTGGCGAACACCGGTCCGGGGCGGAACCGGAACGACCCGCTGGGCCGGTCGAAGACGTTGACGCCGGTCACGTCGGCCGGCAGCAGGTCAGGCGTGAACTGCACGCGCTGGAACCGGAGCTCAAGGGAGCGGGCGAGCGCCTTCGCGAGAACTGTCTTGCCGACGCCGGGGACGTCTTCGACCAGGACGTGACCCTCCGAGAGGAGGCAGAGCAGCGGCAGCCGGAGGGTCTCGGGCGTCGCGTGGATCGCCGAGGAGAGGTTCGCCACGACGCGCTCGGCCAACGCCGACGCGTCGGCGGGCGCCCCCACACCGAGAGGAGCGATCGGCTCCGTCACGTCCGCTCTCCCAGCAGGAGCTCGACCTCGTCGAGGATCGCGCCCGCGATCTCGCGCTTCGGCGCCCTCGCGATCGTCCGCTCGCCGTCGCGCAAGACGAGCACGACCTCGTTGTCCTCGGACTCGAAGCCGACGTCGTCGCGCCCCACGTCGTTGTAGACGACGAGATCGACGTTCTTGTCGGTCAGCATCGCCCGCTTGCGTGCGAGGCCATCCTCCCCGCTCTCGGCGCCGAACGCGACGAGCACCTGGCCGTCGCGGCGTGCCGCGCCGAGCGCCCGAGCGACGTCCGCGGTCGGCACGAGATCGACCGTCCAGGGCTCGCCGTCCTTCGGCCGCTTCCCGGCGAGCGCTTCGGCAGGCCGGTAGTCGGAGACAGCCGCGGCCATCAGCACGACGTCCGCGTCGCCTCGTGCGAGCGCCTCGCGCCGCAGGTCCGCAGCGGTCGGCGTCGGCACCACCTCGACGCCGGTGGGCGCCGCGACCTGGAGGTTGGCCGCGAGCAGGGTCACGCGCGCGCCGCGATCCCGCGCCGCCTCGGCGAGCGCGACACCCATTCGCCCGGAGGAGCGGTTTCCGACGAAGCGGACCTGGTCGAGCGGCTCCCTCGTGCCCCCGGCGGTGACGAGCACGTGTCGCGCCGAGAGCGGCGAGTGAGCCGCCTGCGCAGCATCGGCGCCGAGGAGCGCCTCGACGCGCGCCGCGACCTCCGTGGGCTCGCTCATCCGCCCCATCCCGACGAGGCCTTCGGCCAGCTCTCCCTCCGCCGGGCCGACCACCTCCGCCCCGCGCTCGACGAGGAGCGCGAGGTTCGCCTGCGTCGCGGGGTGCTCCCACATCGCGGTGTTCATTGCCGGGGCGACGACGAGCGGGCCGCGATGCGCCAGGGCGGTCTCGGTCAGAAGATCGTCGGCGTGGCCGTGCGCGAGACGCGCGAGGGTGTTCGCGGTGAGCGGCGCGACGACGAGGATGTCAGCCGCCGCGAGGTGCGGATACGGGTCGGCGGGCCGCTCCTTGCGGGCGAGCGCCCAGAACGTCTCTGCCGCGACGAACCGCTCCGCCCCGGCCGTGGTGACTGGCGTGACGTCGTGCCCCGCGCGGACGAGCAGCCGCACCAGCTCGCACGCCTTGTAGGCGGCGATCCCGCCGGTGACCCCCACGAAGATGCGCGCCACGGGCACATTGTGCCCACGGCGCGTCGGTATGCCCCACCGCGTCGCTACGGCGTATTTGCGACCGCGAAGCGGGCGCCTTCAGGGGTCTGCCCCGCCGCAGGCGGGGATCAAGCCGCAGGATTCGGCTCGGCCGAATCCTGCTTGGCGAGCAAGCTATTGCGTCGCGGAGTAGGAGAAGCTCAGCTTGCCGCGCGCGATCTCCTCCATTGCCATCGTGAGGTAGTTCTTCGAGCGCGACTCCACGAGCGGCGGCGGCGCATCCTCCAGGCCGATGCCCTCGCCGAGCTGGTGGTGGTAGTTGTTGATCTGCCTCGCGCGCTTCGCCGACACGATCACCAACGCGTACCGGGACGTCGCTTCGCCGTCGGTTTGCGTGTGCGAGAGGAGCTCGTCGATCCGGGGCTCGATCATCGACGGCGCATGGTACCTGCAGACCGGATGCTCGCGTCCGTGAGCACGAGCTCCCGTTCGACGATGGCGGAGAGCACCTCGGCGGCGCGCACCACGTCGTCGTTGCGCACCATGTAGCGGAACCTGTGCGCCTGCTCCAGCTGGTGCCGGGCGAGCGCGATCCGGTCTTCGATCTCCCCCGTCGCCTCCGTCGCGCGCTCGCGGAGCCGTCGCTCGAGCTCCGCCACGTCCGCGGCGATGAAGATCGTGCACGCCATCGGGATCTCGGCCTGCACGCGAAGCGCGCCCTCCAGCTCGAGCTCGAGCACGCAGACCCGGCCGTGCGCCGCGATCCGGTCGATCTCGGAGCGCAGTGTCCCGTAGCGCCAGCGCGAAACGTACTCGACCCACTCCAGGAAGCCGCCCTCGGCCTCCCGGCGCGTGAACTCGTCCTCGGTGAGGAACCAGTACTCGCGACCGTTCTCTTCCCCGGGACGAAGAGGGCGCGTCGTCGCCGAGACGGCCACCTCGAGCTCCGGGATCCGCTCGACCAGCGCCCTGATCAACGTCCCCTTGCCCGCTCCCGACGGCCCGGTGACCACGAACACGGGCGCCATCGCCGTCACGGCCCTCGGCTAGTGATCGCCGGCGAAGCCGGGGATCACCGGTGGTTGAACAGGTTGACGAGCTCCGCGCGCTGGCGCTCCGAGAGCCCGCCGACGGTCTTGGACTGACTGATGCGGCACTGGTTCAAGAGCCGCGCGGCCTTCACGCGGCCGAACTTCGGGACTGCCATCAGCATGTCGAAGACCTTCGCGGTCGAGACGTACTCGGGAGGGTCGAGGAGGATCGACTCGATGTGCACCTGACCGTCCTTCAGGTCCCTCTTCAGCTGGGCACGCCTGACCCGAATGTCGTTCGCACGTTGGAGGGCTTCCATCCGCTGGTCGAGTGAGCGGGCCGGTGCCTGGGCGTGCGTCTTCGACGTGACCATTGAGCGGACGAGTCTAGCAAGCTGCGGGCGTGAATCAAGCAGTACCGTTCGAAGCGATTTGCAGGCTTTTTTCCGAATTGACAACGGAGATCGACCGCGCATCGGCCGGGTCCTCGAATCCCCGGGCGGCAGCCTCGGCCCCGAGCTCCTCTCTCACGCGCGCCGGCGCGAGCGGATCCGAGAAGAGGCTCGTCCCGAGCGCGACGGCGCTCGCCCCTGCGGCAACGAGCTCGAGCGCGTGGAGCCCCGTGGACACTCCCCCCATGCCGACGACGGGCACGTCGACCGCGTTCGCGCACGCGTAGACGCAGGCGAGGGCGATCGGCCGGAGCGCGTCGCCCGAGTACCCTCCGACGGCCCGCGCCAGGCGAGGCCGGAGCGTGACGGGATCGAGCGCGAGCCCACGGATCGTGTTGACGAGCGACAGCCCGTCCGCGCCCGCATCGACAACGGCCCGGGCGCCTGCTGCGACGTCCCACTGCGCCGGAGAAAGCTTCGCATAGAGCGGCTTTTTCGTCGCGGCCCGCGCGGCGGCGACGAGCTCGGCCGCGGTCTCGGGCGCCTCGTCCACGTTCGGGCACGAGAGGTTCAGCTCGATCGCCGCGACGAGCGGCTCCGCGTCGAGCCGCTCGGAGCAGAGAGCGAAGTCCTCCGCCGAGAAGCCGCCGACGGACACCCACACGGGCACACCGAGCTCTCCGAGTCGGGGCAGCTGTGTCGCCGCGAACGCCTCGATACCGGGGCCCTGGAGGCCGATCGAGTTGAGCATGCCGTGCTCCGCCTCGGCGATCCGGACCGGCGGGTTGCCCTCCCGCGGCTCGGGCGTGATCGTCTTCGTCACGAACGCGTCGAGCGACCGCGCGACCTCAGGCGCGGCGAGCGCGTCGAGGCATCCCGAGGCGTTGAGGATCGGAACGCTCATCCGGCCACCGTGCTGTTCGAGGCATCGTCGGAAACATGCTCCTTGGCGGGCGGAGCCGGGCTTTGCCCGGCGGGAGCCCAGGAGCCGTCAGCTGCTCCTGCGACGGGAAGGAGGGGGCCCGTGGGGGAACCATGGGTTCCCCCACGTACGACGGGCCCTTCGAGGCAGAGGCGAACGTACCGGCCGTCGCGGTCGACGACGCAGCCGTAGCAGGCGCCGTAGCCGCACGCCATCGGCGCCTCACGGGCCAGTTGAGCGTCGGGAACGACCCGCGCGAGCGCGTCGAGCATCGCCTCCGGCCCGCAGGCGAGGACGTCCCCAGGGTCGGGCGGCAACGCGTCGGTCACGAGGACCGGGTCGAGCACGACGGTCGCGTTCGGGACGAGGCCCGCCGCCTCCGCATGGAACGCCGTGCGGAAGCCGAGGAGCGCAGGTGGGGCGCCGAGGCGCTCGGAGAGGAAGGGGAACGGCGCGACGCCGATGCCGCCGCCCACGAGCAGCGGTCGTGCGACGTCGAGATCGAAGCCGCGTCCGAGCGGCCCGGTGACGTGGATCACGTCGCCGACGTCGAGCGACGCGATCGCGGTCGTCCCCTTGCCGAGCGGCTCGACGAGGAAGCCGAGCTCGCCCGCCGACGCCGTGCACAGGCTGAACGGCCGCGGCAGCGGCCTGCCCGGCGCCTCGAGCATGAAGAACTGCCCCGGCGCTCCCGGCTGAAGCCGGCCACGCCGCAGACGAACGAGGGTGTACGGCCCCACGGCTTGCGTCCCCACGACGCGGAGGCGCTCACGCCGCACGTGGCTCACCGACCTCGTGTCGATTCAACACGAGCGTTGTCACGCGCCGACCCCGAGGCGCTCCTGGAGCGAAAGCGTGGCCTCGGCGCGTGCGTTCGCGATCGCGTGGACGGCGGCGGCGGCGCCGGAGACCGTCGTGACGCACGGGACGCGAGCGACGAGCGCGGCCTCGCGGATCAGGTAGCCGTCAGCCCGCGCCCCTGATCCTTGCGGTGTGTTGACGACGAGATCGCAGCGGCGCTCGCGGATCAGGTCGACGACCGTGGCGTCTCCGTCGGCCGCATCGGCGACCTTCCCCACCTCGTCCACCTCGAGCCCCGCCGCGCGCAGGGTGCGCGCGGTGCCGGTCGTCGCGACGAGGTCGAAGTCGAGCCCTGCGAGCGCCGCCGCGATCGGCGCGATGCTCGGCTTGTCTCCGTCCCGGACCGAGAGGAAGGCGACGCCCGCCGTCGGAAGCGGCCGTCCGGCCGCCCGCTCGGCCTTCGCGAACGCGGTCGGCAGGTCGGACGCGGTCGCCATCACCTCGCCGGTCGAGCGCATCTCGGGCCCGAGCACGGGGTCGGCGCCGGGGAAGCGGGAGAACGGGAGCACGGCCGCCTTGACGCTGACCTCGGTCGGTCGCGGCGTCCGCAGGCCGAGCGAGTCGAGGCGGTCGCCGTGCGCGAGCCGGCAGGCGGCCTCGACGAGGTTCAGGCCGATCGCCTTGCTCGCGAACGGCACGGTGCGGGACGCGCGCGGGTTCGCCTCGAGCACGTAGACGGTCGAGTCGGCGATCGCGAGCTGGACGTTGAGAAGCCCGACGACGCCGAGCGCGGGGCCGAGCCGACGGACGACGTGCTCGACCTCGAGTGCGTTCGCGAGCGTGAGCGACTGTGCCGGGAGCACGCACGAGGAATCGCCGGAGTGGACGCCCGCCTCCTCGACGTGCTGCATGACCGCCGCGACGAACACGTCCTCCCCGTCGCAGAGCGCGTCGACGTCGATCTCGATCGCGTTCTCGACGAAGCGGTCGACGAGCACGGGCCCGGAGACCGCCGCCATCGCCGCGCGCAGCTCGGTCTCGTCGTCGCAGATCCGCATCGCGCGGCCGCCGAGGACGTACGAGGGCCGCACGAGTACCGGGTAGCCGATCTCGCGCGCGGCGGCGACGGCCTCGTCCTCGCCTTCGACGGTCGCCCACGGCGGACAGCGGACGCCGAGCTCGCGTGCGAGCGCCCCGAAGCGCTCGCGATCCTCGGCGAGGTCGATCGCAGCGTGCGGGGTCCCGAGGATCCTGTAGCCCGCCGCTTCGATATGTCGGGCCAGCCGGAGCGGCGTCTGCCCGCCGAACTGCGTCACCACCCCGAGCGGGCGCTCGCGGTCGAGGACCGCGAGCACCTCCTCGGGCGACAGCGGCTCGAAGTAGAGCCGGTCGGAGGTGTCGTAGTCCGTGGAGACCGTCTCCGGGTTGCAGTTGACCATCACCGCCTCGTAGCCGAGCGCCCGGAACGTCTGCACGGCGTGGACGCAGCAGTAGTCGAACTCGATGCCCTGCCCGATCCGGTTCGGCCCCGACCCGAGGATCACGACGCGCGGTGCGTCGCCCGCCGGCGGCACCTCGTCCGCCTCACCCCAGGTCGAGTAGAAGTAGTTCGAGCCGGCCTCGACCTCGCCGCCGCACGAGTCGACGCGGCGGTACGACGGACGGATGCCGCGTGCGTAGCGCGTGCGGCGCACGTCGTCGCCGGACGTGCCCCAGGCCGCTCCGATCGAGTCGTCGCCCCAGCCCGCGCGCTTCGCGCGGCGGATGTCGCCCGTGCGGAGCTCCCGCTTCGCGGCCTCGAGCTGCTCGACGAACCACGGGTGCAGCCCCTCCGGCAGGTCGTCGATCGTCGCCCACGGCGTCGGCGAGCCGGGGTCGAGCTCCCGCGAGCCGAACGCCTTGAGGAACGCCTCGGTGAAGGTGCGGCCGATGCCCATCGCCTCGCCAACCGACTTCATCTGGGTGCCGAGAGTCGTGTCCGCCCCGGGGAACTTCTCGAACGCGAAGCGTGGGAACTTGACGACGACGTAGTCGAGCGTCGGCTCGAAGCTCGCGGGCGTGGTCTTCGTGAGGTCGTTCGGGATCTCGTCGAGCGTGTAGCCGACCGCGAGCTTCGCCGCGACCTTGGCGATCGGGTAGCCCGTCGCCTTCGAAGCGAGAGCCGAGGAGCGCGACACGCGCGGGTTCATCTCGATCACGCGGAGCGCTCCGCTCTCGCGGCTCCGCGCGAACTGGATGTTGGAGCCGCCCGTCTCGACTCCGACCGCCCGGATCACCGCGGCGGACGCATCGCGCAGCTCCTGGTAGGCCTCGTCGGAGAGCGTCATCTGCGGCGCGACCGTCACCGAGTCGCCGGTGTGGACGCCCATCGGGTCGAGGTTCTCGATCGAGCAGACGATCACCACGTTGTCGGCGTGGTCCCTGATCACCTCGAGCTCGAACTCGTCCCAGCCGCGGATCGAC
>Ga0070679_100001401_pt1 | contig 21267 bp, 20 predicted proteins | sample KBSC63BmetaG_FD_65652 | JGI IMG/M metagenome (GOLD analysis project Ga0070679, IMG submission 65652) | Corn rhizosphere microbial communities from Kellogg Biological Station, Michigan, USA - KBS C6-3B metaG | ecosystem: Host-associated > Plants > Roots > Rhizosphere | place: USA: Michigan... | reverse complement strand
TCGGCACCGACGACGATCTGGTGGATTCGGTGCTGCGCTTCGCCGACCTGAAGAAGCAGCGCAGCCGGCTCGCCAACTGGAGTGCCGGCGGCCGTTCGATGTCCCATGTGCGGCCGGCCGTTCCGACCGCACCGAAGAGCGTGCGATGAATGCAGCCTCGCCCCTGATGACGTTCCTCTGGCCCTCGATGCTGTGGGCGATGCTGGCGTTGCCCGTGCTCGTCGCGCTGTACGTGTTCCTGATCACGCGGCGCAAGAAGACGCACCTGCGCTACGCCAACCTCGGTCTCGTCAAGGAAGCGCTCGGCAGCCGCAGCGCCTGGCGACGCCACGTGCCGCCGGCGCTGCTGTTCCTGGCGCTCGCCGCGCTGCTGTTCGCTTCCTCGCGGCCGGCGGCGCTGATCACGCTGCCGTCGGCGCAGGAGACGATCGTCCTCGCGATCGACGTCTCGGGCAGCATGCGCGCCACCGACGTACAGCCGAACCGCCTCGTCGCCGCGCAGGAAGCCGCCAAGGCGTTCGTCGCCGATCTGCCGAGAAGCGTCAAGGTCGCGGTCGTCTCGTTCGCCGGCACCGCTGCCGTCGTGCAGGCGCCGACGCTCAGCCGCGACGACGTCTACGCCGCGATCGACCGCTTCCAGCTGCAGCGCGCGACGGCCATCGGCAGCGGCATCGTCATCTCGCTGGCGACGATCTTTCCCGACGCCGGCATCGATCTCTCGCAGATCACGGGCGAGCGGCGCATGCCGCCTGGCCCGAACGACAAGCCGCCGCCGGAATTCAAGCCGGTCCCGCCCGGCTCGTATTCGTCGGCGGCGATCATCCTGCTCACCGACGGGCAGCGCACGACCGGCCCCGACCCCCTCGACGCGGCGAAGATGGCCGCCGACCGGGGCGTGCGCGTCTACACCGTCGGCATCGGCACCAAGGAAGGCGAGACGATCGGCTTCGATGGCTGGTCGATGCGCGTGCGCCTCGACGAGGACACGCTGAAGGCGGTCGCCAAGCTGACCAGCGCCGACTATTTCTATGCCGGCACCGCGCAGGACCTGAAGAAGGTCTACCAGGGGCTCAGCACGCGGTTGATCGTCGAGAAGAAGGAGACCGAGATCACCGCCTTGCTCGCGATGCTCGGCGCCGCACTCATGGTGCTGGCCGCGGGCCTCTCGACCTGGTGGTTCGGCCGGATCGCGTAGAGCCTGTCGACGCGCGAAACCTCTGGTGACGCGGCTCGCGAACATCTGCTTACCGAGCTGACGCGATCGCAACGATCGCCGCCTCCAGAGGCGACCGAAAACTGCCGAAGCAGACTCCGTACCGGCTGCGGCCGCGCTTTCGGAGAGGCAAAGGCAGATCGAATGAGTACCTACCGGCTCTACAAGTCGCCGAACGGCGACATCGTGCGCGTGAAGATGGGCTTCTCGTGGCAGGCGTTCTTCGTCGGTTCGCTGTCGGCGGTGATCCGCCGCACGTGGCTGCTGTTCGCGGTGGCGGCCCTCTATTACGCGAGCGAGGCGTATTTCAACGGCGCGCCGACGCCGACCTCGCGCACCGCCGGCGTCGCGCTCGCCGGCCTGGCGTTCTACGCCGTCTACATGCTCTTTTGCGGCGTCAACGGCAATCGTTGGCTGAGCGACTCGCTGCGCCGCCGCGGCTTCACGCTGATCGGCGAAGAGCGCCGCTGAAGGCACGAAGCTTCCTGCTGCGCGACGGAATCTTCATGCCTTCATCAGCCGAAGCGGCCATGCAGGAACCAGCCGCCCTCGCCTGCTGACGAGAGCGGCAGGCGCGCCCGGTAGATCCAGACGAGCGCGCCGTCCGCCGTCTCGGCGATGAAGTAGTCGCGCTCGGCGAGCTCGGCGTCCCACCAGCCGGACTCGATCCGCTCGGGTCCCGACAGCAGTCCGAGCGGACGTCCGTCGAGCAGCGGCCGTGCGTTGCGCTCGGCGAGCGGCTCGGGGGCTTGCAGCCACACCGGGCGGGCCGGACACCTGGTCGCCTTCGCCGCCGCGCCGGGCGGCGGCTGCCCGCCCCGCGCGGCGCGGCGTTCCGACGCGCGTGCAGGGCGCGCCAGTGCAGCGCCGTGCAGGCAGCTCGCGCGCTCCGGGCGATGGTCGTCGACGGCGGCGAGACGCTGCACCTGCTCGACCCCGAGGCGCGCCTGCAGGCGCTCGATCAGGCGCGTCAACCCTTCGTCTTCGCTTTGCCGGGTCGGGAACAGCTCGCCGCTCGGCGCAGCGCGCTTGACGATGTCCTCGGCCTGCAACGCGAGCTCGAGCGTCGGCGCCGGCAGCTGCACCTGCGCGAGCCGTTCGCGCAGCAGCACGACGAGGTGCGCGCTGTCGCGCGACGGCTCCGCAAGAGCGATCTCGAGCGCCGTCGCCTGCGGCGTGCGATCGCCTTGCTGCCAGCGCGTCTCGTGATGCATCAGCAGTCGAAAGCGGCGCACGAAGGCGTGCTGCGCGGCAAGCCACGCAACCAGCCGCGCGAGCAGGACCTGCGCGCCGTGCAGCACCTGCTCGCTGCTGTCGGCGCGCGCGAACAGCTCGAGCCTGCTCTCGAACATGCGCGCCGGAACGATCGGTTCGCGCGGATCGGCGCGGCGGCCGAACGCGGCGTCGATCTCGGCGAGCAGCTTCTCGCCGAAGCGGCGCGCCAGCCCGGCGCGCGGCAGGCCGAGCAGATCGCCGATCCGGCGCAGGCCCATGCCCTGCAATGCCTCCCAGTGCGAGCGCCCCGGGCCGAGCAGCCACACCGGTGCGGCGGCGAGCGCCTGGCGCGTCGCTTCGAGCGTCGCGCAGCGCCGCGGCGGGTCGACGCGCGCGAGCACGGCGGCACCCTGCGCGGTCGCCGCGCATGCGATCGCGAGCGCGTGGCCGAGCGGCTCGATGCTCGCGCGCAACCGCTGCAGCAGGCGCTCGAGGCCGCCGAAGTAGCGCAGGCTCCCTTGCACCTCGAGCAGCACGGTGTCGGCTGCCGCGCCGGGCGCGCTCGCGGGCTGCAGCGAGACGTTGGGCGTGAAGGCGAGCGCGGCGTGCGCGACCGGCAGCATCGCTTCCGCATCGCGCGCCGCATCGGCCTGGCCGAGGACGATGCGCGGCGCGAGCGCGAGCGCGGTCGCGCGCTTCAGCCCGGGCTTGACGCCTTGCGCGAGCGCCGCCGCGTTGACGGCGGCGATGCGATGCTCGTCGACGAGCGCGATCGCCTGGCCCGCAGGCGCTTGCGCCGCGCTCGCGCCGGCGAGCGTCGCCGCGAACGATTCGAGCGACAGCGACGGCAGATGCAGCGCGACCCAGAGCACGAGGCAGCAAAGCGGGGGCAGGCGAGCAAGGCTCGGGAGGCGCGGATCGAGCCCGCTCAGGCGATGTCGACGAAGGTCGCGACGTGCAGGAAACGCCGACGCTCGCGGTCGATCGGCGAACGCCGCCGCGCAGCGCCCGACAACACGCTCGGCAGCTCGAGCTCGAGCGGCGTTTCGAGAGGCGGACCGCGCCGCTTCAGGATTCGCAGCAGCAGACGATCGCCGCCAGCCGCGTGCAACGACAAGCGCAGCGGCGACGCCGTCGGCCGCGCCACCGCGGCCGCCTCGCGCATCACGAACGCCGGCCCGTCGTGGCCGTGCGCCGCCAGCTGCAGGCGGCGCAGACGCTCGACGCGCAGGCGTGGCGGCAGCCAGGCCACGACCGCGCCGACGTGGCCGCTTTTCAGCGCCTGCTCGAGCGCCCACAGGCTGTCGCTGCCGGGCAAGACCGGGCGCCGGGCCGCCCCCAGCCCGGCCCGGTCCTCTCGAGAGGCAGTGAGCGAAGCGAGCTTGGGGCCATCCACCCGGCGGGCGCGTGTCTGGACGACGAGGAGCTCCTCCACGCCGAACCCGAGCGCGGCCAGCGCCCCGGCAGACAATGCTGCCGGCGGGTCGAACAGCATCACCTGGCGACCGGCGCGCTGCGCGCCGACCAGCGCCGGCGCGAGCAGGCGGATCTCGCCCACGCCTGGATGCGGCAGCAGCAGCTCGCTCAGCACGCGACGCGGCCAGCCGCCGCCGGGCAGCTCGGCGTCGAGCGCGGCGAAGCCGCTCGCCACCGTCTGCACGCCGGCGCGCCCGAGCTGGTGACCGAGCCAGAGCGCCGGGTGCAACGTTTCCGGAGCACGCCGGACGGCAGCCGGCGGCCCGTCCTGGGGGACGCTCGCCACAGCGGGATCGCTCGCCAACGGCTCGACCGGCGGTCGCCGGGGCAGGCGAGCGGAGACCGAAGGAAGAGCGGAGGCGTCCATTGAAACTACTGTACGTTCATACAGCATACTCCGACAACCCCGCCGATCCGATCGCCCCTGCGGCAAAGTGATCATGGTGCTTGCCATCGGCATGCGATCGATTGCTTTTAGCAAGCTTCGCGACCACAATGCACGATGGCCGCAGCGCAGACTCCGCCCCGAACCGAAGCGGTGCGCCGCTTCAATCGCTTCTACACGCGGCGCATCGGCGTCCTGCAGGAAACCCTCGCCGCGAGCCGGTTCGGCCTGACAGAGTCGCGCCTGCTCTGGGAGCTCGCCCATCGCGAGCACACCACCGCTGCCGAGCTGGCGCGCGAGCTCGGTCTCGACCCCGGCTACCTGAGCCGGCTGCTGCGCAGGCTCAAGGAGCAGCAGCTCGTCCAGGCCGAGCGGGGTGCGAAGGACGCACGCCACCTGCACCTTCGCCTCACGCCGGCCGGCCGGCGCGCGTTCGCGCCTCTCGACCGGCAAAGCGCCGCCGAGGCCAGCCGGCTCCTCGCCGGCCTCGCCGACGGCGAGCAGCGCCGGCTGCTGCGCGCGATGGCCGAGATCGAGTCGCTGCTCGGCGAGTCGCACGGCAAGGCGCCGTGGCTGCTGCGCGGCCTGCGCCCCGGCGATCTCGGCTGGGTGGTCGAGCGGCACGGCCGCGTGTACGCCGACGAATACGGCTGGGACACGCGCTTCGAGGCGCTCGTCGCGCGCATCGCCGCCGACTTCGTCGACCACCTCGACCCTGCACGCGAGGCGTGCTGGATCGCCGAACGCAACGGCTCGCCGGTCGGCTGCGTGTTTCTCGTGCAGGCGCGCGCCGAAGCGAGCGGCGAGACGGTCGCCGGCACGGCGCAGTTGCGGCTGCTGCTGGTCGACCCCGCCGCACGCGGCCTCGGCATCGGCGCGCGCCTGGTCGACGAGTGCGAGCGATTCGCGCGCCGGAACGGCTACAGGCGCATCGTCCTGTGGACCAACAGCGTGCTCGTCGCCGCCCGCGCCATCTATGCCAAGGCCGGCTACCGCCTCGTCGCCAGCGAGCCGCACGAGAGCTTCGGCAAGCAACTGGTTGGCGAGACGTGGGAGCTCGCGCTCGACTGACCGACGATCGGCAGGTGCCTGCGAGGGTCGGCCGCTCGACCGCAGAATGCCATCATCGGCGGTCCGGGCGGCGGGCCCGGAGCCACGATCCCACGGAGACGACATGCAAGGTTCGATGATGCAGCTGCCGCTGCTGATCTCTTCTCTCCTCGTGCACGCGGAACGGCACCACGGCGAGCAGCAGGTCGTGTCGCGGCGCGTCGAGGGCGACATCCATCGCACGACCTACCGCGAGCTCGCCGCTCGCTCGCGGCGGATGGCGAACGCGCTCGCGCGTCTCGGGCTCGGCACGAGCGAGCGCGCGGCCACGCTCGCCTGGAACGGCTATCGCCATCTCGAGCTGTACTACGCCGTCTCGGGATCGGGCGCGGTGCTGCACACGCTCAACCCGCGGCTGCATCCGGACCAGCTCGTCTACATCGCCGATCACGCCGAAGACCAGGTGCTGTTCTTCGACCTCACGTTCCTGCCGCTCGTGGAAGCGGTCGCGTCGCGGGTGAAGACGATCAAGACCTTCGTCGCGATGACCGATCGCGCGCACATGCCGAGCGCCAGCAAGATTCCCGGCCTGCTCTGCTACGAGGAGCTGCTCGCGCGCGAGAGCGACGATTACGACTGGCCGAGCTTCGACGAAGGCCGCGCGTCGTCGCTCTGCTACACCTCAGGCACGACCGGCAATCCCAAGGGCGCGCTCTACAGCCACCGCTCGACGCTCCTGCACACGTTCGGCATCGCCCTGCCCGACGCACTGAGTTGCTCGGCGACCGACTCGATCCTGCCGGTCGTGCCGATGTTCCACGTCAACGCCTGGGGCCTGCCGTATGCGGCGTGCATGATGGGCTCGAAGCTCGTCTTCCCGGGCCCGGGGCTCGACGGCAAGTCGCTCTACGAGCTGTTCGAAAGCGAGCGGGTGACGCTCTCGGCCGGCGTGCCGACGGTGTGGCAAGGGCTGCTCGGCTATGTCGAGGCCAACGGGCTGACCTTCTCGACCATGCGGCGCACCGTCATCGGCGGCTCCGCCTGCCCGCCGGCGATGATGAAGACGTTCCAGGAGCGCTACGACGTGCAGGTGCTGCACGCCTGGGGAATGACCGAGATGAGCCCGGTCGGCACCGTCGCCACGTTGAAGGGAGCGCAGGTCGACCTGCCGGCCGAGCAGCGCTTCGCGATCCAGGCCAAGCAGGGCCGCGCCGTGTACGGCGTCGACATGAAGATCGTCGACGCCGAGGGCCGCGAGCTGCCCTGGGACGGCGAGCACTCGGGCGAGCTGATGGTGCGCGGGCCGTGGGTCGTTTCCGAGTACTTCAAGGGTGAAGGCGGCGATCCGCTCGTTCGCGATGAACACGGGCGCGGGTGGTTCCCGACCGGCGACGTCGCCACCATCGACGCGAGCGGCTTCATGCAGATCACCGACCGCTCGAAGGACGTCATCAAGTCGGGCGGCGAGTGGATCGGCTCGATCGACCTCGAGAACATCGCCATGGCGCATCCGGCCGTGGCGATGGCCGCGTGCATCGCCGCGAGCCACCCGAAGTGGGACGAGCGGCCGCTGCTGATCGTCGTCAGGAAGCCCAACGCCGAGCTGACGAAGGAAGAGCTGATCGCGTTCTACGAAGGCAGGATCGCCAAGTGGTGGACGCCCGACGACGTGGTCTTCGTCGATTCGATCCCGCTCGGGGCGACCGGCAAGATGTTGAAGAACCGCCTGCGCGAGCAGTACAGCAAGCACCTGCTGTCCGAGCAGTCGTCATCCTGAGCGACGCGAAGGGTCCCGACGTTGCGAAGGACGGGATCCTTCGCTCGCGCCCGGGCTGACAGTGGGGTCGGCGAAGCATGGCGCGTGGGCCGGTGCGCTCGCGTTCACGTGGTGGGGGTTCTTCCCGCTCTACTTCCGGCTGCTGCCGAACGTGCGGCCGCTCGAGGTGCTCGCCAATCGCATCGTCTGGTCGCTGCTCCTGGTCGCCGCGCTGCTCACGTGGCAATCGCGCTGGCGCTGGCTGTGGCCGGCGCTGCGCTCGCGGCGCGTCCTCGCCAGCTTCATCGCAAGCGCGCTGCTGCTCTCGGTCAACTGGCTCACCTACATCTGGGCGGTCTCGAACGGGCACGTCGTCGACGCGAGCCTGGGCTACTTCATCACGCCCCTCATCAACGTCGCGCTCGGCTACGGACTGCTCGGCGAGCGGCCGCGTCGTGCCCAGTGGATCGCGCTGACGATCGCGGCCGCCGGCGTCGTCTGGCTGACGGTGAGCGCCGGACGGCTGCCCTGGATCGGCCTCGTGCTCGGCCTGAGCTTCGGCGCCTACGGGCTCCTGCGCAAGGTCGCCTCGCTCGGCGCGCTCGAGGGCCTGACGCTCGAGACCTTGCTCCTCGCCCCGGCCGCCGCCGCTGCCATGGCCTGGTGGTGGGGCGGCAGTCCGAGCAGCTTTCCCGGCCCCGACCTGGCGACCAACGCGTGGCTGCTCGGCCTCGGCCCGGCGACGACGCTGCCGTTGCTGCTGTTCGCGGTCGCAGCGCGCAGCCTGCCGATGGCGACGCTCGGGCTCCTGCAGTACGCGAGTCCGTCGATCCAGTTCCTGATCGGCGTGACGCTGTTCGACGAGCCGTTCAGCCTGACGCGGCTGGTCGGCTTCGTGCTGATCTGGCTGGCGCTCGCGCTCTACAGCGTCGACGGCTGGCGGCGACGCGGACTGCGCGTCGCCATCGTCGACGCGTAAGCCGCGCCGGCCGCGCCGACTAGCGCTGCTCGACCGCCAGCACCTGCGCCGCCGCATTGACGACCGCCGCGATGCGGCCGATGTCGCGCAACTGCTGCGTCGTGAGACCTTCCTTCTTCAGCAGCGCGTAGTGCGACGCGACGCAGAAGTGGCATTTGCCGATGATCGACGCCGCCAGCGCGTAAGCCTCGAACTTCTGCTTCGCGACGCCGCCCGAGCTCGCATAGGCGTTCATGCGCAGCTCGGCGCGCTGTGTCTTCAGCTCTTCGTCGCCAGCCATCTCGAGGTACGGGTACCAGGCGTTGTTCATGCCCATGAGCGCGGCCGCGGTGAGTGCCGCGTTCGCCTCTGCCGCGGGCGCGGCGGCGCGAAATGCCTCGACCAGCGGCCGGCTGCCGGCGGCGAACGCCGCGGCCAGGGCAACGCCGAGCGCGTCTTCCGGCGCGAGGCTCGAGCGTGCGATCACGCCGTCGAGATTGAGGCGGATGTCCTTCGCGTAGTCGGGGATCTGTTCCTTGATCGTGGCCAGAAATTCCATGCTGTCCTCCTGTGGATGTCGATAAAAAGCCCGCCGAGGCGGGCTTTCGGAACGAGGGCTCGAGGCGCTCAGAGCGTTTCGCCGCCGACCGTGCGGTTGCACGGGCAGAGCTCGTCGGTCTGCAGGCCGTCGAGGATGCGCAGCACCTCCTCGGGATTGCGGCCGACGTTCAGGTTGTTCACGCTCACGTGCTGGATCGTGTTGTCGGGATCGACGATGAACGTCGCGCGCAGCGCCACGCCTTCGTTCCTGTCGCGCACGCCGAGCTGGTCGACGAGCGAGCCCTTCGAATCGCCGAAGCTCCAGTGGCCGAGCTTCGACAGATCCCTGTGGTCACGCCGCCAGCCGAGCTTCGAGAACTCGTTGTCGGTCGAGCCGCCGAGCAGGACCGCATCGCGCTCCTCGAACTGCTTGGCCAGCTTGTCGAAGCCGACGATCTCGGTCGGGCAGACGAAGGTGAAGTCCTTCGGCCAGAAGTAGATGACCTTCCACTTCCCGGGGAAGCTCTTCTCGGTGATCGTCTCGAACGCCGAGACGCCGTTTTCCTCGTGCTGGTTGAAACCGGGCTTGACGCCTTGCACGCTGAAGGATTCGAGCTTGTCGCCGATGGTTTTCATGGGTCCTGTCCTCGGAAGAAAGTGCCGGATGGCACGACAGGACGTAGTTTAGGCTATCGGATCATATTTTCCAATTGAGACAGCCTAAGATCGCAATTGGCGTCAGCGCAGATCGCCGGCGAGGCTGGCGAGCGTCTCCTGCGAGATTTCGGTGTGCGCCGGGTAGTTCGTGTGGTCGCAGCCGAGCCGCACGCTGGCTCCGGCGCGCACCGCCTCGCACGCCGCTGGCGCCAGCTCGAAGCGCAGGAAGTGGACGGCCGAGGTCTTCTCGTCGTTCTCGCGCTCGAGATCCTCGTCGGCGATCGCGTACACGCGGCCGTGCCCTTCGACCTCGACGAAGACGCGGTCCTCGACGCCGATCAGCCGGGCCAGCTCGCGCTTTCTCTGGTTCGGGTCCGGATACTCGATCAGCATCGTCGCCTTCCAGTTCGTGCCGTCGGGAACGAGCGGCGCGTACGCCTCGATCTCGCCCTCGATGCCTGCCTCGTCGAAGATCTTCTCGATGTGCAGCATCTCCTGGATCTGCCGGCGGATCGTCGTCTCGTCCTCGAACTGCACGCTCAGGAACTCGCCGAGGCGCACGGTGCGCAGCTTCCGGTGCGCGATCACCTCGGCGCGGCTCGACTTGCGCACCTTGGCATACGCCTCGAGCGACATCAGGCTCTCGCGGGTGATCGTCATGGCTGCTCCAGGCCGTAGGCGCGGCGCAAGAGGCTGAGCGGATGGCGCAGCTCGGCGGCGGCGCCCTCCTTGGCCATTCCCTGGGAGATGTGATGGCCGGCGAGCGCGCAGTCGGAGCTGATGAAGTCTGGAGCGGGCGCTGCCATCGCGCGAAACACCGGTCGGCCGATCTTCATCGCGACGGGATGCGTCCGGGTCTTGACGCCGTACGTGCCCGCATGTCCCGAGCAGCGCTCGACAGTCGTCAGCTCGACGGTGACCGACTTGCCGATCAGCTTCAGCATCTCCTCGGTCTTGCGGCCGATCTTCTGCACCCGGCCATGGCACGGCACGTGGTAGCTCACCTTGCCGAGCGGCTGCTTGAAGTCGGTCTTCAGCAAGCCGTCGCGATGACGCGCGACGAAATACTCGAACGGGTCGAACATCGCGCCCTGGACCAGCTTGACGTCGGCGTCGTCGGGAAAGAGCAGCGGCAGCTCCTGCTTGAACATGAGCGTGCACGACGGGATCGCCGCCAGGATCGCGAAGCCGTCGCGGGCGTAACGCGCGAGCACCGGGATGTTCCTTTCCTTCAGCTTGGCGACGCCGTCGAGGTCGCCGAGCTCGAGCTTGGGCATGCCGCAGCAACTCTCGCTGGCGACCAGCTCGTACGGGATCTCGTTGTGCTCGAGCACGGCGACGAGGTCGAGGCCGATTCCGGGCTCGTTGTAGTTGACGAGACAGGTCGAAAAGAGCGCGACCTTGCCCGGACTTCGCTCGCCGTCGACCACTCGCTTCGAACGCCCCGTCTTCGGCGACACGGAGCGGAAGCGCCGGGTCGCGAGGCGCGGCAGCCAGGCGTCCGGATGAACGTCGAGCGTAGCCTCGAGCACCTTCCTCACCGGCCGTGTCCGGTTGGCTGCGTTGACTGCCTGCACGACGATCGGGATGCCCGCGAGCTGGCCGTGCACGTCGGTCGAGGCGAGCAGCTTCGACGCCGCGCCGACCTCACCCTTGCCGTAGCCGATCGCCTTGGCGCGCAGCATCAGGTGCGGAAAGTCGACGTTCCACGGATGCGGCGGCACGTACGGGCACTTGGTGCTGTAGCAGAGGTCACAGAGATAGCACTGCTCGACGACCTTGGCGTAGTCGCTCTTGTCGACGCCGTGCACCTCGCCGTCGGCGGTCGCGTCGACGAGGTCGAACAAGGTCGGAAACGCCTGGCAAAGGCTCACGCATCTGCGGCATCCGTGACAGATGTCGAACACGCGCTCCATCTCGGCGAGCGCCTTGCCTTCGTCGCGGTAGTCGGGGCTCCGCCACTCGATCGGGTGGCGGGTGGGCGCCTCCAGATTGCCTTCGCGCAGGGTCATCGAACGGTCTCCATCAACGAACAAGGGCCGCGCGGGCCCTTGTCGTCCTCGCGGCGCGGCGTGCGCGGATCAGTCGACGAACGCGTCGAGCGCCTTCTGGTAGCGGTTGGCGTGCGAGCGCTCGGCCTTGGCGAGCGTCTCGAACCAGTCGGCGATCTCGTCGAAGCCTTCCTCGCGCGCCATCTTCGCCATGCCGGGATACATGTCGGTGTACTCGTGCGTCTCGCCGGCGACCGCGGCCTTCAGGTTGTCGCGCGTCGGGCCGATCGGCAGCCCGGTCGCGGGATCGCCGACCTGCTCGAGGAACTCGAGATGGCCGTGCGCGTGGCCGGTCTCCCCCTCGGCGGTCGAGCGGAACAGCGCGGCGACGTCGTTCTGGCCTTCGATGTCTGCCTTGTTCGCGAAGTAGAGATAACGTCGGTTGGCCTGCGACTCGCCCGCGAACGCGTCACGCAGGCTCTGCTCGGTCTTCGATCCCTTCAGTCCCATGTCGAATCTCCTGGTTGCGGCGGCGTCGGCGCGTGCGCCGACGATGTTCGACGCTAGCGCGTTCGAACCGCCCCAGCAATACTTCGCCTCAATCCGGCGAATTGCGCGCGCCTATGCGGCGTCGATCGGGACCGGACGAGGACGCTTTGCTAGACTCGTGCCCGCAGTGGGGGGGTAGCTCAGCTGGGAGAGCGTCGCGTTCGCAATGCGAAGGTCGGGAGTTCGATCCTCCTCCTCTCCACCACTACACAAGAACGGGCCCCGCAACGGGCCCGTTTCCTTTCCTGCCACGAAGCGCTGCCAGCGCTCAGGCGCGCTATGGGACGAGCTCGGGATGACGTTCCATGTACGAGCGCGCGTACGTGCAGACCGATTCGACGCGAAGGCCGGCCGAGCGCGCGTGATCGAGCGCGGCGCGAACGAGCGCGCCGGCCACGCCGCGGCCCTCGAGCGCCGGGTCGACTTCGGTGTGCAGGATCGTCATCACGCCCGGGGCGAGCCGGTAGTCGAGACGGCCCGCGGCGCGGTCGAGCGCGGCGACGAAGCGGCCGCTGTCGGCCTGATGTTCGATGTCCGGCTGCATCGCGGTCATGCGGCAATCGGCGCGCCGGCGATCAGGCGCTGCCCGCGAGCACGTCCGCGATGCTCGAGAGCAGCCGCGCCGGATCGACCGGCTTCGGCAAGTGGACGGCGTATCCGGCCTGGCGAGCCTTCGCCGCGTCCTCGCTGCGCGCGAACGCGGTGAGCGCGATCGCCGGCAGGCTGCGCCAGTCGGGCCCGGCCTGCGCGCGAATGCGCCGCAGCAGCTCGTAGCCGTCGACGCGCGGCATGCCGATGTCGCTGATCAGCAGATCCGGTCGCCGTTCGGAGAGGGCCGCCAACGCTTCCTCCGCGGAAGCGGCGCCGCGCACCTCGGCGCCCCAGCTCTCGAGCATGCGCGTGAGCATCTCGCGCCCGTCGGCCTCGTCCTCGACGAGGAGGATGCGCGTCCCTGACAGGTCCGCGTCGGGCGCCGCCGGCAGGCTCGGCTGCGCGGGCGCCGCGTCTTCGTGCGGCGGCACCGCTTCCGGCACCCTGGTCGACTGCAACGGCAGATGGACCGAGAAGGTCGCACCGCGCCCGAGACCATCGCTCGCCGCTTCCACCGTGCCGCCATGCAGCTCCACGAGCTGGCGGACGATCGCCAGGCCGAGACCGAGGCCGCCATGCGAGCGCGCCTCGCTCGCCTCGGCCTGGCGAAACCGCTCGAACACGTGCGGCAGGAACTCCGGCGCAATGCCGATGCCGGTGTCGCGCACGGTCAGCACGACCTCGCGCTCGCGCCGCTCGGCCGCGAGCGTCACCTGGCCGCCGGCGGGCGTGAACTTGATCGCGTTCGACAGCAGGTTCCAGACGATCTGCTGCAGCCGCGTCGCATCGGCGAGCACCTCGCCGGCCGTTCCGTCGGGCACCTGGTGTAGCGCGATCGAACGCGCGTCCGCCGCCGGCTTGAGCGAGGAGACGACGGTCTCGAAGACCGCCGCGATCGCGAGCGGCTGGATGTCGAGCCGCAGGTTCCCCGACGTGATGCGGCTGACGTCGAGCAGCTCCTCGATGAGGCGCGCCTGCGCACGCGCGTTGCGCTCGATCGTCGCCGCCGCACGCGCGACGTCGACCGTCTTGCCATCGGCGCGGCCAAGCAGATGCGTCCATCCCAGGATCGCGCTGAGCGGCGTGCGCAGCTCGTGCGAGAGGGTGGCGAGGAATTCGTCCTTCATGCGGCTCGCGCGCTCCGCGTCGAGCCGCGCCTGTCGCTCGGCGACCAGCAGCGACTCGCGTTCTTCTTCCAGTCGCTTCTGACGGCTGACATCCATCGTCACGCCGTCGAAGCGGGTCGGATTCCCCTGAGCATCGCGGTAGACGCGGCCCTTGGCCCGGATCCAGCGCCACGCACCCTGCGGCGATACCGTCCGGTATTCGACCTCGTAGATCCCGCGTCCCTCGACGGCGAACTGGATGGCGGCGCGGACGCGCTCTCGATCGTCCTCATGGATGATCGAATAGAAGAGCTGCAGATCCGCAGATGCGTCCGGCGGCAGCCAGAAGTGCTCCTTGCACTTGGCGTTCCACTCGACGACGTCGAGCGGCCACGGACAGTGAAACGTGCCGAGCTCGCCGGCCTCGACGGCGACCTCGAGCGCCTCGTTGGCGCGGATCGCCTCGGCGTTGGCGAGCCGCTCGGCGATGCGCGCTGCCTCCTGCTCCACGAGATGCCGCCGCGTCTGGTACTGGCGGTCGCGCGCGCGCAGGGCCGAGCGCGCCGCGCTCGCGAGCGTCTCGGCGTTGAGCGGGCGCTCGAGCAGGACGATGTTGCCGAGCCGGGCGAGCGCGCCCGAGTGGGCGCTTGGCCGGCGTTCGAGTCGTCGCGCGACGAGCACGATGAACGGAAAGTCGGACCACGGCGGCTGGCTCTCGATCCAGGCACCGAGCGACGCGAGCGACGCGCCGGCGAGCGACTCCTCGGTGACGAACGCAGTACCAGCGCCTGCTGCGAGTGCCTCGGTGAGGTCGTGCAACGAGTCGCACACCTGCGCCGGCATCGACTGTTGCTGCAGCACCTGCGAGATGACGAGCGCATCCCGGCCACGCGGTGCATGCACGAGAACTCGACGCTCGAGCGGCGTCGAAGGCTGCAATGTCATCGCTCGGGATCGCCCAGCATCTTGGTCTCGCCCGTGTACTGGACCGCGCCGCCGCCGATCACGCCTTCGAACCCGACGATCGGCTCGCCCACCTCCAGGCCGCGTTCGTCGCTCAACCGGAACTCGCGAATCGTTCGCTCGTGCTGCGCGGTACGGCTCTTGACGACGGTGAGCGCCGATCGCACTGTTCCCTGGGTCTCGAAGAACATGAACATCAGCGTGGCGTCGGCCAGGTAGCTGAGATCGATTTCCGTCCGGGCGGCCGAGACCCCGCCGTGCTGACCGACGACCAGCATCGTCGTCACGCCGCGATGGTTGAGGAAGGTGAGCAGCTCGTGCATGTGCAGCAGCAGGAAGGTCTGGCCGGGCATCGCCTGGAGGTACGCGTTGAGGCTGTCGATGGCGACGAACGAGGATCCTTCCACCGTGACCGCATGCACGACGAGCGACGCGAATTCGCCAGGTGTCATCTCGGCAGGATCGATCTGCACGATCCGGCAGGCTCCGGAGGCGACGTACGGCTCGATGTCCATGCCGAGCCGCCGGCTGCGCAGAAAGAGCGTCGAGAGCCCCTCGTCGAACAGGTAGTAGGTGGCGCGCTCGCCGCGCTCGAGCGCGGCGTGCATGCAGTGCACGACCGTCGTCGTCTTGCCGACGCCCGAAGGGCCGATCAGGAGCGTGCTGGTTCCGCGAGAGACACCGCCGCCGAGCATCTGGTCGAGCTGGGCAGAGCCGGTACCCACTTGCGCGTGGGCCACTTGGTGACGGTGGCGGGACGCGACCAGGCGCGGAAACACCGCGATGCGCCCGGTGTCGAGCACGAAATCGTGCAGGCCGCCCTGGAACTTCTGGCCGCGCATCTTGACGACGCGCAGCCGCCGCGACTCCGTGCCGAACTCCTGGATCGCCTGCTCGAGGCTGATCACGCCGTGCGAGATGCTGTGCAGCTGCAAGTCGCCGGGTTCGGACGTCTTGTCGTCGATCAGCAGCACGGTGCAGGAGCGGGTCGAGAAGAACTGCTTCAGCGCGAGCACCTGGCGGCGGTAGCGAAGCGGGTCCTGGGCGAGCAGCCGCATTTCGGACAGGCTGTCGAAGACGACGCGTGCCGGCGAAAGGCGCTCCACCTGCGCGGTGAGCGCGCGCACGGTCTCGCCGAGCTCGACTTCGGACGGATAGAGGATCGACTGCTCGGCGTCGGGGTCGCGCGCGCCGTCGTCGGCGAGCTCGAACACCTCGATGCCGTCGAGCGACCACCCATGCGATTCCACCACCGCCTGCAGCTCTTCGGTGGATTCCGAGAGCGTCACGTAAAGGCCTGCCTCGCCGCGTTCGGCGCCCGCAATCAGGAAGCGCAGCGCGAACGTCGTCTTGCCTGTTCCGGGCGTCCCCTCCAGCAGGTAGACGCGGTTGGCCGTCAGGCCGCCGCCCAGGATCTCGTCGAGGCCGTCGACGCCGGTGGACACCCGCTCGCCGCGGTTGCGGTCGCGACGGCGGCCGCCGCCCTTCGCTTCGCTGATCATGTTCTGCGCATCTCCCCCGCGAGCACGTGCCCCGACCTGCAACGGGCGACGGGCAACCGGACCTCTCGCCCGTTCTTCGCGATGCGCGAAATTTACCGACGCGTGCCGGACCGCCCCGTAGGACAAGGCCCTGGCGAGGATGCCGGCAAATGCCATGCGTCGACGAAAGGTTGCGCGCGCCGCGACAGAGCAGGCACGATGGACATGCTGCCGGGCCCCCCATGAATCTGCGCATCGTTCCCCTTCTCGTCCTGCTCCTTGGCGCACCGGCGTGCGGTGGGCAGGAGATCCACGTCAGCGTGCAGCGCCACGACGACGCCGTGATCGTCGACGTCGACGCGCACATGCCGGGCCCGCTGCGCGTTGTCTGGGCGGTGTTCACCGACTACGACCACATGGCCGACTTCATCACCAACCTGACCGCGAGCAAGGTGCTCTCGAGAAAGGACGACGTGCTCGACGTCATGCAAGCGGGCCGGACCAAGGTCGGCTTCATGACGTTCGGGTTCGAGGCGGTTCGCGCGGTCGAGCTCGTGCCGATGCGCGAAATCCGTTCGACATTCGTCAGCGGCGACTTCAAGGCGTACGCCTCGACCACCTCGCTGGTTCCTGGCGCGGGCGGCACACGCGTGCGTCATCACGGCGAGTACGTGCCCAAGTCCTGGCTGCCGCCGCTGATCGGTCCTGCGGTGATCGAGCGCGAGACGCGCAGGCAATACCAGGAGTTCGCCGCCGAGGTCCAGCGCCGCAGCAGCGCCGCGCCCGAGCGCTGACGCGGCGCGCGCTTGCGCGACGATCGTCGGGTGCGTCGGGCGAACGGTTGCATTGCACGCATTCGCTTGCAAGATCGGCCCGTGCATCGACGGGCCGGCCGCTACGATTCTTCTCCGCACCGCATACCGCCGCGCTCCTGGGCCTTGGAGCGCCCGGTGCATCGCACGATGGGTGCGAGGCGCGTGCTGACAGGAGTCGCCGGATCATGGATTTGTCGATGCGACGCCAGCTGGTTGCAGCGCTGGCCGCGAGCCTGGCCGCATGTGGCGGCGGCGCCGACACGACCGCGCTGTCGGGCAACAAGGTCATCGATTCGTCGAACTCCCCGCAGTTGCCGCCGCCGGCAAAGACACCGGCGCCGCCGCCCGCACCGCCTCCGCCGGCACCGCCGACCGGGCCGAACGATCCGATCGTCACGTCCTACTCGGCGGCCGCATCGGGAGTCACGCCTTCGCTGGACGGCGGCAGCATCGCGCACGGCGGAGATGGCGCGCTCTGGTTCAGCGGCGGCTTCGTGCCGAACCAGATCGGGCGCATGACCAGCACCGGCACGGTGAGTTTCCCGGTGCTTCGCGCGGCCGGGCTCCTGGCCTTCAACCCGGGCCCCCTCGCGCGCGGTCCGGACGGGAACGTCTGGTTCTGCGATCCGCTCGCCGGAATCACGCTCGCGGGCACCGTGGGCATGATCGACGTCGCCACGAACATCGCGACCGAGTACCCGACGCCGCTGATGAAGACGACGATCCAGATCCGCGAGAAGACCTCGCAGGACCAGTCGTGCGACACGGAAAGCGGCGTCTGCACCCCCGTGCCGACGGGCACCTGCGTCGCCGCTCCGGCGCGCGCAGCGGTGCCCGGAATTCCAGCTTCCGGCTCGACTCCCGCGGTGCCGCCGGTGCCCGCGTACCTCGGCAGCACCTGCCGCACCGTGACCACCGGCCCGACGCTCGTGCCCGCGTGCACGCCGATCGCGCCGATCGCCGCCAACAACTACACCACGACGACGTGCCCGACGGTGACGAACGGCCCGTCGAGCGTCGCCACGTGCACGTCGACACCGCCGGACTCGGGCAACAACTTCGTGCGCATCGTTTGCACCGGGATCACCCCGGGATCGCAGGCGTACGCCGTCGTCGGCGGTCCGGACGGGAATCTCTGGTTCACGGAGTACACCGGGCCGCGCATCGGCACCTTCAATCCGACGACGAAGATGGCGACGGAATTCGGCCCGCTGCAGGCGCCGGCGACCTCGATCGCCGCCGGCCCCGACGGCAACGTCTGGTTCGCCGAGCGCAGCATCGACGGCTCGAGCTCGGTGCTCGGTCGCATCACGCCGGCCGGCGTCATCACCGAGTACACGAGCACGCCGGTGGCGGGATCGGTGCGAGGGATCACGGCCGGCGCCGACGGCCACGTGTGGTTCGTCAAGGACGGCTTCGGCGGCCCGGCGCTCGGGCGTGTGGATCCGGCAACCGGCGCGGTGACGACCTTCAGCAGTGGCCTGAACGGCGCGTTCACGCTGTTCGGCGGCATCGCCCTCGGCGGCGACGGCAACGTCTGGTTCACGAGCTATTTCGACGGCCTGATCGGCCGCGTGACGCCGGCCGGAGTCATCACGCAGTTCGGCGGCGTCGCGCCGAACACGCAGCTCAACGCGATCACCGCCGGGCCGCAGATCGCCGGCGCCAACACGCTCTGGGTCACCGACCCGACCAACAAGTCGATCGCCAGGCTGACGCTGCGCTGAACTGCGCGCGCCGCGCACCGCACGTCTAGAACGTGCGGTGCATGTAGATGCCGACCGAGCCCTTGCGCAGACGCATCACGAGCCGTTCGTCGTCGCTCAGGCGAAAGCCGATGCCGCGGTGGAAGAAGACCTGCGATCGCGCCGGCTTCCACTCGATGCCGATCTTGCTCACCTCGCCGCCCGAGCTGTCCGACCCCAGTGCTCGCGCGATCAGGCTTTCGGCCGGTGCCGGATGGGTGGAGACGCTGCGCAGGCCGACCGAGATCGAGGGCAGCGTCGCGCCCAGAGGCGCTGCACTCTCGTAGCGAGCGTCGATGGGCGCGACCACAGGGACGCGCGGTTCGAAACGCAGACCGAGATCGAGGGCGCCGCGAGAGAGCGACCAGCGATAGCCGCCGTGCTCGGCGAGCCCGCTGGCCGTCCAGCGCGGCGGCGACGCGGGGGTCTGCGTCGACAACGAAGGCGACGCGACGGCCTCGGCCGGAATCGCTGCGGCGGCCGCATCGACTGCTTCGCCGGCGTGCGCCGCACCGTCCGCCATGACGAGGCAGAGCATCAACCGCACGAGAACGCCTGGGGCTTGCATTGCTATTCGCAATCCTGAGAACCTCGTCCTCAACCCTAACGCGGCCTGCTCCGATGGGTGATCGGTCGGGGCCGGAAGCGACCGTGAGAGCGGTCCGTGGGTGGCCGTAGGAGCGGGCCGACGCCACGTTTCACCCATTGTCGAGCGCCGACCAACCCAGCGCCGCCGCCGATCCCCCGCGTCCGCGGGAAGAAAGGCGAGTGGTCGGTGCGGGCGGGCATGCTCCGTGCCGAGCAGAGCGGATGGATGCTTCCTCCTCGCCAGAAGACCCTTCGGACGCACCGACGGGAGAGCTGGAGCGTCGCCTGCTCGACGCCGCCGAGGCGCTGCTCGCGCACCGCGCGTCGTCGTTCGCGCTCGTTCCGATCCCGGGCCGACTGCCGGTGCGTTGCGTCGCCATCGGCGATCTCGCGCGAATCCGCGAGATGGTCCGGTCGCAGAACGTCTACGCCTGAGGCGGCTCCGAGTCGGCGCAGTGTCGTGCGGCGTCGCGGTGACGCTGCAGCGAGCGCTGGCGACGTCGACGCGGTTCGCCGGGCGCCGCCGTCATCGGCCCGCCTCGAGCGCGGTGTGGACGAGGATCGCCGCCGCGAGATCCTCGAGCGCGCTGCCCACCGACTTGAACACCGTGCGGCCGTCGCCGGCCGCGCGGCCCTGCAGGCCAGCGCGCGCCAAGGCAGCGAGCGTGCCGATCGCCTCGGCCTGCAGCACGCCGCGCGCGATCGGGCCGATCAGATCGCCGCTCTTGGTGCTTGCATCGTCGCTGTCGACGAACACGGCCGCGTTGGCGAAACAGTCGTCGTCGGCCTCGCGCATGGCCGGCGTGAAGCTGCCGATCAGGTCGAGATGGCTGCCGGCGCGCAGCCACCGCCCTTGGACGATCGGCTCGCTCGCGAGCGTCGCGCAACTGACGATCTGGGCCTCGGCCACGGCTTCCTCGGCGCTCGCCGCGCTTTCGCCGGCAAAGCCTTGCGCGACGAGCTCGCCGACCAGCGCTGCCGCCGCAGACGGCGAGCGCGCCCAGACCGTCACGCGCTCGATCGGCCTGCAGGCGCGGTGCGCCGCGGCGAGCAGCCGTGCGATCCGGCCGGCGCCGAGGATCGCGAGATGGTGCGCCTCACGCGGCGCCAGCCACGACGCGGCCAGCGCCGAAGTCGCGGCGGTGCGCCGGGCGGTGATCTCGTCGCCGTCCAGCCAGGCGAGCGGCACGCCGGTCGTCGCGTCGTAGAGCACATAGGTAGAGTGCAGCGAGGGAAGACCGCGCGCCGAGTTCGCGCCGGCGATGTTGACGACCTTGACGCCGTAGCAGCCGCCCTGCTGCCAGGCGGGCATGACCAGCGAGGTGACCGTCGTTGTGCCCGGCGCAGCGAGCTCGAGCACCTGCCGGGGCGGAAGCTCGCAACCGCGCTCGAACATCGCGCGCAGCGCCTCGACCAGCGCAGCGAACGGCAGTCTCTCGCGAGTGGCGGTCGCATCGAGAAACCGCACGAGGCGCTTTCGCCGCTCAGAACGCCGCGCTCGCGGACATGCCGATCGTCCAGTTGCGGCCGGGCGCCGGCTCGAAGAACCGGCCGTTGCCCTCGTTGACGATCACCGAGCCCGCGTAGCGGCGGCCGAGCAGGTTGTCGAGACGGCCGAACGCCGACCACTCGATGTTGCCGATGCGGCCGACATAGCCGGCATCGGCGTTCACCACGGCGAAGCCGGGCGCGGCGTCGGAATTCGCGTCGTTGACCCACACCCGGCCGAGCACGCTCGCTTGCAGGCCGGCGCGCCAGCCGAGCGCCGGCGCCCAGGCGAGCGCGGCGTGCAGCATCGATCGCGCGACGCCCGGGATCCGGTTGCCGGCCGGAATCGCCAGGTTCGGCGTGGGGCACGGCGACCCGGTGCACGTCATGAAGGCGTCCCGATAGCGCGCGTCGAGCCAGGTCGCCGCGAGATTCGCGCGCATGTCGGACGCGAACTCGGTCTGCCACGCGGCCTCGAGGCCGCGCCGCCGGGTGGAGCCGACGTTCTGGAACGTCGCCCGGCCGCCGACGTTGCTCAAGGTCGCGATCTCGTTCGCGGTGCGGGTGTCGAACAGCGCGACGTTGAAGCTTCCCCAGGTGCCGCGGGTCTTGACGCCGGCCTCGACGCTGTCGCTCTTCGACGCGCCCAGGGCGAAATTGGGGCCGGTCGCACCGTTCGGGCGATAGGCGAGCTCGTTCA
>Ga0070679_100001399_pt1 | contig 21271 bp, 17 predicted proteins | sample KBSC63BmetaG_FD_65652 | JGI IMG/M metagenome (GOLD analysis project Ga0070679, IMG submission 65652) | Corn rhizosphere microbial communities from Kellogg Biological Station, Michigan, USA - KBS C6-3B metaG | ecosystem: Host-associated > Plants > Roots > Rhizosphere | place: USA: Michigan... | reverse complement strand
CTCTAACCAAACTGAGCTACGGCCCCAACTACTGGAGTCAGGGTCGAAAACCCCTTCCTCAATTCACACCTTCCATCGGACTGGTTGTCAGTCAATCCGTCCTTCGTTTGTCGCTTCCCGCCATAGCCCCAAGGGGAATCGAACCCCTCTCTGCACCGTGAAAGGGTGCCGTCCTAACCGATAGACGATGGGGCCGGTCGATCCCTCAGGAGCATCCTTCATCCATCATAGCGCTAACGGGATTCGAACCCGTGTTTGGGCCTTGAGAGGGCCCCGTCCTAGTCCCCTAGACGATAGCGCCTTGAACCACAACGACTCTGTCCACGAGCACCCGCTGGTACTACTTCGATTTTTTGGCACAGGCCCGGAGGGAATCGAACCCCCAACCGCCGGTTTTGGAGACCGGTGCTCTACCAATTGAGCTACGGACCTAGTCCGGCATCAGTGACCGCATTGCTGACTGCTCACCGCTTTGCTGACTGCTCACAACTGCAGTCCCGGGTCGCAATCCTCGGTCGTACAATCGAGGGTGGCTGACGGGAATTGAACCCGCAACCCCCGGAGCCACAGTCCGGTGCTCTAACCAATTGAGCTACAGCCACCATTGAACCGCTCTGCATCTTAACCGCGTCCAACAGTCGAATCAACTTACTTGGCGCGGTCCATGTACTCGCCGGTATTGGGATTTACGCGAACCTTTTCACCTGTGCTGACGAACTCCGGAACGTTCACCGTGACGCCGTTTTCCAGCTTCGCCGGTTTCGTCGACGCGGTCTTGGTCGCCGTCTTCATCACGGGCGCCGTATCGACGATCTGGAGCACCAGCGAGTTCGGCAGCTCGATCCCGATGACGCGCCCGTTGTAGTACTCGGCCTGGATCTTCATGCCCGGCTGCATCCACTGCGCGTTGTCGCCGAGCACTTCTTCGTCGATCTCCAGCTGGTCGTAGTTCTCGGTGTTCATGAAGTGGTAAGTATTCCCACCCTGGTACATGAACTCGAGATCGTGGGTCTCCATCGACGCCTTCTCGATCGTGTCGGCGGCGCGGAACCGGTGCTCGAAGCTGTTACCGGTGCGAAGGTTCTTCATCTTGGCCTGGACCATTGCGCGGAGATTGCCGGGCGTGTGATGTCTGAACTCCACCACGCGGCACGGATCGCCGTTGAACACGAGGACCATTCCACGCCTGATCTGGGTGGCTGGCATTGCCATATCTGTAATCCTTACCGGGTCTGAAACTGAAGATCGACGCTGGTGAGCCGGCGTCGATCGAAAGAGGACGTAAACGCAAACAGCCTCGAAACTTAGCCGCGTTTTTGACCTCGGTCAAGCTGCTCGACAATCGGTTTCAGCCCCCGCCACACGTTGTCAGCGACGATTCTCTCCCCTGCCACATTCGGGTGCACACCATCTGCTTGATTGAGCCGCGGAATGCCGGCGACGCTGTCCAGCAGAAACGGAAGCAGCGGCACGTTCTCCTGGCGGGCAACCTCGCTGTAGATCGCGCGAAAGCTCCGGGTATAGGCGACGCCGTAATTCGGCGGCGCCTCCATCTGAATGAGCGCAATCTTCGCCCCCGGCTGACTGGCGCGCACTGCCGCAATCAGCTTCTCGAGATTCGCTTTCGCCGCCGCCGGCGAGAGCCCACGCAGCGCGTCGTTGGCGCCGCCCTCGATCACCACGAGATCGGCTGGAGTGCGAAGTACCCAGTCGATGCGCCGGACCGCACCCGCTGTCGTCTCTCCGGAAAGTCCGGCGTTCACGACCTTGATCGGAGCTCCCTCGTCGCGCGCTTTCTTCTCGATCAGCGATGGGAATGCCTGCTCCGGCGCCAGACCGTATCCCGCCGTCAGACTGGTTCCGAAGAAAAGCACCACCGGCGTGCGGACACTGTCCGGCACGGTCGCGGTCGCGTTGGCGGTCGACGCCGTGTTCCCTGCTTCACTCATGTTATTCTTCGTCTCTCTCGAAGCCGTTGCGTTGTTCATGTTTTCGGTCGAGCCGCACGCGGCGCCGAAAGCCAGCGCCGAGAGGCACAATAGCCTTCGCGACTGAACCGCCCACCAGACCACGTCATCGTACATGCTGATTGCCCGTGAAGTGACGAAAGAATACATGAGCGGCGAGCAGAAGCTTGCGGTGCTCCGCGATGTGTCGTTCACCATACCACAGGGAGCCTTCGTCGCAATCGTCGGACCTTCCGGCAGCGGCAAGACGACGCTGCTCGGCCTTCTCGCAGGTCTTGATACACCGACGCGCGGCACCGTGGTCCTCGATGGCTCCGACCTGACCACGCTCTCGGAGAACGATCGGGCCCGGCTTCGCGGTGAGAAAGTCGGCTTCGTCTTCCAGACCTTCCAGCTCATTCCGACCCTGACCGCGCTCGAGAATGTCCAGGTCCCGCTCGAGCTCCGCGGCAGCGACGGCGCCGTCGAGCGCGCGAGGGAGCTCATCGAACGTGTTGGACTGCGCGATCGCGGCCACCATTTTCCGACCCAGCTCTCCGGCGGCGAGCAGCAACGCGTTGCGATCGCGCGGGCGTTCGCCAACTCGCCGCGGATTCTTTTCGCCGACGAACCCACCGGCAATCTCGACAACGCCACGGGCCACAAGATCTTCGAGCTCCTCCAGTCGCTCAATAGCGACGGCGGCTCGACGATCGTGCTGGTGACCCACGATGCTGCGCTCGCTTCGCGCGCGTCGCGCACGATCCGACTGCTCGATGGGGCAATCGTCGAGGACAGCGGCGCGAACGGCGAGACTCCCTCATGACCGCTTGCCTGCACGCAGTTACGAGTTGGCTTGAGCGTGGCTAGCGGCATCTGGAGTCTCGCCTGGCGCGAGAGCCGCACCGCTCGCCGGCGACTGTTGCTCTACATGTCGTCGATCTCGCTCGGCGTCGCCGCCCTGGTCGCGATCGATTCCTTCTCATCGAACATCGTCCAGTCGGTCAAGGACCAGTCGAGGGCGCTGATGGGTGGAGACGTGTCGTTCAGCTCGTCGAAGCCAATTCCGCCAAAGGTCGATTCCCTCTTTGATTCCCTGAGTCACCATGGAGTCTCATTCGCCCGCGTCACGACGTTCCCGTCGATGGCCGTGGTGCCACGAACGAGCGGAACACGCTTCGCCCAGGTGCGTGGAGTAACCGATAACTATCCGTTTTACGGAAACATTGTTACGGAGCCAGCCGGTCGGTGGCCGATGCTCCGCCAGGGCGCATACGCGATAGTCGATCCGGCTTTGCTCACGTCGCTGGATGCAAGGGTCGGCGATACCCTCAAGCTTGGCTTCGGGACTTTTGCCATCGTCGCCGCAATCAAGGACGTCCCCGGGGCGGCAGGCATCGCCGAGATGCTGGGCCCCCGCATTTTCATTCCTGCCCGCTACATCGCCGAGACACAGCTGCTCGTCTTCGGAAGCACCGCCGAGCGAACTGTGCTCGCGAGACTCCCAGCCGGTGCGGATCCGGACAAATACGTCAAGCCGTTCAGGAAGACCGTCGAGGATCAGCAGGTGCGAATGCGCACGGTGACCCAGACGGAAATGGCCACTGCCGATGCGATCGAGAGCCTTTCGGATTTCATCGGCATCGTCGGACTGGTCGCCCTGCTGCTGGGCGGCATCGGCGTCGCGAGCGGCGTGCGCGCGTTCGTCGCGCGCAAGATCGATACGGTCGCGGTATTGAGGTGCCTGGGCGCGTCGAGCGGACAGGTGATGACCATCTACGTGGTTCAGGCAGCGGCGATGGGACTGGTTGGAGCGGCAGCGGGAGTTCTGCTCGGCGTCGCCGTACAATTCGCGCTGCCGAGAGTTCTGACCGGATTCCTGCCGATTGATGTTCACGTGTCGTTCGTCTCTTCGGCGGCGCTGGACGGACTCGCGGTCGGTGGATGGATTGCGTTGATATTTGCACTCCGTCCGCTGCTCGCTTTGCGGAACATCTCTCCGCTTCAGACGCTGCGTCGGGATACGGACGCTGCGGTGCTCCGGATGCGGTGGAGCGATGCGCCCCGACTTCTCATCAACGCAGCGCTGGTGCTCAGCGTGGTCGCGATAGCGCTGGCGCGGGCGCGCACCTTCAAACAGGCGATCGGAATGAGCGTGGCCACCGGTGTCGCGATTCTCGCTCTGGTGGCGAGCGCAGCACTTTTGTCGGGGGCGGCCCGGAAGGGCCTCCGAACGCGATGGCCTTACGTCGTGCGGCAGGGTGTCGCCAACCTGTATCGGCCCGGCAACCAGACCCGCGCCGTAGTGCTGGCGCTCGGCTTCGGCGCATTTCTCGTCAGCACGTTGTACCTGGTGCAGAACAACATTTTGCGCCGTTTCGCGGTCGCCGCCGACGAGTCGCGCGGCAACGTCGTCTTCTTCGACGTGCAGCAGGATCAGGGTGCCGGGCTCGACTCCATCGTTCGAGCGGGCGGGCACGACGTCGTTGAGACTGCGCCGGTGGTGACGATGCGCATCGCTTCCATCAACGGGAAAAAAGTCACCGACATGAAGCCGGTACGACCTGGTGAGCGCGGCCGCGCGCCCTGGGCGCTGCGGCGTGAATTCCGCTCGACGTTCCGGCCGACGCCCGCACCGAGCGAGACCATCGTCGCCGGGAAGTGGTTCAGCGACAGCTCTCTCAAGGCGCCGAGAGATACGGGCGAGCTCTCTCTCGAGGAGGGCATCGCGAAAGAGCTCAATGTCAAGCTCGGGGACAACATCGTCTGGAACGTTCAGGGCGTCGAGATTCCAACGCGCATCACCAGCCTCCGAAAAGTCGTGTGGACGCGCTTCGAGCCCAACTTCTTCGCGGTGTTCCCGCCACCGGTGCTCAAGGGCGCTCCAAATCAGGTCATCCTGCTGGCCCAGGTGAAGGATGAGAATCGCGTCGCGTTGTTGCAGCGGGCTGTAGTGAATCGCTTCCCCAACGTCTCGAGCATCGATCTCAGCGCGGTGAAGCGCACGGTCAATCGAATCGTAGCGCGAGTGTCGCTGGCGATACGATTCATGGCGCTCTTCAGTCTGGCGGTGGCGATCCCGGTTCTTTTCAGTGCCGTATCAGCCACCCGCAGGGAGCGCGTTCGCGAGGGGGTGCTGCTCAAGACCCTCGGCGCGACGAAGGGCCAGATCGGCCGGATCCTCCTCGCCGAGTATTCATTGCTTGGATTGCTGGGGGGCCTCACCGGGATGCTGCTTTCGCTTGCCGGAGGGTGGGCGGTGGTGCACTACATCTTCAAGATCCCGTTCGCCTTTCCGGGTGCACCGCTGGCGGGGATTGCGGTAGCGGTAATCGCCCTGACGTTGCTGATCGGGCTTTTGGCGGGAAGAGATGTGTTCAAAGAGACGCCCATCGCGGCGCTGAGAGATTCTTGAGATCTGAACGGCCACGGGATGTCACCGAGGGCCGCGGACCAACTGCATCGACAACCGCGTGCGGGTTGAGGACGCGGACCTGGCAGTTTTGGCCGTTGTCCGCGTCCTCAATTAATCAGCAATCAGCAATGTCGTTGGTCCTCGGCCCTCGGTCGCTAAGGCGTTGGTCCTCAGCCTTCGTCAGTTCACCCTGAGCACGTAGATGTGTTCCCCTGCGAAGCTCGCAGGGTTTCCTGATCCGTCGAGAATCTTGACGTTCTTGGGGCCGGCGCCGGCGGCGACATTGAGACGGTAGTACGTCCCGGTGCCGGAGCGGTTCGTGGATGCGATGTTGTCACTGCCGCTGCCGATCGACTTCACCACCAGCGGGTAGCTGCCGTTCTGAGTACCGAGGACGGCCTTGGCGACCGGGGGCATCGCACTTCGGAAGTTGTACGACCGGTACTGATACTTGGCATCGAGGTTCGCGATGCCAAGGTGATCCGCATACATCGACACCAGCCAGTTCTTGACCAGCGTGTCGATCGGCTGCTTGGCGGCGGCGACGAAATTCTTGACACCGGTATCAGGCCCCGCCGCCAGCGCTCGTGTGAATGCCCGCGGATTGCCATTCGAGTAGTTGTCGGCGGCATACCGAACCAGCGCCCAGGCCGCACCGCGGACCGCCAAACTGGTGTCGGCCATCTTGCTGATCGGTGAGTACTTGTCGGGCGCAGCCATCCAATCGGTGAGTCGCGCCAGATTCTGGAAAAAGAACGCGTTGAAGTCGTTCGCCTGCGAGCACGGAGTGTTGCAGGGCAGAAGATCGTTGAACGAGAGGGTCTGCAAATCGGTGAATTTGCGCGAGACACGTCCGACGGCGTCCTCCGCAAAGTGCGCGAGCGCTTCATCGAGCCAGGTCGATTCGAAGGCGTCGACCGCCGGATTTACGAACCGCCGGCCGGCGTTGATCATGTGCTGGAACTCGTGCGCGATGGTGCCGCGGGTTCCCTGCCGCACCGAGCTGTTCGAACGGATGTTGCCGAAGCGGCCGGTGGGATCGGGCGACAACAGGTAAAAGATTTCCGCGTTGTTGCTCTCAGGACAGAAGCTGCCCGCCCCACCACCCTGATCGGTGCTGGGGAAGAAATCGCCGGCGAAGAAGAAGCCGCCGACAAAACCGCCGTCGGTGTTGGGCGGAGTCAGCTTGTTGATCTCTCCGCTGAACAACAGAATGATGTGCCCGTTACCGTCAGTATCGGTTGGATTGTTGTAGTAGGAGCTATCGGTGGGAAAGGTGACGTTGTCGAATTCGTCGGTGATCGAATCGAGAACCGCCTGGGTGAATAACGCGGAGGGTGGACCGTCCAGCGTATCGACGGCCAGAATCGCCTTTCGGCTGACCGATGCTACGGTTGCCTGGGTCCTGAAGAAATTGTTGCACAGATCATCGGTGTTGGCGTCGGGGACGTTGATGTTGATCACGTCGCCGACGGCGGGCACCGCTGCCACGCTAACCTGCGAGCTGCGGCGCGCCGACAGTCGCGGGGAGATGTCGAGCGGATTCGGCGCGGTCAGGAGTCTGAGCGACGACCTCTCGAATCGCCGCACTTTGCTGTCGATGACTTGCTGCCTGGTGCGAGGCAGATTGAGCGGGTCGATCTGCCGGGAGTACTGGGGTGTGAAATCGGGGGTCGAGATGCCGAACGCGGCGCCGCTATTCTGGTCGGCCTTGACCACGTAGTTCGCCACGACGTCGTGCACCGAATTAGTGTTGCCGACGATGACGATGTAATCGCGCGCGCTCGAGGACCCCGGCAAATCGATCCCGTTCGGAATGTCCGCCGGGTTGAGCACCCGCACGTCACCAACCGCCATGGTGCTGATGTCGCTCGGGGGCCCTTTGACACCGGTTCCGTCCCCACCTCCGCCACAGGCGGCCACAAGCATAGCCAGCACGGACACGAATCTTTTCTTCACTCGGGACTCCTAATCGGGGTTCGAAAGCAAGTTCGGCTTAATACCCATTAGCCCCCAAAAGGGGCCTGTAAGGGGAGAAGCAATTTAAGGGCAACGGCAGTGGCTAAAACGAGAAAACCGGGCGTCTTGCAGCGAACGGGGTGCGAGCGTCATGATTTGCTTGCTCAGTGTTCAGAGCGTACATAGACTGGAACCATGGCTATCGACCAGAAGCCGCAGGAAACCTTTCGCTCGCGCGAACAGGAGGCCACGCTCGGACTGCTCCGCACCGCGGACGCGGTCAAGCGCAGCCTGGCGCAGGTCATCGAGCCTCACGGCATCACCCCGCAGCAATACAACGTTCTGAGAATCCTGCGCGGCGCCGGTCCTGACGGGCTGCCTACATTGACGATCGGCGAGCGGATGATCGAACAGACTCCCGGCGTAACGCGCCTCGTCGACCGCCTGGAGCGAAAAGGGCTCGTTGCGCGAGTGCCCTGCCCGAAAGACCGTCGCAGAGTCTTTTGCAAAATCACTCCCAAAGGGCTCGACCTCCTGCAAGAGCTCGATGATCCGGTGAATCGATGGGACATGCAGGCGGTGGCAGTACTGCTCCCATCCGACATCGATTCCCTGATCAACCTGCTCGACCGCGTTCGCGCGTCGAACTACTAGATGACACCGTGACCCGCGACTTCCCCCGGTAAATGCACATATTGTTGACTAGTCAACGGTGTCGCCGTTGATCGCGGTCTTCTCTACGGTGCTGGGACGGCTCGCTGCGAAGGCTACGACGCTCCCGATAGTCTCGCGTGGCAGTGAAGATCTATCGGAGTACCCCGATGCGACGACCAGCTTCCTCGACCGCCTGGAACAGCTGATCGAACGACTCGGTCACGAACAGAACGTCCTGGAAGTGATCGATCTCAAACGGCTGGTTGAATACGGCGTCGAGTGAGAACGGACGCCGGTCGCACTTGGGGCCGAGTGCATTGGCAGCATCGCCGTGGGATGAGATCAGACCGCTTCCGTAAACTTTGATCTGCCCTTCTTCGCGGATCAATCCGAACTCGACGGTGAACCAGAACAGCCGCGCCATCCGCGTGGTGTCTTCTTCATTGTCTGCCGCCGCCGCAACCTGGCCATAGTGCTGGAGGAAATCCGCGAACACCGGATCGGCGTGGAGCGGCACGTGACCGAAGACATCGTGAAAAATGTCGGGCTCCGGGAGATAGTCGAGCTGCTCACGCTTCCGGATGGTGACCGTCGTCGGGAACTTCCGCAGCGAGAGGCATTGAAAGAATGCCTTGGCGGGGATGTAGCCGTTCACGGGCACCGCTTCCCAGCCTGTCGGCGGCGCGAGCCTGCGATTCACCTCCGCCAGATCAGGCACCGTCTCCTTCTTGAGACCGATGGTATCCGCGCCCTTGAGGAAAATCCGGCTGCCGTTTTTGCGCAGCTCCTTCATCCGGCGCTCGTAAAGCAGGCCCCAGACTTCGTGGTCATCTGGAGTGTACGCTTTCCAATCCTGCTTGATGAAGACCGACGGGTCTTCGACGAGATCGCGGAGAGCGGCGGTAGAGGACGGCAATTTCAGCTCCTGGATGCGAGGTCGACACGCATCCGGAAAGCTAACCGCCGGTATTGGCGCCTGAAAGCTTGTTGGTGGCGCGCTTGCGCAGAGGCAGCGTGATCGTGAACACCGAGCCGATGCCAAAGCTGCTCGTCGCCGTCACGTCGCCTCCCATCGCGCGCGCGAGGTCACGGCTGATCGCCAGACCGAGCCCAGTCCCGCCGCTGGGAACCGAGCCGGGGGCGCGCAGCTGCACGAACGGCTCGAAAATCTGCTCGAGCTTGTCAGCAGGCACGCCCGCACCCGTGTCGCGCACGCGGACCAGCAGGTTGTCGTCTTCGACGCGCCACTCCAGCTCCACAGTTCCTCCGGGCGCGGTGAACTTGAGCGCGTTGGCAAGGAGATTCACCAGGATCTGCTGGACCTTTTCCCTGTCGGCGAAAACCGTCAGCGTCGGATCACCTTTACGGTGCATGTAGCGCACGCCTTTCTTGGCGAATTGCGGCGCCACCAGTCCCTCGGCACCGCGCAGCGTCTCCTCGATCGGGATCTCGGCCATCGCCAGCTCAATCGGGCCGCCCTCCAGCTTCGCGAAATCGAGAATCATGTTCACGAGAGTGAGCAGATGCTCCTGCGCCTGGTGAATGCGCTCGACATCGCGGCGCTGCTCCTCATTGAGGTTGCCGTGAATGTTTTGCTGAAGAATCTCGAGGTATCCCGACACAGCGTGGAGCGGCGTGCGGAACTCGTGACTCAGTCGCGCGAAGAGCTCCGACTTGATGCGATTAGCGGCCTCTGCTTCCTTGCGCGCCGCTTGCTCCCCCTGGAGCGCGAGCTCGAGCTCGCGGGTGCGCTGGGCGACGCGGGCGTTGAGCGAGCGGTTCAGAGCCTGCATGCTCTCTTCCGTATCCCGGCGCGCGCTCATGTCGCGGAGCAACCAGCACAGCGAGCGGTTCCCGTCGAGCCGCGTCTCGAGCGCGGACACCGTTGCCTCTACGGCAACGAGACGGCCGTCGTGGACCCGCGCGTCGATCGTCCACTTGTCTATCGGCGCGCCATCGCCGAGCGCGCCTAAGTGAGTCCGAAACTCGCTCCGTGACCGCGAGTCGACGAACGTCGACAACGACTTGCCGACCAGAAGCTTGCCCGGTACGCCGAGTAGATCGGCGGCGGCAGCGTTGGCCTCCTCGATGGTGCCCGCACCGTCTGTTACGAGGTAGGGATCGGGCGCGTGATCGAAGAGCGTCTGGTACCGATTGCGCTGGATCTCGAGCAGGTTGTGCGTCTCGAGCAGGGACTCCTGCTGGGCGCGCAACTCCTCCTCGGCAAGAGTCAGCTCCTCGAAGGCGGCCAGCAGCTGATCGTGACGGTCGCGTCCTGCCTGCCGCTCACGTCCGTATTGAGCCCCGTCGCGAGGCCGGCTCGTCTCGATCGCATCGCCGAACTGCTCGATGTTCTGATTACCGGAGATTGGTCCTGTCACAACTCGGGTCTTGCATGGTGGTAGCGGAGTCGCGGCTTGAGCGGAAACAGATGACTATGAGCCACATCCACTCTAAGGCACAAATCTGAATTGGCAATAGGGAGTTGATTACACAGCCGCAGCAATGTGACAGCATGTGTACGACTGTTAACGCAGTTTGTTCCCGGAACGTTGAAGCGTGGGCAATCGGTAAGCGAAAAAAAAAACTCCGGTCGCGAGACCGGAGTTTCTCAACAGACTCAGGGATCGAGCGGATCGCCTCCACCGCCCTCGTCATCCTCATCCCCCCCAAAGTCGAAATTCACGATGTCGCTGACGCGCTCGACGTGCACGACCTGACGCATGGTCTGTCCGCCCGCCGTGATCGTGACCATGTAGTCTCCGGGCTCGACAACGTTTCCGGCCCGACCTCCGCCGAAGAACCCGCCGCCGCCACCGCCACCGCCACCGCTACCGAGCGTCGGCGATTCGGCCGGACGCAGATTGAGCTCGCCCGGCGCACCACCGCGGCCCCCTTGGCCACGCCTGCCCCCTCCGCCGGCGAAGCCGCCCCTCGCTTGCATCCGCTGGCGCAGTTCGCGCATGCCAGCAGTGTCGCCGCGCGCGCGCATTGCGGTCATGCTATCGCGCATCGCGGCCAGGCCTGCGGTATCCACCTGGCCAGCGCGAGAAGTGTCGCCCCGCGCGGCACGCAACGAGTCTTCGCGCTCACGTCGCGCGCGCGCTCCGTTGATACTGTCGCGCAGCGCGGCTGGACCGAGCGGCCGCGGCCGCTGGCGGAGATCCCAGTAGGCTCGGTGCAAACCGACCCCGGCCGGGCCCGTCAGAGTGCGCACGGTGTCGCCGCGGATATTGGTGACGAGGATCCGGGCAGTGTCGCGCGGTGTCCCCGAAGTAAGCCGGTAAACCAGCTCCGCGCCGTACGGCGGATTGGGCGCGACGAACCACTTGTTGCCAGTGAAATTCTGGGTTGCCGCCTGAGAGTACTCGTATGCCGTTTTCGGCGTGAAGAAATTCGTTCCCCGCGCCATCACCGCGTTGGTCATCTCCTCGAGCGGCGCGACATCGACGATCCAGATCGACCTCCCATGAGTCGCGGCAATCAGCTCTCGATCGCGTGGGTGGATTTTCAGATCGTGCACCGGTACTGTCGGCAATCCGGTCATGAAGCGCTGCCAGCTGGCGCCGCGGTTGGTTGACACGTACGCGCCTACATCGCTGCCGAGATACAAGAGATCCCGGTTGAACGGATCCTCCCGGATCACGTGCACGAAACTCACGCCCCCGCTGGGCAGATCGGATGCGATTGACCTGAAGGTCCTGCCGAAATCGTTGGAGACGTAGACGTACGGCTTGAAATCGTTTTCGCGATGATTGTCGAACGTAACGTACACGGTCGCGGTATCGAAATGCGAAGGCTCGACGCGGCTGACCCACGTCTTTTTCGGCACACCGGGGAACCGGGCGGTAATGTCGGTCCACTGACCGCCGTCATTGGTCGACAGCCAGACGTTGCCGTCGTCGGTGCCAACCCACAGGATGCCCGGCCGGATCGGCGACTCGGCGGCGGTGGTGATGGTGCCGTAGGTCTCCGCCCCCGAGTTGTCTCTGGTGATCCCGCCCGTCAGCTTGGTGCTCATGATGATCCGGGCTGAATCGCGAGTCGACAGATCGGGCGAGATCGGATAGAAATGATCGCCGCGGTCAGTCGACTTGAGCAGCCTGTTGCCGCCCATGTAGATGATCGACGCGGAATGCGGCGAGATGAAGAACGGCGTCGACCAGTTGAAGCGGTAGCTCCGAGCGGAGTCAGCGGCTGCGCGCGCGCGAATCGCGGCGAGCGTCCGGGAGATGTCAGGCGTCTCCGGCCGGGTGGTGTCGCCGCGGGCGATGATGAGTGAATCCTCGAAGATGCTCGTCCTGTCGCGACCGCCGCCGCGCATGATCACGGTGCGCGTGTTCTCGCTGATGTTCAGGCGCGAAGCGTTGCCGCCCTGTGACTCGCTGTAGACGGTGTTCGGATCATCGGGATCGATAGCGGTATAGAAACCGTCTCCGCCCCCGACGTTATACCAGTCTTCGTTGGTGATGCCGACACGGTTCTTGGCGCGCGACGGCCCACACCACGATCCGTTGTCCTGCAGGCCGCCGCACACCTTGTACGGCTTCTCCATTCCATAACTGATGGCGTAGAACTGACCGATCGGAAACGTGTTGATGAAGTCGTAGGTTCCACCTCGATCGTAGCTCACCGCGATGCCGCCATCGTCGCCGAGTATGTAGTGCTCGGGATCGTTGGGATCGATCCACATGGCGTGCCAGTCGGTGTGAACGCCAAGCGCGCCACGACGGTACGTCTTCCCGCCATCCTCGGAAGTGCGAAACACCGACGACATCCAGTAGATGCGCTCCGGGTTGCGCGGATCGACGCGGATCTGCGAATAGTAGAACGGTCTGGCATCGCCCAGTCCGCCGGCGCCTCCACCGGGGGGCTCGTTGCGATAGGTGAGGGTCCAGGTCGCACCACCATCGGCGGAGCGATAGATCCCGCTCAAAGCCTTTTGTCGCTTCGAGGTGTCTGGCTTTTCTCCGCGCGCGAGTGCACGCGGCAGCGTATCGGCTTCGACCCACGTGTAAACGATCTGGGGATTCGACGGCGAAACGGCGATGCCAATTCTTCCCTTGGTGGTTTCTGGAAATCCACCGCCTTTGATCTCGCGCCAGGTAGCCCCGGCGTCGGTCGATTTCCAGAGGCCGCTCCCCGGTCCGCCGCTCTTCAGGAAGTACGGTCCACGCACTCTCTCCCAGCTCGATGCGTAGAGCGTGTTGTGATCCTTGGGATCCATGGCCAGATCGACGAACCCGGCCTTGTCACTGACGAACTTCACCAGCTTCCACGTCGACCCACCGTCGGTCGATTTATAGAGGCCTCGCTCGGGATTCGAGTTCCAGGTATGGCCCAATGCCGCGACATAGACGATGTTCGGATCGCTCGGATCGACAACGATGCGTCCGATCTGCTGCGTAGCCTCGAGTCCCATCAACTTCCAGGTGCGGCCGCCATCGGTCGACTTGTAGACGCCTCCGCCGGGCGAAATCGAGTTTCGCGAATCCTCTTCGCCGGTTCCCGCGTAGATGATGTCAGGATTGGAGGGCGCGAGGGCGATGTCGCCCATCGAGACCACGTTCTCGTTCTCGAACAGCGGGAAGAACATCGTGCCGGCATTGATGGTCTTCCAGATTCCACCGGTGGCGGTCGCGACGTAGAAAACTTTCGGATTCCCAGGGACGCCTTCGATGTCCGTGACACGACCAGCCATATTCGCCGGTCCGATCGACCGCCATCGGAACCCTGCTAGGGTGGTGGAATCGAGTGGGGTTGTGAGCTGGGCGGAGGCTGTTCCGGCGCAAAGCAACGCACCGGCGAGAGCTGGTAGGACTGGGTGGGCTCGCATGGTTTGGCTTTGGATGGAATTCGATCCGTGGCGCGGATCGGGACGGTTTCGGGACTAAGCTAATACGGAACTACTGACGGCGGTGTTGGCGCCGCCCATGCGGTGAACCGCGACTATGCTAAATTCTGCCGGCAGCAAGCGGACGCTTAAATAGGGTGAAATACCGATGATGAAACTCATTCTCCAGGCGGGCACGACGAGTCAGGGCGGAAACGCCACGACCCAGACGTCCCCGCCGAGCAATGCGACTCGGCCAACCGATCAGGAGCTGCAGAATGCCGCGCGGGAGCTGCGCGCCGCGTTCAAGGACAACATCACGGCGCAAGTCGCTGCGGCTCGTGCACAGGCGGCGGCAGAGGCGGCGCAAGCAGCGGTGCCGGTGACGCCCGCGGCACCCCACACCATCACCATCCGTGGCCCCGACGGACACCAAACCGTCGTCGGCGTCGACGATCCGTTCGGCAACACCACCATCCCCCCACAGGCTGTGCACATCTCATTAGCGTTCTTTATCATGGTTGCGGCGATCATCATCGGCCTGCCGCTGGCGCGCGCGTTCGCGCGGCGGATGGATCGCCGGCCAGCGCCCACGCAGATCTCGCCGGAGATCACCAGCCAGCTCTCCCAGCTGAATCAGGCGGTCGATGCAATAGCGCTCGAGGTCGAACGGATTTCGGAGAATCAACGATTCACAACGCGTCTGCTCACAGAGCAGCGCGACGCGCAGCTTCCCACCGGCACTCAGCGCTAGGCTCTCGGCAGAAGCGGCTACTGCTTACCGGCGGGCAAAATCACGGTGAAGGTGCTGCCCTTCTCCGGACTGCTGGTGACGGTCACGTCGCCCCCGAGCAGGCGCGCGAGATTGCGGCTCACACTCAAGCCGAGGCCGGTGCCGCCAACCCTTCGCGTCGACCGCTGCTCGACCTGCCAGAACGGGTCGAAAATGCGCTCGAGATTCTCGGGGGCGATTCCGATGCCGGCATCGGTTACGGAGATCGAGACTTTGTCGCCGCGACTCTCCGAAGTCACCACCACGTCTCCGCCGTCGGAGAATTTGAGCGCGTTCGACAACAGGTTGAGAAGGATCTGACGTAGTTTGCCGCCATCGGTGACGACCCGCGCGTTGGAGCTCTCGTCCCGCAGCGAAATCCCTTTGCTCTCGGCGAGGTGGATGACCATCGACACGGCCTCCTGGACGAGCGGCGCGAGCTCGACATCTTCTCGACGAACGACCTCCTTTCCGGCATCGACGCGGCTGAAGGTGAGCACTTCGTCAATCAGACCCAACAGATGCCCCGCGCTGGCACGGATGCGCCCGAGCTGTCCAGCCTGCGCATCATTGAGGGTTCCCTGGATGCCCTCCTCGAGCAGCGACGCGTAACCGATGATCGCGTTGAGCGGAGTGCGGAGCTCGTGACTGATCGTTGCAAGAAACGCCGATTTTGCGTCGCTCGCTGCCAGCGCTCCGCGATAGAGCTGCGCATTATCGATCGCGATCGCGGCTCGCGTCGCGAGTTCACCGGCAAGAGCCGCGTCAGTCTCGCCATACCGTCGCCCCCGCTCGGTACTGATCAGGGTCAGAGCTCCCAGAGTGCGACCGCGCGCGATCATCGGGACGATCAACGCGGATCTGATTTGCAGCTCTCTCGTGATCGCGAGCTGTTCGCTGTCGCGCGCGGCGGAGACAAGCATCTCGTCGGTGATCTCCGGATATATCTCGGCCTTGCCGCTGCGGATGACTTGACCAACGCCCCCCGGAGCCGCGTAGTCCGGGGGATAACGTTTATTGAGCTCCCTCGCCCATTTTATTTTCGCCTCGTCGCGATGTGATACGACGACCTGGCGGATCGTACCGTCAGGACCGACCAGGTCGACGGCGCACCAGTCGGCTAGCTCACCGACCGCAAGTCTGGCCACCGCCTCGAGAGTCTTCTCGTAGTCGAGTGTGGAAGCGAGCACCCGGCTGGCATCGCCGAGCAGCTTCGCTCCCCCTTCCTGCCGCTTTCGTCGCGTGACGTCCCGGCTGAAGGTCAGCACTGCACCCTTGAGGGGAATGACGCTGTTCTCCAGCCAAATGTCGGCGCTAGGAATGTAGTCCCCGAACTCTGCGACCTGGGAGCTCGCTACTGCGCGCAACGCTTCCTTCTGGAAGCGCGTGCCCTTGAGCGGTGGTACCGCCTGCCAGAGCTCTCGACCGATCACATCCGCATCCACACCGATCGCGTGGAGCAACCGCGTGGCGGCAGGATTCAGATACGTAAACCGCCATTCGAGATCGAATACACTGGCGGCGTCAGGCAGATTCTCGAGCACGCGCTCGAGTCGCCGGCGAGCGGTCTGCGCGGCGTCTCGCTCGGTCTCGGCGGTCCGAGTCGCGCGATTGAGCTCTTCGTTCGTCGAGCGCAAATCCTCGGCGGTCGCCTCGAGCTCCGCCGCCTGCGATTCCATTTCGGTCGCCTGCAGTTCTAGCTGGTGCGACTGGCGGGCGAGATCCTCGTTGACTTCCTCGAGCTGGGCGTTGGCCGCTTCGCGCTCCTTGATTGCGCGCGAGAAAGCCAGGTTGATCAGGCCGCTCAGCACAAGCGCGACAATCGCTGCTGTCGCAACCACGAGGGTCGCGTTGCGCACGCTGCGCTCCTCGGCGGCGTGCCGTTGGTCAAGCAGCTGGCGCTCGTGGAATTGCAGCGACTCCACCAGCGCGCGCAGTTGGTCCATCCGCTGTTTGCCGGCTATGATCCGGGCGGTGCTACGGGCGGTGCCGAGATCCCCGGCGTTGTACGCTGTGATCCCGCTTTCCAGGAGATTGAAGCGAAGGCGCATGACCTCGGCGATTGAATCGAGTCGCGCCGCCTGATGCCGATCCTCGCGGAGCAGCGGGCGCATTGAGTCGATCGCGCGCTGGACGTCAGCATCCGCGCCGCGGTATGGGTCGAGGAACACCGAGTCGCCGGTGAGGAGGAACGCGCGCTGGCCGGTCTCCGCGTCCACCGCCCGCGTGCGCAGGTCATCGGATTGTTCGATCACCGAGTGGCTGCGCTCTACCTCACTGACATCCCTTACCAGGGTGCGTGCGCGGTCAAACGCGACCGCTCCGACGACCAGTACCAGAAAAGCCGGAACGAGCGCTAAAGCGCGACGTTGTGCCGTTCCGGAAAGGCGAAGAGCCAAGCGGTGGTGGTCTCCAGAGACGATGGATGCCGGTCACGGACCGTTAGTACAGGTCGTGGGGATAGGCTACTTTCGGGCCAAAGTCTTCAGCACGACGAGGCGAGCTTCTTGCCGACCACCGCGTAGTCCGAACGCACAATGGAGACATCCCAACCAATGAAATGCCGATCTACCGAACTACTCCTCGCAGCGCTGCTCATCGGCGGTCCCGTCGGCGGATGCGGAGGCACGCGCTCCCAGATAATCGCGCGTAACAGCTCGCTGACTCTCGCACCGACTTGCGCGGACGCAGTAAGGGTCTTCCCCAGCACCGCTAAGGTGCCGTACGACTACTACGAGGCGGGACTCATCACCGCCGAGGGCAATTCGGTTTACAACGGGAACGGCGATCTGCTCAAGTCGGTGAGGAATCAGGCGGCGAGCATCGGTGCCAACGGGGTGGTAGTCGATTCGCTGGGCGCAACGCACGCAACGGTCAAAATCCTCGGCGCCGCGCTGGGCGCGCACGACGCTGACCGAAAAGCGCGGGCCCTCGCGATATGGATGCCCAGCGATACGGCTCGCGTCCGAGAAGCGTGCGCCGGCAAGTGATCGCTGCCGCATGCCTGTCGGTCGTGGCCACAACGGGATGCAAGGACAGCGCGTGGACACCGATGGGAAGCGCGGATCTGGTACTGTCGGAGATCAAGCTTGGGGGCGCCGATAAAGTCTCTCGTCGCATCGACGCTGACGAGAATTTTGGTCGCTCGGTGACCAACGGAATCGCAACCGGCGACAGTGCCTGGCTGGAAGTGGCGCGACAAATTACGCCCGCTTCCGCCGCCGCCGAGGCGACCATGTCTATCGCTCTCGCCACCGCGCTGCCGCATGCTCCCACACGCGTGCTGCGGCTGATCGGCGCCAAGTACCCGCTGGAACAGGTTTGCGGGATCCCGTTTCTGAAAGCGGATTCGACGGAGGTCATCACCTATCACGATGAGGCGAGGGCCGCGTTGGTTACCGTTCGCGACTCGTCGCTAAAAGCCGCACGGTTGGCGTGCTCCACGGCGCTGGATGACGCTCGCGAGCGGCGACTCGAGCGCATCGATCCCGCGTACATCATCAAGAACAAGCCGACTCCAGTGCGGTCAAGACGCCGACGCTGAGAGAAAGCTCAGCAGTTCAGCTCACTGGCTGGGAAGCATTCAAAGCGTTACCCGGCAAACTGGTAGCTCGTCCGATTGACACATTGCACGAGGCGGGGACTTCCCCCCGATCCGCAGTGCGCACACCGGATTTGCGTCTGAATGATGGCCGAACGGCCGAACGCGGGCGCTTCCAGTAACCAGGAGTTGTTTTGAAGCGTTCACTTTTTGCGGCTGCCCTCGCGGGCATGGCGCTCGTCTCGCTGCCTTTTGCGGCGCGCGCCCAGGTAGCAACGGCGGTGAAGCCGGTTCAAATCGGAGTTGCAGGCGGCGCCTCGCTGCCGACCAGCGATCTCTCTGACGGCGCCAACACGGGGTGGAATGTCACCGGCACCGTCGCCTTCAACCCGGCGCTGATCCCGCTAGGGGTCCGCGTCGATGGCGCCTACAACCGCTTCGGTCTGAAGGGTGGCGTCGACGGCAACATCGCCTTCACCAGCGTTACCGGAAACTTGGTCTACAAGATTCCGGCGACGACCGTATCGCCCTACGCGATCGGTGGCGCGGGCTGGTATCATGCCGACGCAGCCGTGACCGGCCTCGGCAGCGGCTCGGACAATCACTTCGGCTGGAACATCGGCGGTGGCATCAGCATGCCGCTGAGCGGATTCGATACCTTCATCGAGGCCCGCTACAACCAGGTCCAGGGTGACGGCGGATCGCTGAAGTACGTGCCGGTCACCTTCGGGGTGATGTTCTAAGAACCGGAGACGTCAAAAAAGGGGAGAGAGCCCAGCGCTCTCTCCCCTTTTTTGTTTTGGAGTGCCCACCCCAATCGTCTAGATAGAAATCAGGAGCGGCGTACTTGATCCGCTCCACGACTCCATCCATTCCGAATGCGTATTCTGGCGGTTGATGACGACCGGGCGATTCTCAGGTTGGTTGCCCGGGTTCTGCACGATGATGGCTACGCGGTTGACACCGCCGGAACGGGCGAAGAGGCCCGCATGCTGGCGCTCGTCAACGAGTACGACGGAATCGTCCTCGATCTCCAGCTCGGAGATCGCCACGGGTTCGAGATCCTGCAGGAGCTGCGCAGAAACGGGCGCCGCACCCCCGTTCTCCTGTACTCCGGCCGCGCCGACAGCGATTCCATAGTACGCGGGCTCGATGCCGGCGCCGACGACTACGTCGTGAAGCCCGTCAGCAACGAGGAGCTGCGCGCACGCGTTCGTACTTTGATCCGTCGCGGCAGCGGCGGTCGAGTGGGCGAGCAGGTGACCGTCGGGAACCTGACACTCAATCGTCTTACGCGCCGCGTGACATGTGATGCGGAAGTGGTTCTGTTGACCGCGATGGAGCTGAAGCTGCTCGAGCATCTGATGCTCCGCGCCGGCGAGACAATCACCCGCAGTGAGCTGCATGACAAAGTGTGGGACATGCACTTCGATCCCAGCTCCAATGTGATCGACGCCCACGTCGCGCGCCTGCGCAAGAAACTCCAGAAGGCCGGCGCCTCCGCCGTCATACAAACCCGCCGCGGGATCGGCTTCGTGCTGGAAGACTCACCCCTAACTCCCAAGACAGCAAAAGGTTAGGTTCTAGAGGCATTATGACGAGCGCGTCATAGTTCCTTAACAAGCTCGTCATACGGCAAGGTACAGATTGTGCCCCAGGTAGTTCACCACACTGCAGAGCTTCTGCTCTCGGTTCCTGGAGGCTGTATCGATGGCCGCAACCCGTTGGACTCTGTTCACGTTGACGCTGGCAAGTGCGCTGCTCGCTCAGCCCGCGGTCGGCCAGGGCGCGTCTGTGAGCTTGACTCACACGGTTACGGTCACAGTTCCCCCGCGAGTAAAGGTTCAGCTCGCGAATGCGTCGGTTGACCGCGGTGTTTCGATCGCACCGACGGCGGGACGCGCGGTGAACATCAGCGTCAGCGCCACGCAGTCCTGGGCGCTCAGCATCGCGTCGCGCGGCGGGAATTCTTCGCTGCAGTGGGCTTCCGGGAATGGCGGGGGTTTCACGCCGATCGGACAGGGCGCAGCGACGATTGCGACGGGCAAGATCTCCCAGGTCCCGGTGGCTTCGACGCTCTTCCTGCGCACGGCGGAGAGGGCTGGCGGTTCGGACGATTCGAGTGAGGGTGAAGCGGTTGTTCTAACGATGGTCGCGCCCTAAGCGGTTGGGGCCGATGGTCGCGCCCTAAGCGGTTGGGGCGAAAAAAAAGGCGCCTCCGTAAGGAGGCGTCTTTTTTTGGTCATCGGGTGAACCAGGAAAGCCCGATCCCTATGCCGATGACGTTCGAGCCGCCGCCACTGAAGCCATGGGCGTAGTTCGCCTCCATTCGCGTTGCCATGCGTCGATCGGCAAACGGGATCTTGAGGCCAAAGCCGGCGCCGGCGTAGGCGGCGTTGTTGTTCCCTGCCCCACTCACGTCCACGCCGTTTACACCCAGGAACGGCCGAATGTAGATCCCGTTGCCGATCCTGTCGCCGTGCGGAAGCAGCAGCAGGCCGAGCTGAAAATCGTAGGTGGTGAGCGATTCGCCACCGCCGTGCACTGAGTTGATCGCTACGCGCGGCTCGATCTCGACCTTGTTGTCGAGGAAGTAGCCGAGTCGAAAACTCTGTGACGGCAACGAGACGATGGTGACACCAGGATCGTCGAGGCCGAACATCACGCCGGCATCCACACCGAGCTCCCACGGACCCGAGGCGGAATGCCGCTGCGCATGGAGCGGGGTCGCCGCGAACAACATCAAGCCGATTGCGAATGCCGTGATTGGTTTTTTCATGGCTACCGAAAGTTGAGTGGTCGAGAGGTAACAGGCCCAAGGCACGGATTTCTGACGATCCTGGCGTCGCGAGATCACAAACTCGGGAGGGATAGCTCCCTGTCTCCGTTGAAGTTGCAGCACATCAGTTACTGGCCCTGGGCTGGCTCGTCGTCTTGTCGGCGAGGACGGCCAGCGCTCCTTTATTTCGGGTCTCCCGATCTATGGCGCCTGAAGTCCCGCATAACCAGATCAGCGTCCTACGAGTCCGCTACCGCGACTCACGTGCGGGCGCATTCTCGAACAAGGAGAAGCTTTGAAGCGTTCACTGTACCTCGCGATCGCAGCGATCGCACTCGTCGCGGCCCCGCGCGTCTCTCAGGCGCAGCTCGG